>Ga0256845_1000738_pt1 | contig 28836 bp, 30 predicted proteins | sample RiftiametaG_FD_189101 | JGI IMG/M metagenome (GOLD analysis project Ga0256845, IMG submission 189101) | Tube worm associated microbial communities from hydrothermal vent at the East Pacific Rise, Pacific Ocean - Riftia | ecosystem: Host-associated > Annelida > Integument > Unclassified ...
GGTGTTTCGTCGATTATGCAGCACCCGGATGATGGCAATCCCGATCTCCATCGTTTCATAAACAACAACATGAGAGCCATACGGATAAATGCGAACCGGTGGTCTGAACTCATCCCGCAAACACGCGATCTCAGGCTGCTCACTTAACAGATCAAACAGAGTCACCATCCCGTCAAAATAGCGATCCGCCTGATCCACACCCCACCGGTCAGCACCATAGATCCAGATGTCAGCGATATCCTGTTCTGCAAGCGGATGGATAACGTGCTTGCGCTTGTTAGACACGAGATTGGTGCATTTTCTGTTTGAAGGCCACCGGATCAAACGGAACAGCCGGGCCAGAGTTCAAACCAGCATCAATTGCGGATTGCAGCTCGGCAATCACTACGCCTCGCTCCTGATCGCGCCGGATCAAATCCCGCACGTAATCGCTGGAATTGGCAAAACGGCCGCCGTCAGACTGTTGTTCCACCCATGATTTCATCTGCTCTGGAAGAGATACGTTCATTGTTGCCATTTTAGGCCTCCTGACCCGAATCTATGGCAAAGATTGCCAAATGTCAAAAATTTCCTCTCAGAAACAATTCTGATTAGAGTGCTTACTCATCAATCAAACACACCAGCATATGTCTGATATGATCCTGAGCCCCAAAAAAGACGGCCAGAACTCTGACAGTCTTTTGGCCTTCATCCAGAACGAACCAGAATACCGCTTTCTCCAAACGTACAAAACGCAGACCCTCAAGAATATCGGGCCGCAACGTACCCTGTTTTGGAGCCAAGGTCAGTTTGTTGGCTGATACCTGAATGCCACGAATACGCTCGATTGCATGGTCAAAGGCAACATCACGATCTTCGCCAAATTCCAAATAGGACTTCACGAGATGATCAAAGATTAGCTCGAAATCACGATCAGCATCAGCCGAAAATTCAAGGCTCCACACGGAAACTGCTCCGCTTTCGGGCAATCATACCCTCAATCCGAGTATCCATTTCAGATACAGACACGAACGGGCCAGCAAGCCGGTGGTTGAGCAACTCGCGCAGGGCTTGTGTCTCAACCTCTTCATTCTCGGTTTTACGTCGCAACATTTCCAACCCCTGCTGGAGTACAGAGCTCATGCTTGAAAACTGGCCAGCCTCAACAAGAGACCGCGCAAAGGAATCCTGCTGATCTGTTAGAGAAATTGATGATTTAACGCTCATGGCTATCTCCTTTGGTCTAATATGCTACCCAGTAGCACCGCTGTCAAGTTCTTCACGCCGCCCGAACTTCATTCAGTCGCCCATAGAAGCTTCGATCCAGATGCAGCTCCCCTGCCCCGGCTTTTTCGACCATGCCGCGTAGATACCCACCCGGAGAGGCAACTTCACCTGCGTTATACTTATCAAAGATCAGCGCCAGTGCCGCCGCCGCCACTTGTGGCCCTAATCGTTGCTGTGCAATGCCCCAAGCATCTTCGGAAATCCCCACCATTGGCCTGATTTGGCCGGCAAGACGGTGCAATTGTTCCCAATTCTTCACGTATCCACCCAGATCTCGGGCCATTTCAGCAAAACTTGGGCAGGATTGCATCACAGTTGCGATATCGATCTCAGATCCCTGGCCTCGTTTACCAAAGGTGCTCCATTCTATCTCTTCGCCTTCCACTGGATCCGGTGTTGGCGGTTCCTGCGATGCCCGTTTCGCTTTTCTTTCATCTAAGGTATTACTAGATACAGGATTAAGTTGTTTTGTATCTAGTATATGAGGGTCATTATTGGCCCCCTTGGGGTTCATATACTGTGATTCATTGGATACTTGTTCTTGTGTTTGAGGAGTCTTTTCCACAACCTCATCACCACGTTTGAAAGCTGCTGAGAAGGCTTGCTCAACACTGTCCTTCAGCTCTGAAAGCCATTCCAGCGTGTCGAGCAACCGCTCAGGTGTAGCGTTACCGCGGGGGAGTTTGCCAAGCAGTGCCTCAAAGGCGGCTGAAAGCTCTCTCCAGGGGCCGTGTAGCGCATTCTCTAGCGCTTGGTCGACCTTGGCGCGGATAATGCGCCGTGTGATGGTAATTTGCCGCTTGGTGCGCTGGCAGAACTGCCGATCGGCTTGAATCTGGGCAAACAGCTCCTCAAACTCTTCTGCACGGGCTGCCAAGGGCGACAGATCATAGCCGTAAGCCTCGATGATATAGCCCTGATCGTCCCTGTGGCCCCAACGTTTGCCGTTAGAGCTGTCTTTGAAGGAGATCAGGCCAGCATCCACAAGGCGTCTTGCGTGGCGTTTAAGCGAAGACAGGGAAAAACCCGTCTGCTCCATCAGATAAGCGTTAGACGCCCAGACAATCGGCCGCCTGCTCTGCTCCCAGTCCTGTGGTTTGGTAAAGGCGCCAAATGTATCGAGCAGCATCATGTCGCTGGGCTTAAGACCCAGATGTGCTGCTACGCGTTTGACCGCCAGTAATGCTTTGCTTTTGGGTACACTTAACCCTTCACCGGCTTTTGCATGCTGTTCAGCTATGCCAAGACCCGGTGTCGGCTTGCGCCAACCTGTATGTTTCATTTCTACTTCTCACCTCCGTTTTAGAATGAAGGCAAAAGTTTCCCGGTCACCCAAGGGTGTTATTCGTTGACAACAGGAATCCAGAGATTTATCTTCTAAGTGCAAGTTAGGAAGATGAGCTCTCGGACCCTTTGGGATGAGGGCTTTTCTTTTGCCGTTAAATCACTTGAGTTTTCCTTCTGCTCATTGCCTCAATTGAGACCGGAGTCCTTTGTTCCCACCCTTTGGGGAAACTAGGCTTCATTGTCCGGCCGGTGTTTCTGAAGATAATCAGCGATGAGGTCACCAAGACCTTCCAATCCCTTCTTATCCATTTTCAATCCTGCGGCACTTACCGACAGCTTCCCGTTGATAGAGCTGATTGAAAGCTTTCGGCTTCCAATCTTACGGGTAATCATCAATTTAGTTGGTTTAGGCTTAGCCTTCGGGGTGGATTGTATTTTATCAGACACGGCTGAGAGCGCGTCCTGAAGGTCGCGAAAGCTCATTTCATACACGTTCTTGAACGCATTCAAGATTGCGTCACGCGACCTGAAAACCGCCCTCGCCCGGGAGATGATACTTTCATGGACACCGACTCGCTCGGCGAACGCAACTGCCGTGAGCTTTACGCCTTCGGTTGTTGCGCTCAAGGTTTCAAACATTTCGCCAATTGAAAGCAGCCGTTCAAATGGGCTAAGGTCCTCACGTTCTTCGTTTTCTCTAAACCTGAAGAAAAGCATTTCAAACTTGCCGGAAACTCCTTCACGTTTATCAGCGGGCGCAAGCACAGCGCGTAACGGTAGCCCGAGTTGTTGAGCAACAGCATGGCGGCGACGGCCAGTGAGCATGACAAACTCAACGCCCTCAACATTGGTCGGATCAAGTGGATCGGGTTCCCAGGTCTCATTTTTTGGCCACACTAAAATTGGTGTGTCTTGACCATTAGCCTCAATGCTCCTTAACAGAGACTTGAATGCAGCTTGCTCAATCCAATCGGATCTGCGGTCCGTGCCAAGTGGATCACTGATCTGGCTTGGACTAACTGCAAGCTCTAGACGCCCAGCTAAGATGTCTTGTGCGATTTGCTCGCGGCTCTGCTCTAGGCTGGCTTGCGTTTGCGCCAAGGCCCCTGACTTCCACGCACTTCCAGCACCTGCCGAAGATCGTTGGAAGGGTTTAGGAACGGATGGGTTGTCTGTGGGCGCGCTAGCGTCAGCATCGACGGATGCCTCGCGTTCTTCAGAGGCTTCCTGCTGGGCCTGCAAGGCCTTATTGATCAGGGAGCGTGGTATGGTTCGCTTCATGGGTTCTCCTCCCCATCGTCTTCATAAAATTCATCCATCCATGCATTTGCATAGCCACGCTCTAAACCTGGCCATATGCGGCTTACTATGGCATCGTTGACCGCATCCGCATTCGCAATAAACCGATTTATACCTTTGCGCTTACCGGGCGTGTCAGGCTCGTATTCGTAGACCGACTGATAGACATCAGATGCGTTAGCAATAGAATCTGAGCGCAGGTAGAACACTGGCAACACTTCTGTAGGACAATGTTCCAACAAATTGCCTATTTGGTTGAGGTCTTGCTCGTTGTTGCGCTGAACGATCGTTGGCAACAGCATGTTCGCACCGGACCCGATATCGATCCTCTCATGTGCAAGAATATGCTGTAGCATTCCTAGCAGCCCCGTGACGAACGTTGATAGAGTTGCAATATCAAAACCCTTCATCGTTTGCGGGATGACTAGCGACGTTGAGGCAATAACGTTATTGAGCTGAAACAACGTCAAGGCAGGCTGATAGTCAATTATTATACAATCCAATGTTTCTGCAAGAGCATGATTTAGTTTTTCAGTATCTACCTTACCATTTTGCACAAGCTCATCGGGACGCGTTTGGGGAACGTGGCCATCGCGCCAACGTTCTATTGCGTCGCGAAGATACCGGTAAAAGCTTTTGCCGGCAGGCGCCTCGCGTACCAAACGAGCAATTTGAATCTCGCCCTCTGACGTTTCGCCATGTGCAGGCAAGAGTCGCAGGCCGGGCCAACACGTTTCCAAAAAGAAACTATCAAGGGTCTCAGCATCGTGATCGGAATAGGGCGCATCTTCTGATGCAAACAGGCCAGCAAAATCAACCATAGACGCTGTATTTTCATCAGGCATTGCAGGCAATCCTGGGCCGCCTACGAAATAGAGCGTGATGGTGCTTTGTGGATCGGCATCCATTACGCCGACGCGCATTCCATAATGCAGGCTTAGATATTGCGCAAAATGTGCGGCGCTCAACGACTTTGCAGTCCCGCCTTTCTGACTGGCAAACGATATAACAGGTAAAGCAGAATCTGGCTTGCGCCAAGCCAAGTAGTCATATGGTCGCTTTGCAGACCCCGCAAGCAGTGCGCGCATATGCATTAATGCATCAAGTGTAAAAACTCGCTCGCGGCCAACGTATTCTCCCGCAGGGAAATCGTCATTGGCATTAGCAAACTTTGTAAGATACTGAATACTGACGTTCAGAAACCGAGCGCATTGGCGCATAGACCACGTTCTCTGGATTCGGTGCCGAAGGGTCAGTTCTTTGTTTACAGCGACCATTGTTCGCTCAAGGCCGCGTGAAAGGTCAGTCAGAAATTGCTCTAGGTTACCGCTCATGTTTTACTTCCACTGTCGGTTGGTTCCGACTTAGATTCGATTCTATGTCATAGTAGCACTATTATTGCTATAATATAAAGAGAAGACACGCCTATGGCTATTAGGCGAATTGTATGGCCTATTGCCGAACAATAAACCCAACGCCGACAACAATCTTGAACGCGTTCAAGATGGAAGCAAAAGTAGATGGCCGGCCCCGAAGGGCCGGCCAGACTTTCAATTATGCATCATCCTTCGGACCCCAAGGAATGATGGCTTGCAGCGCAGCATCTTTCTGGTTTGCAGCTTTGCCAAGATTGGCATTGAAGCTGAAATCGCGAACCGAGAGGGTGAAGTAATCCGCGCCTGTTTCCTTGTTTTGCTTCTTCCAGATGCCACCGCACTCGACCAGCTTGCCGCGCGGGGAACGCCCGAGAACGCGGTGGGTTGGGGCGAGGGGGTTGTCGCTGGTGATGGGCTCGACCGAGATGTCGAGGTCGAATGTCAGAGTAGAGATGGATCCTGTTCCTGTTGCTGTTTCGATTTTGTCGTTGTTGAATTTGATGCAGTTCGTGGTCATTGCTTTTCTCCTTGTTTGTGTTGCAATGATGGTCACTTTGCAGCTGGCTCAGGCCCGGACACACCGGAGAGAAACGAAGGCGCAGCGCAGCGGAGAGGGGCAGGCACACATCTTTTTGCTGCGCGAGGAATGACCTGAAAGGGCAGGGGACAAAGATGGGGGACAACCTTTGTGTCCGGGGCGACAGCTGCGACCAGCATTATCGAGCAACTCAACACATAGAGAAAACTTATGACCACTTTGCACTCTGTGAACAGACATTCGTCTAAATAGGAATAGGGCAGGGGCCTTCACATCGTTCAATGACCGACTTCTTACCGAGTTTTCATCAACCAGAACAATCCCACTGGATACCACCGCGCAATGCTCATGGGCGCTCCCCGCGCGGTAAGCTGGTAGAATGCGGTGTGGCTTCAATCGGGCAGAAGAAGATGCCAGGGGCTGCGCACCACCCCAAACAACCTCGATGGGCTCTGAATCTAATCCTGCGCAGGCAATACCAAAGGGATGCTACTCAATGCTCGCCCCAGAACACCGGTACGGAATGCAATAATAACTGCTGGCGGCTAGGGTAGGGGTCCCAACACTCACCCTCGTTCAAAAAAGCCTGGATGATCTTGCTGTAGCCCAAATGTAATCACCCGCGACTTATAGCGGTGATTGATCCTATCCACGACTGCGGCGAGTTTTTCATTCCGGCTTTGGGCTGCGGGCTGTAGGGGCAAGAACAACTCCCCCGAACGCTGTGACAACGGCAGGACCTCCCCCATATGCACACTGAGTGATCCGATCACATTTGGCCTTCGCAGCATCAACTCGCTCCACAGCTGCATATAGATACCCAGAAAGGCCCGCGTATCTTGCGAGGCCGTAATGGATCTAGATCCGGACCATCCGCCTTTTGGAAAAAATCGAACCGACAGGCTAAAGCGTCGGGCGCAAAACGCATCTCGCCGCATCCGCTCGGCCGCTTTCTCAACCAACCAGCGCCCGACCAGCATGGCCTGTTTTGGGTGGCGGTATTTTGGCGCAAGCACCTTGGAATTGCCGTAGCCATTGCGCTGCGTCGTTCCAAGCGGGATATTCTCGCCCTGAAGCGCACGCACAAAGCGCTCGCCCTCAACCGAGTGCCATATCTGGCGGGCATGTCGTGGATCGAGGGCATAAAGGGCCTGAACGTCCCATATCATCGCTCTGTGCAGCTTTCGTTTAATCCCGCGAGATATCCCTGGCAGATCATCCAGCTGCAAATGCGAGATTGCCTGTGGCATGTTCTCTGGCGCCAGCCATTGCAGGCCGTCTGGTTTTTCCAACTTGCCGGCAATCTTTGCCAAAAGCTGATTGGGCCCAATGCCAGTGGAACACCGCAATTCAGACCCGACACGGTCCAGAATTGCGACCTTCATTTTGCGCGCTAGCGTCAGCGCCCCCTCCAGCTCGGCGGTTGATCCACCAAGCGCCACCTGAAACTCGTCAATCGACCTGATCCGTTCCAACTCTCCCAGCTCGTCCAGAACATCGGCAATCTTCTGATTGGCCCGAACGTAAAGCCGGTGGCGACTTGGTCGAAACACAATGCCTGGACACATGCGCTTTGCATCATAAATCCGGGTACCAACCTTCACGCCAAACGCCTTAGCCTCGTAACTGGCAGCAACCACAGCCCCTGATTCTGCCGACACAGCCGTGATCCCAAGCGGGCGGCCCCGCAATGACGGGTCAACCTGCTGTTCTACAGACGCAAAAAAGCTGTTCATATCAATGTATAAGGTCCGAAAGGGCGTCATGTTCAAAATACCGTCTTGTTTATTGGTGTCATATGTTCCTATTTTGTTCTCATGGTTGAACGCAAGAAACATCTTGCCAACGTCGCCTTTGGCGGTGGGTGGTCTGAAGAACTCGTGGAGCGGGAGATGCTTTCCCGTATCATGGAGGTGCTTGAAAAAGCGGCGGATGGTTGTTTTGATCAGGACGTTTACAGCAAGGAGCTGATCGACGCCCTTGGCTTTATAAAAGACAAAGTCGAAAAAGGTCCGATGCTGGTCGCAGGGTTCCAGAAGGCTTTGTTGGAACCACTTCCGACGCTTCGGCAAGCTGAGGTCCAACGCTACGTTGGAATGATCCGCGATTGGGCAGGGGCGTAGCCAGAAGTCATAAGAAACCGCATATCGCATTTGGAGAATCTGGCATCTCGCCGCCTCGCGGCATTCGCGCGAACAGCGCAGGTCCGGTTAGGGCAGGGGGCTCTCCCTGACGTCACCGGACAAATTTACACAACACCGAATAAGCCACAGGCAGCTTATCGGCGGTGCATCCCACTCAATCTGTTGCGCTAAATATTTGGTAATGCTCCTCAATCGTGATTGGCCGCTTGGCTCCTGTAATCCGGCAAAGCGCATATTTGTCCTCAACGTACCCCGTGTTTAATGCCCCATCATAGAACCGAAAATACACCCAATCCCGACCCTCAACTTCAGGGGCGTTGGCTTTGTGGGCTTCCCATTGTGCGCGGGTTACGTTGCGATACTTCCATCCTAAGTTTGGGGACAAATCAGGCTCACTGCCCAGATGCCAATCAATCGGTGTTTTCGGAAAGATAGCCATAAGAAACGCCATGCGCTCGTTGGCGTCTTTACGGGTTAGATCACCAAATTCAAACAGGGTAAGGATATCGCCACTTTCAAGGGCAGTGGTTCTGACCATCACGTCGAAGAAATCCGGCGTCTCATGATCCTCAACAAGCCGCGCTCCATCTGCATCCCTGATCATGCCGTAGAAGCCGATTTCCATCTCGGTTTCCTCATCGACCTCAAGCAAGTTGGTTTCCCGTTCGCAATTTTCACAATGGCGGGCGTCATAGACCGAATGCAGAACCCAATCGCCTTCTTCGCTGTTCCAAGAGGCATAGGCATCGGCGCGAACGTTATCACCGCCGCAATGGCTGCAGATCAAATGCGTGGTCATTGGCTCAACTCCCCTTCTGTGAACAGGTTCGGGCTGGTGTCCGGCTGGGCATAGTTGGGCAGGTGCAGCGCGGCACGGTTCTTGATCCGCACGGTGACGGTCATCGGGCGGCTTTGCATGACGCCATAGTCGTTCTTGTAAGACTCGCGAATGACAACCTTGTAGGTTCCAGCCTCACTTGGGCGCGGAGTGATGGCATAGGATTTGGCCGAGCCTTTGCGTGTCCATGCAATACCGCCATAGTTCGGTACGGTCTGCGGGCTGGTTTCAACAAAGGGCGCGAAGTTCTTTTCTAGATAGGCAATGGTGGCCAAGATATTGCGCTTGTCGGTTGCGGTTAGGTGCAGGCCTTTGATCAGGTGAACAGTGGGTTTCATGGGAAATTCTCCTTGAGTAGCTTCTCGGGCATATACAAGCCCTGTCAGCCAATGGGGCAGGGGGAGCCGCTTATGCGGCCACCTCTGCTGTTGTTTCGGAAACGTTTGATTTGATGCAATCCACGGCCTTTTGCGCCTCACTTGCGGCTTTGAAGATAAAGCCCTTGTCGTCGCTCAAGGCCTTGAGCCAGTTTTCGACATAAGCGGCGGATTGGCCAAAGTCGGGCTTGAAGCCTAGTTCAGCGGCCAGCATGCAAGACGCAATCTCGGCAACCAACTCTTCAAAGGCATAGGCCTTGCGGTCTTGGGATTTTTGGAACCGATCAAGGCGGCTCTTGTGACCTGTCGCATGGGCGCATTCATGGGCAAGGGTACCGTAATACTCTACAGCCTCGTAAAACGTCGTGATTGGCGGCATGTGAATGCGGTCGCTATTCGGGTTGTAATAAGCTTGCGGCTTGTCGGTGGTATCAATGGGAACACCGAATGCCGCAAAGAAATCGTCAAGTACGGGATCAGCTTGGGTGCCTAGATCGCGGGGCGGCTCTGGTTGGCGGTAAAACGCATCGGGCAGGCCATCAATCTGATCCGCGTTAAATACACGGTACGCCTTGGTGTAGGGGATTTTCCTGTCTTCGCCCTGATCGTTCTCGCGTTCAATGGTGCCGTATTTAACAACGGTTGATGATTTCTCGCCCTTGCGCACCTGCGCGCCTAGTTCTGATGCTTGGCGGTAGGTGAACCAATGGGCGGAACAATAGCCGCGCTCCTCGGCTGCTAACCAAAGTAACAGCACATTGATGCCTCGATATTGCTCGCATGTGGATCGCAACGGAAAGGCTCCACCAACGGCTGACCCTGTCCAAGGCTTGCGCCAAGGCGGTGTCCCTGCCTCAATCGCTACAATCATTCTTGCGGTTACGTCTTCGCGAACATCAAACTTCTTAGCCATTTGTGGCATCTCCAATGTGGTGGAACCATCGGGTTTCTTTCCCTTCTTGGTTCTGGTTTTGAGCAAAGCCCTTTTGGGCGTCGTCTCTAAAACCTGACCCGCTGGCGAAGCGTCGGGGGTAGCAACTGCAACTGTAAATCGATGGGGGTTTGGTGCGGCCCGCAGGCGCAGCCGAGGACACGGCCCCGTCTATTTCTGTTGCGGGCGCGAGGACCAACAGGTCCTTAGCTCTTCTTTTACTTTGATGAATTTAATTGAGTGAAAAACGAGCACTTTTCTAGAAATCCAACTAGGTAGAATATGGCGATTCAGATCAAGACAAGACACGGACAGCCCGTAGCGGCCTTAGGCTTCGCCATCGAGGACTTTTCGGCCCTGCGTTGGTTGCGCGACAAAATTGCTATCACCGATAAGTGGCAACATCTGGACATGATTGCCGACCCCGACGGTCCACGCGATTTATTCGGTATGATCCAGCGGGAGCAAAACAGAAGCGCCTAAAGCGGCCTGTCGCAAAGCTTAGCGCTATTTCAGTATCGCTTTGAATCTGCCATACGTTTGCTAAAAATTCCACAGGCAGGGCACATCACAGTCCATAAGTTCTCAATACGCGAGATCGACAGCGGTTCTAGGCGCACGCGACCACCGGTTAGAACAAGCGGTTTAAGCGCTTGTGGATTCACCCAATCGCAGGGCAGATTGTTTCCGATGGGTTGGTTATGACTGTTCAGATTGCTCTCGTGGGTTGCTCGCTTTTCAAGTCTTGGTAAATTGTCGCGCGACTTACGCCCAAAGCTCTTGCAACAGCTTGGGCCGCGTTTTTTTGATCGAAGACTTTCATCGTCGATAGCTCCCCCACCAATGTTCTGCGGTCTAACGCCTTCAGATCGCGAGGAAGGACACCTAGAGCAGCAGCATATTTGCTCGTGAAGGCATGAAGGCGTTCAAGCCAATCGTTTGCCAAAGGTGTTATCTTCTCATCATCAGGTACGGCTAGAACCATGCCGGCTGCTGCCTGTATCGTCTCAAATTGAGTGACATCTATATTGATGCAAATAAGCTGTTCGGGTTTGCCACTGGCATCTCGCACGAGGATGCTTATGGATTTAATCGCTTTACCATTTGTTCCGGTGCGCCGATACGGCCCGTATGACCGTTGGGTCAAATCCATCTCCGGTAGCTCATCTAGGTAAGAAGGCTCACCGGTCATCCGGTCTGTCTGGGTTGCAAAAACCTTTGCCACAGTTTCTGTCGATAGATCATGTACAACCACTTCGCAAAATGGCGCGTGCAGCTTTACAAGAGCTTCAAAAAAGACATCGCTTGTTAAATTGGTCATCTAATCAGAATCCACTGAATGCGCAACAATAGCAAGTACGTCATTGCGGTGAACCAGACCCTGACCAGCCATACATACGATCCAGCCATCATATACAGCCTTTGTTGATTGAGGCGGCCGATCTGCCCTATCGATGCGATGCTGCCAGCCAATGATGTCTCCTCGCGACACCCAGCTCCCAAGTTCAATTTCTGGTGCAAAAATAATGGTTTCATCACTTAGGATATGCGCGTCAGATGATGGTAGGCGTACCAGAACTGTTTCAGGAACAGGATCAACAGTTTTTAAGTGCCCAAGCGATGCAAGGGCGCGAAGTAGCCCCGCTTTTGCCAGAAGTGCAGTTTTCGAGGTGAGAATGCCCGCTCCGCCCAGCTCAGATGCAATCATCACTTTGCCTTGTCGTTCAACAATTGCATCAATCATCATATCAGCATGATCTTCGCGCAGCAGAATCGTGAAGGGTGCGCCAAAGGCTTTCGCGGCTTTCAAGCCCATTTCAAAAGCAACACCTTCCGTTTCGTGGAGCAACATTGAGGGGGCAAAGTGTAAGGACCGCCCACCTGAATGTAGATCAATTACATTGTCGGCTACCGGTACGAGAGTATGTGTGACCCAATGAGCCATGCGTTGTGTCAGACTTCCATGAAGCTCCCCCGGAAAGACCCGGTTGAGATTCAGGCCATCATCCGGTGTCAGACGTGTTCCCGACATAACAGCGGGCAGGTTCAAGCCCGGCACTAGAATAAGCCGACCTGTTAAAGCGCTGACGTCAAGCAAGTGTGCAAGTGCATCGATTGCCACGGGGCCTTCATATTCATCTCCGTGCATCCCCCCTAGCACCAATGTTGTGGGGCCAGGTCCACCGTTCAAACAATGAACCGGGATACGCAGGTTTTGCCATGCGCTTTGATCGGTCGAATTGTGTAGATGCGCGTAGCCCGAAGTGCGCCCGAGCTGTTCGATGTTTATCATGATCCAGCGCCAATGATCGGCGCAATCTTGGTGCGGTCAAAGTTAGCGCCGCACAATAGGACTGCGCTTTTCTTACCTGCGTTGGCATCGCGATCTGCAAGCCACGCTGCCAATGCAAGTCCCGCAGAACCTTCGACTAGCATTTTTTCGTTCCATGCAAACATTCTGATCCCATCGGCGATCTGATCTTCGGTGCAGTCGATTAGGTCATCAACAACGTCGATCGCGAGCGGGAGTGTTCTGGTTCCCTCGTCGATCCCGCCTGCGACCCCATCCGCGAGGGTGTCGCTATGCTCAACCTCGACAACCTGACCTGCACGGATACTTGCAGCAAGGGCTGCGGAATGTACCGCGCTGACGCCGACCACGCGAGTTCTTGGCGAGTATGCTTTGATCACTGCCCCCATTCCAGAGATTAGGCCCCCGCCCCCCATCGATATGTAGACCACATCCAACTCTGGCTGCTGTTCAAGAAGTTCCAATGCAGCAGTCCCCTGTCCGGCAATCACTTGGTCATCATTATAGGGGGAAACGTAGACGTTACCGCGCTCTTTCGCCAAATACTGGGCGTGCAGCTCGGCCTTACCGGCATCGTTTGAGTGCAACACAATCTCGACGCCAAGGCTTTCAATCCGTGAAAGTTTTTCGCGTGCGACTGTCTCTGGTAGTACGACCGTCAAGGTGTGGCCCGTTTGCTGCGCAGCCGTCGCCAAAGCAAGCCCGTGGTTCCCTGATGATGCGGTAATGACGGGCACGTTCGTTGGCAGGGATGTTAGTTTGGATAGCGCTCCGCGGAATTTGAACGACCCAGTTTTTTGGAAATTCTCTGCTTTGAAGAATAGGCTACTGCCATCATCAAAGGCCGATCGTGATTGGAGGCATGGTGTGACCGGCAACCAAGGCGCGATACGTCGACGTGCGATTATAGAAAGCGCGGCTTGTTGGAGAACAATTTCTGATATCATGGCGTGGCCTCTTTCATAAGCTAGGTGAAGCGGCGGCTTCTATAATGGTTTGTGCAATAGCGATGTCCTGCGCAGCGATGCCCGTCAGATCAACCACAATGATTTCTCTCGCGTTAGCCCGACCAGGGTGCGCGCCCGATAGAATCGTCCCCAGTTCGATTATTTCGATACTTGGGTCAAGACTTACGGCCCCCTGAAACTCACCATGTCCGATGGACTGGCGGATCATATCACAGACACGCAGATCAGCGTCGGCAATAAGGGAAACTGGCAGTTCCTGTTTTCCCACCCCATCCGCTCCTACGGCTATAACAACTGTGCCTGCGCAAACCAAACCCGCATCAAACAGCGCCTTTGTGGATGGTGTTGTCGTTGTGATAATGTTAGCGGTTCCAAGTGCGGAGGGAAGATCCACAGCAACCGAAGCGGTGATACCGGATTTCTCAAGTTCAGCGACGACAGACTTTGCCTTCACGGCATCCCGCCCCCAGATTTGGAATTCCAATTTTCGATTTGGAGCCAGATCATTCAGACAGCATGCTTGAAGCCGTGCCTGAGTGCCCGTGCCGACGATCAGAACCTGAGTTGCATCCGCGCGCGCCAAAGCAAGTGCTGCGATGGCCCCGCCGATTGCGGTGCGCATGTCTGTTAGCCAACCTTCGTCTCTTAGGATGGATTGCGGCATTCCTGTCTGCGAGGAGAATGCGAGCATCATTCCGTTTGATGAGGGAAAGCCCACGCTGGGGTTGTCATAAAAACCAGATGCGATCTTAATTACATAGCTATCACTTCCAGTAATGTGACCAGATTTGATGTGACAATCGCCCTTGACCTCTGGAAAAGAAAGATGACCAACATCCGCTGTTTGCACATCACCTTTCGAAGACGCAATATAGGCGTCTCTAATACGGCGGGCTGCACGGTCCAGATCGAACAGTTCAATGATCTTGGTTTTTTCAAGATCGAGTATGGTTTGGGTATCGGTCATTAAGGTCTCCTGCGAAGTAACTGGTGGGAATATGCGATCAGTAGTTGTCCGAAAAGCTAAAAATCACCCAAAATAGTTGAAGATGCAAACAAGCGCGAGTGACAGCCCAGATAGATGACCCCTGCGATGAAAAAGGCTTCGAAGGGCACGTATGTTCTTACGGTGAAGTTTCTCGAAGCACCCGATACATCCATGATGGACCAGGTGCTTGCCTTCAAAGCCATTATTGGACGAATTAGTCCAGCTGTCAACTTTTAGTATGAATTTTACGGTTCTGTCGCAAAGTTTCACTCGGTTTCAGTACCAGTTTGAATCTGCCATATGCTTGCCAAAAAATCCACAGGCAGGACACACCAAATATGAGCATTGATTTCAAAGGCCCCAGTGCATTCAATCGGTCATCGCAACATCTCGGCTAATCTATATGCTGGAGTTTTAAAGCCAAGCGTTTTTCCTGGACGCGCATTCAGGCGATCTGCGACCAAATCCAGATCATTTTGAGTGTGAACTGATAGGTTTGTTTTCTTGGGGAAGTATTGGCGCAACAAGCGGTTGGTGTTTTCATTTGCACCGCGTTGCCACGGGCTTTGTGAATCGCAAAAGTAAATGTCTACGCTTGTTGCCAGCGTAATCTGTTTATGCTGCGCCATTTCGGTGCCACGATCCCAAGTCAGAGAACGCATTACCCCCTCAGGCAGAGATTGGATGTGCCGCTTCAACGCCCCGACAACGCTATTTGTATCCTTCCCGTCCACCTTCACTAGCATCACAAACCGTGAAGCCCGCTCAACCAGCGTCGCCATATGTGTATTGCCGGAACCGGAGATCAAGTCTCCCTCCCAATGGCCGGCCACAGCGCGATCCTCAACCTCCGCTGGCCGCTCGGATATGGAAATGGCATCGACAATTTGACCCCGAAGTTGGCCTGTTGTTGTCCATGTTTTCCCTCGTCGCATAGTTCGGTTGCTGCGTAGATGCGAGATCAGCTCTCGCTTCAAGACGCCCCGCGCCTGAATGAACAGGCTTTTGGAAATGGTCTCGTGGGATATTTGCATGGAAAGACCAGTATCATATTCACGGCCCAGCCACCCCGATATTTGAGCAGGAGACCATTCCAAGGCAAGCTTTCCGGCTACAAGTTTCCGCAAAACCTGATGCTGTGACAGTAGGCAAGGCTTGGGCCTGAGGAGCTGAGCCAATGCGTATAAATCGGCTTGAACTGCACGATAGGTTGCCCGACCCCCATTGCGCGATACTTCACGGCTAATCGTGGAGGCTGATCTGCCTATCAGCTTGGCAATGTACCGAAAGCTGAACCCTCGACCAAGGCCGCGTGAGACCTCTTCACGTTCATGCAATTGTAAAGCTCGACTGGATCGTTTGCGAGGCCGCGGCTCAATGCCTCCAGTCACAGTAAGAACGCCATGCACAGAACCGGTATGCTTGTTAAGCGCGCGCCCGATCTCACTCAGGGTCTGCCCCGCCTTCCAGCGGTGCCAAAGTTCACGTTTCTCACGGTGGGTTAATCCGGGACGGCCTGTTCGGGGCATTTCATATCCTTCATTGCTAACACCTAATATTAGATGTTGCGATGACCGATTGAATGCACCGTCACTACCCGAAAGAAGTGATCCTATACGCGGTGTTTTTCTACGTTCGATACGCCGTTTCTTATCGTGATTTGGAAGAAATTATGGCTGTGCGAGGCGTTCAGGTTGGCCATGCAACGCTGAACCTCTGGGTTGTGAAATATTCGACAGATATTGCCAAAGCCGCGCAAGCCAGGAAGCAAGCGACAGCAGGATCCTGGCGAATGGACGAAATATACATCAAGGGCAAAGGGAAATGGATGTACCTGTATCGCGCCGTCGACAAATACGGAAAACCGCTTGATTTCATGCTTACACGGCGGCGAGATAAAGCCGCCGCTAGACGCTTCTTTAGTCACGCAATCGAGGTAAATGGTATTCCACAACGGATAGTGATCGATAAAAGTGGTGCCAATCTGGCGGGTCTTCTGCGGATAAATGCTGGGCTGAAATTCTCTCGGTCGCACCGCCGAATAAATATCCTACGAGTGAAATACCTTAACAACATTGTGGAGCAAGACCATCGTTTCATCAAGAAAATCACGCGGCCAACTTTGGGTTTTAGAGCCTTCCATTCAGCCACAGCCACGCTCGCTGGCATCGAAGTAGCCCACATGATCCGGAAACAACAATTCCAATTAAACCACTCGTCGCCATTCAAACAGTTTGCCAGCTTGGCTGCATAAACTCGCGGAGTGTGGCCCTATTCAAACCTGAAAAAACTTTGCGACAGAACCTAAATCCTTGGTGTTTTCTGCTTGAGTTGACCGTTTCTGGGTTTGCCTATCTGAACGGCAGCTTTTTGTTATCCCAGGCTACTCCTCAAATACGATGTCTTCCAACAATTTGTAGAACATTGGTTCCTCACTAGAATATTGCAGCTTGAACTGTTGCCCGCTTACCGCAAGGCCGGGGGCATTGAAAATATGCTGTTCTAGAGGGCCTTGGATCAATACACCATCAGCATTTAGCGCAGTCCCACCTGTGACAACGTATTCCAAGGTGTATGCATAAATACCATCTGGCATGCGGGCACTTTCGGTAATGGTGCCCGTAGTCTGCACCCACTGCTCCTGACCTTGCATAGCGCCTTGCTCTTTATTGTCGGCTTGACGGGCATCAGGGTTACATGCGGCTAAAAGGCCAAGCGATGCAACGGCGAGAAGAATGTTGAACGGTTTCATTTTGGCTCTCCAGTGCAGTTTTATTGTAATACACAACAACCAGTGTACAGTTCGGTTTCCAAAACGCCTGTGTAAAAGGCGCTAATGCTTAGCCCATAGAGGCGATCGCTCATGCCGTCCGAGCAGATCGTGCGTTCTATCACGGCATGTATTTCAACATCCCTGCCTTGCAAAAGGGCGCCATAGGTATAAGGCCCCATGCCTGCGGCCTTGTCATGCCATTTGGTTTCCAAAGACTGTTGTTCAGTGCCAAATTGACCAAATTTTGCACCCGCTTTATCCAGCTGCAAATTCCAGAAAGGCTCGGTGCCAAAGCAACTGATTGGCCGCGGTAAATCTGTGCTGTTCTGCCCCGCTTGACGGTTTAGAAAGCGTAAAGAAACCCAGCCATGGTTCTCTGGCATGGCCACCAGTGCCCATTTTTGATCGTCGCTTAACCCGACAACTTCGATGTCGCGGGAATTGGGCTGGAACGTCGATATTACCGGAAAGCTGGCCCCAGACCCTTCTCGCACATTAAGAACATCATTCACCGCAACATGTGTAACCGAATAATAGGCGGGTAAAAGTGTTTGCTCTTGGGCGATGGCGGGTGACGTTTGGGACGTCGCCATTAACAATACCAGACCAAGAATTCGCATTAGGTTGTTCATTGTGTGTCTCTCATTACTAAGGGGTATGCTGACATACCGTTTACTATTGTGTTTTAATGTTCGTTACTGGGGCTCGCCGAACAAAACGGACTTTGTATCTGAGCTCATAACGACTCCGTGGCCGCTGCAGGCTGCGTATAAAAAGATCGGGTTGGCCGAAGGTGTTTTAACATTGGATAACCGCCATTGTTCCATCCGGGTTGCTGACAAATTGGTGTGACATCCTCTTGGCCATTATCCGGTCGGGCTGGCGGTAAATTCTTGTATTATTTTACCATCCAGTTGCAACTGGACCTGCATATTTTTTGCATCAACATGTAATAGCTCTACCGGCTCACCGGGTGGGTTGGGTTCGACCCCGTCAACACCACTTTGATATGTGCCACTTTCTATCGTGCTTGTTGAATCGCAGGCTGATAAAAGAGCGATAAACCCAAAAACCAGCAGAGAGTTAGTATTCTTCATTTTAACCACCAAACATGTGTCATCATCTATTTACAAATTGGATATGGACCCTCTAGTGCCCGCGTTCAACAGCCCCTATTTGTCTCGGCGAAATAGCACTCATTTATAGCTATGGCAGTCCACGTGATTTGAGTTGCCCTCTGACCCGTACCCCTATGGCGCTGGTGGGGCGCCCGCGTTTTGACGGCAGCCCTTTTCGGAAAAGGGTGAAACATGGATCTGCAGTTGACCTTAATCCTTGTGCGATAAAATCCAGTCTCGCGTTGTAATGGCATCTTGGCTTAGATTGACGTTCTTTGACCAAACCAGATAAAATCCGGCACCACTGTTCCAATGCCAGTTTCCAACCTGAACCAGCAGCCCTGCATCTACCAACTGCTGTGTGATGTGCTGCCAGCCAAAAACCACCCCTTCACCGGCCAGACCTGCTTGCAGAACCAATGCGTAATCGTTCAGTCGTAGCCCCGTTTCGTTGTCTTTATAGTGCTCACCGAATGCGGCAAAGAAATCCTTCCATTCAGGGCGATAACGATGCGGTTCTTCCAGCGTTATCAGGCTGCACTTTTTCAAGGCGTCCAAACTGTCGATTTCCCCGTTTTTCTCAAGCCACGCAGGGCTGGCCAATGCCGATATTGATTCGCGGGCCAGCAAAACGCTTTCATAACTTTTCCAATTCCCGTTTCCGCGCCATACGGCCAGCGAAATGCCCTCTTGGGCCAAATCAGGGTCTATGTCGGTTTGCTGCATCCGCAAATCAATACCGGGGTGTCTGCTGCGAAAATCCTGAAGGCGCGGGACCAGCCAGTAGTGGGCAAAAGCGGATGAAACGGACAGGGTTACATGTTTGCCCCTGCCGCGGGTTTGCAGCTGCTTTATTGATCTTTCGATTTGCCCAAGCCCCAGAGAAACATCGTCTTTCAAGGCTGCACCGGCATCGGTCAGGGAAATAATGCGGTGGTTTCTTTTGAACAACCTGATCCCGATTGCCTCCTCCATCCGCCGGATGGATTGGCTGACGGCTGGCTGGCTGACCCCCAATTCCTCGGCAGCCTTGGTGAAAGACAATAACCGTGCCGACGCTTCAAACGAGGCAAGATAATTCAGGGATTCGATCATACGCTGTAAATTTTGCATAATTCCTACTTATGATAAAACAAACTATTTTCCAAGAATACAAATGCTGCTTGGCCTTTTAGGATAAGCTAACGGAGGCATATATATGACAACACAACAACGACGCACGCGCCGGCGCGGTGCGCGCGGCGCATCTGGGGCCGAAAAACCGGCAGGTTCACCGGCATCCCCATATATCGAGCGTAAACTGCCCTTTTACAGCCCACTGGCCGAAGAAGATCTGGTCAAGCTGGAAGCGCAGGTTGACTGGCTGCTGGAAAACATCGGGATTGAATACCGCGATGATCCAGAGGCGTTGGAAATCTGGAAACGGGCTGGTGTGGATGTGCAAGGCACCCGCGTTAAGGCCGATGCGCAACTGATCCGTGCGCTCTGTGCCAAGGCACCGCGCAAATTCACCCAGTTGGCGCGCAATCCGGCGCGCTCGGTCGAAATCGGCGGCACATCCCAAGTCTTTGCCCCTGTCTATGGGGCGCCTTTTGTGCGCGATCTTGAGGGCGGGCGGCGCTACGGTGATCTTGAGTCTTTTGAGAAGCTGGTCAAGCTGACCTATATGCTGCCCAGCCTGCACCACGGCGGATTTGTGACCACCGAGCCGTGTGACATTCCGGTCAGCAAACGGCATCTGGATATGTTGTTCATCCACATGACTGCCTCCGACAAACCCCACCTTGGGGCGATCACCGAAATGTCGCGTGCCGAGGACAGCCTTGATATGGCCGAAATCGTGTTCGGTCGCGAGGTGATGGATGAAAACTGCGTCATCATGGGCAATGTGAACACTAATTCACCGCTGCTGGTCGACAAAGTCGCCAGCGAGGCTATTCGCGCCTATTGCGGCCGGGGCCAAGGCGTTATTGTAGTGCCGTTTATCCTGTCGGGGGCGATGGGTCCGGTCAGCACTGCCGCCTCGATTGCGCAAGCACTGGCCGAGGCGATGAGCTGCTGCGCCTTCGCCCAGCTGGTACGCCCCGGCGCCCCCTTTGTGCTGGGAAATTTCCTGTCTTCCATGAGCCTGAAATCCGGCGCGCCCACCTTCGGGATGCCGGAGCCTGTGTTGTCCAACTATGTGGTTGGACAAATGGCGCGGCGTTTGGGCCTGCCTTTGCGCTGTGGCGGATCACTTACCGCGTCCAAAACCGCTGATGCGCAGGCCGCTTATGAAAGTGCGGATTCAATGCATTCAACCATGATGGCAGGCGCGAATTTCGTGTTGCATTCGGCGGGTTGGCTAGAGGGCGGGTTGGCCACCGGATTTGAAAAACTGGTGATGGATGCCGACCGTTTGGGCAGCTATCAAAAACTGCTGAACGGGCTGGATGTATCTGACAACGCCATGGCACGCGATGCCTACGCCGAGGTCGAGCCGGGCGGGCATTTTCTGGGCTGTGGCAACACGATGGCCAATTACAAAACAGCATTCTACGAATCCGCCCTGTCCGACAGCGAGAATGTCGAACAATGGGAAGAACACGGTTCAAAAGACATGGAACGCCGCGCCTATGAGCGCTGGAATGCCATGCTGGACTCCTATCAGGCTCCACCCATGGAGCAATCAAAACGTGACGAATTAAAAGCCTATGTGGATCGGCGCAAATCCGATCTGCCCGATGCTTGGTACTAAGAAAGGACACAAGATGCCGGAAATTCAAAAAGATGATAGCGGTGGCAAGCAGCTGCCTTCTCACACCCGCGTTGCGGTAATTGGCGGCGGCGTTGTTGGCTGCTCGATCCTGTTTCATCTGGCCAAAATGGGCTGGAAAGATGTGATATTGCTAGAGCGTGACGAGCTGACAAGCGGCTCAAGCTGGCACGCGGCGGGGTTGGTGCATACCCTGTCGTCTGATCCCAACATCAGCCGCTTGCAGGGCTACACAATTGATCTGTATAAAGAAATCGAAGAAACCAGCGGTCATTCCGTGGGCCAGCACATCACCGGCGGCTTTTATCTGGCCTCAACACCGGAATGGTATGACTACCTGAAACGCGAGCGTTCCAAGGCGCGGTATATGGGGCTGGATCAGGAATTCATTTCACCCAAGGAAATGGCAGAGAAACATCCGCTGATTGATCCGAAACATTATCACGCGGTGCTGTGGGATAGTCAGGATGGCGATGTGGACCCCTCGGGCGCGACCTATGCATTTGCCAAGTCCGCCAAGGTGCATGGCGCGCAGTATTTCACCCACACGCCCGTCACAGCCACCACCCAGCGCCCTGATGGCAGCTGGGATGTGACCACGCCCAAAGGCACGGTAAATGCCGAAATTATCGTCAACTGTGCGGGTCTTTGGGCGCGTGAACTGGGCCATATGCAGGGCGCGCATGTTCCGGTGCAACCGATGGAACATCACTATCTGATCACCGATAAGATTCAGGTCGTGGTTGATCACCCGACCCGCCTGCCATCTGGTATTGATTACGAGGCCAACATCTATTTCCGCCAAGAGGGCCAAGGCATGTTGCTGGGCACTTACGAGCCAGTCGCCACCCCTTGGAAAGTCGGCGGTGTGCCGTGGGATTTCGGCCATGAATTGCTGCCCTCCGATCTGGACCGGATCGCAGAGCGTCTGGAAATGTCGTTCGAGCGCATTCCGGCGATTGGCGAGGCTGGCATCAAGGATGTGATCAATGGCCCCTTCACCTTTGGCCCTGATGGCAACCCGTTAATCGGCCCCGTGCCGGGCATGACCAACTACTGGTGCGCCGTCGGTGTGATGGCCGGGTTCTGTCAGGGCGGCGGCGTAGGCCGCTCGATGGCGGAATGGATCATAGAAGGCGAGCCAAGCATTGACGTTTGGGCGATGGATGTGGCGCGGTTTGGCGATTGGGCGACGCCGGATTGGGGCACGTTGAAATCGGCGGAAAACTACGAGCGCCGCTTTGTGATGACCTTCCCCAATGAAACCCTGCCCAAAGGCCGGATGCAGAAAACCACCGCCCTTTATGACCGTCTGCTGGCCAAGGGCGCGCGGATGGGTCAGGGCTTTGGTCTGGAAAACGCGCTGTGGTTTGCTGACGGGCCAGATGATGCCTTTGAGGAGCCGACATTCCAGCGCAATCGCTCGCATGATTACGTGGCGCGCGAGATCAAATCGGTGCGCGAAGATGTGGGCGGCATCGAGATCGCCAACTTTGCCAAACACGAGTTCAAGGGTGCTGGAGCGCGCGACTATCTGAACAGCATTCTGGCGGGCTATGTTCCCAAACAGGGCCGCGTCACGCTAACCCCTATGTTGACCCCCAAGGGACGTTTATGTGGTGATCTGACAGTGGCCTGTCTGGGCGAGGATCACTTTATGCTGTTTGGCTCGGGTGCCGTGCAAGATGCGCATCGGCGCTGGTTCGAGCGTGATTTACCCGACGGCATCACCTACCAAAACGTCTCGGACAATTGGCACGGCATCGCCCTGTCCGGCCCTAAATCCCGCGAGCTGTTGGCGCGGATCACCCGCGACGATGTCAGCGCCGAGGCCTTCAAATTCCGCGATATCCGCGAAACCTTTGTCGGTGGTGTGCCGGTTAAACTGGTTCGGATCAGCTTCTCGGGAGAGCTGGGTTACGAGATATATTGCAAGCCGCAATACCTGCTGCGCCTGTCCGAAGCTGTTGAGCAGGCCGGTGATGATCTGGGCTATCGCTGGTATGGGGCGCGCGCGCTGATGAGCATGCGACTGGAGAAAGGCTGGGGCGTCTGGACGCTTGATTTCCGGCCCGATTTTACAGCGGCTGAAAGCGGTATGGATGTGTTCATCAACTGGAAGAAAGAATTTGTCGGCAAAGAGGCTGCCCTGAAAGAACGCGAAACCGGACCTGTGCGCAAGTTGGTGACATTGGTAATCGATGTCGACGGCATCGACGTTTCAGGCGACGAGGCCGTCCTGCTGGACGGTGCGGCCGTTGGCTATATTTCATCCGGCGGCTATGCGCATCACGTGCAGAAATCTGTCGCGATGGGATATGTTGCATCCGAGCATGCTGCGGCTGACACGGTGCTTCAGGTTGAAATTCTGGGTCAGTTATATGACGCAACCGTGCAAGGTGTGCCGCTCTATGACGCTAACGGTGCCAACATGAGAGCATGATGAAAATGGGGACTCCAGTCGCAATATTGCCTATACAGCAAACAGCACAGCCGCTGAAGCGCTATGTGTTTTTGCTGCTGGATTCTTTCTCGGCATTGGGTTTCAATTGTGCCATCGAAGCCCTGAACGCCGCGAACGGATACAAAGGCCAGACCTATTATTCGTGGTTGGTGATCAGCAGAGATGGTCTGCCGATTACAGGGTCGAACGGACTTACGGTAAACGTGGACGGAGCATTGCAACCGTTAAGCCGGAAAGACACGATCGTGGTTTGCGGCGGGGCCGATATTGCTTCTACCAGCACGCTGGATATATTAAACTGGCTGCGCCGTGAAACCCGAAAAGGGGTGTCCTGCGGGGCCATTGGCACAGCGACACATACGCTTGCGATGGCTGGTTTGCTGTCGGATAAATCCGTGACCACCCATTGGGAATACCACAGCGCCTTTGCCGAGACCTTTCCCGACTTAAGCTTGAACAATTCGATCTTCTCGATTGAGCAGAACAGGTTCACCTGTGCGGGTGGGGCCTCCTCGATGGATTTGATGTTGTATCTGATTGCAAATGACTATGATCAGACATTGGCAAACTGGGTTGCCGACCAATTGGTCTACACGTCGCCGCGTACCAAAGAGCACAAACAGCGTCTGTCGACCCATTGCCACAACGGTGTGCGCAACGAAAAATTTTCGCAAGCAATTACCCTGATGTCGAACAACACAGAAGAACCTCTCGCACATAGCGCACTGGCCAAAGACGTCGGTATTTCCACGCGTCAACTGGAACGACTGTTTCGAAAATACCTAAACACCTCGCCCAAGGTTTATTACATGGAATTGCGCCTGGAAAAGGCGCGCAATCTGCTGTTGCAAACCAATATGTCAATCACCGAAATATGTGTGGCTTGCGGGTTCAATTCCACATCACATTTTTCAAAATGCTACCGTCACCAATTTGGACTGTCACCTAGTTTCGAGAACGCGGCCTCGTCGTCCAAAGCAATAATTTCCACATAATAAGAAGAAAGATGACCCACTAAATCAAACTATAAACCAGAAACAGGGAGATAATAATGTCAATAAAACCGCCATTTACAGAACTTGAGATAAAGAAAGCCCCACATGGGTTTTACGAGGGGTATAGCCTGCCCATTGCGTTGTTGAGCAAAGGTCTGATGGCCTTGCTTGTGATCTGGGCACTGGTTTGGCCAGGAAATGCAAACAGTATATTGTCAGCATTGAACGGAACCTTATTGAACGGGTTTAATACGTTTTACATCATATCGGTCGGGTTTTTTGCCTTCTTTTTATTCATCGTTGCGGCGCTGCCTGCCACTGGGAAAAAAATACTCGGCCCCGTAGGGGTGAAGCCCGAATTTTCCAATTTCTCGTGGTTTTCGATGATGTTCGGGGCAGGTCTGGGGGTGGGGCTTATGGTTTTTGCTACGGCCGAGCCGCTCAGCCTTTGGGGCTCCAACCCCGTTGTCGTGGCTGGTGACGTTGTCGCAAACAGCAAAGAAGCACTGACGAGCACTTATCGTTACACCTTTCTACATTACGGATTTCATGCCTGGGCGATCTATGTGATCACCGGTCTGTCGCTGGCCTATTACGCCTATACGCGTGACATGCCGCTGACCATCCGTTCTGCCCTGACGCCTTTGCTTGGTAAGGCTGTGAATGGGCCAATTGGCCATATCGTTGATGTGCTGGGCGTGGTTGCAACCATTCTTGGCGTATCGGTGACCATCGGGTTCGGGATTAGCCAGTTTGTGGACGGGGTTTATTCGATCACCGGTATGGAGTGGATGATGGACATGACCGGTGACGTCCCTAAACCAGCCACTGTTGGTCTGATCGTGGCACTGGTGATGATCATGACCATGTCGATTATCTCGGCTGTGTCGGGTGTCGGCAAGGGCGTTAAGTATCTTTCGAACCTTAATCTGGTTTTGTCGCTGATCTTGCTGCTGACTTTCGTGTTCTTTGGCTCGTTTCTGTTTGCCATGACCACCTATGCCACTGCGCTAATGGATTACATCCTGCATTTCTTCTCACTGTCATTCGAGGCCTACAGCCCGCTTTCAGCCGATGCATATGCGGCCAACTTGCCCGCCGAGGCCGCGCCATTGGCCGGTGATCTGTTTGCCGGTGCCACAAATGCTTGGGGGTCATTGGAAAGCTTTCAAACGGGCCTAACCGGTGCCGCCGCAGAATTACCGGCCGAAGTGCAAGAAGCCGCATATGAGGCTGGATCCGAAGGCCGTTTGTTTGGATGGCAGTCTGGCTGGACTACGTTCTACTGGGCATGGTGGATTGCATTTTCGCCTTTTGTGGGCCTGTTTCTGGCGCGCATTTCCAAAGGCCGTTCGGTGCGTGAATTTATCATCGGATGCGTCTTTGCGCCTGCGCTGGTTTGTTTTGCCTGGATGACCATCCTTGGCGCAACTGCAATTGATCTGGAAATGACGGGTGGTGCAAATGGCGCAATCATCGGTGCGTCCAACACCGCGAAACTGTTTGTCACTCTTGGCAACATGATTGACGGCGGGTTTCTTACTGCAATTTCGGTGATGTCGGTTGTCCTGATTATGACCTTCCTTGTGACATCCGCTGACTCTGGCATTTTGGTGATGAATACCATCATGTCTGGTGGAGAAGAAGAAACAGGTGTTAAACACCGTATCATTTGGGGTCTTATCCTGACCTTTCTGATTGGCGCGCTGTTGATAGCAGGCGGTGGTGGGCTTGATGCGCTGAAAAATGCGATGATCATCGGGGCGCTACCGTTTACCTTTGTTATGGTTTTAATGACCATATCGCTGGCAAAAGCGCTTTATCGCGACGGGTTACGAGCAAAATCAGACAGTTAGATACGACTAAAACAGATAAAGGTGAAAGAAGCCGTGCTTATGTGCGGCTTCTTTTACAATTTTTGGATAGGGCCATCGACAGAACCATTGACGGATCACTGGAAAATTCAGCCGTGCCGGTTAGGTGTAGAGGTAGTGGAGCTAAAATTGCCCCAACCAGGGTAGCTATCAGGTGGCAAGAAGGAAAATACGTCATAAACGAATGCCCGCTTTTCGAGTTACTAGCTAGTAGCGTGAATTGGAGGCGAAAGCCAATAACGGACCGCCCTCAGAGGGGCGGCCACGCGCTCTAGATTTCTATTGCCTCTGAAATTTCTAACGCGTCTTCCAACTCGACCCCCAAATATTGCACTGTACTATCCATTTTGGTGTGCCCCAGCAAAAGCTGAACCGCCCGTAAATTTCCAGTTTTCTTGTAAAGCTGGGTGACTTTAGTACGTCGCATCGAATGAGTGCCATAGGCTGTAGTCTCCAAGCCAATTGACACCACCCACGCCCTAACGATCCGCGCGTATTGGCGGGTCGAGATATGTAGGCGCGCGTGAAAACGACCTGGCCAAAGATATTCGGACCCCACCATGATCGGGTCTTTCATCCAGCGTTTGATGGAAATACGCGTCCCTTCGGTGATCTCAAATTTCACAGGTTTTTGTGTTTTGCTTTGCAACACGGATGCGCGTTCTTTGATGTAACCCGAAGCCATAACGTCGACCACTTTCATTCTAACCAAGTCGCAGCCCCTTAACTTGCAATCGATGGCCATATTAAAGAGCGCAAGATCACGATGGTTTTCAGCGAGCTCAAGCCTTACGCGAATGGCCCAAACATGTTTTGGCATAAGCGGCCTTTTCTGCCCACCGATACGGCCCTTGTTCCAAGCGGGACGTCGTGCTCGAACTGCTGGTAAGTTATATGTTTGCATGTGTAATCCTCCGATCCACCATGCCCTCCCACAACGACAACCAAGCGTTGACGATGGATAATACCATGAGTCGTTTCGATCACGGTGAAGGTCCGCCTAAAGATGTTAAATATAAAACTGTAGTTTCAAGTATCGTTAGAAATGGCGCCGAAAATCTCGGCGGTGGTGAAGTATTCTTACGATCAGAATTTGGTCTGGGGCAGGCAGAAAGAAAATGGTGTGAGCTTGCTGGCGAATACGCCGAAGCCTCGGTGCCAACTCTTCAGCGCTTCGCCCAAGAAGAGGGTTGTCGCGCAAAGAATTGAAACAGTCTTCAAAGCTATCCTTATATCGACGCGCTAGTTCGATACCGAATTCGCCAATGGTGTAATCAGCAATCTCTGCAAGGTCTGCCTCGGTTTTTCGGCTAAGTATTAGCTTAACCATTGAGTTTACTGTGACGCGCTTCTGCGGTTCTGTCGCAAAGTTTTCCTGAGGCTGATTCAGTCGAGTTTTGCTAGAGTTAAGCAGCCAAGCTGGCAAACTGTTTGAACGGCGACATGTGGTTTGACTGGAACTGTTTCTTTCGGATCATGTGGGCGACTTCGATGCCAGCTAGCGTGGCCGCGGCTGAATGGAAGGCCTTGAAACCTAAAGTTGGTCGAGTGACTTTCTTTATGAAACGGTGGTCTTGCTCAACGATGTTGTTGAGATATTTCGCGCGCAGGATTCCAATCCGTTGTTTGGTACGCGAGAACTTCAGGCCTACATTTATTCGCTCAAGACCGGCCAGGTTGGCTCCGCTTTTATCGATCACGATTCTTGAAGGTAAGCCATTCGTTTCAATTGCACACCTAAAGAACAATCTGGCTGCAGCCTTAGCGCGACGTTTTGACAGCATGAAATCTAGGGTTTTCCCGTGTTTGTCGACGGCTCGATACAAATAGGTCCATTTTCCTTTTACTTTGATGTAGGTCTCATCCATACGCCAAGATACGGCTGTCGGCATTTTCCTCATCTGAGCTGTTTTGGCAATATCCGGTGAATATTTCACTACCCAGCGGTTCAGCGTTGCATGATCAACCTGAACGCCGCGCTCGGCCATAATCTCTTCCAGATCACGATAAGAAACGGCGTATCGAACATAGAAAAATACTGCGTACAAGATCACGTCTTTCGGGTAATGGCTGCCTTTGAAGTCAATGCTCATTTTTGATAGGTCCTGCCGATAGCTTTTTTTGACAAGCGTATCGCAGAAAACAACCAATAAGGAAATAACACGGAAACTTTGCGACAGTACCAGAAGCAATCCCAGACAAATCACACTTCACCATTCAAACAGTTTGCGAGCTTGGCTGCATAAATTTGGTGAATTCAGCCCGTTTCACTCCTAAGAAAACTTTGCGGCAGAACCATCAAACGTGCCTCATGTCTCTTTAATATCGTACGTGCAGACATACCATAACCATTCGGGTTTGTGCGAAGTTCCGGGAAAAGTGCAAACAATTCTTCGCGACTTTCGGCGTCAATCCCGTCTAATCCAGTGGCACCGGGGTGATAGCTTTCTGATGTTGTGCCATTGGCATAGATCACTTCGTGATGGTCAAACAGAATATGGTACCAAGTGACAAAATCGCGCTGAACAGATTTA
>Ga0256845_1000739_pt1 | contig 28793 bp, 25 predicted proteins | sample RiftiametaG_FD_189101 | JGI IMG/M metagenome (GOLD analysis project Ga0256845, IMG submission 189101) | Tube worm associated microbial communities from hydrothermal vent at the East Pacific Rise, Pacific Ocean - Riftia | ecosystem: Host-associated > Annelida > Integument > Unclassified ...
GGAAGGATGTGTTGGGTGGATTGTTGTCCTTTGAGTATTGTCTATTTGAAGCTGTCTCATGAAAAAATCCGTCATGCGCTTCAGATGAAGATGTGTGATCATCCTTGCAATTGATGCTAGAGAGTGGCAGAACTCGTTCGCGGCCAGATGGCTGAGTCTATGAATATCATTATTGTAGGAGCAGGGGAAATTGGGCGTCATCTGGCGTTGTCGTTATCACGAGAGGCGCATAGCATTGTGGTGATTGAAAACGATGTGAAGGTGGCTGATGAGCTGGAGCAGCAGATTGATGGTCGGGTTTTGACCGGGAGTGGGGCGACGGCTAGTTTGTTGGTGGAGGCCGGAGTGGCTGAGTGTGACTTGTTTCTTGCCCTGACGAGTGATGCTCCAGTGAACTTGATGGCGGCTTCGATGGCGAAGAAGCTCGATGCCAAGAAGGTGATTGCGCGGGTGCATCCACGGTTGCAGCGAGAGGAGTGGTTGTTTGATTACCGGGGGCATTTTGGTGTGGATCATACTTTTAGCTCGGAACGATTGAGTGCGATTGAGCTCTCTAAATTTATCCGGAACCCAAATTCACTACTGGTTGAAGAGGTGGCTCGCGGACGGATTGAGCTTCAGCAGGTCCGGATTGGGGAGCGCAGTGATGCGGTGGGGAAGCGCTTGGTTGATCTTAAAGCTCCCGAGCGAACTCGCGTGGCGTCGATCACACGTGGGGGTGAGCATTTTGTGCCAACGGCTGAAGATGCGTTGACGGTAGGGGATGTGGTTACTATTTTTGGCGACCCGAATAGGCTGAGGAAGCTGGCTCTCCGTTTGCAAAAGGGTGAAAGCGCGGAGGAGGCGCTGCGCGTGGTGATCTTTGGTGGTGGTGAGTATGGATTTTCTTTGGCGCAGATGTTGGAGAGTTTTCAGTGCAAGGTGAGAATTCTGGAGCGCGATCCTCAACGTGCTGAAGAGTTGACCGGTTTACTTTCGAATACGACGGTGATTAATATTGATGGCACGGTGCTTGCGGAGCTTGAGGAAGAGCAGGTGGGCGATGCTGATTTTTTTGTCGCTGCCTGTGGTAGTGACGAGGATAATGTGATGTCTTGCCTGCAGGCTAATAATTTGGGTGCCAAGAATTGCCTGACTTTAATCCACCGGGCTGACTACGCCAAGGCGATCAGTGCAAGTGGAAGGCATTTTGGTGTGTTGGCTGCGGTGAGTCCGCGCGATGCCGCGCGCCGGGAGATCGAGCGCTTTCTGACCTCCGACAGCTTTCACACCGTGAAAAAAATTGGTGCAGGCGAGGTGATCGAAACCGAGGTGGCGAGTGGCTCATTGGCTGCTGAGCACATGGTATCGGAAATTGAATGGCCGGAAGGCTGTATCCTGGTGGCGCTGATGCGCGGGCTGCATGCCACGGTGCCTGGGCCCGAGGATGTTCTCCATCCCGGGGATACCGTTTATGCCATGGTGGCACCGAAAGTTCGGAAGAAGTTCCTCAAGCTGGTAAGGTAGCTTATTTAACCGATCATGAATTTACGCATCCTCTCCAAATTTTTAGGGGCCTTGCTCTTGCTTGAGAGCATGGCGATGGCGGCGTGTGGTGTATTTGCGTGGATGGATTCGGCGTCAGAGTTGGATGATCCGCATCCGTTGTTTTTTTCTGCGATGATCACGGCGCTAGGTGGTGGCCTGCTGGTGCTGGGCGGGATGGTGAAGGTGGATCGGATTCCTCGACGTGAGGGTATTGTCGTGGTGGGTTTGGGGTGGATTATGTGTGGGGTTTTTGGAAGTCTGCCCTATGTGCTAGGCTCGCCGAGTTTGCCATGGGCTGATGCTTTGTTTGAGTCGGTTTCCGGATTTACGACTACGGGTTCAACGGTGATGGCAGATATAGCATCGTGGCCGAGAGGTATTTTGCTGTGGCGCTCCGTGACCCAGTGGATGGGCGGTATGGGTATTCTGGTGCTTTTTGTGGCGATCCTTTCCTATCTCGGAATGGGGTCGAAGTCCTTGTTTCGCAACGAGTCATCGTTTCAGACCGGGGAGGCGACCACGGCGCGGATTCGCGATACGGCGATGACGCTTTGGTATGTCTATGTCTGTATCACAGCGGCTTGTGTGGTAGGGCTCAAGGCGATGGGATTGACCACCTACAATGCGGTTAGCCATGCTTTCACGGTAGTTTCCACCGGTGGCTTCAGTCCGCATAATGAAAGTATCGCGTATTACTCAAATTGGGGGAATGGCTGGTTGATCGAGCTGTGGCTGAGTTTGTTTATGGTGGTTTGTAGTATCAGCTTTCTGTTTTGGGTCGTGTTGCTGAGAAAGCGTTGGAAGCGTCTGCGCGATGATGAGGAGGGTTTGTTTTTTATGGTGCTGTGTTTTGCGGCTACGGTGATCATTACCAGTGGCGTGGCCAGTTCACAGAGTCTGGACTATTTGACGGCGCTCAGGCAGGTGTGGTTCACTGTGACCTCCATTGCCTCAACGACGGGATTTGGCACGGTAGATTATACGGTTTGGCCAGGGTTCGCTTTAATTTTATTAGCGGGGATGATGTTGTTAGGTGGGTGTTCGGGCTCGACGGCAGGGGGGCTGAAGGTCAGTCGGCTGATTGTCTTTTTTAAGACCGCTCGATTTGAAATTGTGCGGGCTTTCCGTCCGAACCGAGTGTTCCGGATGCATGTGAACGGCAATGCTCTGGGCAGTAATGAGCGGGCCCAGACCGTTGTGTTTGTGGCGCTCTATGCCTTTATTATGCTGATGTCCTGTTTTGTGGTGGCGCTGATCGAAGCGGGCAATCAGATGGATATGCTGACGGCGTTTGGTTGTGTGGTGGCTACCTTGGCCAACATTGGCCCTGGGTTTGGCGATGTCGGGCCGATGGAGGATTTTGGGCATTTGATGCCTGTAACAAAAGTGTTTCTCTCCTTGCTGATGATTCTTGGCCGTCTAGAGCTGTATGCTATTTTAGTGCTCTTTATGCCCTCCGTTTGGCGGAGGTATTAGAGGTGGGGGGCTTTTCAATTGGTGAAGATGTCGTCGGGGGCTTCAGCGAGTATTTTGTGGAAGGGTGAGATTTTGCGAAGCAGCTCAGCCCACAGTTTTTTCTCGTGTTCATTCACCAGCAGATGGCTGTCTGGTTGGGCGGTGATCCATGTGTTCTGTCGTAGTTCGCTTTCGAGTTGGCCCGATGTCCAGCCCGAGTGGCCGGCAAAGGCCCGCACCAGTGTGCCGGGTTGTTGGGCGTGTTTGATGGCCTCTTCCGCTGAGATACGTGTGCTGAGCTGGAATTGATTGTTTTGTTTCGTGGAGAATACAGCGAAAGTGAGTTGCTCCTGCTCGATGGGGCCTCCAATGTGGACGTGGACGTTTTGGAGTTCCTTGAACTCTTCTTTCGGTAAGATGTCGCCAACGGTTTGGTCGGTGGGATGGTTGAGGATTAATCCGTAGGCACCGTCTTCGCTTGTATGCTCGGCCAGAAAGATGACGGTTTTATTAAATATGCCATCGCGCAGTGACGGATCAGCAAGGAGGAGCTGGCCTTCGAGATGGATCGGGCTATCGGGTGAGTTGGGCATGATGAGAGTGGGGCGGATTGTTTGGTAACAAGATACGGTGAGAATAAAGATGTTGCCACCCGAATTTTTAGAAAAACGATTGCAGTGGGGTCTTGATTTGTGGGGCTGGAAATTCTAGATTGCCAAGTGGCGTGATGAGGGTAAAGCTTTTGCATGTGTTCAAATCCGTGGTTTGTCGTTTCTCTCTCCTGCATGGCCTTGGTTTCATGCGGCTCATTGAGTAAGTCTGATCCGGAGGATGATCCAACGGGTGCTCGGATGGAGGCGTATAAGCAGGCTGGAGGACGGATCACCGGGTTTGATGCTGCCGTGAGTGGTGGTGAAGCGGTATCCTCGGTGAGTTCTTCCTCGATTGCTTCGGAATCTGATATTGTTTGGGCGCCGGAAGATGTGAATGTGCCCATGCCTGGTGGGCTTGATCAGTTGTGGAAGCAGCCGGAGAATAAATCCTGGAACACTAGCTTTATTGAAGCTTCGAAGCAGTCGCGGCAATCAGGGAAGCCTATGTTGATTTGGTTCACCAATAGTAGCCGCAGCCCGCTTTGCCGGAAATTGAGTGATGATTTGTTTTCCAATGCAGGATTTGATGCGTGGGCGTCTCAACGCTTGGTGCGTGTGCGGATGGACGAGTATATCAAGGTGGAGAATAGAGGTGAGCTGGGGATGGGTGAGTATAATGACATCAAGACGAGGAAGAAAAACTATATCGATCAACTCAAAAAGCGCTACAAGGTGAGTGGGAATCCCACCGTGCTGATTCTTTCTCCTAGGGGGGCTGTGGTGGTTCGCTATCGTGGCTATAAAAAAGATAGTGCCGACTATTACTGGAGCCGGATCAAAAGGGACGTCAGTAAAGCCGAGGATGATTATGGGGTCTGGCGTGAAAAGCTTGAGAAGCGAGGCTACCGGATGTGGACTAGCCGGGATGGGCGCAAGACATTTGCCAAGCTGTCTCGGTTTCAATCAAGCAAGGTAATCTTGACTGATCCTGATGGGAATCGTGGCACCACGTCGTTTCGTAAGCTTTCCGATGCCGATCAGGTCTGGGTGATGTTAGAAAAGAAAAAATACGAAGCTAAGAGGAAACGTTAAATCTCAGGTAGTGGGAGTAGATGGTGAGGTCAGATGCCGCGAAATCTCGGAGATTTCGCTTGCACAGAGGGGTGATAACGATTAGCGATTGCCGTCCTTTAATTTGAGGTGTGTCTCGCGCAGGTGTTCAGCCTGTGTATCGAAGCTCTTTTCATTCCATTCATCCTATGGCCGCAAAGAAAAAAACGACTACAAAATCAGCCCCGAAAGCAGCTAAAAAAGTTGCTTCAAAAGCCACTAAGAAAACCGCTTCAAAGGCTCCTGCTAAGAAGGTGGTGAAAAAGGCCGCCGCAAAAAAGGTGGCCGCCAAGAAAGCCCCTGCAGCAAAGGCTGCAGCTACTAGGCGCATCGTGCTACCTGTTGAAAAGCCGGTCGAACTCAAGGGGTTTGCAAAAAAACAGCATCAGAAGCTTCTGGATTTACGCGACGGACTGCTTGATGCCATGTATGGTGTGACTCACGATACCTTGAAGAACACAGACGGCATGGAGACCGGTGCCGGAGGTCAGCACTCGGGTGATGCCGGTAGTGACTCCTACGACCGTGATTTTGCCTTGAATTTGCTCGCTAAGGAGCAGGATTCACTCAGCGAGATTGAGCAAGCTCTTGCTCGTTGTAATCGCGGCGCTTACGGAATTTGTGAGATGTCTGGTGAGAAAATCCCCAAGGAGAGGCTCGAAGCTATACCTTTTGCCCGATTCACTGTGCAGTGCCAGTCCCGTTGGGAAAAGGAGAGTGACAACTTAGGGAATCGTAACGGCGGTTCTGAATTTAGCTTTTCCAGCGGCGCGATGCGCTAAAAAGCAGAAAAATACCCATTCTGAAGATTCTCTGCTTGACCAATAGCCGAAAATGCGTAATTTGCGCGTCCCCGCTACCCTTCACGGGTAATTGAGTCACAGCAGTAGCTCACACAAGACACTTTCAAAACACTAAAACTTAATTAAGATCATGGCACGCGATATCATTATCCTCGAATGCACGGAAGCCAAGGCTGAAGGAAAGCCGACTTCCCGCTACAACTCTACCCGTAACAAGAAAAGCTTGAACACTCCAGGACGTCTGGAGAAGATTAAGTATAACCCTTTTCTCCGCCGCCGCACTCTTCACCGTGAGCTGCGCTAGTTTTCTTTATCTTTTCATCTATTAACGATACTAAAATCATGTCATCCATATCTACTCCTAAAAACAAGGAACGCCGCATTTCTTTCTGGAAGGCCAACCGCCCTATGCCGCACCGTCGTCACGACATTCCTGCTGCTGAGGTCGATTACAAAAACACGGACCTTCTTCAGAAGTTCACCTCATCGACTGGCAAAATTCTTCCACGTCGCGTGACGGGTGTTTCTGCCAAGCTTCACCGCAAGATTACACGTGAGATCAAGCGTGCTCGCGCATGTAACCTTCTTGGTTAATTAAGAGGTCAGGTGATTTAAATCATTTTTAAGCCTGCCCGATTCAATCCGGGCAGGCTTTTTTCTTTGCCGTCTCTTGGTAGAAATTAACGATTCATTGCGAACCGACATGCATGAACTGAAGGATACACAAAACGAATCTGATGATCGCAATATTGCGATCGACCGCGTTGGCGTCAAAGCCTTGCGCTTTCCTCTGAAGGTGCGCAACAAAGACGGCAGCACGCAACGGACCGTTGCGACCACAGCACTAGCTGTAGATCTTCCCCATCATTTTAAGGGGACTCACATGAGCCGATTTGTGGAGGTGTTGAACTCACACGGCAACTGTCTCGATGTGCGTGAAATGGCCGCCATTCCAACCGAGTTGCTGGGTCGGCTTGAGGCGCGCAAGGCCCATGTGGAATTTAGGTTTCCTTTTTTTCGGACCAAGCCGGCGCCGGTCACCAAGATGCCCGGAGTGATGGACTATGAGGTCGTCTTTGAATCCGAGGTGGACGTGGATGGCCATACTGACTTCGCACTGACGGTGATTGTCCCTGTCGCGACGCTATGCCCATGTTCGAAAGCGATTAGCGAGTATGGTGCACATAATCAGCGGGGAACCGTCACCTATACGGTTCGCTCGAAAGATCCCATCTGGATTGAAGATCTCATTGATTTGGTGGAATCCTCGGCCAGCTGCGAGCTCTACAGCCTACTGAAGCGTCCCGATGAAAAGGCGGTGACGGAGCGGGCTTACGAAAATCCCGTTTTCGTTGAGGATCTGGTGCGTAACATTGCGGGTAAATCCAATGCCCAGGATAATATTCTATGGTATCGGGTAGAGGCTGAGAACTATGAGTCCATCCACAACCACAACGCCTACGCCGTGGTGGAAAGCCCAGCGCTTTAATCATGGATTTTACCGAAATCGACCGCGAAGATTTTAGGGATCTGCTTGGCGAAATCGGAAATACTCACATGCCGTTTGGTCGATTTGGGCCTAAGGAGTTCCCGCCGCGTGGAGTGCCGATCATGGATTTGCCGCCGGAATACCTTCAGTGGTTTGCGGAGCGTGGATTCCCCAAGGGGCAGCTGGGTGAGTTGATGCAGGTGGTCTTTGAAATCAAGGGGGTGGGGATGGATAGTGTGTTTGATCCATTTCGAGCGGCGCGAGGTGGCCGAGTTTCCGTTCGGAAACGAAAAAATCGACGTGGTGACTCCGAGCAATTTTAAGAGGGCTGGCTTAGCGTTTATTAGGCAGCCGTTTTCCTTGAATGCGGGCTTCAATCAAGTTGTCGCAGCGTCCGTGGAGGCGAAGTTTTTCACAGCAGGCTTCGATCACGAGGGATTGTTTAGAGGGGCGGAACCCGAGTCGGCGCGCCACACAGTCGTTGAGTAATTGGATGTGATCATCTTCAAACTCGATTACTTTGCCGCAGTCGATACAGACTAGGTGGTTGTGCGCTGGACTGTCGACGAAGTTGGGGTCGTAAGTTTTTTGGTCGTCACCGAGTTCTATCTCATGGAGCAGGCCTGCTTCAACGAGTAAGGAGATGGTGCGGTAAACGGTGGCTCGTGATGAACGCGACTGGGTATTGCGGATTCGGTCCCATAGTTCATCGGCTGTAAAGTGTTCATCGGAGGAGAAGATGGCCTCGACAATGGCATTCCGCTGCGGGGTGTTACGCAGTCCTTTGCTTTGAATAAATTGTTGAAGGCGGGTTTCGATGGCTGAATCCATGCTGCGAAACATAGACAAATCACAGCCCGTTGGCGATTTGGAAATTTCGATATTGGTTTTTTTCTTATGGCGCGTTAATGAGGAGCGTGCGAACGAGATTATGTGACTACCTTTTTATTTTTATCCTTGTCGGCTGTTTGGTATCTTGTGCGAGTCGGGATGACGACTTGTTACAGGTCAGGCACTATCATTTACAGGATGTTGACCCAGTGGATCGTGACGCTGAAATGTCCCGAGGTGAGCAATTTTACCGATCCCGTGGGGCGGTGACAATGGAGGAGCGGAAAAGTAGGCTGGGTCATTACTACACCGTGGAGTGGGCGCGCGATCAAATGGGGGCGGGGGAGATGAAGGTGGTGATGGATTACCAACAGGCGGCAACCGCTTCTAAAGTGCTGCGGATGAGCCGAGACCTTCCCGATGACGTCGAGGCTGGAAAAATAGAGTTTCACATCACCGGAGAGAATTATCGGGTTGGGGGTCGGGTGCTTGCCTGGCGCGTTCAGTTGTTTCGAGGGAGTCGGGTGATTGCTGAAAAACGATCATATCTGTGGAAATGATGAAATAACTTTTCTGTATGGTTGACCTAAGTCTAAAGATGGACTACTTTCGTTCGCATCGCCCCTTTTTAACCTCTTTACCTAGAGTGAGTACAGAAAACTCAATTTTAACATATCGCGAAAGCGAATTCTCATGGATCCGTTGTGAGGGAAAAGGATCTTTTCTTAACAGTTCCGCGCTCAAAAAATGGGCCGATGATGAGATTGATCATGGTGTTGATTGTGTGGTCGTGGACCTGACGGCATGCACTGGGATGGATTCTACATTCATGGGCACTCTTGCCGGGTTGGCGATGCGGTTGATGAAGCGTCCTAGCGGAGTGTTGCAGATTGCTGAGCCGGGAAATAGGAATCGGAAGTCGCTGGAGGATCTTGGGCTTAATGCTTTGATGGAGATCGAGCCAAAGGATGCGGTTTGGCGTGACCAGATAGATCGGATTCGGGGGGAGCTTAAACCCTACAATGGCGCGAGCCAGAAGCCAGCCAATGCTCCGGCCGTTCTGGAGGCACATCAAAAACTTTGTGAGGCTGATGACCGTAATGTGGAAAAGTTTGGCACGGTGCTCGATTTTCTCGAAGCTGAGGTGGAAGCTAAAAAAAGAAACTGAACAATGATAGGTTTTATTCAGGGGCTGCATGGCCATTATTTTTAACGATTGCTCGTGGTCATTACTCATCAATTCTCTTGTTTGTTAGCCAAGGTTGATCTCATCTCGACAATGGTAGGGGTGACGGCCGTGTTGTTTGTTATCTGCCTTCTGGCACTGCGTAAGGCGGGTATCCGCCTTCAGCAGACGGAAAAGGAAAAGGAAGATATTTTAGGTGAGGAGCTGAGGATGTTCGACTTTCTTCACCATTTGGGGGAGGCCATAGAAAAAGACATCACTCGGAACCAACTCAATAAGGAGATTGTCGATGGGTTTAGTAAAGTGCTCGGTGCCGATGGGGGCGTTCTGTATCTTTTGAGTGATGATCGGAAAAACTTGGTTCCCAAGTATATTTCAAAAGACTGTCCGCCCTTGGTAGGAGTGCCTGTGGAGATTAGGCATCGTGCCCAGCGTGATCCTCGTGCTCTGGACAGTTATATGAGACTGGCCAAGGTGTCCGTGGATGAAGGTGTGATTGGTGCCGCTCTGGCTGCTGGGGAAAGTCTTCATATCCCGAATGTGAAGGATCATGAGTCATTTCGTGATGATTTCGTGCGTTATGAGGAGAATGTCTCGGCGCTCTTATCTCCGCTCACACATGGAGGCCGGGATTTAGGTGTGGTTGCTGTGGTGAAAGGTCTCCAGAATGGTGGATTTTCTCATAATGATTTTGAGGTCTTTCGCTCCGTTGCTGAGCAGTCGGCTTTCGCGATGGGGAACGCGATGATTCATCAAGAGCTTGCAGAGAAGCGTAAGATGGATGCTGAGTTACGCACGGCCCGCGATGTGCAGAATGTTTTATTGCCAACCAGCGAACCTCATATTCCCGGTTACCGCGTTAGTGGTAGTAATACGCCAGCTAGGATGATCAGTGGAGATTATTTCGATTACATGGATCTTGAGGGGGGTAAGTCGGGAGTTGTGATTGCGGATGTTACAGGTAAGGGAGTTCCCGCCGGACTCCTGATGGCGATGTGCCGGAGTGTGCTGCGTCTGACATCAAAAAATACATCGAGTCCATCTGAGGCGCTTAATCAGGTGAATCGCCATTTATTTCCTGATGTTCGCGAGGATATGTTTGTCAGCCTGGCGTATGTCGTGCTGACTCATGGCACTGGGGATCTTCTTTTATCCCGTGCAGGCCATGATGCCCCACTCATGTTCCGCAGCAATACGAGAACGGTTGAGTTGATTAAGCCTCCTGGTTTGGCTATTGGTATTGATGAGGGCGATGTTTTTGAGCGGGTGACCAAAGATTTCCCCATGCATATGGAGTCAGGTGATTGTTTGTTGTTATACACAGACGGGGTTTGTGAGGCTGTTAATAAAGAGGATAACGAGTTTGGCTCCAAGCGATTAGAGGATGAATTTCTCAAATCCGCTCCTATGGGCGCCGAGGCGGTGGTGGATTCTATCCGGCAAGCGGTGTCTTTATTTGTAGGGGATTTGCCTCAGATGGATGACATTACTTTGATTGCGATAGAGAAGCGCTAAATGTACCGTTTTTTCATATTTTCTATTTTCTCGCTTGCAATCCATTGGTTTAACAATAGATTGGTAGGCGTCGAAACGAAAGCTCGTTAGCTTTTGCTTGTTCAACTCAAACCTAAAAACCAAAACTAATAAAATTATGAAAATGATTAAAATCATCGCAATCGCCGCCGCTGCATGCGGAGTCATGGTAAGTGCCTCTTGCTGCTCAAAAACTCCTGAGCCAGCTCCTGCCTACGTAGCACCTGCTAAGTAAGTTAAGTAGAAAATTATTTTTCTTATCACCCAAACTAACAATAAAATATTTAATTATGAAAATTGCTATTATTCTTGCTGCCGCTCTTGGTCTTGCCCTGAGCACTTCATGTGGATCTAAGCCTGAGACAACGGTTCCACCCGTTCAGGATGTATCTGCTAAGTAAGCACACCGCTCTCATTTGAGTCAAGGACGGGTCGTATTATTGATACGCCCGTCCTTTTTTCTTGTCAGGTGGTCAAAAATCCGTCAAAACATTCACGTTCCTGAAACAATATTATGAAAGCACTACGTATCCTAGTCATGTTGTCCGCCGTTGCCGGTGGTGTTGCCCTTTCCTCTTGCGGTTGTTGCACTGGCGAAGAGAAGCCAGCTAAGCTGCGTCCTCTTCCACAGTTTAATGATGTTCCAGCTCCTGTGGAATACGCTAAATAACCATCATCAGTCCTCGACTGATTATTTTAATTTGATCAAGAGTCACGGTTTTCCGTGGCTCTTTTTCATGGCTCTGTTTCGGCGGTTCCGAATTGGCGCACTGTGTCAATTTGTCTATACGGCGCGATGCCAGATGAGACATATTGTCGCTTTTCTTTCTGGAGGAGAGGTGTTTGAAATGAGGTTTTTCTTTAACTTGCTCATTGTAAGTGTGTTGGGTTGTTTCTTTGGAGGTTGGCATGTGATTTGCATAAGAGGAGCTGGATGTTGCGAATGCATCCATTCATTTCAAATGTCCGATCAGCTAGTCTGATCATTTAATAACCAAAAATTAAACAAGCAAAAACTAAACCAACCAAAATTATGGCTAAAATATTAGGAATTGACCTCGGAACCACGAACTCCTGCATGGCAGTGATGGACGGTAAAGAATCCTCGGTCCTCGAAAACTCAGAAGGTGCCCGCACCACTCCCTCCGTCGTTGCTTTTACCAAAAGCGGCGAACGTCTCGTCGGTCAGGCCGCTAAGCGTCAGGGCGTCACTAATCCCAAAAATACAATCTTCTCCGCGAAGCGACTGATTGGTCGCAAGTTTGATGAACTCAGTGATGAAGATAAAAAACTTCCCTACAAGGTGGTCAAGGCCGATAACGGCGATGCTCACATTGAAGTCGAGGTTGGAGGTGAAACAAAAACTTACTCACCGCAGGAGATCTCAGCAATGATTCTCGGAAAGCTGAAGCAAGATGCAGAAGCTAAACTTGGTGAAACCATCACGGAAGCCGTGATTACTGTGCCTGCTTATTTCAACGACTCTCAGCGTAGTGCAACGAAAGCGGCTGGTGAAATCGCCGGGCTTAAAGTCCGCCGGATCATCAACGAGCCCACCGCTGCAGCTCTCGCTTACGGACTCGACAAAAAGTCTGACGAGAAAATCGCCGTCTATGACCTCGGTGGTGGCACCTTTGACATCTCCGTGCTGGAAATCGGCGACGGCGTATTCGAAGTGCTTGCAACCGACGGTGACACCCAACTGGGTGGTGACGACTGGGATAAAGCGCTTATTAACTGGGTGGTCGAAGAGTTTAAATCAGCTGAAGGTATCGATCTGAGTGGTCAGCCTGATGCGCTCCAGCGCATTCGTGAAGAAGCTGAGAAAGCAAAAATTGCGCTCAGTTCGTCACAAAGCTATGATATCAATCTTCCGTTCATCACCGCAGATCAGACGGGTCCTAAGCACATTCAAGCCACGCTTACCCGTGCCAAGCTTGAGCAGATTACGGACAAGTTGTTTGATCGCACGAGGAAGCCCGTGCTCGACTGTTTGAAAGAAGCTGGCGTTTCTGCCAGTGAGATTGATGAACTCGTTCTCGTAGGAGGAATGACCCGCATGCCCAAGGTGCAGGAAATTGCTGGCGAACTCGCTGGTCAAGAACCCCACAAAGGTGTGAACCCGGATGAAGTGGTTGCCATTGGCGCCTCGATTCAAGGCGGTGTGCTCTCTGGTGATGTGAACGATGTTCTTCTCCTGGATGTGACACCTCTCAGCCTCTCGATTGAGACGATGGGTAGTGTGGCCACACCTATTCTTGAGCGTAACACAACGATCCCCGCGAAGAAATCGCAGACATTCTCAACGGCCGCTGACAACCAACCGGCTGTGGATATCCGCATCTGTCAAGGTGAGCGTAAAATGTTCGATGATAATAAACTTCTCGGCAACTTCCGCCTCGATGGCATTGAGCCAGCACGTCGCGGAACGCCACAGATTGAAGTTACTTTCGATATTGATGCCAACGGAATTCTCCACGTTTCAGCCAAGGATAAAAATTCAGGCAAGGAGCAGAAAATCTCAATTGAAGGTTCGAGCGGACTTTCCGATGAGGAGATCGAAAAAGCCAAGCGCGATGCCGAGGAGCACGCTGAAGAGGATGCCAAGCGCGCCGAAGCAGTGGAAACCAAAAACAATGCCGAGAACATGGTCAACCAGGTCGAGAAGCAACTCGAAGAGCAAGGTGAGCAAATTCCCGCTGAGATCAAATCTGGAATCGAAACCAAGATTGAGGCTGTTAAAGCCGCACTCAAGGCTGATGATTTGGATGGGATTAAATCGGCGACAGCCGAGCTCGAAGCTTCACTTCAAGAGCTCTCTCAAGCCGCGCAAGCAGCCCAAGGAGCTGCCGGTGCTCCCGGTCCTGATGTCACTCCAGCAGATGGCGAAAAACCTGAGCCTAAACAGGCAAAAGGTAAAGTTGTCGATGCTGAAGTAGTCGACGCTGAAGTAGTCGAAGAAGAGAGTAAAGGATGATCCATCTAACCTAAACCATTTAAGTGCGCTCTGTCAGTTGATGGAGCGTGCTTCCGAACTAACCAACCCATACTAAAACCAATAAACTAAAAATTATGTCAACCATTACACCACTCGGACAACGCGTCCTCGTTAAGCGTCTCGACGCCGAAGAAATCACATCAGGAGGCATTGTTCTTCCTGATTCCGCCCAAGAAAAGCCACAAGAAGCTGAGGTCGTATCCCTCGGACTCGGAGGCAAAGACGACGATGGCAAGACCATCGAATTCTCCGTCAAAGTTGGCGACAAAGTGCTCATCTCCAAATACGGTGGCACCGAAGTCAAAATCGACGGGGAAGACATGCTCATCCTCTCCGAGTCCGACATCCTCGGAATCGTAGCCTAATTTCAACTCAAATACTAACCAATTAGAAAACTATATAATCATGCCTAAACAATTACAATTCGACGAAACAGCCCGTCAGTCACTTATGCGCGGAGTTGAAAAGCTCGCTGCCGCTGTGAAAGCCACTCTGGGGCCCGCAGGACGTAACGTCATTATCGACAAGAAATTCGGTTCCCCAACCATCACCAAAGACGGTGTGACGGTTGCCAAAGAAATCGAACTTGAGTGTCCTTACGAAAACATGGGAGCACAGCTCATCCGTGAAGTTTCCAGCAAAACATCTGACATTGCAGGTGACGGAACCACTACCGCAACCGTGCTTGCCGAAGCCATCTACAAAGAAGGTCTTCGCAACGTCACTGCAGGAGCAAATCCGATCTCACTTCAGCGTGGAATCCTCAAGGCCACTAAGGCACTTGTAGCCGAGCTGGGTAACATCTCCAAGGAGGTTTCCGATACTAGCGAAATCGAGCAGGTCGCTACGGTCTCCGCTAACTGGGACACTGAAATCGGCGGTATCATCGCTGAGGCCATGGACAAAGTCGGCAAAGACGGCACGATCACGGTTGAAGAAGCCAAAGGAATCGAAACTAACCTCGACGTGGTCGAAGGTATGCAGTTCGACAAAGGCTACCTCAGCCCTTACTTCGTAACCGATCCTGAGTCAATGGAGTGTTCCCTTGAAGGTGCGCTCATTCTCATTAACGAAAAGAAGATCAGCTCCCTCAAGGACCTGCTTCCTCTTCTCGAAAAAGCAGCCAAGACCGGCAAGCCACTTCTCATTATTGCTGAGGACGTGGACGGAGAAGCCCTCGCGGCTCTCGTCGTGAACAAGCTTCGTGGCACACTTAACATCGCCGCTGTGAAAGCTCCTGGCTTTGGTGATCGCCGCAAGGCCATGCTCGAAGACCTCGCTATCCTCACCGGTGGTAAAGTCATCACTGAGGACCTCGGCATCAAGCTTGAAAATGTTGAACTCGAAGACCTTGGATCCGCTAAGCGTATCACGATCACGAAGGACGCCACCACCATCGTTGAAGGTGAAGGCACTAGCGAAGCCATCACTGGCCGCGTGAACCAGATCCGTCGTCAGATCGAAGATACTTCATCCGACTACGATCGTGAGAAGCTCCAAGAGCGTCTTGCTAAGCTTGCCGGTGGTGTTGCTGTTATCAATGTTGGTGCAGCTACGGAAACTGAAATGAAAGAGAAGAAGGCCCGCGTTGAAGACGCCCTTCACGCTACTCGCGCTGCCGTTGAAGAAGGTATCGTTGCAGGTGGTGGAACCGCTCTTATCCGTGCTCAGGCAAACATCGGTGATCTTGGACTCAAGGGTGATGAAGCTACAGGTGCAGAGATCGTTGCTCGCGCTATCGAAGCTCCCCTTCGCCAGCTTGCTGCAAACGCAGGTCTCGAAGGTGCACTCATTGTTGAACACGTCAAAAAAGCCTCCGGCAACGAAGGTTACAATGTAGCAACTGGTAAATACACCGACCTCATTGAAGACGGTGTGGTTGACCCAACAAAAGTGACTCGTTCAGCACTCCAAAACGCAGCATCCATCTCCGGACTTCTTCTCACTACCGAGTGTCTCATCACTGACCTTCCTGAGCCATCAGCTGCTGATGCAGGTGGTCACGATCACGGCATGGGTGGAATGGGCGGCATGATGTAATCTGTCGCTTCGCTCCAGTGGACTGGTTGATTAGTCACTGGTTGGCTGGTCATGAGTCTGGAACGAAGTATTCAAAAATCACAAGCCCCGGTTGCTTTTTAGCGACCGGGGCTTTTTTTATTTCAGCAGGGGGCAGTTTTTAGGAAGCACGAGCATCACCGCCGATGGAACGCACTCAAAACGATTTTTTTTTTGCCGATAAGGTTGACCATCTAAATTGAAGGGGGCTTATTTTTCAACGCCCCATCGTTCGGCACGGCGCATCAGCAAATTAAGAATACTGAGTAGGTTCGGTTTTTTTTCGTTGGCGACTTTTTCCAGCGACCAGGTATCGATTTCTGGGAAATATTTTCCATATCGAACCATGCTTCCATAGTTTGGGTTTTTGTTTTGTTCGGGTTCGCCTTTTTTATTGGTTCCAGACATCGAGTATGACGATTTTTCTGTCTTTGGGTTGTAAACCAGGTAGCGAATGGTGCCCGCAAAATATTTCATCTCTTGCTCGGGAAATTGATAGCGATTTTCTTCATAGAAAAGACGAAGCATATTGAGCGTGGTGCCACCGTGTCCCGTATCTTCTCCTGGAGGAGCCGTCGCTATTGTATAATAAGGCCAACACCAAATGGTGTGCCCATCTTTTTTTATTACGCCCACGTGCTCTTTTACATTATCAATACCTGCTTGCACAATGTTGTCGTAGATTTTAACCCGTTCAGGATGCACTCCAAAAAGTTCTAGGGCTGTGGCTGCTGGCGGAAAAGAGGCGATCGACATAAACCAGCGGTTATATGAGACAATTCCCCAGTCCGGATTATCTTCAGATTTTCCGTGTGGAATAACAGGATAACGGAAACGAAAGGTTTTAGGCTCAATTCGAATAGGATACATGCGCCGATATGATTCATCGAGTTTGTCCAAATAACTCAATGCTCGTTCACGATACGTTTTTCCTAAGTGATTTGGATCTCCATCAGGCAGAACCTTGTCCCACAACGCTTTGTTTTTTGCCACCTCTACACAAAAGGCAGAAACGGCGCGGAGTAACGACATCTGAGCCGTATCGCATGAAGTTACTATTGTGGAATCTTCTTTATAGTAGCAACGTCGATAATGCGGAAACCACCCCGGAATGGAAACTTCTCTTTTGCAGGTTGTTGGGTCCCAGTTGTCTGTTGCGGTCAGGAGAATCCCTTCTTTTTTGGTTCCAATCACCATAATTCGTTCTGCAATTTTTGCCGCGTGATTTAAAAACCAAATATCCCCGCTAATTCGATACATATCAGATGGTCCCGACCACTTTCCAAAAGCAAACACGTTGCAGTTTTGCATATTACTGTGTGGCAACGCAGCGGCTTCATAATACGCTTGTATACTCGTTAACTCTTTTTTTGTGACCTGCCCTGTTCCTTTTACACTTTTAAGTAAAGGGGCTGCTTGAGCCATTTTAATTCGATAATTATCCCAGGTTTGACGATGCGGTCGATATTCTGGAACCCACGGAGCGAGCCGTAGAGAAGGTAGTTTCTTTAGTTGTTCCTTAAGTTTACCGTGTTTAAAGTCAGTAATTGTTGGGGTTGGAAAAAACTTTTTTCCACCAACCGAATGGCACAAGCCAAACGGAGCATTTAAAGGTAAATCTTTATCTTCATATTTCCCCTGCCCATTTGCATATGGGCCGGTAATCTGCCAAAAAATTAGATTTTTATGCGCGCCCCTTCCGCGAACAATTAATAGATGAACGGGCTTTCCCTCATAAGGAGGATTGCCCCGAGGAAAAGGTTTAAATTGCATCTTTCCTTTTTCATTATATTTTACATTCCCTTTTTCATCACCCTCAGCCCCGACAACCATTCTAAGGCTAAAGCTGCCCCCTTTCATCGCTAAGCTCGTTTTTAGATCCCACTCCGTAGGGCCTGTTCGAAAAAGAAGTGGCATCACATTTCCAGGGTCAGAGTAATCACCAATGTCCAATGTGGTGTTTCCAATCACAAGTCCAAGATACGTTCCGATGCAAGGTGTTATAGTGAGCGTAATGGCTTCTCCAGGTTGAAGCGTTTGACCTTCGACATACCAAAATGCATTACCAGTCAAAGAGAGACTGCCATCCTGCCGAGTCATTACCTTCTTGTTCTTTTCGCTGTCGCCCTCAAGCACTTTCCCTCCTCTCCAGCTCCAGGGTTGACCAGCCACTCGATATTCAGTTTCTGAATCACTCTGAAAGGAATCCACAGTTAGCGGTTTTCCCGGAAGAGGAATAAGACTGGGGATCGATGATGATATTTTATTTTCAGCATGTAGAATCGAACTGGTCATCACACAAACTCCCACAACATTTCTTAACATTTTAACTGCTAGAAATTTGCCTTTTGAGTGAGGTGGCAGTGAGTATTGTGGTGAAGTGCAGCTTCTAGGCATTTGGTTTTTGGGTGAGGTTATTGTGATCATTGTCTTGGAGGGCATACGCGGGTGTGGAGGATGGGTGAGAATCGAGATGAATGATGGAGAGTGAAGGCCGTGGAAGGCATTGTTATTGTAAAAGGCACGTGAAGCTTACGAGAATAGACTATTTACTAGGTGGTTCTTATGTGAGCTTTCATTGTGATTAAACATAGCCCTCTGGTTTGCTATGCCAAGAATTTTTTTGTAGCGAATTATTTGATCGAGGCAAGTCCGGCAAAGCGCACCAGGAAATCACGGAGAGGAGTTTGCCCCGAGGTTGTTTACTTTTGAGATTCTAAGACCTCAATGAGCACTTCTCCGACAGTGCTGTTTCCGGAGGGATCTACCACGGTATAGGAAAATGAATCGAAGCCTGTGAATCCGGGTTTTGGGGTGTAAATGGTATTTGATTCAGAGCCGGAGAGGGTGCCGTGGTTAGGGCTGCGTCTGCTGACATAGGTAAGAATCTGTCCTTCTGGGTCAGCATCGTTTCTTAGCCAATCAGAGCTATTGAGTGTGATGGCCGTGTTGCGCTTTGTGGTGTAACGGTCATTTCCTGGTGTGGGGGCTTCATTGCCAGTGGGAAGTCCTGCAAAAACAAGATAGGAGACTTTTCCGGTATTTTTAGATTGTTGGGCATTTTTCAGATGGTCGTCATAAAGAAAAAAGGTCAAAGCCACGGGGAGCATCGGGGTATCACCAAATAACACGGGCCAACCTCCAGAGGCTGGATCTACACCGGATAAGCTGAGTGCGGCGGCTCCGATGCGTGGCACGGCCTTGATGAGGTGGCATCTGCCATCGGCTCCGATTCCTTGCTCTGCATTTAAATCACGTCCTGCGGAGTAGGCTAGATCATGAACCCCTTGAATGAGTCCCTTGCCGGATTCGATGACGATGTATCCGAGGGTTTCTTTTTTGCTGAATTTGTTAGGTTTGCTTCCTGAGTGTTTACCTACCCTGAGGGCGCTGGAGCTGGGGAGTTCTGAGATAGTTTTTCCTGCGCTCCAGAAGACAGACCAGCGAGGGTCATTTGCGCTCATTACTTGACCTAGAACGACTGGGTTTGTGTATTTATTCTGGTAGGGTCTAGATTCACCGCGCCAGGTATTATGGGTATCTGTGATCTTGGAAGAGAGCTTTACCGCTTCCATGGTAACTCCGTGTTCGGCGAGATTGTAAACGCCCTCTTCAATGGCGATGATGGAGACTGTGGCGGTGATTTCGTGAGGTTTGCGATCGGTTCTTTCGAGTTTGATTTCAAAGGAGTCTGCACTGACCTTACGTAGGCGGCTGAGTATGGGCACACAGGTGGCATCGCGTGAAATAGGAGTGGCAATAATGATGGGGGAGTTAAATCCTGGGCTGAGCTCTACACGTTTCCAATTTTGGCTACTCACTTCTGCTACTGAAATCCGGGCGATTTTTGGCCCCTTGGATACTTGACGCACTGGTGAGGATGAGAAGCTGCCACCTTGAAGGTAGCTCAGATTGGCGGAGGGGATAGGTGTGGCGTCAGACGCGGGTTTTGTGGCAATTCTCCATTTTACATCGAAGGTGGATTTCCAGGCTTTTTTGACATAGAGGAGTTCGATGTAGTAACGGCTTCCAGCTTTGAGGGGAAGTGCTTTTGATGAGGTGTTGCCTGTGGATATATTTACGATGTTTGATGGTGAGGAATCAGTAGAGAGCCAGAGTTCGTTTGCTCCGCCTGAGTGAGTGCTGAATATATAATCGGCGGATTCACTGGGGGTGATCCAGCCTGAAACGCGGATGCCTAGATTTTTAGCGCCCACGCTATGATTAAATGACGCGAGTGATGAGCCTGATGTTGGGCGGAACGGGTAGCTTGGGAATGCCCTGAACTCATCAATGGTGGTTAAGGAATCAGGGATTTCATTATAGCCGCTCATCCAGAGCCCGCCGGATTTAAATTCTGTTTCCAAAGAAAGTGTTAGGGGTTTGCTGTAGATGACTCCTCCCGCATGAGAAATGACGGCATGGTAGCGGCCTTCTTGTCCAGCGGAGACGTTACCGATCTCTAGCTCCTCGGAGGTTCCTTTACTGAAGTCAATGGGTTGTCCGTCTTTATACCACTCTGAGACGTAGGGGCCTGGGCCTTCAACGCATAGGGGCAAAACGGCTACGTTAGAAGGTTTCACTGAGACATGGCGTTGTTGGTTAAGGATTTTTGTTTCATCTTTCACCGCGAGGTATTGTTTTTTGATGGGTTCTTGTTTTTTTGAACCTGGGGTTTTCCATTCTAAAATAAGAGGAGGTCTGTTGCCTACAAAGATCTCGTAATAAACTGGCACGCCCGCATTGAGCTGGATGGGTGAGCCTTCCTCTTTAAGTTTGCTACAGACGGAAACCATTTTTTCTGGATCCGATGATGCGCCGGTGGGGTTGATGATCATTCGGGCGGGAGAGCGCCCTTTTTTATTGATTTGGAATGTGTAGTTACCGGTGGTGGGGGGGATCAGGACACCGGAAAAACGAGAAGAGCCGCCACTTTTTTTACCATGATACTGCACCTGTATCCCACCTTCATAGAGGTTGTCGGCTCTTACTGTGATACACTGGGTCGGCTCGTCTGGGATGATGTCTTTGTAGCTTACTTGTTCAAAGTAGCGGATGTTGATGAGTCCTTTTATGTATCCGGGTGTTTTAACGGTATCTACGATGACTCGGATGGGTTCTTTTAATATAAACTTTCCTCGGACAACTTGTAGGAGAATTTCATACTCGCCGTCTTTCGGGAAGAAGATAGAGGATGTTGCTTGGGTGGGGTGGGAAAAGGATGGGCGGGCTGGGCCGGAGATGAATGTCCAGCGGGCTTTGTAGTTAGGCGGGGTAAGCGCTCTGCCTTTGGCGTCGATAATATCTGAGGCGATTTTTATTTTTTTGTTTTCTGTCTCAAACACACGGGAGTCACCGAGCTTACGCGGTATTCCCATTTTGAGGGATTTAAAGTCTGCATAAATTTGATTCGATGGACGATTGGGAAAGCATGTTAGGCCACCTGTCGCCGCCGCATAGGTTATACCGATGCTGATGGCTGGGGCATTCGCCATGCCAATACTGCGGTCGCCATTATTCGAGTTAATATTATTTCCAAGATAGGTAATGCCACCTGCACCTTCGGCATGGCGAGAGAATTGGAAAATGGTGCGTTGGTATTCCGTGTGGTAGGCGCGCTCTTCAGGAGTCATGAAAGTCATGAGCAGCTGCTGCGCTAACCATGTGCCGCAGGACATGTTATAGGTATCGTGAACTCTCGCCCAGTCACTCACTGTGTAGTTCCGAGCTCGGAGGAAGGTTTCTCGATCTGCGGCACTCAGGAGTGAGGGGTCGTAGAGTGAGACTCCTGTGAGTCCTCCTGCGTTTCGGAATGCAGATCTAGTTTTATCTGAGCCGTATCGGTAGGCAATCAAGCCGGAATCGATGGTGGATTTGGCCATTTCATGCCAGCATTTTTTAAATTTATCATCGCTGATTTTGGCACCAGCTTCTTTGAGCATGGCGAGTGTCATGACGGCCATGGAGTTAATGGCATTAAAGCCGCTGGCTCCGTATGAGCCGACAACTCCAACATCGGTCATGATACCACGATCTGGATATTTTTGTCCAAACTGATCTGCATTTTTCCAGTCGATTACTCGGTTAGCAACGAGATCAGCCCCCCGCTGAATGACGGCATCATAGGAGGAGTCTCCTGTTTTTTTACGATACTCGGAAAGAAACATCAATGAGGGAAAGAGGTGCCAATGTCTGGTGCCGACGTGTTTTTTCTGATCAAAGGCAGGGTTAGGTTTGCCATCGGGCAGTAGGCGTTCCAAGGGGACTAAGACATTTCCATTTACCATTGTAGCGATGACTTTGGCGTAACGGTCAAGTTCTAAGCGGTAGGGTTTTTCTCCTGTAGTATCATTCCAGTGCGGATCACCTAGAACGACGAGAGCCATGTAAGCTGTGCTGTAGTAAATGCCTGTATTCCCTTTGATTCTCTGATAGCACTCATTGACGGCTTCCTGGTACATGGTCTCAAACTTGGGACTACCAAACGGGTAGGCTGGGCCAAATTGACCTACAGGCTTTAGCTCGAGGGTGAGTTCCACATGACCTACACCGGGGCGAATGATGGTCAAGGGGAGCTTGGTGTCACCTCCTTCAGCCCGCTCGATGGCTTCTGAAAACTCCCGGTAAATCCCACCCCAGTGTCGCACGGCCGAGGAGTGGAAGGGTTTACCGAAAACCCCGGTAACTCGGTCTTCTAGGAGGACGCCTGCTTTGTCAGCTGGGCTTCCGGGGGCCACTCTCGAAATTCTCAATACTCGCATCCCAGACCAGGAAGATTCAAAAATATACATCCCAGTGGAGCCGAGTGACCATTGTTGGCGGTATTGGCCGCGATACTGTAATTTCCCCGTGTAGGTGCCTATTTCGCACTGCGCGGAATCTATGAGTGTGAGTGTGATGGCTACAATGCTGAGCCAGTATGCGAATGTTCCGAGTGTGGTGTGACGTTTGATTTGTCGGAGTGGTATTGAGTGCATTATATTGCTAGGAATTCGCTTTTTGAGTGAGGTGGTTGTGAACATTGTGCTGGGGGGGGGAGAAAGGGGGTTCTTGCCTTTTAAGAGGAGTGATCGGTAGCGCTATGGCTGGGAGGTCTTCATTTGTTAGATTGTTCGAGGTCTCAGTATTTATTTGTTAATTATAACGAATTTCGAGGTCGTTTGTGCGGACTTCCTTGAGTTTCTGGGTGAGTTTATGTTGCATTTTTTTGAGTTCGTTTGCATATTCTGGATTTTTAGCCAGATTGGTAAATTGGCCGGGGTCATTTTTCATATCGTAGAGTTGTAGGCCTTTGGAGCCATCTTCTTCATTCTGAATCAGGGCCCATTTTTCTGTCCGTATGAGAAAGCCTTGTTTAACTGTTCTCGTGAAAGCGAAATCGCGCACTTTTTTACTGGGGTCTGCGATGGTTTGGGTGAGGACTTTTCCTTGCAGTGTTTTGGGCACTGGTAGGCCGCAGAGGTCTGCGGTAGTGGGATAGAGATCTACTAATTCTGTAAAATGATGGCAAACGGCAGGTTTTTGGCCGGGAACTTTGATAATCATGGGGACGCGTGAAGATTCATCCATCAGACCTACTTTCATCCAGAAGTCATGTTCACCTAGGAAGAACCCATGATCACTGGTGAAGATGACGATGGTGCTGTCCTCTAGACCTTCTTTCTTGAGAGTAGCTAACACTTTTCCGACTTGGGCATCCATAAAGGAAACTGAGGCGTAGTAGGCGGCGATCGCCTTTTTTTTCTGACGGGCATTGAGGTTTAAATTTTTACTTGTTTTGTAGTTGATGCATGTTTTAGGGATGTCGTCCCAATCATTTTTCACCTTGGGGGGCAGTTTAATTTTTTGCCACGGATAGGGTTCGTAGTATGCGCGGGGAGAAACGAAGGGGACGTGAGGTCGGACGAATCCGACGGCGAGAAAGAATCGTTTGTCTTTGTGTTTTTTGATGAGTTCGCAGGCTTTAGCGGCAGTCTGTCCATCGGCTAGCTCTAGCTCATCGCCATAAGTTTTTACGTATTCAAGGGTATTACTATTTTTATATTCTCCTCCTTTTTGTGTGGGTGGGAGTTCTTTTGGGTTTTTTTCTAATCGTTCACCCTCACCAGGCGTGAAGGATTCTGGACTTTTACTGTTGAATTTTTCCACCCAGCATGCGGGATCATCTTTACCATCAGTGCCACGCACGATACCGCTTGGAATACCCATGTGGAAAATTTTTGAAACGCGGGCGGTGTAGTAGCCATGTTCTTTAAAATACTGAGCCCACATTTTACGATTTGGGCCGATGTTTTTACGGCCACTGATGTATTGAAATGTTTGTGTGGCGTCTGGGTAGTAGCCAGACATGAGTGAGGCTCGTGAGGGGCCGCAGGTTGGGAATTGGCAGTAGGTGCGTGTGAAACGAACGCCTTCAGCTGCAAGTTGGTCAATGTTTGGGGTGTGACAGGCTTTGTTTTCGTAGGATGAAACCGCCGTTGCACTGAGGTCATCAGAAATGATGAAGAGGATGTTGTATTTTCCCGGAGGATTACTGTGAGTGGAGTTTTCTGCATGTGCGAAAGAGGACGAGCAGAAGAGTCCCGCGAGAAAGAGAGGAAAGAGAGGGATAGGTTGTTTCATAAAGTGCCGTGGTGATACGTAAGTGTAGGGGTAGTGATTTTTTGATAAAAGGTCAACGCTAAATCTGTGCTTCGACCTCCTCTTCATCTCCCGTTTATCTGCTAGTTTTAAAGCCACGATCCAGCAATCGAGCGAGCCTTATTGGCGGAAAGACGGCGCAGGAGAGGTTATAAAACTAGGATTTTTGATGTGAGGGGTCGAGAATGTATCCTCAAAATGAATTAGGTTGTTTTGAAATTTTTCGGCGAAGCTCCTGTTGTCTTGATTAGGCTAGGGCTTCGCCACGAGGGTTAAAGCGATCGAGACGTTCGCGCTACGGACGGATCATTTTTTACTCACAAAGTCGCTTCGGGATTTGAGGAGTGGGGTGAGCATGGTGTGGCCGACTTGATAGATGCGGCCCTGGAAGCTTTGGGTGAGGGCGATTTGTTTTTTAAGACTCTGCTGTCGCATTTGGAATTGGGCGTCAAGTTGCTTGGTGTCCTCGGGTTTTTCTTCTGGGTTCTTAGGGCGCGTTTCTGTGAGATCGGCTGAGATGTCGACGGTGAGGAGGAAGGCGGCTTGGGCTGGAGGGAGTGGGGATTCTGGATCGGGCGCTGGGGCCGAGGTGATGGGTTTTTCTTTCTGTGGCCAGAAGGTGATGGTGTAGCGGATGCCGTCGAATGTTTGGATTTTCACCTGTCGTTTGAGCGTGGCGTCTGGGTTGGCTGTTTTCTTGGCCTCGGCGGGAGTGAGGGTATCTTGAAACGAGGTGACCGCTAAGAGGCTGCGTAATCCTTTTGTCGAGGTGAGGCGCATGGTTTCTTGGTCGCTGATGTCAGTTAGTTTGAATTGGGAGCGGGCGGCTGAGGTGGCTTTGCTCACTTCCCATGTTTTGAAGTCGGGGTCGTTTGGCGCGCTGACTTCGATACTGCGGATGTTTTCAATGTGGATGAAGGCGTTTTGAAGCCAGGTGGGAGGATCGGCGTAAACTCCGGGGAAGGTTTCACCGGCCACATAGACGCCGGAGTCATCTCCGCTGATGCGGATGAAGCGGCCTACCGTTTTGCGGTCGGCTCCGTTGTATTTGCCGAGAAAGATTTCGGCGAGAGCAACTCCTTGGGCATTGGTCATGGTGACGCGGAGGCCGAGATCTGTTTCTTCTTTGCTTTCTGCGGCGACTCCGAATCGTCCGTAGTCGTCTTGAGAACATGGGTATCCTTGGGTGACTTGCAGTTCGCCTAAGGCTCCTAAGAGGTTCCTCAGGAGTTCGTGGTTCGCGGGGTAGTGATTCCTTTCGTTGACGGTCCAGAGGTTGTTTTGATCGCGGGTGATTGTGGTTGTTTCCTCACCTTGAGTGAGGGTGACGCTGGTGAGCTCTTGGGGGGCTAGGTCGGGGAGGATTTTTTCGCCGGAGGTTAGGTGGGTTTTGGTAAGGTTAGCATCGGTGCTGTGAAATTTGACAAAGTAGGCCGCGATGCCGAGTGCTGCGGCGACGATCCATAGAATGATAACGGTGCGTGGTTTCATGGGTGGAAGTTTGAGGGCGTTGGTTGCGGGCTTTGGTTGCTGGCTTTGGTTGCTGGCTTTGGTTGCTGCCTGCGGCGCTTGACAGAATTAACAGAATTAACAGAATTTCTTGGGTTGCTGGTATGGAGCGTGGGCGGCCTCGGCCGCATCTTACTGTCGTGTTGGTTTAGAGGGTTAGATTTTTTTTGGGTTGCTCAGGGCTGGGCGGTTGGAAGCTGCCTCCATGGTTGATCAGAGGGAGGGCTGGGCGGTTGGAAGCTGCCTCCATGGTTGATCAGCGGGAGGGCTTTCCTACTTGGCTTGCATGGTTTTTCGGCGGACGAGCCATACGACGAAGCCGACTAGGGCGATGAATAGTGGGGTGACTCCTACGGTGAGCCAGGTGATTTTTGAGTAGAGTTGGTTTTTTTTGCTCCGCAGACCTTTTTCCTTTTCGCGGAGTTCGCGGCGTAGTTGAAGTTCTTTGGCGATGAGGTCGCGGTATTTTTTTTGATCTTCCGCCGTGGGAATGACGGTTTTGTCTTTCTCCTGTTGTTGTTGAAGTTTTTGCAATGAGGCGATGGTTTCTTTCATCTCATCTCGGGCTTTTTCCACATCTCCGCGAAGTTCTTTGGCAAACTTCGTTTCCATTTCTTTGACGATGGTAAATGGGCGAGTGGTGGCTGCCCGGCTGCGGGCTCCGATGAGGTGTTTGGAGCCTGTGCATTGATCGAGGATGTTTTCGAGTAGCGCGGCGTTGTTGTTGATGGCGATATGGCCTTGGGGTGAGGATTGGAAGCTGGCGACATCGTGGAGGAAATCGACATCGGAGATCAGATAGACGGTGCTTTCTTTCACGGAGGTGAGGAGTGATTTTTTAGGGGACTCCGGTGATGCGGATGGATCACCTTTGGGGAAGGCTGTGGTGAATTTTCCCTGAACGCGTAGGACGAGGTCAAAGCTGTGGCCGGTGGGGGCATTGCGGGAAAATAGCCCTGGGTCGGGTTCTGATCCTGAGTTGGCAGCGATGAGGATGACTTCATCCGAGCTTCGCAGCAGGGGGTCGATTTTGAGTCCTTTGTCCGCGTTGATCGTAAATCCTGCGGCGAGTGGGAAGTAGAGGTTTTCAAATCCTCGGGTGATGATGTCATCTTCTGAAACGATGGCATCTTTTCCTAGCGCAAGGTGGGCATACATCCGTCGGTTGTCGCCAAAGTCGGAGGCGAATTTGCCATCGGCAATCACCGAGGTGCTGTCCATGCCTATTCCCCAGGCGGGCAGCAGATGGGTGAGGTGGGAGAATTTTGGAGTGGCTGCGATACCTGCCATGGGATCGCCAGCAGAGGCGGTTAAGGCGAATGAGTCGAGGGCAGCGATGACGATGCCTCCTTTGAGTAAGTATTGATCAATGAGAAATTCAGTAGGCTCGGTGAGGTTGGCCGGGTGAATGAGCAAGAGGACGGGGATTTGTTGGGGGTCGAGCTCCTGAGGGGTCATTCCCAGGTCTTGTAGGTTGTAGCGTTGCTGGAGGAGTTGATAGATAATCCATGGTGGCTTAGGTTTTTCTCCGGGCTTTAGGGCGGGAGATCCAGCCATTGGCATGGTGGTCATCAGGCCTATGGTTGTTTTGTTGAATGTGCTGACATTGGCGATGGCGCTGGAGAGATGGTATTCAAGCATGGTCTCATCTTCAGGATCGAGTCTGGGGATGGTGGTTTGCTGATCGAGACAGGAGATCGAGAGTCCGAAGTAGAGGTTTTCGTCATTGATGCGCATGCCGCTGATGCCGTCGAGATTGGCTGAGTCCTCGGCATCGGTATCGGGTTGGGGGTCGATGCGTTCAATGCGAATTTGGCCGCGGGACAGGTTCTGATAGCGGTTCAAGAGGTCGTCAACTTTACGCATGTAGTTTTTAGCGCGCCTGGGCATGGCTTCGCTTTTCCGAGTGGCGTAATAGCGGATGATCACGCGGTGATCGAGTTCCGCCAGAATGGCTTTGGTGCCATCGGTGAGTGTGTGACGTTTGTCTTCTGTGAGGTCGATGTTACGGTTGCCGAGGGAGGTTGAGCTGACCAGCCAGTTCGAGAAGATGACGATGAGAATGACCGCAACGATGCCGAGGATGGCGCGTTGCGTCGGGTGGGTTGTTTTGGTGGTGGATTTAGACACGGATTTTTAGTTTGAAGACTTGGGATGATGATTGGGTTTTTTACCGCGAAAGAATGCGAAATGCGCGAAGTTGATATGCTTGGGGTGATACTTCATTTTTTAACCACGAATCTTACGAATCTAGCGAATCTTTTTTGCTTGGGATGATAAAAGTGGCATTCCTGATTTCTGATTTTTAATTCATGGTTGGAGTGCTGCGACTACGCCCGTTTGGCATTGAGGATGGCGCTGGTGCAGATGAGGCAGGCGATGATGATAGAGCCGAAATAGGTGAGGTCTTGGATGCGCACGGCACCTCGGAGTAATGGTTGAAAGTGGTCGAGCACGGCGGTGGAGACAATGGCATCGGTAGTGGCTGCTGAGAAGCTTTGGGCCATCACTCGGGCGACGTGCTCAAAGCCAATGACGACGAGCAAGACACAGATGCTACAGGAAATGATCAGGCAGGAAACTTGATCGCGGGTGAAGGCTGAGACGAGGCAGGTGATGGCAAGAAAGGTGCAGCAGATAAGAAAGCTGCCGATGTAGCCAGAGAGGATGGTGAGGTTGTCTGGATTACCCAAGGCGTTGACCGCCATCACCATCGGGTAGGTGAGGAAAAGAGCAATGGCCCAGACCACCGCGGCAGCCAGATATTTCCCGACGATCGCCGACCAGATGGTGGTGGGGAAGGTTCCAAGGAGCTCGATAGTGCCGCTGCGTTGCTCGTCCGACCAAAGTCGCATGCCGAGAGCGGGAGCGAGCAGCATGAAAATCCATGGGTGCCAGAAGAAGAACGACCACTCGAGGTTGGCGTCGCCCAGTTGGATGAAGTTGCCGAGGGTGAATGTGAGGAAGAGCGACATGAAAAGAAAGATACAGATCACCGCATAGGCGGTGGGCTGGGTGAAGTAACTTTTCAGTTCGCGTTTGAAGATGGTGAACATGGTGG
>Ga0256845_1000740_pt1 | contig 28773 bp, 29 predicted proteins | sample RiftiametaG_FD_189101 | JGI IMG/M metagenome (GOLD analysis project Ga0256845, IMG submission 189101) | Tube worm associated microbial communities from hydrothermal vent at the East Pacific Rise, Pacific Ocean - Riftia | ecosystem: Host-associated > Annelida > Integument > Unclassified ...
GAGCGGTGTCCCTCAATCGCGCTCGACTTCGCCGGCGCAAAGGCAAACACCTTCTTAAGCATCGAGGCGAATTACTCGAACGAGCGATGGCACATCTCTTCCACAGCGGCGGCATGAGACGCATCCATCTTCGCGGGCATGACAACATCCAAAAACGACTTCTGATTCACGCCGCCGCGTTCAATCTGAGCCTCCTCATGCGTGCGGCCTTCGGGGTCGGAAACCCCCGGTGCCTCCAGGGGAAACCGAGCCTCGCCCGGGCCCTCCTGGCTCTTTTGTGGTCGCTGACACGGGCCATGCTCGGCCTTCTGGGGCTTCTGGGGCTTCTGGGGCTTCGATTGGCCTCGTCCTGTGCCCAACGTGCAAATCAAGATCGCGGCGTAACTTTACCCTCGATGATACCGAACCGTCGTCTATACTCGGCGCCCATCGGCTTCGAGACTTTGTCGACGGCCTGCTAGGCTTCGTCACTGGCGGGCCCTCGATGTGGACGTTGTGGGACTTTTGCGTCAACGCCAATCCCGATACCGACGATCGCATCACATCGAGCGCCGCCGAGGCGGTGATCGATGTGATTGGCTACGACAGCTCCACCGAAGGGGAAGGAGAAAACATCGAGGCGCTGCTGTCTCGCTGCGAGGCGTTCCTCCAAGTGAACAAAAATGCTGATGTGGTCAGTTTTGTCACTGCTTCCAAAAAGATGATTCTCGAGAAATGCTCGGAGTTCATCGACCCCGAAAACACGGACCAATTGGCCGCTCATCGCACTTTTCTCCACCGACTATCGCGTCGGCGAGCCCGGGATTCGAGACTGAAGCTGTTCACCACCAACTATGATCTTTGCTTCGAGACCGCCGCGGCCCGGCAGGGCCTGGTGGCTCTTGATGGTTTTTCGTTCACCCAGCCGCGGCACTTCGACCCGCGCTTCTTCCTATATGACATCGTCCGAAGGCCCCGCGCTGGCGACGATGTTGGGACGCCGTTGGAAGGAGTATTCCACATCCTCAAACTTCACGGTTCGGTCAATTGGATGCGAGAGAGTGACGGAGAGGTCTCAGTGGTGGCGAACCCGGACCCCGATTCAGCGTGTCTGATCTACCCCGCAAAGGGGAAGTACCAGCAGTCCTACGTTCAGCCCCACCTTGAACTGGTGTCGCAGTATTTCTCTGCCCTGCGGGAACCGAACACTTGCCTCATCGTCATCGGCTTCGGCTTCAACGATGACCACCTGTCAGAGCCCATTCTCGCTGCTGTGCGCACGAACCCGCATCTGCGCCTAATCATCGTCAACCCGTCCGCCCGTGAACTGGCGGAGACCCATAAGGACAATAAGTTTTGGGCCACCTTGTTCGAGCTGGCAGGGCAGGGCGAGGATGTCTGGCTGATCGACGCCAACTTCGGGGAGTTCAGCGAGATGATTCCGGACCTCAAGTCCCTGACGCCAGCTCAGCGGCTCACTCGGGACATCAAGCAAATCTCGGGCACCAAATGAACGCCTCTACAATGAGCGATGAGGCCTTTCCGAAGGGGCTTCTCCGGCCCGAGTTGTTCATCGGGGTGCTGTCTTCTGTTTCCGCCCAGGCTGCGCGCTTCAATTTGAGCGATGCGGGTTCGCCCAGCGGTGCACACTTTCTGGGAGGGCGTTACGGCAAGGGCGAGGTTGGTGAACTTGTCTTGATCGAAGGCCAGACGAGCCTTCTGCTTGGACGCGTCGTAGAAATCCATCTTCCCGAGTCGGAGCGGCGCTCAGTCGACGGCTCGCACTCGAAAGTCGCAGACCTTGACGCGGTCGGAACGATTCAGTTGCTTGGCTCGGTTGGGATGGACTCGCTTCGAGTCACTGCCGGCGTGGGATCGTATCCGCGTCTTGGCGACCGGGTATATGCTGCGCCGCACAAATTCGTAGCAGAGCTGCCTCGCCTTATGGAACCGGAAGGGAGCCCCGTCAGCCCGGTTCTCCTCAAATTGGGTTCCATCGATGGCGCTCGTGAAAGCGCCGTCTCAATTCGTCCCGAAAAGCTGTTCGGGCGACATTGCGCGATACTCGGAACAACGGGGGGCGGCAAGAGTTGGACAACCGCCCGAATCATCGAGGAGTGTCTGAACTTTAGGTCCAAGATCATCCTGCTAGATGCAACTGGAGAGTATCGCGGATTCTCTGGCGAGCATGTGATCCACTGCCATCTCGGAACCCCGGTGAACCGTGCGGAGGGCTCCCTCCCACGAACTCTACCACCAACTTGCTTCGTTGAGTCGGACTTCATCGCGCTATTCGAGCCGGCCGGAAAGGTCCAGGGACCAAAGATGCGTGCAGCGATGCGAAGCCTACGTCTCGCCAAACTGGTTCCGGAGCTGGCGGTGAACGGGGTCATCAACAAGATTGGACAACCTAAGAATCCCGTGACAGAAGCTGAACAAAAAGTTGGTGTCGCCGAAAAGATAGATGACCCCCGACAAGAGTTCGATGTCGACAAACTAGTTCCACAGATCGAACAAGAGTGCGTCTACCCAGAGGGATTTGGGGCAACAAAGGGGACGAAGGACCCGACCAAATGGGGCGGCGAGTCCCCCGACTTTTCACATTGTTTGTCCCTCATTTCACGCATCAACGCCGTTCTCAAGTCCTCCTCATTTGCGTGCGTCTTCGATTCGAGTGATCCCGCGTTGAGCGACACCATTTCTGATTTCGTCGAGAAAGACAAGAGGCTGCTGAGGGTTTGCTTGAGCGGCGTCGCACACGAGTTCAAGGCGAGGGAGGTCGTTGCCAACGTAATTGGCCGCCACGTGCTGAACATGGCCCGCGGTGGTGCGTTCCGTAAGGCACCCATGGTCGTCGTTGTCGACGAGGCACACAATTTCCTTGGAAGACGAATTGGAGGAGAGGACGCGGTGGCTCGGCTTGATGCCTTCGAGCTAATAGCCAAGGAGGGCAGGAAGTTTGGGCTGAATATCTGCCTCGCCACACAGCGACCTCGCGACATCACGGAAGGCGTCCTGAGCCAGATGGGAACGCTCGTGGTGCATCGGCTTACGAACGACCGAGACCGCGAAGTGGTGGAGCGGGCGTGCGGTGAAATCGATCGTTCGGCCTCTTCCTTCCTCCCGAATTTGAAGCCAGGCGAAGCTGTAGTTATCGGTGCCGATTTTCCGATACCGTTGACAATCCAGGTCTTTCCGCCTGAAGCGCGGCCAGAATCCGATGGTCCGGACTATCAGGAACGATGGGCACCTCCCGTGAACGACACGCTCTAGAACAGGACTCGGCAGGGTTCAGCGCGACGCCCTGAACCCTGCCGAGTCCTGTGTCATTTCCCAAACCATCGTCTTGGTACTGGATCCCAAGCTAGGTATCCGCGAACGAGGCAGGCATTGTCGATGGCTTGGGCCGCATCAGGGACCGAGCACTCAAGTGTCTTGGCCAGCTCCGCCGCATCGGCAGCATGAAGGATGTCGGGCCAATGACAGGCATGGCTCACGACCTTGAATCGCCTCGAAGGGGTCCGCATAAGCCTCAAAACTTGATCTGCTCGATCTCGGCGATGGTGGCTTCGTACTTGTTGCGGTCGTAGACGCGGGTGGTTTGGGTGAGGGCATGGCCGGCGATGTAGGCCGCATGCTCGAGAGAGCCGCCCGTGCGCAAAAACGCCGTGATCCCCGTGGCGCGAAAGCTGTGGTTGCACAGCTGTCAGCGATCGCTGACACGCCACGGTTCTTGAGTTCAGTGATGACCTTCAGCCCGAAGCGAGCACCCTCCGTTTCCTCGAGCCACATGCCCAGAACTTCCTTCCGGCCCTCGACCCCGACGCCGATCGCCAGGTACGCGGATTGGCGCCGGACCGAGCCACCTTCACGGACTCGCAGGACAAGCGCGTCGAGGTACACACTAGGCCAAATGGGGTTCAGGGGTCGCTTACGCCACTCCTGCACCTCATCCATGACCGCTCCAGTCACCCGCGAAATTAGGTCGGAAGACACCTTCGTGCCCTCCATCTCGAAAAGGTGGCTCTGAATGTCGCGTGTGCTCACTCCACGCGCGTACAGTGAAAGTACTTTGTCGTCGAAACCGACGAGACGCCGCTGCCGTTTTTGCACCATCTGCGGCTCGAAACTTCCATCTCGATCACGAGGCACATCAAGAGAGATCTCACCGCTCTCAACTTTGAGGTGCTTCGTGCCGATGCCGTTGCGGGTGTTTGCCCGTGGAGCATGCCCACGTTCACCGCGGCCGTAGCCAAGGTGTTCATCCATCTCGGCCTCCAAGGCCCGCTCCACCAGTCTCTTCGTGAGCGGCTTGACGAGTCCGTGCTCCCCCAAGATATCCGTCTGCGGGGTGATGTCGAGTTCTGCGATTAGTTTTCAATGGTTTCGTTTGTCGTTTGCATGGTTGTTCCTTCCAAGAGCCCATCTTCAACCGATTTCCCTCATCCACAGAATTTATGACACTCCCCCGTCTGCTGATGCTCGACGGTGTCGGCTCCGACGTCTTCGACTTCGTAACGCATGTCGAGGTGCATTCTCTCGTGACCGCCATTGTCCTGGGGGTGAGCGGGACGGCTACGAATTACCCGAATTCCGGTAGCCACCCACCATGCCGAAAGGGTCGTCATCCGGCATCGAGCGTGGGTTGACCCCAATGGCGGGCCATTGTCCACTTGGATCGCCAATGGGACGCCTCGACGAGTGAACAGCTCCTCAAACTCCCCTCGTACAGGCACTGCGCCCGTCGTCGTCATCAACTTGGCTTTGAGCACATAGCAACTAAACGCGTCGCGGATCGTCAGCGGTTCACATTTGGCTCCGTCGCGGGCGTTCCACCATCCTTTGAAATCCACCGTCCAGACGTCGTTGGCCGCATTTACGGTAGTGTTTGGTGCTTCAGGAACTTCCGTCGTGCAACGCTGAATTCGGCGACGCGTTCGGACCGCGCCCGCGCGCTCAAGGATGCGCGCGACGGTGCGCTCGCTCGGGATCTCATCAGCGTCGAGACTTCGTGCCATGACCACACGAAGTTTCCGCGGGCCCCAACGCGGATGAGCGCGGCGGAGCTCCAGAACCTTCAGCACCACTTCTCCGGATACCTGTACAGAACATCCTCGGGGCCGTGTCGACATGCTTTCAAGGCCATCCAGTCCTGCCTCCTTGAACCGTTTCAGCCACTTGTAGCCAGTCTTTCGGCTGATCCCGGCTTCCCGACAAAGCGCGGAGACGTTTGCGTCAGGAGCCAGCGCGTTGAGTGCAAACTCATGACGCGCCTTCACGATTGTCGTCCTTCTCCACGGCACCTTTCCAACGAACCACGGATCGTCGGTTTGCGTAAAAAGCGCAAAGTGTTGCCCCTGTCTTGGCGTAAATGTGTCACCTATGTCATGGCACCACAGCGGTGGGTGAAGTGGATTCGAGAGCATCGGCCGTCGAGAATCGGCTCCATTGGCAACTCGATGTCACATTCCGAGAAGATCAGTGCCGCGTTTACGCCGAAAACTCCGCAGAGAACCTCGTCATCATCCGTGACATAGCGATGAACCTTCTCCGGGCTTGGTAGTAGGCCTACCAAAAACCTCGCCACACGTCGTTCTCATGCCGCATGGAGTGATTCAGCACAGGAGGAGGTCCTCCAGGCGGGCCTCCTGTGAGATGCGATTTGCTTGGCTTCAATCCAGACCCCATGTTGGAGACTTCCGAACTCAAAAGGTGTCTAAATTTTCGACATTACGGTCATCAACCCAGACCCATAAAATACAGATGAAGGAATGAACATGCGGCAGGTCATTATTCCGTGACCAAATGGTACCGATCGATCTCGGTCTTAGTCATCCAGTGGATACCATCGGATGGCGCGGCCTGCAGGGTGAACCAATAGAAATCAGGTCCTAGAGTCTGGCCCAGCATTTCAGAGAAGTAGGCCAGCTGTGATGCGTGAGCCGGGTCGTCGGCGGGATAGTCTGCACCGTCTTTAACATCACTCCATGAGTGTACACCGATGTGGGCGCCCTCTTCGATCTCTCGTGTAGCGCCGGCACAGAAGAGATCGACTCCGCCTGATGCCACCCCACCATTGGCAGGCACGCGTGTCGTCCACCCCGCGTTCCGCACAAGACGACCGGTTTCGACATTGATGTCATCGTCGACCGAGCCTGGGACGCTGAACAAAAGCAGAGTATCGATTTCAGGTAGTTTTTGCTGAATTCGTAAAACCTGAAGGTAGGCAAGTCCCCCCAAGTCCCCCGTGAGCGTTGCCGTCGAGCCATCAATCGTAAATTGACTATTTCCGGCTCTGCCCATGACACAAGCGCGGAGGTCTACACTACCTGAGCCAGATTCAGCCTCAAGAGTTGTAAGGTCAACGCTCATCGATTGTTTTTCGGGGTCGGCATGTACGTCAGCGATGCCTCTATAAGTAATGCCATCACTGATCCAAATGACCTCACCCGTCGGATTTTCGTCCGGCAAAGAGAAGGGAATAAACAAGATGTCTTGGCCAATCTCCGCCAGGACGCCAACCTGAGAGCCGTAGGCATCCAAATAACCGAGTTCGATCGAACGTAACTCGCCATCGACTTCGAGCTTGCCTGGTTTGGCCTCCGTCAGTAGTTCGTCGAAATCCATCGACGGGTAGTCGGGGCAGAGCGCATTGCCTGGGGTGTCCGTGTCTGTGTCTGTGTCTGTGTCTGTGTCTGTGTCTGTGTCTGTGTCTGTGTCCGTGTCCGTGTCCGTGTCTGTGTCTGTGTCTGTGTCCGTGTCTGTGTGATTTATCGTATCTGTGCTGGACGAAATCTCGTTCTCGGAAGCGGGCTCGGAACACCCAGAGGCGAACGCCAGGTTGGTAGCGAGTACGAGGAAGACGGGAAGCCGCCTGTTGTCAAAAACGAAATTTTTCATCGATATTCATCTAAGTAGCCCATTGGAGTTCCCCCCGTCAAATCGAGAGTATTCTGAAAACGTTCGTACGACCACGGATATGACGTACGGCGAACTTTGGGGTGTCCCGCCGCCGTTGGCACCGCGCTCTACGTGATGCCCATTCTCGGCACCTCGTACGTTCTGGCGGCGGCCGCGGCGGCCGCGGTCGGCCTTCCCCGGGTGAAAAAGTGGGCCTATGCGGGTATCGTCCTCGCCATGACGGGGCCTTCACCTCGCACGTCTTCACCGGAGACCCCGTCGGAGAGCACATACCGCCCCTCGTCATCATCTCCCCTGCCGTCGCCTCGTATGTGCTCCGCCCTCGGAGCCGTCGCCTGGTATTTCGTGCACCGGGCGATTGGCCCATGGGCAGATTGACGTAGCGTTCGCCGACAACCTCCGTCGAAATGCCGCACGCTGGTCACGTCACAATCTGGGCACCGAGTTCGTTCCCGCAGGCTCCAGGCCAACCCCAACTCATCCTGCGATGCGCTCGAGTGTTGCGGCCTGGCTGAACCCCAGCCGTTCGAGCGACGACTACGCCCCCGCACAATGTGCTGGTCTCAGGGGTCGAGCTCACTTCGGATTTCGCGTTTGAACGATGCCAGCTGCGTAAGAACCACTTTTGCTGCGCCCTCAACGACTCTCGGAGTCGCCTTGGCACGGACGAGGACAGCAATTCCCAGGACGGCCGATGTAAGAAAATGAGCTTGTCCGACGGTGTCAACCTTGGCTTCCACCTCGAGATTTCGTTGAGCATTCTCGAGAGCATTCTGAAAAGCGTTTGTAAGACGTCGGATATAGCGATCGACGAATTTTTGGGTATCCCCGTCGTTGGCGCCACCTTCAACCGCTGTATTGCAGAGCAAGCATCCCAATCCCGAGGCCTTTCCTCGCGAGCCGCCCGCGAATAATTTGATGACTTGCTCAATTTCCGAAATCCCGGCAGAAGGCGTTTCGAGCGGGCCGAAATTGCCTCCGATGGTCACTCGGTCATACCGCTCAAGCACGGCCTCGAACAGGCCCTGTTTGCTGCCGAACTCTGCGTACAGACTCTTGCGGTTGATGCCCAACCCCACGACCAGTTGTTGCGTCGAGGTGGCGGAAAATCCAAGGCGCCTGAACAACTCCGTAGCTTTGCCCAGCACCTTATCTCTGTCGAATTCCTTTGGTCGTCCCACAGATGTGCCACTCCCATGCGGCGGAAGCATCCCAAGTCTGCCGAGGAATCGCTTCTTGACCATAAGTAATCGATCAGTTACAAACCGTCAAGAAGTGGAGATGATATGGCGGACAAAACAACATTACTTGTAACGGCGATGCCGAACCCGAATGCTCAGGAGTCCATGCAGGCCTACTTGAAGGGTGTTATGCCTTTGCTCATGGGGGCCGGTGGACAACTGGTTAAGCGCGTCAAGGTACAATCTTCACTGACAGGCAAACCGCCGTACGGCATGGTGCTGATGATGGATTTCCCCGATCGCCAAGCCCTCGAAAGCATGTTCGCATCGGACTCTTACGCGGCGCTTATACCTGCTCGCGATAGGGCCTTCGTGTCCATCGATATCTGTTTTGCGGGTGAGCTGTAGTTCCGCAATCGAACAGGTTTGGAGGAAGCGCCGTGGTAGATCACGCGGAGACGGCTCTGAGAGTGAACGCTAGCGCGGACACGGCCTGGGAGACACTTCGAGATCTGAGTCGCATCGAAGATTTTTCGTCGAAGGTGAAAAACTCACCCCTTGCTGGCGAAAAATCGGATGGACTTGAGGCAGAGAGCAAGTGCACCTCCTACGACAGGTCCACCGTGCTCGAAGAGATCGTCGAGTACAAAGAGGGTTGAGAGTTTCCGCATTGAGCCCAGCGAGTGTTCAATGCCGCTCACGAGCCGGCGCGTGTGACTGAAAGCAATCGCCATCGACGACGACTGCTGCAAGGCCTATTTCGGCATGGATTACGTTGTCAAATTCGGTCCGATAGGCCGGAGCACGGGCAGCCTCATGATGAAACCGATGATGAAGGGCGTGATCCAAGACGTCTTGCGTGGGCTCGCGTTTCACGGAGTGACAGGAAACAGAGTCGGTTCGACACTTCCCGCTCGAACTGAGCTCGCGCGAGCTTTCGCGTGAGTGGTTGATCTTTGTGTATCGCCCCGTGCCTCTGCGCGAAAGGTTCAAGCGAACAGGACCGACCTCAGCGGTCGGGCGTTCTTACCTGCGCTTGCCGACATTGGAGGCGTGTCGGTGAGAGTCGGCGATGTGGCCAAGATGCGCTTCGGAATGGGGGCGGCATCGCGGAATGACTACATGTATGGAGAGCCCTGATCTTCAACGAGGAAGACCGGCTCCTTGTCCTCGGGCATCTCGGCGATCTCGTCGGCGCTGAGCCGGGCGTAGATCTCGATGAGGTTGCCGCCCGGGTCCCTCCGCCAGAGCTCGTGCAGCGGCGTCCCGCGCTGGTTTGTGGATCGGCCAGCCCGCGCTGCCTCGGCGTGGCAGTGAGCCTCGACCACAACGTCCTTCACGAAGGTCACGTAGCGGTGGGTCCACTCCTTTGGCACCACCCCGAGCAGCCAGGTGTAGAAGCGCGCAGCCGCGGGGAGGTCGGGGACACGGATGCTCGCGTGGAACTCCTGCAGGTCAGGGTCCGCGGGTACGTCGCGGAGCGCCGCGAGCACCTCGAGGCGGGCGTGGATCTGGTCTCGGGCGACGAGGAAGTGCTGCAATCGCTCCGGGTCAGTGAGGTCCTCGTGCTTGCGGTCGGGGTCCGAGAGCGGCCCGTGCATGTGCGGTGCGCTCGAAAGGAACGAGGAAGAGGACAGAGTCGAAGTGAAGTCCGGGCATGACGATCTTTCAGGCGGAGGCCGATGACGGAGCGGGGAACCACCCCTGGGTGCGGTTGGCGAAGGCGACGAGCGAGAGCATCACGGTTGGCAGGAGCCGGATGATCGACGTGGGCTTGAGCTTGCTGGAGATCCTTTTGTGGGCGCGCACTCCTGCGCCCCGCGGGATGACGACGAAGAGCACCACGGAAGCGAGCGGCGTCTCTGAGGGACCGAGAGCTCTGCAACGCCGAGCGGGATCATGCGGGATCATGCGGGCGATGTATTGCTGCGCGTCCTCGGCGGGCACGACGGAACCGCCCCGTGTCGCGCGGCCCAGCATCGTCGCTATGAGGTACGACCGGGGCCCCACACGCCGGTGACGTGGTGAAGCGCAAGAACGAGCACCGAACCGATAGACCAGACATCGACGTCGGGCGACCGCGGCCTGCTTTTGGCTTCACCACGTCACGGTCTCCCATGATGAGCCTCAGGCCGAGTAGATGAGGAGGGACGCGCTCCCCAACAACAGTACGCCGCAGATGCCTTTCAGCACGGAGAGTCCACGCGACCGTTCGTTCCAGTCCAAGTACCGCTGCACAAAACCGGCGGATGTCCCGGCCATGCCGATGACCCCGCAATGGCCGAGACCAAAGGCGAGCAGCAAGGCTCCGCCGAAGGCCGGACTCGCCGCGGCACTGCCCAACGAGGCGGCCAAAACGGGTGCCAGAAAGGCGAAGGTGCACGGGCTCAGCCCCACACCGAAGACGAATCCGAGGATGGCCCCGCCGAAGCAGCCCTTGCGTTTCGATTTCGAGATGCTCAGTCCTGTCTCGGGCATGGGCAGCAAGCCCACGAGGTTCAAACCCGCCGCGATGAAGATGGCCGCGATGACATAGTTCGTGTAGCGGCTGTAGCCCGCGACGGCCCACCCGGCGGCGGTCACCAGGACCCCCAAAATGGCGATGGCGACGAGCATGCCGCCGGCAAATGAGAACGATAACGCCGCAGCGCGGCTTTTTGACGAACGCTGACCGGCTTCCGTGGTGCCCACGTAGGCGACGACGAGTGGGATCGTTCCGAGGTGGCAAGGGCTGAGCAGTACGCTCGCAATGCCCCACAGAAAGGAAGCTCCGAGCGCCGCGACTCCCGACGCGTTGATGGCGTCATTGATCCAGAAGATGAAGTCTTCCAAGGCTCACTCCTTTTCTCCCGAAGCGTCGAGGTCAAATCCGAGAGCCTTCCATTGGGCCACCACGGCGTCAGCGTGCATCACGCCTTTGTGCCGAAACAGCTCGCGTCCCTCGGGGCTGTAGAAGATCTGCGTCGGGATCACCGTCACGCCGTAGCGCTCCAGGCCCCCTTTGTCCTTTTGAACGTTGACGAACTCGACGCGGAGCGCCGCCTGCGGGTAGCGTCGCTCGAGCTCTTCCATGACCCCCAGCATCACGCGACACGGGGCGCAGGTCGTCGTGCCGAGGTCGACGAAGCGCGGGGGTGGAGGAGGCGCCGATGAAGGCGTCGTCGCTGGCAGGCACGCTCCGTCCGGGCTCGTCCTCGCGGAGTCACCGCAGCGCGATGCCGGGGCTGCCTCGACAGTTTCGCCGCTTGCATGAGGGCCACCGACGTCCTTGTCGCTCGGGTCTCCGCTCTTGAGCACAAGTGGGATTGCGACGGCTCCTGCGGCGATGACAAGGGCGAGGACGAGCTTGATTCCTGAACTCATGGAAGGACCTCCTGCTTCGGGACCGCGTTGGCCAGAAGCCCCTTGATCGTCTCGACGTCGAGTGCCCGGCCGACGCTCTTGAGCTCACCGTTGATCTTCAACGCCGGTGTGCCCGTGACGCCGTGCTCGATCATGTCGAGGATCCGTGTCACGCGCTCGACGCTGCAGTCGAGCCCAGTCTGCCGTACCGCCTCGTCGACGTTCTGGTTCATGGTCTTGCATGCTCCGCAGTGGGTACCAAACACTTGAATCTTCACCTCAGCCTCCCCTGGACGGGCGTTGTCTCCGCCAGCGTGACGAGGACCACATGCGTCTCATTCGGGTCCTGGAGGTGCATCCGCGGGGTGCCGATGTGCGTCTCGCTCTTGGCCGTCCGACTCGTCGCCTCGAGGTGCGTGGCGAGGGCATCGCTCCCGTCGGTGGCCCGGAACACGCCGGGGACGAGGAGGCGCTGGTTCGTCACACCCTGTTTGTAGCGCTCATGCTGGTTCTTCAGGCCAGAGAGCGGCCCGAGGCAGGAAGCGCCGCGCTCGTGGGTGTTGATGAAGCTCGTCCAGCCCGCTGGCAGCTGAAGCCGACGCAGCGCGCGTCCGGTGGGCGCGGTGTCGAAGATGATGTGGTCGAAGGTCTCGATCGTCTCGGTGTGACTCATGAGCCCGGTGAACTCGTTGAAGGCGGCCACCTCGACGGTGCATGCCTCGGAGAGCTGCTCCTCGATGGACGCGACCGCGCTATCGGGTAGGACGCCGCGGTCGGGACCGACGACGCGCTCTCGGTAGGTGCGCGCCGTCTCTTCGGGATCGATGTTCAGCCCGAACAGGTTCGGAGCGTCGGTGACCGGGGTTGGTGTCGAGCCGAGTGGGGTGTCGAGCATGCCGGCGGAGCAGCACATCGCAGGGTCGTAGATGGAGAGCGTCTTGGTGTTCATGGGTTGAATTATCGTCCATCGTCCATCGTCCATCGTCCATCGTCGAAATGCGATTAAATGGTTGCAGAAGAACAGCGCATCATAGGGCCTCGACCAGCACCTTGAGGAGCGCGACCGCGCCGGGCTCGACGCAGTAGCAGACCCGCGGTCCGTCCACCTCGCCGCGGATGAGCCCCGCGTCCTTCAGCTGCTTGAGGTGTTGAGAGATGGTGGACTGAGCCAGCGGCAGCTCGCCGACGATGTCACCGACAATGCAGCCGTCCTGCCGCACGAGCATGCGGAGGATGGCGACGCGCGCCGGATGAGCGATGGCCTTGGCCAGCCGAGCGAGCTGCTCGTTGGCCTCGTCTTCGTGGGTCGGCACCGGCGGCATCGGCTCGGCCGGAGGGCAGCAGCCTGTGGTTGTGGTCTTCTTCACGATGCGCCGGCGTTCGCAGTTAGCGTCCATCGGCTATATACGATGAATCATTCGAGGGCGTCAAGCGATGTCTCACTCTCGCTGGGTGAACCATCGCCTCCAGATCATCCGAACGATCACTGCCGACCCGACCATCGCACTCTGGCCCAGAGCACCATCTCGGCCATCATAGCGAAGCCGACCGCCCGAAAACCCGCGCCAGCGGGGCAGATACGACAGGGCCCCCGCTGGCGGTGCCGACGGGGGTCTTGTTAAGCTCGGCATTCCGGTGGCCAGACCTGGGCGAGCTTGCCGAGGAACGGTGTGGGTTCAATGCATCGTTGGCGGCGGAAATGGCCGCGATGACACCGCTTGCCGGTCGCGGCCACCGGTCGCCCAGAATACGTCGTGCGGATGGAACCTGCCCGTCGCCGTAGTTTACAGCCGTATATGGGTTCAGTGGAGGGTGTTGCAGTGAGGGGCTGAGCGCAGGTCGCCTACTTGGGAGAGGCGAACGGCACTCAAAACGTGGGACTTCACGAAACTGGCCAACTTGCCACTCGACCCAAGGGGCTGGATGGAGTCAAGCGTGAGCCGGGGGACGACGGCGCGGAACCGCGCAATCATCAACACTGGGTGGAATCCTGTGTGTTGCCTGGACGGTCACTAGTATCGATGTGGTAGCGCTATACGCATCTGAAGTGCGTGTAGCGCTTGACGAGAGACACTTCACCTGCGACGGTCCTGTTGACCAATTTCGGCAATATACGAGCCGTGGGTGCGTGTATCGAACGGAGCCAGCAACGTGTCCTCGCAGCAGTTCTTCGCCACTCATTCCATGTTCACGCACGAGGAATTCGTGCGCAGCCGGGACGGCGGCAGCCCGTGCACGGTGGATAGCCTGCTGCGCAAGCACGCCGCACGAGGACGGATCGACCGCATGCGTGTTGGCAAGATATCCGCATCGTCAGCGCGAACGCAAACACCCTGAAGTTTGATCATGCGAGTTTTGAAGATGAGTGAGCGTCAACCAACCGAGCGCAGAGTCTACGAGTTCAAAGCGCTCACCAGCCTGTGGACCGGTGACATCGATGGCAAGCCGGACCGGCTCATCACGACGGGGCTGCTCGGCTCGATCCGTTGGTGGTTCGAGGTGCTGGTGCGAGGACTGGGCGGCGGTGCCTGCGACCCAATCCAGCATGATTGTGTCGATAGAGACCACTGTGTCGTCTGCGAGCTCTTCGGCTGCACGGGTTGGGCTCGCAAGTTCCGCTTCGACGTGCTCGATACGAATGGTCGTCCGCGAAAGGCGCAGATCACGAAGGACACGAGCTTCAAGCTGCGCTTCACTCCCTTGCGCTCCATCTGCGACAAAGAGTGGGCACTGCTCGATCTCACGCTCCGGCTCATCGCCAACTATGGCGCCCTGGGCGGCAAGACGGTGTACAAGCCGACGGATGAAGCCCACCGTCAGGCAAAGCAGCACCACCAAGACTTCGGACTGGTGAAGCTCATCCACGGGCCAGACGTTTCGAAGTTCAGCAAGGACGAACTGCGGGCGTACATGCGAGACTGGCTGGTGGATGTCGGCGGCAATGGGTTCGCGTGGGCATCGCTGGAGCACTTCTGGTTCGTCGATAGGAGGTTGGCGAGAACGAGCAGCAACAGCAGTCCATTCAACCGTGTCATCGGGAGGAAGGAGCCGAAGAATCAGGCGCAGGAGCTTGTGGAGAGCAACGATACAAATAAATGGCTCGCCGGCAGCACGGGGAACAGCAAGAAGGCCTTCAGCTTCAGCGTTCAGCCACGGGCCTTCGGTTTCGTGAAACCAGGTGTGGTCGAACATGAGCAGATGAAGGCGAGACTCAAGACGGCTTGGTCAGACCTCGCCAATGAGGACTACCAAACCGGAAACGGTATTCTCGACAGGCTGCTGGCGTCGCCGGAGGCGTCGTCATGACCTACGAGTACTACAACGAACTTGCGAACGCCGATCTGCCTGAGCGCCTTGATGGTGGCCCGATGCGCATTCGTCTCGCAGATCATTGTACCGTCGCTTTCGCTAATAGTCATGCTCCCAAGGAGCAGTCCCGAATCCGTGAGCGCTACACCAAGGGCAGCAACGACAAGAACGTCACGACAGGGTGTATCGAGAACCTGTACCTTCCCGAACTACTCACGCTCGACAAGGTGCCTCGGGTCGTCTCAACTCGCTGGCACCTCCTCGCCATCGACTTCAGCCTGCTGACTCCCTGGTACTCGAAGGACGACCGGCCCTTCCATGTTCTCGACAACCCCTTGCGCAAGGACCGAGTCTTTGGTGTCCCCTTCGTGTCGGCGCCGAGTTGGAAGGGCCTGTTGCATTGGGCCTCTCAGATGGAAGAGGGGCTCCTCGAGCACCTGGATGGGCACGGGGGTCAGATGGAGGGATGGAACGAGCCCGCCTGGATCGTCCATCTCTTCGGAAACAAGAGGGGTGAAGGTGAGGAGTTCTCGCGGGGCGCGCTCCGGTTCCTCCCCACATGGTTCAACCGGATCGGCTTCGAGGTCATCAATCCGCACCGCCGCGAGACGAAGGCCGGAACGCAGCCCATTGTCTACGAAGTGGTGCCCGCTGAAACATCTGGAAAGCTGCACCTGCTCTATGCACCTGCGCCAGGACGGGAAGGCCCGCCCGAGGCGATGTCGAAGCTGGTTTGTGCCATCGAGAAGCTTCTGACGGTCTACGGCTTCTCCGCCAAACGGACCGCGGGTTGGGGGCTCGCCCACATCGTCAAATGTGAACTTTCGGTGGCGAAGGGCAGCAGCCTGGAGCTGATGATCGGCACGAATGAAACCGGTGGCTACGTGGCGCCCAGCGAAGAACTCACGAGGCTCATGGACGAGAGCGGCCGTCCCATCGATGTGTTGTTGTTTGATGATCGCCTCATTAGCAAGACCCAGTTCAGGAAGCTGGGAGACAGGAAGCCCTGCACCAAAGACGAGCTCGAATCCTTCAGGCAGTGGTACGCGACACACGGCGAGGAACACGAGCGACGCTTGAGGGGGGACGCCGAGCAGAAAGCTCCGGCCGTGATGAAGTGGGAGTTCGGGTCATTGGGCGAGCTGAGGGCAGCCCTGAAAGAAGGAGAAAGTCCGCGGAACGGGGGTGACTCGTGACCGAATCCCGATCATCGTTGGACGAATTACAGGCGCATCGGTCGATGCTTCTCGGCTGCGAGACCATCGGCTGGCTTCACATGGCGGGGAAGGCGCACACGAGCTTCCTTCGACAACACGGAGGGCAGAAGAACAGCCACAAGCCCAAGAAGTGGGCGAGCGGGTTGGTGCCGGCGCTCTCCTGGCTGCCCAAGCACGGCATCGTGACGTGGCCGACTTCACTCTCCGATTTCCTCCTCAGCCAGTTCGACGATCATAAGTCCAAGCAATCCATCGTGGGCCTTTTGCAGGCCGCTCACGCCATGGCCTCGGGCATCGAAAAGAACCACCCTTCCAGCACCACGTACCTGGGCCAAAAAAACACGACCCACATGTGGCGGACCACTGCCTTTGGTCACCCGGTGCGCAACCTGCTCGATGACCCTCCCGATGTGTTGCGGGAGGGCGGATGGGACACGCTTCTTGCGAATATCGCCAACCTACTGGACGCCCTCAAGAATCTAGGTCAGCAGAGCCTCGCCGCACCGGCGGATGATTGGCACAGGTGGCGCGACAGGGCCATCGGTGAGGCTGGCTGGCTCCGGCAGGCCTTCACCCAGACCCTCGCCGAAACCCGCCTCCCCAACAATGACGTGACCTTATGGGATCAGTCCTACGTTGCCGCTGCCTTGTTCAAGAGCGCGGTGGCGGGTGCCTTGCTCCAAGGTAAAGGATTCAACTGGACGAACAACCTCAAGCAGAACACCCGCTGGCGGGTTCTTACGGTCGGCATGGGCGCCGGGCACTACGAGGCACGGGCCGTGCGTATCGGTGACTGGACGGGCGCGCGGAGCGAGATCGACCGGTTCTTCGACGCGGTGTGCAAGCTGATCGAGGTGGATTTGGCCGTCGGCTCGTTGCTTTACCGTGACGACGAGGTGTTGGCATTCAGCTTTCCGGGTGTACGCGTCGGCGAGAATGATCCGGAGGAGGGGCGCGAGCCGCTGCGTAAAGACATCCAGGATCGCGTTGATGGGTTGGCGAGAAAATTCGACACACCTCCTCTCCTTCGCCTCTCCGGCTCGACCCGGTCGATGATCTGCATGTCCCGGGAGGTCGAGGAGGCTCGAGAGCAGATCCGGGTGCCGCTGCATCGCACGTGGAGCATCCCGAAGAACACGAACGGTAAGCTCAACCGGGGCCACACCTGCCCGGTCTGCGGTCTCCGGGCCAACGGCACCTCCAAGTCAGCACGGGAAAAGAAGGGGATTCCCTGCGAGCCATGCCGGGAGCGTCGCCGCGGGCGGCTCCAAGACTGGCTGGTGGGACGGGCCGAGGGCGACAGCATCTGGATCTCTGAGGTCGCTGATCGCCACGACCGCGTGGCGCTGCTGACCTTCAACCTGGGCCTCGATGAGTGGTTGGACGGAACGGCGGTGGACTCGCTTCGTGCGCAGAGCGTCGATGAGTGGGCAACGAATAACCGGAAGCTGAAGCTAAGAAAGAGAGAGAGCTCGAATCCGGTCGACGTGAAGCGAGCGGCCGATTCGCTGACTTCCAACCTCGAGGAAAGCGTCAACAAGCCGTTCGAAAAGAATGATCTTCTCATGAATTCGCTGCAGTCTGGATTCCAGCACGAAGAGGATTGGAGCAGCTTCTTCGACAAGGTGGTTCAGGACCGCGCCGACGCGCCCTCGTGGAAGAATCTCGAAGGACACGACGCGCGCCGTGCCCAGTGGCTGGCCCATCAGCTCTTTCGCAAAAACGCATCGCTCGGCCGGGTGCGTCGTTTTTGGGAGACCACCGAGACGTTCTTCAGCGAGCTTCTGGCCCAGTTTCGCGAAATCGTCAGCCAAGACGCCAACCGTTGGCGGGTACGAAGGTGCGTGGTCACGCCAAAGGACGGCAGCTGGACGGAGTGTCAGACATACGCAGGCCACTGGGGCACGGGAGACGACGCGGCTCCGCTTGAGTTCATCTGCCAAAGCGACCAATCCCTGGTGAGCATCTGCAACCTCGCACGGGTGCTCGGCCAAGCAGACGACCTGAGCAGGCTGCGGGACAAGACCATTGATGTGATCGATGACGACGGGGCGCGTCACCAGGTCAAAATCCAGGCGGTCCGCGAGGCGCCCAAGCCGGTTGGCACCTACCATCCCGTCATCGTCCTGGATCGGAGTCCTGCGCGCTTCCGCCTGCTCGTTCCGCTCGCCGCGGCAGACGCCTGTGTTCAGGCCGCGGTGAAGAAGTGGGACACAGAGTTCGCCCGGGTGTGGGATCGCCTCCCACTGCGGGTGAGCCTTGTGGGCTTCCCCCGCAAGCTTCCGTATCAAGCGGTTGTGGAAGCCGCGCGCAACGTTGAGGACGACCTCACGCAAACTAGTCGGGAGACGTGGCGTGTCCACGACGAGCGCACGAGAGCCGGTGTGACGGCGCTGTCCTTATTCCGCACCGACGGACAGCTCCAGATCGTTACAGTGCCCACGACTTTACCTGACGGCCGATCGGACGTCTTCTATCCCAATTGCGCCGTGAAGCAAGGGAAGATCAGCCAGCCCCACGATTTCGCAGCACCCCGGGGCGGCCCGGAAAATCACATTGACCAGCAAATCTACCGTTGGATGCCTGATCTGCGTGCTGACGACTGGATCCACGTGGCGCCAGCACAATTCGCCCGGGTGTTCCTCGACAGTACCGCCCGTCGGTTCTCCCCAGTATTGGTTCACAACCTCGGCGATTGGGGTGCGATGCAGGAGACTTGGCGGCTGGTGCGACAGACGGCGCCGAGCCTGACCGCCGCCCGCGCCCTCGAGGCAATTTTGCTGGAGAAGCATGAGGTGTGGGCGTTTCCCGCCGCCGCAGACTCAGGCGCCTGGCTCGGCTTCGTGCAGGCGAGCCTTGTGAACCTCTGGGCGGTGCATGGTGCCGATCTCGACACCCTCGTGGAGGCCGCTCGGCGTGGCATCCTTCAAGAAACCCTGGCCTGGCACCTCCACGTGCTCAAGCAGGAGATGGAGATCTCAGATGACGCAAGAGAACCCGCAACGTAGCTTCACTGTCCACCGTACCTTCGGGATGGCGGTGGACCCCATTCACGTGGGGGCCGGCGGATCGCACCTCGGCCGGGTGGACAACAGTATCGTGCGCGACCCAGTGACTCGGATCCCGAAGATCCCCGGATCCAGCCTCGCTGGTGTCCACCGGGCCTACGCGGCGATGGCGCTGGAGGATGAACGAGCGGATAAAAGCCAAGGGAAGCCGATCTACCCGAACTGCGCCGGCCAAGGGCAGACCAAGGGACAGGAGCATTGTGGTGATAGGGCCTGCCCCATCTGCTCGACCTTCGGCCACGTGAACTTCGCCGGCCTCGCCGCCTTCAGTGATGCGCAGGTGGTCCTCTTCCCAGTCCCCACCCGGGAGGGTCCTGTTTGGGTCACGTCTCCAGGAGCGCTTGGCTTCATCGGAGTTTCGACCGAGGCGAAGGAGAACGTGGTGCTCCGCACGACGGAACGCTCCCTCAACCTCGGCTGGCTGCTGCTCCCGAGAGAGGAGTGGTCGAGCGCCGCCGAAATACGTGAGAAACTGCAAGCCCAGGATGTCCCTAAGTACATGCTAGATTCCCTGGTCCTCGTCTCGGACAAGCTGTTCGGCCACGTCGTCAACAGCAACCTCGAGGTACGAACCTCGGTCGCCATCAACCCCGCAACCGGAGCCGCCGAGGACGGGGCGCTGTTCACCTACGAGGCGTTGCCACGCGCCACTGTGCTGGCGTGGGACGTGACCTGCCGGGACCCACAGCACTTCGGCCGCGCCCACGAGGCAAACCCTCATGACGCGGTCACAAAGGCTCACCCGCTGCTCGAGGCGCTGGGCATCGGCGGCATGGGGAGCCGTGGCATGGGCCGGCTGCGGGTCCTGTGCTCGAAGGAGGTGACCCGATGACCGTGTTGAACCTCGATGCTGCTTGCGCGGTGCTGGGACACGAGCTAGGCACGAGTGCCAAAAAGCCCAAGGAGACCGAGAACAGCATCACGAAAGCCTTGGGGGTCTTGGAGGAACAAGGCGTGTACGCGATGTTCTTGTACCTGCACGCTCGGGAGAAGGAGCGATTCAGCAAGAGTCTGGTCAGGTTCCTTCGGTCGGACGACGTAAACCTCCTGGGGAATACTCAGAAACACGAGCCCTTTAATGATCTTCAGAATTTGGCGAAGAGTCTCGACGACCTGCTCTTCGCGCGGGAACTCCTCCACCAGGTGCTGGTCTATGCCCGTTACCACGCCAAAGCTGCGGGAGCGTCGAAGCGATGATCTGGACCCTCTATCGATGGACGTGGCGTGTCAAAGCTCCACTCTACCTGGGCCTCCCTCCAGCAGGTTCGCTCAACCGGACCCGCCTCTTCGTACCTGTACGAACCCTGTGGGGGGCCTTAACTGCCGAGCTCGCTCGCCACGAAGCCGATGCCGCTCCCCCCGAGTACGAAGGGGTGGGGCTCACACTGCGCAAAGATGCCCGCCTCGGCTACCTCTTCCCCGCCGAGACCATCGGCGGCAAGTGGCAGGCTTGGCTATCAAGGTACGAATCGGGCTTGGTGTGGACGCGTGAGGACGGCCTGCAATCCCAGTCGGACCGTGCATTCCGTCGTCGAGTCCTGAATGCAAAGCCGGGGACGTCTATCGATCCAGAAGCCGATACCGCAGAGGACGGCTCACTGCGAGAGACTGAATGCATCCAGACGAAGTGGCGAGCCAAGGACGGCCTAGGTGAACCGGCGGTTGCGATGACCGGGTATGTCTTCCTTCGGGGGGACTCGCTGCGGGCCCGTCTGGATGTCATTCAGCAACTGTTCGTCGGAGGAGACACGCGCTACGGGCTCGGCCTTATCGAACGCTCCGGTGGCTTGGTTGAGGCCAACTGCTTCTTCGGCCACCCTGTGGTGGCGCTAGACATGGACTCCCCACGAGTCGTCGCGGCCGTGGTGCGTGGCCATGCTGGCAGTACCGACGAGGGCTCGACGCTACGGGGTGACAGGGAACGAGTGTTGGGCTGGAACGATGGGAAGCTGGGAGGCAATGTCGACACCACCCTGTGGTGCCCAGGTTCCTCTTCCTCGTGTTCACGTGCCCAATGGAGCATTGATGAAGACGGATTCTGGAGGAACATCTCACCATGACCTTTCCAGACACAACGCTGCTTCTCCCACTCGACGGCCGCCACGACCTGTCGCGGCGTATCCGATTGCCGAAGTACGTCTCGCGGACGCAAGCCGGCCGAGATAGGCTCGCCAGGGTGTGGCTCGTCCTTATTCGCTACGGGGGTGTAGCTTCTCTTTTTCGACCTCGGCTCCGCCGAGGCTAGAAGGATGCGCTTCCGGGTTCTCAGCAGCGGAGGAGAACCTTCCTGCATAACCACATGCATGAGTCGCTGGCGATTGACTTCGCGGTCGTCCCAACCATTGCGTTCAAAGTCATTTAGGTCTTCTTCGTCCTGAGCGTCGACGGATACTTCACTTCAACGTCACCATGCATCCGAACGCCCAGCGGACGGCGCAGCAGGTCGTGGAGGCATGTCCGTTCGAGGCGCCGGGTCGCTTTCTCTTTCTTCAAGACGCGAGTCGATGGGCTTGGGTTGACGCAGAGACCGACGGCGTTCAGGTCACCCTGGCAGAATCCGTTCGCAGAGAGATGGATTGGGGGCTGAACGCATCTCGGGCTTGAGAAAGACATGCCGATTCCTCGATCAGTGGAGCCACCTGAGGGGGGGCAGATCGTCGCATTCCCTTGTGTGGGCGGGCTTTATCATCGCTACTCTCGAACCGAGGAGATGGCCGCGTAGACACTCCGATAGAGTTTTGACGATGGTCAACTACCTGGTGATCGACCTCGAGGCGACGACCGACGACGGCGCGGACGAGGAGCGCGCGGTGCCCCGCGACGAGATGGAGACCATCGAGATCGGTGCCGTGCTGGTCCGGGCGAACACTCTGGAGGTGGAGGCTGAGTTCGAGACCTTCGTGAAGCCCGTCCGCCACCCTGTGCTCACGCCGTTCTGCACCAAGCTTACCGGCATCACCCAGGAGGTGGTCTCTGACGCGCCGGCCTTCCCCGACGCGATGGAGGCGTTGCGTCAAGCGATGCTGATCGGGCGCTGGGGCGTGGTCTGGGGCGTGGTCTGGGCGGGACCGGTCAAATCGCTTTACAGATGTGCAAGAGGCAAACCGGCCGAGAGTCGCCCAGAAACGCATCAGAGGGCGGCCGAGGCCCTTCCTTCGCTATCCAGCGTCCCTTCGCCCCTGGTGCATTTCCCAGGCGGGATCTGAACATCCGGATCGGTAGGGCGATGTCGGTTCGAACAAATTGAAAGTGCGGGACCTCATCACGTCACAATCGTGGTTGCGACACCAAACAAAAGGAGACGCAATGCAGCCCCGCGTGGAACAGGATCTCAAAAATCGACAACTTGGACAATCACCTCGTCTCAGTGAGCTGAAGCGGACGCACCTTGATCTCAATCAAAAGGTGGAAATTGCCGCGCAGGCCCTCGGGAGAGCACATGAGCACGGATCCAAAACCAAGCTCGCGCGCAACTATGGGGTTTCGCGGCCAACGGTCTACGCGGCGCAGACGGCCGCCTCCGGAGTGCTTGCGACACACTTCGACGAGAAGACGCTGAACGCTGTATGGGTGCCGGTGGATGACGCCCAGCTTCGCAGGGCGGTGGTTGCTCTACGGGTGATGGCACCGAATGCACTTCGTCCGATCGAAGAACTCATCCCGATCTTGTATCCGGGCATGAAGATCTCGTACGGAACGGTCCAAAAACTCGCGGCGGAGGCAGAGCGGCGGGCAGCCATGTACAACGCTCAGGCCGACCTATCGAAGATCGAAGTCGGAGCGTTGGACGAGATGTACAGCCAAGGACAGCCAGTGCTCGCGGGCGTCGACCTCGATAGTGGCTACCTATTCAGCTTGGCCTTAAGAGGACATCGCGGCGCAGATGACTGGGCTGATGTGCTCAAGATTGGCCAAGAGCAGGGGCTCGAACTCAAGACGGTGGTCAAGGATGCAGCGCTGGGCATTGCGGCCGGCGTGCGAGAAGTATTCCCCGAAGCCGAGCAACGAGACGACTGTTTTCATGCTCATTACGAGATGGGGAAGGTCCGCCGTATTCTGGAACAGCGGGCCTATGGGGCCATCGCGCGTGAACAAGAGGTGATGGACAAACTTTCCAGACTTCGCCGAACCGGGAGAGGAGAGCCGCGTGGGAAGCTCAGCGGTCAGCTTCGCTGGGCCGAGCTCCGGTGCAGGGATGCACTCGAACTCCACGATAGTTTTGAGCGGGCGATGCACCAAGCACAAGAAGCGATGGAATTCGTGGACCTCGAAGGTGGAAAACTCCGTACTGCCGAGCAAGCACAGGCGGAGATCGAGCGTGCGGGAGAGACGATGAAGAAAATCGACGACCCAAGGTGCTCAAGAGTCGGGAAGTACATCTTCAATCGCGCCTCGGGCCTGGCGAAGTACATGACGCAATTGCTCGGCTGTCTCGCCCCGTTGAACAATTGTCATGGGATGCAGGCCGTGTCTTTAGCCTGCGTCATCTGGCGATTGCTCTTCGACCTCAGGCGAGACCGCAGACTTGGCGTTCGCACGCGAGCACAGGACAAATGCCATCTCGTCGGTGCCATTGCCCTGCTTCGTTCCATGCTCTCAGCCCAACACGCCGACAAACGACTCGCGGACGTCCACGACATCTTCGAACGTCGGCATCGGGCATCGAGCGCGATTGAGGGCTTCAACGCAGTCTTGAGACCTTTCCTCTGTGTGCACAAAGTGGTCACGTCTGGATTCTTGGAACTCTTTCGCGCTCGCTACAATCTCAGGCGCCGTCGCTGGGGGCGGCTCAAGGGCACACGTCCTTATGAATCCCTGACCGGCGAGCACATTGACGATTGGCTCAGCGCTCTTGGCTATCCCTTGTCGGTGGCTGCGGCTGGATAGCGCTGACCGACAGCACTGACCCTTCAAGCGCCTCCTTGCTCTCCAATTTCGCCGGATTGTGATGCTCAGGCTGTCGCACAGCTGTGCGCAGAGCACGTGACTGTAGAGCAAAATGCCCTGATTTGATCGGTCCCCCCTCAGCCTTCGTGTCAGCGCATCTTGCCAAGTATTGGAATCTGGCTCCGTTGTTCGCTCGCGCCCATCATCGCACAGGCTCGCGATTAGGCTCGGATCAGGAGAAGATCTCATTCAACACCGGGCATCAAAACGCGGTTATCACTCATCCCTCTCCATCGGCCCAGGGACGACGATCCGTCCACGCTTCTCGATTGGCCGGAAACGTGCACGGATCGACTCTGAGGCGAACAATAACTCCACGGTATCTTTCCGAAAAGCCCGTCGCAGCAGGCAGGGGCCACATCCCGCGAAGCTGGATGTGGCCCCTGCCTGCGCTGTACGTTCCATCTATGATCGACGAGCCCACCGCGCCACATGACGAGGCCAGCCGAGAACTCACTGCGATGCTCACCGGCAAACTGGGTTCGATTCCCCCGGAGACGATCGTCGATCACCTGATGAGCATCTATGGAGCTTCAAGCTGGCCCGTGATGCGCGAGGCCGCCCGCGCCATCCTCCGGCGCCATGCCTCGGCGGCCGCGGAAGAGCTCAAGCTGGCTACGCGCCCGGTGAAGGGCTCCTGTTTTGGTGCCTACACGACACGCCGCTCGCGCCAGAACGCGAGGCCGTACAAGACTCTCTTGCGATCGGTCCAGCCCTTGTGGATGAGTTGCGACTGCCCCGATTTTCTCAAGGGAGGCCTGGGGGTTTGCAAACATGGGCTCACCGTTCTTGACGAGCTCTGCAGAGGCCCGCGCCTACGAGCGCGCTTGCTTTCATCCGCCGCCAATGGACCCGCGCCGCGGGTTTCATGGTGGCCCGTCCTGCCCATGGAGGGACCGAACGACTGGCTGGAAGGCGTCCGACTCTCCGCGGTCTCGAAGGCCGAGTTCCCCGCGGCTCTGCGTGGGCTCTGCGTGTCAAACAATGCCACGCACTGGACTCTCGACCCCACCCGCCTCTCTACTCGAAGAGACCGTGAACGTGTCATCGACAGTATGGAGACGCTTCTTCGTCGGCGCCGCGGGCTGAACTCCGACCCGGCCCTCCTCGCCCTGCTCCGACGGGAGCGTGAGTACAATGCGCGCACGGAGGCTCTCACACAACGCGGGACTCGGCTCCGCAGCGCGCTCAAGTCTTTTCGCTACAACCTCTTTCCTTACCAACAAGTTGCGCTCGACAAGTTCTTTGCGACCGGCCGGATGCTACTCGCGGACGACATGGGCCTCGGCAAGACGATTCAGGGGGCGGCCATCTCCCACGTGATGTTGACAAATGGACAAGCCCGTCGTGTCCTGATCCTTGCACCCGCGAGCCTCAAGAGCCAGTGGGTGCGAGAATGGAGAGCGGGGACGGATTTTCCCATCGAAGTCGTCGAGGGTCCCGTGGATGCCCGCGCACGAACGTATCATGAGCACAAGAGCGGGGCCCTGGTCGCAAACTACGAGCAGGCGCTTCGTGACCTCGAGTTGATGCAGGCGTGGAAACCCGAACTGGTAATCCTTGATGAAGCGCAACGAATCAAGAACTGGGCAACACGCACCGCCAAGACGATCAAACAACTCGACGTGCCCTACCGTCTCGTGCTCACCGGGACTCCCCTCGAAAACCGTATCGATGAACTCGCGTCGATCATGGACTGGGTGGATCCCTTCGTGTTGGCGCCCAAGTGGCGGCTGGCCCCCGCGCACCAGATCCTCGCAGATGGAAAGAAGGAAGTCGTCGGCATCCGTGACCTCAATGTCCTGCGTTCGAGACTGGCACCACGCATGTTGCGACGCAGCCGGGCGGAAGTGCTGGGAGATTTGCCTGAACGCACCGATACCATCGTGCCAGTCGAACTCACGAAGGCACAGCGCGTCGCGCATGATGACTTCAACCAGCCCATCGCCCAGCTCGTAAGCAACGCACGCAAGCGACCGCTCACGCAGGCCCAGTTTCTCCGCCTGATGTCCATGCTGACCACGCAGCGGATGATTGCTAACGGCATGGCGCAATATTCTTTCACTTCGATGTGGCCCGTACTCTCGGCACAATCGCCCAACGAAGCCGCCATTGCGTCGGCGGCTGCCCCCAAACTCTCCGTCTTGCAGGACTTGATCCAGTCGGTGGCCGTGGACCAGGGGCGTAAGATTGTTGTGTTCAGCCAGTGGCGGCGCATGTTGAAGCTCGCACACTGGAGCATCTCCGAGATGCTCGAAAAGAAGGGCTTGCGCGCGGCTTTCTTCACGGGGAACGAATCGCAAAAGCGGCGCACGCAGAACGTGATTGAATTTCACGATGATCCCACGCTTCGTGTACTTTTTTTGACCGACGCAGGGGGCGTTGGGCTCAACCTGCAGCGGGCCGCGAACTGCTGCATCAACATCGAGCTGCCCTGGAACCCTGCCGTGCTCGAGCAGCGCATCGCCCGAATCCACCGACTTGGACAGCCCGATCCCGTCAATGTCTACACCCTGGTCTCCCTATCTTCGATCGAGGAACGTATCGCATCGGCGGTCTCGGCCAAGCAGAAGCTGTTTTCGGGTCTCTTCGATTCGTCGACCGACGAGGTCATGTTTGGCGGGCCGGGAGGCTTCCTGGCCAGCGTCGAAAAACTCGTCGACGCGGATACGAAGCAGGCAGCCGCATCGGGTAGTGCCAGTTCGGAGGGCCACGACGTCGATGAAGATCCCGCGCAGGAGCTGCCGTCCGAACTCGAGCATGCCATTGAGGCCGCCGACGAACGTGGCGTGGCGGAGACCGAAGCCGAACCAGCAGCGTCCATGTTGCCAGCCCCCGAGAAAATCCAGGCGCTCTTTTCCCAACTGGAAATTCGGCCGCGTGACGACGGTGGCATTCGTATCGATGCTTCACCCGAGGCGGCACGCAGTCTCGGCGCACTGTTTTCAGGGATGGCCCGGCTGTTGGAAGAAGCTGGGAAGTCGCCCCGATCGTCCGCTTGAACGTAATAGCCTTATCGACCGCCTCCCCCACAACACGCCCGACATGATGCCAGCTCAGGCAGATGTCGACGTCAACGCGGCTGCTCGCCAGCTTGGTCGGGCGAAGCAATGAGCCCGCGCTCCCTCGCCCAACGCTCAGGGACGAGCTCGCAGATGCGCTTCATCCACTTGTAGCCAGTCTTTCGGCTGATCCCGGCTTCCCGACAAAGCGCGGAAACGTTTGCGTCAGGAGCCAGCGCGTTGAGTACGAACTCATGACGCGCCTTCACGATTGTCGTCCTTCTCCACGGCATGTGCCCAACGAACCACGGATCGCCGGCTTGCGGAAAAAGCGCGATGTGTTACCCATGTCTTGGCGTAAATGTGTCACCTATGTCATGGCGCCACACCGATCAACATGACCCTGAACACCGCACTGAGCCTAGCTAGGGCGTTGGAGATTCCGTGGCCGGAACTCTTCCAGGTAGACGAGACGGATTAGCGATCGTCCAGTAGGTCCGAACTTCGTCGGACTGAGTCGCACCTGCGCGCAAGACGCGCTGTAACGATGTGGTCAGCTTGCCGATCGCCCGAGCCGTATCGCCTCGAACTTAGCGATCCGTTGGCGATCGTCGACGGCACGTAGGTCGAGCCTTGCAACTGAGATAGAGTTGCTGTGTGTCAAACCCCTGGGTGCAGTCCATCACCAAGATTCTCTCTGGCGGCGATTCAGCGCTGAGCGATCCGGTCCGAGCATGGTGCGAGGAATGCCAGAATCAGACCCAGCACCAAATCCTCTCAACCGTCCACCAAGAGTGGCTCAATGAAGATCACCCGCACACGGTTTGGAACGAGCTCCAGGTCGTCCAGTGTCGAGGGTGCGAGAATACAGGCTTTCGAAAACTGGCCACGGACGATGACGACGTCGCTTGGGATGGGGAAAAGGTGGTCCTACGCACCAGCGTTGACCTCTACCCGCAGTCGACGCTGGACAAGCGAAAGCCTATTGCGAACTACTACTCTCTCCCACCTAGCGTGTCCCGGATCTACACTCAGACCGTGAGCGCGGTGAACGAGAACCTCGACGTCGTAGCGGGTATTGGGCTTCGCGCTATCGTCGAATCGGTCTGCAACGAGAAAAACGCCTCGGGCGGCAACCTCGAAAAGAAGATCGATGACCTCGTGTCCAAGAAGCTGTTACCTCAACAAAACGCGGAACTGCTGCACAGGACGCGACTTCTAGGGAACAAGAGCGCACACGAGACACGGCCTCTGACTGCGGATGCGATGATGGCGGCCCTTGAGGTGGTCGAGCATCTACTCGTAACCGTATACCTGATCCAGCAAAATGAACCCAAGCTATCATCAACCTAGCTTGGCCAGACGATCCACGGGCTCAGCAGGTGATCCGCCGGGGCGAGCGCGAAGGATTCGAGAAGCCGGGCCCAAGGGTGTCGTTCTACAACGGGGTTCGCAACGGGGTTCACGCTCACGGGTTTCAGCTAGCCGCTGCGAGCAAACTGGTTTTCGGTTAGAGAGCTCGGGCACCGCACAGGCCGCGCCAAATCTCCGACGGACAAGCACGCGAAGATTTGGCGCGCCCCTTCGGGCGGCCCTCGCAACTGGTTGTTCTTGACGGGTTCTACAAAATCGAACGGTCCACACAAGAGTTCGGCAGCTGCTTGATGTTACCATTTCGGCAATAGCCTTATCGACCGCCTCCCCCACAACACGCCCGACTTGATGCAAGCTCAGGCAGATGTCGACGTCAACGCGGCTGCTCGCCAGCTTGGTCGGGCGAAGCAATGAGCCCGCGCTCCATCGCCCA
>Ga0256845_1000741_pt1 | contig 28772 bp, 26 predicted proteins | sample RiftiametaG_FD_189101 | JGI IMG/M metagenome (GOLD analysis project Ga0256845, IMG submission 189101) | Tube worm associated microbial communities from hydrothermal vent at the East Pacific Rise, Pacific Ocean - Riftia | ecosystem: Host-associated > Annelida > Integument > Unclassified ...
GGGCAAGATATCCGATTCAAAGCTAAGCGAGTCGTCGCCGTCGCCGTCGCCGTCGCCGTTTCCGGAGTCGGAGCCAGTATCGCTGCCCAGTTCGTCATCGCTATCGTCACACGCAGCGGTCATGGACAAGCTGAGAAGTAGGGCGGAAAAACATGGGACTGTGAGAAATCGAGTATGGAAAAAACCGTGGGTTAGTTTCATGAGTGGTCCGTAGTGGTGGCCGCGGCCGGGACGCCACTGTGTATTTGGCGCAGACGATCACGCCGCACGATAGCGTGAGTGAGGATTCTCGGTTCGTCTCGTGTTGCTAAATTGTCGCCCCCGCGTGGATCTCGCTGTTTGAGAGCGTTAGGGGGGCGATCACTCCGCAAATCTAGTTTTAGCCCGCCGTCCACTCGATGGCGGGGCTGCCGAGTTCAGCGAGCGCTTCGTTTGTCGCCGAAAATGGCTTGGATCCGAAAAAACCCCTGTGCGCGGAAAGCGGCGATGGGTGTACCGATTCGAAAATTCGGTGACGCTCCTCATTGATCAGCGCTTTTTTTCTACGGGCAGCCGCCCCCCAGAGCAGGAAGACCAGCGATTGGTCGCGGCTCGCCAGCTTCGAGATGATACCATCGGTAATTTGCTCCCAACCACGGTTTCGATGGGAGTTGGCGTCGTGGGTTCGTACCGTCAGCACCGTGTTCAAGAGGAGCACCCCTTGCTCGGCCCATGCGCTGAGGTCGCCGTTTGTCGGTGGGGCCTCACCAAGATCAGCTTCGAGTTCTTTGTACATGTTCCGCAGTGAAGGAGGCGGTTGGAGGGGGGGCGCGACCGAAAAACTGAGGCCATGCGCGAGCCCAGGGCCGTGGTACGGGTCTTGCCCGAGCAAGACGACTCGGACCTGCTCTACCGGTGTTAACTCCAAGGCCCGAAATACATCGCCAACGGGCGGGAAAATTTCATAATTTTGTCGCTGACTCGAAACAAACTTCCGTAGATCCGTGAAGCTTGGCGCAGCAATTTCGTCCCTCAATAGCTGCTGCCAATCAAAAGGCATGTCTTGGAAGGGCTTCACGCCACAACCATATCGCCATTTGAAGAAATCTCCGACTCTCGTTGGGCCGCGAAGCCCGGCTTCATGTTAGAAGCCTGCCCGACGATGGATGCCGCCGTGACCGCGCTTTTGGCCGTACTGGGTGGACTTGCCTGTATCGTGGTGGCTGGGTTGTTGATTTGGTTGGCGTGGCCACTCCGATATCCCCTGGCGACCGAGAGTGACTACACGCATCGAAGAAGTCCCTGGTGGCAGATTTATTATGGCCACAAATATCTTCGACCGGTGCGGCGTGCCGAGAAGGGCAGTGGGCTCGAGGAGCATTTTGCGGATCAGGACTTCACGTTTTTGTTGAAGCCGCTGAGTGGTTCACGCAAAATTCGGATTGTCGCCACTGGAGACCTCATGTTTCGGAGGGATCTGCTTGGCGCTGGAGGCGCCAAGCTCTGGGATGATGTTGGCGAGGTCATTTTTTGCGCAGATCTCAGCATTGCGAATATGGAATTCGCAGTGAACGAGCGCAATGTGATCGAGAAAATTCTCCAGTTTTCAATTGCTCCAGCCCTCGCCGATCCACTCATGGGGGACTCTCGGTTCGGTCGATTTGACGTAATGTCGCTTGCCAACAACCATATCAATGATTCCTTGTCCGAAGGGATAGTGAGCACAATTAACTATCTAGATACGATTGGTATGAACTATGTCGGCGCGTCACTGACTCCAAGAGACCAGGAAGAAGTTCGTATCGTCGAACGTAGCGGCATCAAGATCGCGGTGTTGGGATACACATTTTCGACCAACGGAATTCTGCTCGAAGACGGGTTCGAGCATGGAACCAACGTCATTCGTTTCAATGCGCTCGACGAGGCGGACTACGACCCTTCACTCATTCATCGGCATATTGCGCGGGCGCGTGAGTTGGGGGCAGAGCTGATAGTCTCGTGCCACCACTGGGGGATTGATCTTGAACATTACCCACCCGCTCGGTTGGCTCGGCGAGCGCGGGCGTTGCTCGAAGCTGGAATTGACGTCATCGTCGGGCATCACCCACATGTCGTTGGGCCTTCAGAGCGTCACACCACACGCGACGGTCGCGATTGCCTGATTTTCTATTCTCTCGGAAATTTCACAGGCCGGGGTTTGTTTTTTCCGATTCAGCATCTTAGTCAGCTTGTCGAGATTACGGTTGAGTCGGGCTTCGACGACGGCGGGCGCCGAGTCGTTCGCCCATGTCATGTTGCGTTGACACCTCTCTATCACGCGATGCAGCAGACTCCTGAAGGGGTGGTCAATCGTGTCTTTCCATTGCAGGGCGCGCTCGATTCGATCGCCGCCAAGAGGCCTCAAAGTTTTCTTACACGTGCGGACATACGCAGGCTTCCCGTACTGGGACGTGCCTACGAGCGTTTTCGACTCCGAGGTGTAGAATATCGATGATACAAACGGCCGACCGAATTGGTTGGAACCGAATCTGAACCCGCGATGGGAGAGAAAACCCAAATTGGTTCTCGAGGCTTGAGTCTTTCATCGCATGTGACTGTCGTGAGGGCGACAGTTCCCATACCCGCGTGGATGCGTGCCATATCTCCGATCGTGGTCTCGGCACCCATGGGACGATCTGGAACGACCTTGGTGCAGCGTTTGCTCAACTCGAGCAAGGAAGTCGTGATTTTTGGTGAAAACCGGCAGTTTGTCGAGTACGCGCCGCCCCTTGTCATGCAGTCGATCTCTACACATCTGCACAATGGTGTCGACATGGATCGTATTCGCGAAAAATTTCGCAGCCAAGGCGGGGAGTCTTGGGAAATGAATCGCCTGTGGCCCGATACCTTGGCCTACGCCGACTGCACCGTGCGATGGTTTCAGGATCTTGTGCAGGTCTATCAGCGCTCGGCGGAGGAGCTCGGCCACCAGCGCTGGGGTATCAAGCATCCTGTGGGCCGCTTGGAACCACTCGATCAGCTTCGCCAACTTCTACCTGGGGGAAGGTATATCTACGTGTACCGCGACCTGATAGCGACCGCGCGTTCAGCGAAGGCCCGGGGGTTTGTCGATGCCGACGGCATGGAGGGCTTTGGCCGAGGCTGGGCGTGTAACCTCGAGCCCGCTCTGGACCGCGTCCAAGAAAACTTCATGCTGCTGCGTTACGAGGATCTCGTCTCAAATCCCACCGCGTGGATCGAGGCCATCTCGTTGTTCACCGATGTTCAAGGCATGGATGCGAGTGTAATGGAGCGTAAGATCAACGTTCATCAGAAAGTTGTTGAGAGCAGCTACGTTGAGCCTGCCCCCGTGTCAGGAGCGGAGATCGAGGCCCTCGTTCGCGGTGGAGGCTCGACGTTGGTTCGCGCAGGGTATGGCCGCGGCGGTCCAGCTAGCCTTTTAGGTTCCGGGGAGCGATGAAAAATCGACCCTGTGCCGCTGTGCAAGCTCTCGAGGCGGGTCATCAATCCGTCAGAATGAAGGCTAGCGAATGAATAGGAGTTCAGTGTGTGAGAGACCTTCGTGAGCGTGCCAAAGGTCCTAAAACGCACCACCGACATTTTCGTCATAGTTGTTTTACTGACCTCATTTCTTGACTCGTCAAATCTGATCTGACAGCTTTCACCGGCGTCCTCCTCTTGATCGGAGCCTTATCATTGACTGCAAAAATTTTAGCTCAAGCCGAACAGGCGCCCGCCCCGCTCTCTCGATTGCGGGTCACCGAACCCAGGATTCAGCGCGTTGCGGGGCGATTGGAAGCGTCGCGGGATGTCATTCGCAAACAGGCGGGTGCCGTGCTGGCCCTCGTTTCGCGGATCGACGATAATTTCGCTCAGGCTCTCGACCTTATCTTAGAGACGGAGGGCCACGTGATTGTCGTCGGGATGGGGAAATCAGGCCTTATCGGCCAGAAAATTGCCGCGACCCTTGCGTCCACCGGTACACCGAGCTTCGCTGTCCATCCGGGGGAGGCCTACCATGGCGATCTTGGGATGATTCGACCATGCGACCTCGTGCTGATGTTGTCTTACAGCGGTGAGACCGAAGAAGTGATTCGTTTGCTGCCCAGCCTTAGGCGCAATTCAGTCAAAATCGTTGCGATGGTTGGTCAGCCTAACTCTCGGCTGAGTCGTGATGCCGACGTTACTTTGGACGTTTCGGTAGACAGCGAAGTTTGTCCAAACAATCTTGCTCCCACAAACTCCACGCTGGCAGCGATGGCGATGGGGGACGCACTTGCCGTTGCCCTGATGCGCGAGCGAAACTTCGGACCGCGAGATTTTGCGTGCTTTCACCCAGGGGGATCCTTGGGCCGTCGATTGTTGACTCGTGTGGGGGATGCCATGCACGTCAACAATCTCCCCTTTGTGAACGCGACCGATACCGTTCAGGAGACGCTATTTGCGGTCAGTCGGGGGCGACTTGGCCTGGCGCTGGTGCTGAACAAGGGGCGGCTAGTTGGCCTTGTGACCGATGGTGATCTTCGACGTGGGGTTCAAGATGGCACGGCCGTCTTTGAACATTCGACAGAGTCGATCATGACACCAGAACCCCAGACGGTAAATGCGGATACTCTTCTGGAAGACGCCCAGGCGACCATGCACAAGTGGAGGATTTCGGCGCTCGTCGTCGTCGATCGAGACGGACGGGTAGAAGGTGTCTTGGACATCTACTGCCGTTAGGTCTCCGATGTCGAAGAGTTGCGGTGGGGGCCAGGGCCGAGCAGGGGGGCGCGGCCTACAATGGCGCCGACCTACCATTCTCAGTTAGAACCGACAGACCATGACAAAAACGCGACTTTCTTTTCTCCCGGACTTTCCTGGGCATCGGGAAACGTTCTTGATTGCGGGTCCATGCGTGATCGAGTCAAAGAAAAACGTCTACACAATCGCGGAGACGATGAAGTCGATATGCGCTCGTGTCGGGATGGCCTATATCTTCAAGGCAAGCTTCGATAAGGCGAATCGGAGTTCACATCTTTCGTACCGGGGGCCGGGTCTAGAGGAAGGGTTGCGGATTCTTGAGGATGTTCGTCGGGATCTCGACATCCCCGTACTCACGGATGTGCACGACGACAGTCCAATTGACGAAGTGGCTGAGGTTGTCGACATTCTGCAGACACCCGCGTTTCTCGTACGCCAGACAAATTTTATGCAGCGGGTCGCAGCGGCGGGTCGGCCTGTGAACGTAAAAAAGGGCCAGTTCCAAGCGCCTTGGGACATGAAACACGTGGTAGCGAAGATGAGAGCCGTGGGGGCGAAGCAAATTACGCTTTGCGAGCGAGGCGTGACCCACGGCTACAATCGATTGGTCGTCGACATGACGTCGCTTGCGGTGATGCGAGAGACGGGGTGTCCGGTGGTCATGGATGCGACCCACGGCGTTCAACAGCCGGGGGGGCAGGGAAGCCACTCAGGAGGGACACGGTCGTTTGTGCCGGTGTTGGCACGAGCTGCGATGGCGGTGGGCGTGGATGGCTTGTTCATGGAGACGCACCCGGATCCGGACAATGCGCTGAGCGATGGACCGAACATGTGGCCTCTTCACAAAATGGAGACCTTGTTGCGCTCGCTGATGGAGATCTCGCGGGCTGCGCGGAGTTCGGCATACTCGAGCGAGGACGGGGAATGAACTTGGCGTCAAGAACAGTGAACTCAAAGCTGCAAGACATTCGTGTTCTGGTGCTTGATGTGGATGGCGTGCTTACCGACGGCCGGATCCACTACGGAGGTGCCGGGGAGATGATCAAGAGCTTCAATGCAAAGGACGGCTTGGGCATCAAGATGCTGCAGTTCGTTGGAATTGGGGTCGCCGTGATCACTGCGCGGAAGTCGGATGCACTCGCTCGCAGAATGTACGATCTCGGAATTGAGCACTTTTTCCCTGGCCGACCCGACAAGACTGCGGCGGTGGATGAACTCACGCAGCAATTGGGCGTCACACTGAATGCCTTGGCCTATGTCGGCGACGATGTGCTTGATTTGCCGGTGCTGCGACGGGTAGGGCTGTCGATCGCAGTCGCAGATGCACATGCAGTCGTTCGGGACGCCGTCTCGTGGGTGACGCAAGCGAAAGGTGGGGACGGGGCCGTTCGAGAAGTCAGCGACCTCTTGTTGGGTCGAGAGCGCCCGCTAGTTCAGGTGTACGACGAGTACCTTCAATCGCTGGAGGCGGGTAGCGCGGGCGAATGAGCGTGAAGCCAGTGTCCCTGTCGGGAGGTGTGGGCGGCGACCCGAGCTCCGCCCTTCCCGCCTTCAACATTGTGATCCCTGCACGGTTCGCGTCGACCCGATTGCCCGGAAAACCACTGCGCCTGATCGCAGGAAAACCGATGGTGCAGTGGGTCTATGAGGTTGCGGTTCGGGCCGGCGCCGAACAGGTTGTGGTGGCGACAGAGGATCTGCGAATCCGAGATGTTGTTCAGAGCTTTGGCGGGGTCGCGTGTATGACCGGTTCTGAACACAGCAGCGGTACCCATCGAATCGCCGAAGTCGCTGCGATCGAAATGTGGGATTCTGAGACGATCGTCGTGAATCTTCAAGGGGATGAGCCGCTGATGGAGCCTCGTCACCTTTCGGCGTTGGCGAGACTCTTACACCGAGATCCGGAGGTCGGCATTGCGACCATGGCGACCGCGATTTCGTGTGGCGACGATCTTTTTAACCCAAACATCGTGAAGGTGGTCTTGAACGCTAAGGGCTGCGCACAATTGTTTAGCAGGGCACCCATCCCATGGGTTCGGGGGGTGTTTGGGGTCCAGAACCGACACATCGTCGAGTTGCCTCCGGGGGTCCCGTTTTTGCGTCACCTGGGCATCTATGCCTATCGGGTTCGTAGCTTGGTTCGAATGTCGACCGCCGCCGAGGATCCACATGAGCGCGCAGAGTCGCTTGAGCAGCTGCGTGCGCTAAATTTGGGCATCGGAATTCGCGTTGCGGTCGTTGCGGATGGCGGCAGCTATGGGGTCGATACCGTTGAGGACCTCGCCCGCGTGGATGCCTTGCTGTCCGTTCGTTAAGGGCCAAAGGACTTGAAACCGACCGATGCCGAGGCAAGTTTCTTTCTGGAAATCGCGTAGACGGAGTGACAAATTTCGAAACAATTTCGGGGAACCATGGACCGAACTGGCGACTCACGCGACGACGAGAGATGTATTGTTGGATTGTATAGGTCGAGCGTCGTGAGGTACGGTAACGCCAGGCCAGGGAACCGACATGTGGGCACAGGCAAGAAACGAAGACCTGAGAGGGAAAACGTCAGCAGTTCATGCGGGCGAGTATTTCGCGGTCTTGATGACTGACGGCAAGATCCACGAGGGGGCTATCTCGGCGGCTCCCCCTCGGATCCGCTCGATGGTGTATGCCGCTTCAGCCGAGAATTTTGTTCGACCTTCGCATCAATGGCAGGCCGGGGCCCGTATGGATCGATGTTCGCGGCACCCCGGGATGTGTTCGGTCTTCGCCTACGAATTGACTAGGGAGATATGATGAAACAATTTAGCATGATTTACCTCTGTGGAGGGATAGGAAAACGCACCGCACTGTTGAGGCCCAAACAACTCGGTAGCCTCAACGGGATTCCGATGATGATCTACTCGCTTTTGGCGGTAGCGAATATTGACGAGGTTAGTGAAATCGTCATCAACTACCCTTCAGGACATCTTCAGGACATCAAGGATGTTCTCGCTAAGTATCATATTGTCAAACCAGTGGTGTACGTTCCGGCCGGGGCAACTCGGCAGGAGTCGGTGATGGCGATGCTCGACCAATGCTCGAATGATCATGTCATCGTACACGAAGCGGCCAGGCCACTCGCCTCTGAGAGAATGTTTCGGGATATCGTGGAACACCCGAGTGACAACGTGTCATTTCTCGCTGAGGTCCCATTCAGTGTGGCTGTTGTTTCTGAGAAAAAGAGGGTGGTTGTCGGTAATCTCGAACGCAGGACCTTGCGAAATATACAGTTGCCACAGAAATTCGATCGGGCAGTCTTGATCTCAGCCCATCTTCGGGCGAAGTCGTTGAACAAACGATATACCGAAGACACAGCGGCATGCCTGGACCTCGGGGGGGTCGAGATCGGCTATCTTGATGGGCCAAGCACGAACATTAAGGTGACGTATCCAGAGGACCTCGCGCTTGTCGAGATGATTATTCGTGGAGAACAACATGACGACTAGAACATGTATGATCACCGGGGCGTCTCGGGGCATAGGCGCCGCGACCGTTCGCACCCTTTCAGAAGCCGCTGGTTTTGAAACGTTCGTTCTCGTCGCTCGGCCTAGCGATGATTTCGATGCGATGGTGTCTGAGTGCCGAAGTCGATATCCCGCGAATACTTATGTCGTAGTTCAAAAAGATCTCGGAAGAGACAGCGATGTGGATGCGATTCTTTCCACAGTAATCGGGCTTGGGAAGACGATCGATGTGATCATAAATAACGCGGGGTACACCAATCCGTGTGGGGTTCATGAGATCGATGCTGATGACTTTAGGCATACGATGGAAGTTAATTTGATTGCCCCATTTCGTTTGATCCAGGGGCTTCTTCGTAACGGGAACAGGTTTGATTGTATAATAAACATCGCATCCACAGCAGGTATCACCGCACGAGCTGGATGGTTGACGTATGGGTCGTCGAAGGCCGCGATGATCTACATGAGCGACGTCTTGCGACAGGAGTTGGTCGTCTATGGGACTCGCGTTGTCTGCCTGTCGCCTGGGCGATGCGCGACATCGCTTCGGCGTACACTGGCTCCAGATGAAGATCCCGCCACAATCATGCAGCCGAGCCACGTTGCGAGCGTAATATCGATGATGCTTTCGAGTGCAGGTTCTCTGATCGATAGCGAGAATATCGTCGTTCGGCAGTAACGTGCTGAAGTGTATAGGGCATGCTGGAATGAACAGTGACTCGAATTTCGTCGATCTTGATAGCAAGGTCGGCTCACATCGCATCGGAGAGCATGCTCCTCGTGTCGATCGGGGCGGAAGACGGCAACCCTCAAGTGTATTCTCGAATCTCTGAGACCCTTCGTGGACTGGTACGTGGCGTTCGGGGCAGGGCCGTTTCGAAGGGCGGGAGGCTCCGGCTGGGAGACCGTTTTCGGTATGCGGTATTCTTGGACAATCGTTTCCCTGAATCCATTAAGCAGGTCGCATCCTATTTCTGTTCGGGTTTTTTGCCCGTCGGCGAGACAATTGTAGTCTACAAACCGTATCCGGGCGTGCGTCGGAGGGTGGAGTCTGTGTGTCGGAGTCTCGGTGTAGAAACTTGTACGTATTCGCGTCTTTCAGAGATCCCAAAATTTTCAAGCATGGTGGTGTTCTATCCGTTCAACGCGCAATCGAATTGTCGCGTTGTTGCGCAGCGAGATTGTCGCCACGTGTTGCTTCTTCATGGAGAGAGTAACAAGCCAGCTTCGGTGAAGCCGATTTCTAGAATTTATGACTACGTGCTCGTTGCAGGTGAAATTGCATGCGAGCGGCTGGTTGAGGCAGGAGTTTTTCGCCCGGTAGATGTGCGAGAGGGACGGCTGATCAAGATGGGCAGTTCTGTGATTGGTCGATTGGAGGGGTTTCGGGCCGCATCGGAGGCCGAGCGACGCTCGGGAGAGAGCGTGATTTTGTACAGTCCTACTTGGGAGGGGGGCGTGTCTGACGAGAACTTTTCCTCGATCGAGAACAGCTTTGGCGCCCGGTTGTTGATTTCGATTGTAGAACGAATGTCGGTACGGGGTGTTGTGATCGGGTTTCATCCGAACACCGGGCAACGGGACAATCGCTACATCGACTGGGCTCGGGGGTCGCTTCAAATGCTCGCAGATCGCAACATTCGGGTGTGGTGTGATGTCGACCAGGGATCTGAGTGTTGGCGTACGATTGTGCGCCCTTCGATTCGGGATGGAGTATCGGCGTCGATCGATTCTGTGAATGTTCCGGTTCGCTTAGGGGTGTCCGATATCTCGGCCATGGAGGCGATCTTCACGGCAAGTGGAGTTGAAAATTTGGTGATCGAGAAAAATAGGTCGCGGGCATGCATTCCCAGCACCTACCGAAAACTTCGAAAGATGGCGACGATCGACTTCGGATGTGACAGATCTGAAATCCCGGAGCTAGCAAGACGTGTCTGCGACGATCTTGAGAATGGCGGGACTGAATTTGGCCGATTTCGAGATGCGTGCGTGGGATATTCCGATCCGTCGCTTGCCGCCATGAACGAGAAACAGCGGCTCTCATGGCTGACCGACTACCTGGAGCGTGACATGTATTGGGCGAAGGATCCTCGATAGCTTGTCCGCTAGACTGTCGGGGGATCGACGAGTGATGCGGCGCCAATTTGCCCGTATCCGGGTCGAGTCTGCATTCGACGGATCAGCTTGGCTTGTCCCTCTGCGTGATAGGAGCTGCGCACCAGGGGGCCGCTCTCAATATGTTCGATTCCACGCGAGAGACCGTAGTCTCGAAGCGCATCGAATACACCCGGCGAGACATATTCGGTGATTTCCAAATGCTTCCTTGTTGGCTGAAGGTACTGACCAAGTGTGAGGATCGTCAGCTCGAGTTCGGCGAGTTGGTCGATGACCTGTTCAACTTCTTCGCGGGTCTCACCGAGGCCCAACATGATCCCTGTCTTTGTGAGTGCGCCCTTCGACCGGGCATGTTTGAGCACGGCAAAGCTGCGTTTGTAGCTGGCCTGAACACGGACCTCTCGACTCAGACGCGGCACGGTCTCAAGATTGTGTGCGAACACGTCGGGGTTCGCAGCGAGGACGGTATCTACGCTAGCGAGGTCGCCCTTGAAATCGGGGACCAAGACCTCGACCGACATGGACGGGGCGAACTCGTGGCAGGCATTGAGGGTCGCTGCCCATATCCGAGCGCCGCCGTCGACGAGGTCGTCGCGGTCTACCGATGTGATAACCGTGTGGTTGAGATCGAGTTCGCCAAGAATTTTGGCAACACGTCTCGGTTCGTCTTCATCCACGGCCTGGGGGCGACCCGTTGTGACATCACAGAAACGACACGAGCGTGTGCAAATGTCGCCGAGGATCATGACGGTGAGCGCTTTGTTGTTCCAGCACTCTCCAATGTTGGGGCAGCTCGCGCTCTGGCACACCGTGTTGAGCTTGAGGTCAGTCACTCGTTTTTTGAGGCGGGCAAACTCGGTTCCGCCGGGCATCTGCACACGCAGCCACGACGGATGTTTACGACGGGGACGCGGCGCGTGATCCGCGGAATTGATTACGGGAAGTCTCCGAGTCACTCGTCGGGGAGTAACACGGCTGGACTCCCGTATGCGCGGCGTCTGGGCGCAGACGGTGACGCGGTGACGCGGTGACGCGGTGACGCGGTGACGCGGTGACGCGGTGACGCGTGAGGTACGTTCGCTTCTCCGCTAGGAGAACTGGAGCCCCTCACGGACGTTCTGGTCGGCCTGAAGATGGTCGAGGGCATCGAGGAGGTTGTTGTCCCCGGGCGCGGGCATTCGTAGGTCGAGGCGGACGTAGAGATCGCCATGGTCCGCTGTGCCCTTGACGGTTCGTTGGACGCCCTTGCCGCGCAGCCTGAACGTAGCACCGTTTTGGCTGCCGGGGGGCAAGCTCATCGTCACGGTCCCCCAAGGAGTTTCCACGTCGATCTTATCCCCTCGGTAGGCCTCAAGCGCCGTCACAGCCAGCTTCATGTGAAGGTTGTTTCCTTTGCGCTCGAGATGTTGGCCAGGTTTGATCTTGATTTTTAGCAAGATGTCGCCGGGTGGGGATCCCGCTGCACCTTGCCCACGAAGTCGAAGCTTCGCGCCATCGGGAGCGCCCCTCGGAATCACCACATCCAAGGTTTTGATTTTTCCTCCCGAGGTATCGACTCGCAGAGGGACAGTCACACCAATCAACGAGTCGAGGAGAGTCACCTCGATTTCACCAGAGATATCTTGTCCCTTTCGTGAGCGGGATGTGCCCATGTTACCGCTGCTGTGAATACTGCCGCCACCAAAGAGCTTCGATAGCAAATCATCGAAGTTGGTTCCCCGAGCGTCACCGAAGTTCGAGAAGCCCGTGTATGCGTTGCGGGATCCGAATCCGGAGGGGTAGGCTTGGCCGCCGCCGAACCCGCCGCCTGCACTCTTGTACGCTCGAGCACGCTCGGCATCGAAACCAGAGGTGAGCGACATCTCCCCGAATTCGTCGTAAAGCTTGCGCTTGTCCTTATCGCCGAGCACGTCGTAGGCCTGAGACGCGCTCTTAAATCGATCTTCTGCCGCCGTGTCTCCTGGGTGTTTGTCGGGGTGGTTTTCGATGGTGATTTTACGAAATGCCCGCTTGATGTCGGTCACCTCGGCACTACGATCGACTCCCAAGGTTGTGTAGAGGTCCTTCACAGGGGAACAGCGTAAGGTCTGGAGCCTGGCTTGCAAGCCCGTAGCACGTTGGGCTTGTTCGGCAGCGATGCGAGCGCCGTACGGGCTTCGGTGAAAATGCGGAGAGACCGCCCTTGGACTGTTCTGAGCCGGATAGCCGGGGCAGGCGGTGGGTCCGGCTTGACGCGAGTGTTGGGCTGGGTCTCAGCGAGGTTAGAAACACCATCAAAAATCGGTCGCGAGGACATACCCCAGGGGAGGGTCGCCAGGGAGGGTCGGTGGGGACTGTGCGTCGAGGCTTCCGCCGGGCTCTTGCCTGTGGGATACACCCCAATTAATGAGATCGCGACTTAAGGTCATCCCCGCACTTCGTCCGGGTCCGGCTCTTGAGGGGCACCCCTACGCCGAGTTTCTGGGGCAGATGCAAAAACCAGGACGATACCTCGGAGGTGAGGAGCAAGCGATTTGCAAGGAGTGGGAAAGCCTTCAATGTCGTTTTGTTCTGGCGTTTCCAGACATCTACGAGATCGGGATGAGTCACTTGGGGACACGAATTCTCTACGATCTTATCAATCGAGAGGAGGACCTTTGTTGCGAGCGCGCGTTTAGTCCGTGGTCCGACATGGAAGCAGAACTGCGTGCACGCGAAATTCCACTTGTGAGTCTCGAAAACCGTCGACCACTTCGAGATTTTGACGTGGTCGGGCTTAGTCTTCAGCACGAGCTCTGCTACACGAACGTGCTCCTGAACCTAGACCTTGGTGGAGTTCCGTTGCGCAACGAAGACCGCGGCGATTCCGATCCGATCGTTCTCGGTGGCGGACCGACAGCAACACACCCAGAACCGCTCGCCGACTTTATCGACATATTCTTGGTCGGTGAAGCTGAGGAGACGCTGCCAGCCTTGCTACGCCAGATCGGTGTTATGCGCCAGAAGGGGCGGACTCGATTGGAAATATTGGCGATGGCCGCCAAAATCAAAGGGATCTATGTCCCACGATTCTATCGGGTGGAGACTGAGCCTCGAACCGGGCTTCAGGTCGTTGCTGGCCGCACTCAAGAAGGGGAAATTCTGGGCGTTCAAGCGCTTGTCGAGCGAGTGTTCGTTCGCAATCTCGACGATTTCAAGTTCCCGACTCGCTTTCCTGTTCCGTTTGCTGAGGCGATTTTTGATCGGGCGTCTGTCGAGATCACTCGCGGGTGTACCGAAGGTTGCCGTTTTTGCCAGGCGGGAATGATCTACCGGCCAGTGCGCGAGCGGAAGCCCGAAGACATCATCGAGGCCGTGCTTGAGGGGACCGACGCGGGAGGGTTCACGGACGCCAGTCTGACGGCACTGAGCACAGCGGATGTTTCGTGTATCGACCCGCTAATTCGTGCGTTGGTGCCCGAACTTGCCAAACGCAAGGTGTCGCTAGGGATCGCTAGTTTGCGGGCCTATGGGCTGCAGCCAGACATGCTCGATGAGATCAAGAAGGTCGGGATCAACGGCCTTACTTTCGCGCCAGAAGCCGGCACTCAGCGCATGCGCGATGTGATTAATAAAAATGTCAGCGACGAAGATATCTTACTTTCGGCGCGCCGCATTTTTGAGCGCGGCTACGGGCGGATGAAGATGTACTTCATGATGGGTCTCCCTACGGAAACCCAAGAAGATTTGCAGGGCATCGTCGAGACTGGGCGAAATGTAAGTAAGGTCGCTCGGGACCTTAAGTTGCCGAGACCTCCACAGATCACTGTGAGCGTCAGTCAACATGTTCCCAAACCTCATACTCCATTCCAGTGGGCGGCGATGGATACAGTCGAGTCGCTGGAGGCGAAGGTTGAGTTCCTTCGCGAATCGACCCGAAAGACCAAGCTCGGGCTCAAGACCCACGCAATTCGAGAAAGCTGGCTTGAGTGCATTTTTGCACGTGGAGACCGAAGATTGGGTCGCGCACTGGAGCTCGCATACAGGGAAGGTGCCCGCTTTGACGGGTGGCGTGAGGGCTTCAGTTACCCTCGTTGGAAACAAGCTTTTGCGGACGCTGATATCGATTGCGGCCTCTACACCGGAACGTTCCCACTGGACATACCTCTGCCTTGGAGTCACCTTGACATGGGCTTCGAGGATGGTTTCCTCGAAGGCGAGTATCGGCGTGCTCTGAAGGGGAGGAACTCACCGCCATGTGGGAAGCCGGCAGGAATGCAAGTTCACCACAGTGACGAAAAAACGGCTCAGGCCGATGCACGTCGTCTTGTTTGTTACGACTGTGGAATCGCCTGCGATCTCTCTGAGATGCGAGACGATCGACTGGTGGCGCTTCGCACATTAGATTCGGAACGGTCGAGATTCCGGAAAACACCCGATGCGCTACCAGCTGAACAAGTCGACGAAGATGTCGAAAATAACGATGATGCGTTTGCTCGCGGTGAACGAGTTGCCCACAGCGTTCTTCCGGATGATAGCGCGTTCAAAGAAAATGCTGAGGCTGCCTACAGCAAGGTTCGTATCTTCTTCGCAAAACGCGACAATCTGGTTTTTCTCGGGCATCTCGACATCGTCCGAATGGTGCCGCGAATGTTTCGACGCGCAGGGATCGAGATGGGGTTTTCGAGGGGATTTAAACCGCAACCCCGCATGAGTATGGGCCCCGCGCTAGCTCTGGGCATGGCGGGGGAGGAAGAGGTCATGGAGTGTGATTTGATCCTCGAACGATCGCACGAAGACATCAATCAACGTCTTACGGAGGGTGAACGAGCCGAGATGTCCACGGAGCTGTTCATGAGTGTGCGAAAATGTGCCCCGCCTGGGCTTGAAATCCTTGGCGTCCGGATCGTCGCCCCAGGGGAAATGCGACTGGGGGAGATGGTTGCCGGGGCCGACTTTAGCGCGGCGGTCCGGCCCGAGCGTGTAGCAGGGCTGGAGCAGCGTATCGAAGAGATCATGCAAAAAACTGAGTTGGTCGTCGAGCGCGACCGGAGAATAAAAAAAGGTAAGGGCAGACGTCGTGGTGAAATCGAGCGCGTGAGCATCGATATCCGGCCGTTCCTTGTCGACATTCGATTCGATGCGGAGGCTTCTCGGCTCCATTTTCGGGTCCAGAGCGATCGTGTGGGCCCGAGCCCACGTCCTCGAGAAATCGCCCGGATTTTCCTCGGTGACGGGGTCCCAGACATCGATCTTCGTCGCGATCGATTGCTCGCGCGCGACGAAGAAAATCGCCTTTGTGGCCTTCGCAAGCGGGGCGCCCGCTGGCGTCCTGCACATCGACGGCACCCGCCGCGGACTGAGGAGTCCGCGGCTCCGGCTTTGTCCTAGGACTCTAGGGGGTTCTCGAACACGGGCGGCTTGCCTCGCAACATCGCCTTGACCCCGATTTTGCTGGTGCTCATCGTTAGACTCTCGGCAGCGCGCTGCTCTTCGAGCGCTGATCCTTTTGCGTAGGAGAGATTGTTGACGTCCTCGATCGTGGCCGCGATGAGCTCACGCAGGTCCTTATCGAGAATAACATCGGACTCACTGCGTGGGTTGACCTCGCGGTTGACCTCGATTGGGACGGCACCTTCGCGAAAGGCTGGCGAGGGTTCTTCGCCCGATGCCAACGCCGCGGCGTAGGTCATGCTCGCCCGAGGCAGTTCGCGGAGGGGCACGATGTGGGTGACAAAACCCCATTCATTCGCCTCGGTCGCCGGGAAGCTGTGTCCGGTGAGAAGGACCTCGTTGATGCGGTCGTGGGCCTCGGGCTTGGAACTGCGGTGGATCAAATGGCAGCCACCGAGTCCCGGAAGGACACCGACATTGGGTTCGGGTTGCCCGAGCATTGTCCCTTGGGCCGCGATTCGTGCCGTGCAATTCGAGGCAAACTCAAGCCCACCACCGAGGACCCGGCCCACGAGGGCTGCGACCGTTGGCTTGCCACGTCGCAGCTTGGTCAAAGTACGTTTCCAAGTCTGGATCAAGTCAAGGGCGGCGTCTCTCCGACCGAGCACGGGAACAAAGCAGTTGCCGTCTGCGCCGTGGCCAAATTCGCGGCTAAAACGACCATCGGGAGCAATGACCATCGATGTGACGGCATCGTTCGATTGCATCAGCTCGTAGGCAGCGTCCAACTCGGCCACAAAGACGTGGTTTATAGTGGTGCGCTTGAGTGAGATAAGCCCAACTCCCCCGTGAACCGCTGTATCGATATAAATGTTGGCAAATCCCGATTGTGTGGGGCTCAAGGCATCGAGGGGGGCAACTTCGGCAGCTTTCGTGATGGACTGTTTCTTCAAGAAGGAGGCTGTGAGGGCACGGGATTGGTCGAAACCGAGGCCCTTGATGAGCGCGGGCATGCCCAGACGGAACGCGAGCGCGTTCTCACAAAGAAAGTTGAGCTCGGAGGGGCTGACGATTCTGGCTTTGATTTCGTATGCGCTCAGAGCGAAGAGCATGCCCAGCATGCGTTCTCGGACCTCCGCGTACTTTTCTTTGGGACACTTCTCTCCTCGCTCGTAAGGCCACTGTTTTCCGGGGTCTTCGACGTAGGGTCGCCAGGCGGCGGGGATTTTGTAGAGGGTGGAATCGACCTCATCCTGCATGAGCTCCATGCAGTGTGCGGATAGGTAGTTGGCGCCGCGAATGAGGTTGTGTACGAAGAAGGGGGACGTCCCGAGCTCTCGCTTGCACACATCATCAATTTGGGCCGGACTTAGGCCCATGTCTTCGTGCACACGAACGGCCTCAAGCATCATGCCGCAAAAGATGCGATCAGCGGCGAATGCGGGGACGTCTGAAGTCTCGATCGCGCTCATCCCGAATCCAGCAAGAAATGCCCGGATGATCTTGAGGGTGTCTTTCGAGGTTACGCAGCCGCGGGTAGGAATCTCCCACAGCTTGTTTGTGAGGTGGGGGAAAAAGGGGTGCATCACGCCTGAGCGATCGGCTCCGGGGAGTCCAGAGAAGAGCTTTTGTGTCGTGATTCCGCTGGTCGCCGAAAAGACGTAGGCCTCTGGATCTCGAGCGCGAATGGCCTCGTAGAATGGGCGCTTGATTTCGAGACGTTCCGGAATTGCCTCGAAAACGAAGCCGATGGCGATGTCGCTTGGAACATCATCGAGAGTACCGTGCACCACTTGCACCCCCTCGAGAATTCCGTCGATCTGCTCAGGAGAAAACTTTTTTGAGAACGCCTTGCGCAGCTTGTCTTTGACCTCGGTCACCTTCGGTGAAAGATCGAGAGCGATCACCGGGACGCCGTGTTTGCGAAGTAGGCGAGCGAATTGTCCGAGTTTGCCGAATCCGACGTTTCCACATGCGCCTGCGACTAAAAGCGCGCGGGGGGACTGCTCGGGATCGGGCTGAAAAATGGCCTGGACGGTTGGATCTTCGACCTGGGGCATAGCCGCACAATAGTGGCCATGGCGTCGCATTCCCACGTGCTTGGGGTTGAGGATTCCCACATCGGGGCCTAGCATGGGCGTCGATGAGAAGATCTACGCATGGTCTCGGGGGTTTGCGAGCCCCAACCCTTTGCTCAGGGCTAATCTGCGCGCTCGCAGCTTGTGGCGGCGGCGATAAATCGGGGGCAGAAAAGACAGCGAGCACGGAAGAAAACCGCGCAAAGGCCGAAAAATCCGTCTCGGCTGACGTGGGTCGTGGCGAGACGAGGGGCCGGACGGGTGAAAAACTGGCTGAATCGAAACATCGTCAGAAGGAGAGGAGCGAGCCCGTGGTGGCCGCAACGGCTCCAGGGACGACCGAGGGCCTTGCACGGGGAGATTCGACCGTTGAGATCGCAGCGATCGGGGTGCCGCAGTGTGATGACTACATTCGCAAGTTCTCGGAATGCCTCGACAGTCATGTTCCGAAGGGCGAAGCCGGCGGCCATCGACGGGTCTTGCGCGAGCAGATTGGATCGTGGAAAAAGACGCTCGCGGGAAACAGGGAAGTCGCGGCTGAGGCCCTTAAAATCGGCTGTCGAGCGGCGCTCGAGAGCGCCAAGGTTGAGACTTCGGACTGGAGTTGCCGATGGTAGCCGAGGCGCAAGGCCGTAGCCTTGGGGTTTGTTTGTGGGTCCTGGCAGCTGCCATTTTTGGGTCGGCGTGCGGCGGCGGCGAGGCTGACGGAGAATCGACACAAGCGGGAGGGAAGGCTGTGAACGGGGAGCGAGGGTCCGATGGCCCCGAATCTCCCGCCGCACGGGCAGTAAAGCTCGCGGACGGAACGGAGATCGGCATTGCGGACTGCGATGAGTTGATCACGCGCAGCCGTTGTACTTGGAACAAGCTGGGCGCAGCGCAGCGAAAGTCCGCGCAGTTCGCCTTTGAAAATTCTGTGAAAACTTGGACAAAACTCGCGGCCGAACCTGCGACGAGGCAGGCCGCCGAAGAGGCCTGTACGAGTTCATTGGCAGGATCCAAGGAGGCGTTTGCCCGGCAAGGTTGCTAGCTGCTCCCGGGGAGACCGGGAGCTGGGCCCTGGACCCCGGTTTTGGAGACTGTGAATGCTCCTCGCAACTCGCCGGCGACGAATCCTGTGGCTTTGTCATTCGGATATCGCCTGGCAATTTCGTCAGCCAGGTCAGGTTCGATTGCTGGGCCATGGCAGACGAGGCATGGTGGTGCGGTGACGATTGCTTTGATGTATCGGAAGGTCCTCACCCCGTCGGCTTCGACAATCTCACTCGCATCGAGGTTCATGACCGGCTCGCCTTTGCGAATACGGGCCTGAAAAACGGTGAGCATCCGCTGTTCCCAGTCGTCCGGGGCATTTTTAGGGTTGCGGATTTGAAGGGCCGTACGTCCGACACGCCATTCGCCGGTGGACGCCTTGTCGCTGATGTTCGGAGCCGAAACGCGGCACGCCTCGACTGCGAGTTTCGGTCCGCCCTTGCCCATTGCGGCCATCAGTTCCGCTTTTAGGGATGAGCCCATCGCTGTCGCTCGCCGCCGGGCTTCGTCTTCCATTTCGGCGTGCGAGTCTCCGGGCTCGACTCTGACTTTTTGTGTCGGCGTCGCTTCGGAGCTTCGGCTCACTTCAGATACGATCCTTTCCTTTGGTGCCACCGAATCCGATGCGCAGGAGACAAAAAAGGGTAGGCAGAGGAGGGTGAACAAGGAAACGTTGCGCATGGTAAGAGATGATTCTACACGAAGCGGAATCATCCTGGGTTGACTCGGACCGAGGTCGCCAGGGCGTGAAGCGCGCTTCATGTGGCGCGATCGGTGGAGGATCTAGCCTTGTCTTTTGCCTAATCTCTTCTCGATAAAGGCGTGTATCTCGCCTCGACCTCGCCTAACCTGCGTCGCTTGAACACACCTGCAAACCACGACCGGCGCCTCCACTCTGGAGATGACGATCCCCGACGAAACATCGTTCGAAACACGATCTCGGGATACGTGCGACAGGCCATCGAGACGGTGGTTTTTTTGGCCATCACGCCGTTTTTGATCAAGACGATCGGTGTCGATTCATTCGGCCTGTGGTCCGCGGTGTGGGCGGTCATGAGTTTGTTGATGCTGTTGGATCTTGGCGTTGGGCCGGCTGTGATGAAGCTCGTCGCGGATGCTCGTGGGACCCACGATTTTGATGCTCATCAGCGATCGGTAGCGACAATTTTTTGGCTGTACGTGGTTCAGGCCGGCGTGGTCGGGTTGTTGGCCTATGGCTGTGTTCATTTCTCGTCTGTGATTTTTCCCAAGCTGTCGGCGACTGAGCTTGCACAGGCAGAATCAATGTTACTGATTCTAGGATCGTCCGTGGCCTTGGTGATGCCCTTGTCGATTTTTCGCGGAATTTTCGCGGGCCACCAACAGGTTCGTTTCGTCAACTACTACGAGGCGACAGGTACGATCGTCTATTTCTGCCTGGTGCTGTTTGCGTTGCCACATTTTGAGTCCCTTGAGGCTCTCGCGGCGATGAACGCAGGCTCGATGGTGCTCGGTTTTGTGCTGATTGCCATCCACGGGAAAATCGCCCTTCCAGGAACCAGCCTGCGCTTCAAATTTGTCGATTGGTCATTGATCCCGAAGCTCTGGAGCTATTCTCTTTTTTTCATGTTGGCTGCGGTCGCGTCCGTAATCGCCACGCGGGTCGACACCCTAATTGTCGAACGCGTCTTTGACCTCCGAGCGGTGATGCTCTACACGGTCGCAATTCGGGTCACGAGTAAGGCTTCGCAGGTCGGCGTGCAAATTTCGCACTCGCTGTCCTCCGTGGTCGCGGAGATGGCAGGAAGCGGAGATGACGCGGGGCTGCGCAAGGTGTGGCTTCGAGGAAGTCGGGTGAGCGCTGCGTTGGCCTTTCCCCTAATCGTAGGCCTCGCAGTCCTGGCTGAACCGCTTCTCGTTTGTTGGATATCGGAGGAAGCGGCCGAAGCGGCCCCCTTGGTACAGATTCTTGCGGGAGCTGCAATGGTATTGGTCATTCATAGTACCAGCCAACAACTGCTCGCTATGCGTGGACAGCAGAGACCTCTGGCATTCATTGTCTTGGGCGGACAGGCAGTAAACCTTAGCTTGTCAGTGGCGCTGGCCCGACCGTTGGGCCTCAAAGGCGTGGCGGTGGCGACATTGCTCGTCTCGTTGATCGAGGGCAGCGTGATCATCTTGGGGATGGTGACGCGGGCGAATCAGTCTACGCGTCGAGAGTTCTATCGCGTGACGGTGGTGCCTTGTCTTGTACCGGTCGCGGTCATGCTCGTAGCCATGCAGGTATGGATGCACATGCATCCCATCTCTTCATTGATTGAGGTCGGGTTCGTCGAGGCAGGAGGGATTTTCTTGTTTGGGGCGTTGTATTGGCATCTCTCGATGAGCGAAGAAGAGCGAGAGGCAGCGCGGGCAAAGGTGGAGAGGCGGCTTCGACGAAAATGATCCACGCGCAGAAAGAGACGCACTGGGGCGCCGTAGTCAAGGGGAGGGCGGAGCGATCTTGGTGCGTGCAGATCCCTCAAGATGGATCCTCGGCTGAGACGGCCGGCCAGTGGAAGGACGGTCGAAGATTGTGGCGCTAGAAACTCTTGGCTTGGCCTTGAGCCAGTTTTTACTGCTGGCCTCGGGATCTGCGGCCAACGATGCGGCCATCGGAGCCGGAGGGTCCGGGTCTGTCGGTATCTTGCCGGGGGCTGGCAGCGATTCGAGCCTTGTGCGTGTTACGGGTGCCACAGGCTGGCGTCGACGTACACGTAGATCCTCATTGCGACTTCGCTATCGTCCGCGGTTGACGATGCGACTGCCAGCGCCATCCGGAGAGAAGCGCCCACTACTATTGCACCAAGCGGACTTGCGGGTGAGTTCATCACTATCACCACGGGTTGGCGGTTCCATCGACGGGACACTGGCTGCCGGTGCCGTCGACTACGCGACGATCGATACATTGTTCGAGGGATCGGCGGCGGCGAATATTCCAGCAGTGGTTCGGGTGCTGCGGGCGGACGGCGGTGCCGAGCTTCGCACCGCAGTCTCCCCTCGGCTTGTTTGGCTAAACGCGTTGCGTGCCTCGTACACCAAGCCTCTTGGTGATGAGGATCCGCCGGATCCATCGAATGACCCCGACGACAATAGTGGCGCCGCGGTGGGTGGCGGTGTTCGAAAGTCTGGAATCGTTGCGCTTCGAAGCTCATTTCACTACACGATCGAGTCACGCAACTCGATAGGAGCTGGCATTGAGGGGCGCCATGTGGTCTCTGATTTTCCTTTTCGTGTGGTCGTGTTGGGTCTGAGAGGCATGTGGGGCCACGTTCCTGCCTCGGGCCAGCAGATCGCCATCGAAGGTGGAGTCAACTATGCTGCGGAGATTGGAGATGGGGAGACGTTGATCACACCATCGGTATCTCTGTCCTATCGGTCATCCTTCAGTCGTATGGGCGAAGAGCATACTTCGCTCGCATTCAGCCTGGGCATGCGTGATGTTCTCGAGCCGCTGGTACCGACGTACCGAAGCGTGGTGTTCGGTGGAATGTCTGTCGGTCATGGGATTGGGCGACGGTGGGACCTTGGAGCGTCAGTGTCAGCGACCACAAGTGTGCTTGGCCGGTCGCTCGGGCCCTCTCGCTCTGAGTCAGCCCTGGCAGCATCCTTTCCCGTGACATACAGTGCTGGGACCAACCTTTTGTTGAGCTTTGGACTGCAGTCTTCGGTGCGAATCTCTGATTCGCGCCGAGCCCAGGCCCAGGGTCCACAGGGGCCCCAAGTACTGGCGTTGGCATTTTTTGGGATGTCCGCTGCGACGGGTACGCGGCCGAGAGACAGCATGTGGCTTTGGCGCTAGCCAGGTTCAGGTGGGGGATGGGTGACTAGCGATGCTTTTTAACTTGCCACCAAATGATCCGCGCCAAGAATATGAAATTTCCGACGAGGTAACGTCGCCACATTCTCCGCGGCTCCATGCAGAGTCGCCAGACCCATTCCACGGATAGTTTTCGCATCCACATGGGCGCACGTCGCATTCGTCCTGAGAAGAAGTCGAAGAGACCGCCGACGCCGATTCTCACTCGTGGGGTGAGTTGGTCGCTATAGTCGTAGATCCACTGCTCCTGACGGGGGGCACCGAATGCTACGAGAAGGATATCGGCTCCGCTTGCGTTGATCTTGCGAATGACATGGTTACAATTATCGTGGGGAAAAAAACCGTGATGCGTGCCAGCGATTCTGAGGCCGGGATAGAGTGCGACCATCTTTGCTTCAACCTCGGCTGCGACTTCAGGGGCCGCACCAAGCAGGTATATCGATTGGCCGAGCGCAATGCTTCGTTGGCACAAAAGCGGGAAGAGGTCGGTGCCGTTGACATTGTCGACAATGGGTTGTCCGCTCAGTTTTCCGGCGATTCGGATCCCAATCCCATCGGCGAGAACAAGGGTGTTCGCCGACTTAAGAACATGGAGGTACTCAGGATTGGACGCGGAGATGTTGATGCAGTCCGCGTTGACGAAGTAAACCGCAAGTTCTTTGCCGTGGACCACAGCATCTGTGATGATGCTCAGCGCGTCTGGCATCGCCACGTTGTCGATCGCCACTGTGTTCAAGGTAATTTGGGTATGGCGATCCACGCGGGGTGTTGATTCTTCAGTCTTGATCACGAGTTAGAGGTGCTTTCGAACCGACTTGTGGCGAATCTTCCACATGAACCCATCCCAGTAAAAGTGCGCCATGGATTGGTAAATCCCCCAGTACGCGATCCAGGTTGATGTCCGGAAACCCAAGAACTGGGGGCGGTCTTGCTGGGGGAATATGTAGCGGCCGTAGTACTTGAGGTAGATGAAAATTGCCGCCAAGACCAATGTGAACAACCCGTAAGCCAAGACGGGGTGACGTAAAATTTTTCCGAGGAGCGGTGCGTGGTCCAGACTTCGCTGGTATCGGCGGCGCTGATAGGCCCACACAAACACCATGTATTCGAGCGAGTGGCTGAAGGCGAAAGCGAGGTAAGCTTTCATTGGATCCACGACTAAAAAGGCGCCCGCCATCAGGGATGTACCGAGCGCCATCGTCAGCCGTGGTCGATTTTTGAATCGATTGGATTTCCATTCCGCGCGAAGCCACAGAACGATCACAGCCACAACGAGAGTGGTTGCGATCGGGGTCAGATAGGCGGATACGCGCTCCATGGCATCCGCGAGGGGAGCGATGTACTCACGGCCTTTTGGAATTTTCCTCATGGCCAGTCCGCGATACTGGGGAACCAAGTATACGAAGTAGAGAGGGAGCCAGCAAAACACCAAGAGGCGGTCGACGTAGCCAGGGACTTGTACAGTCGCTTGGCTCTTTGCATTGTACATGCGCAAAAAACCGTACTTTTGCATGTAAAAATGCCAAAGGTTCCAGACGAACGCGATGAAGGCGACAAGGTTGACGAGTTGTCGTGGCGATATGCCACCGCGAGGGAGGCGGGTATCGATCGCTGGACCCCAGAGATACGTCGCTGCGGCCAAGACCGCGATAATGAGGGTGCCGACGAAGGGGGTCGGACGCATTCCGTCATGCGCCAAGCTGTCGGTCGTTTGATCATTGTACCGGTCGGATGCACCAGCGCTGAGTCGCAAGTCGAGGTAGGCCGACGACCCGAGGGCCGCTGCGACCCACCACCAGGCTGGGTCTACAGAGGCGAAAATGCCGATGCCGCCGAAGGAGAGTCCGTTGGCGAGGGCGAGAGGTACCAAAAGAGCGATGGATTCTCGGGTACGAATCGAGCCGACTCCGCCGTCCCTGCGGACGATCTGGATGAGCACGAGTGCGTAGCTGATGACTGCGGTGACAACCGTAATCGAGAGCAGGACACCTTTTTGGGCGGCGATCACTGGGCTTGCAGCCCACAGCGCCAACAAGACGACCGGTAGAAACAAAAAACGGGCAGGGAACTGCTGGCGCACCTCCTTGTCTAGGTAGACCAGCGGAATCGTATAGTGGCGGTGAACGTCGGTCGCTGCGAGAATGAGCAGGTAGAGGCCGACGTAGGCGACGTCGAGCTGCCCGCCCGGCGGCTTTGGATCGTTTCCGGCAAACAGCACCAGGGGCACGAGCACCCAAAGCCAGCTAAACGCGTAGGCACAGGTATCCACCCCTGGTGAGGTGTTCCACGTCGATACCGCCTCAGACGGACGAGGAATACGAAAAAAACCGCCGATACCCATGGTTGGGAGAGTACCTGTGTGGACTCTTCTTTGCCGGCAATTGGGTGTCGCCGGTTGAGTCTGTCCTAGGTGTCGGCGCCCACGTAGAGTGCGCGGGGTCGGTATAGACGGTGATCGGACCACAGCTCGAGGACATGGGCCGCCCAGCCAAATGAGCGCGCGATCACGAACATCGCCGTGAAGCAGTCGGGAGGAATGTCCAGCGCGTTGAAGACCGGTCCCTTATAGAACTCGACGTTTGGATGGATCTCCTTGCCGGCCTTGGCCATTTTGCGTGACATATAGGCTTCGACCCCTTGAAGCGTGCGAAAGACTTTCTCTTGTTCGCCTCCTTTGCTGCTGCAAAGCTCGTCGGCGAGCCCCCGCAGGATCTTTGCTCGTGGATCGATGGTTCGATAGACCCGGTGTCCCATGCCCATGACCTTGCCGCCCGCGGCAAGAATTTTGTCGAGCGACGCGTCGACGGCCTCCGGGCTTCCGATGCTTTTTGCCATCTCGAACGCGGCCTCGTCCGCTCCGCCGTGCAGTTTTCCATAAAGCGCGCCAACTGCGGCAGAAAGTGTGGTGTGGAGCGGTGATAGCGTCGAGCCTACAACTCGTGCCGTGAAGGTTGAGGCATTGAAGCCGTGCTCCATCTGCAAGATCGCGCAGATCGAGTAGACCTCAGCCTCGCGCTTCGTCGGGGGTGTTCCGCGAAAAAGCGCAAGAAAATTGGTCATAAGATCCATATCTGGATCGCTTTCCCTGAGGTCGAGTCCCTGTCGATGGCGGTGAAAGGCCGCGATCGCTGTCGGAATCTTGGCGAGAAGGTCCAAGGCTAAACGACGCTGCTCTCCAAGGTCGCGTACTCTCGATATCTTTGTGCCGTCGTCCTTGGTTTCACGCTCGGTCTGAAGATCCGAAGGCCGCTGCTGACCGAGGAGTGGAAGCACGCACTGGATGACCTCCATGGGGTGCTGATCCTTGGGCAGCGCACGAATCACAGCGAGCACCGACTCTGGCAGCTCGCGCGCGCGACTTACCTCAGCTCGGTATTGTGCAAGAGCCGCCGAGTCTGGCAGCTCATTGTGAAGCATGAGGTAGGCAACCTCGTCGAAACTGTGATTTTTGACGAGCTCCTCAATGGAATGCCCGCAGTAGATGAGGCGGCCCTCGGACCCAATCACGTGGCAGATCGCCGACTCGTCGGCAATCACGCCCTCCAAACCCTTGCTATAGCTGGTCGTCATCGTTGTTTCCTCGCGATGTGCACATCATAGGGGAGCCTGATGAATAAGGAAAACGAAACGTTTTTATGGATTGATAAGATGCGCTAATATCCCTTCATGGATCTGCGTGAACTGGAGACCCTTTCGACGGTCATCGAGGCTGGAGGCTTTAATCGAGCCGCGAAGCGGCTCGCAGTCACCCAGTCGGCTGTAAGTCAGACAATCGCGCGGATGGAGAGCAAATATGGGACGCCGTTGATCGTTCGTGGAACCCCCCCCAGCCTGACCCCGGCCGGAAAGCGGGTCATGCAGTTCGCCGAACGAATGATCGTCGAAGCCAATGCATTGGAACGCGATCTGACCGACATCGGCCGTCACTCACGGGGGCGGGTAAAAATAGGTGCGTCTCAGGGGGTGACGAATCTTTACCTACCAGGACTGCTCAGTGGGCTATTCGACCGATATCCCGGGATTAGCTTAGATGTGGCGAATCTCGCGAGTCGCGAGTTGGTGCTTCGGGTAAAGAGGGGCGCATTGGAGCTGGGATTCGGAGTGTTTGAGCGCAGCATGGATGACTTTGTGACCCATCCCTATGGGCGCGAGACCATGAAACTCTATGCGAGCGCGAAACACCCCGCGTATCTGGGAATGCGACAAGGCGATGAGAAAGCTTTAAAAAGGGCCCTGCTGCTCACTTCATTTCTTGACCCTATCGAGAACCGGCCGGCTCGACAGCGCTTGCGTTATCGGTTTGCGGGGGTGTGGCAGGTGGTGAGCTCGAATTTACGTATCGAGCTGATCTCTCGCGGCCTCGGGGTGGGTTATCTTCCCGATCATCTTGTTGCGCGAAGCTCGGAGAGCGCGAGGCTCCATCACGTTTCGGAATTCGAGCATTCTGCCTTTGAGCGAGAGATCGGACTCTATTTCGCGAAACGGCGCGATCCGAGCGTCGTTGCATGTGATTTCATCGCCTACTGCGATGAGTATTTCGCTGAGCGGCCCATGTCTTGAGGAATACCCTCAACCGATTTGATTGCCGATCGAGAAAGCGCGGGGCGCGGAATGTCGTGCCGAAACGATTCGGCGACGGGGGCGGTTGGAGGGTATGGGCTCGGGCATCTCAAGGCTACGCGGTCTTGATGCTCCGGAAAACGACCCGGATAATCCGCCGCAAAAGTATCGTTCACCCACGTCGCTGCGATCGATACCAAGTTGTTTCCATTTTTGTCGCGGAGTCTTGGGGCATCGCTCGCGTCATAGTGAACGAATATTCCACAGTTCTCTCCGTAGGGAGAGCAATCTGCGACGGCCTCACAAATGTAGGGCTCAAGGTCAAATGCAAGCGTCAGGCGCAAGGTCGAGTGTTCTTCGCCTAGACGCTCGAGCGCACCTACCTGGTTCTTTCCGTGGCGAAATTGAAGGGTCGGCGACTCTCTGCGAAACATGTCGCCGGTGTCGCCGGTGTCGCCGGTGTCGCCGGTGTCGCCCGCTGCCCAGGTCACCGGAGTTCCGTTTTCGAAGTGGTCCGCGAGATCGAAATAGTAGGTACGCTCTGCGGTCGCAAAACCTGCACTGATTCTAAACTTCTCTGGACGCGTGGGACCTGGGCGATCCATTGGTTCCGAAAAATGCAACAAGATGGTGCTGTAGGTCTCGAACTCCGCCGAGACCAGTTGAGGAGGGACTGTCTCGCTGTCGACGCAGCCAAGAATCCCCAGCGCATAAATTGCAGACCACCATGGAAGCGCTGTCTTCATTCGGGGGCTGTCGTGCACCATCGAAGTGAAGTGAATCACATCGTACGATCGCTGCCAAGCGATTGCGCTTGGGTCGCGCTGGATGCCTGCGTGTCGATCACGGATAGCGAAGTGTCACAGACGTTTGGGAGAAAGACAGACAAGAAGGCGCCCGGATGACATTCAATAAACTTCACCTGACCGTTGTTGCGACATAGGGGCCTTCTGCGGCATTTGGTCCCATGTCACCACCCCCTTGCTCTGCTAGTTTGTGGGCAATGAGACGCCTTGCTGTTGCAACGATCGCGCTGTCGCTCGTCGGAATTGTCGCATGTGATGATTCTGATGAACCGAAGAAAATGCCAATGAAGGAGTGCTCGGAGGAGACTCGAGCGGAGACCTATGTGTCTGGAATGCACAAGAAATCTGGCGACCATACAATTACCTTGGTCAATGCCGATCCGGGGCCGCCGGAGCGTGAGGACAATGTCTGGGAGCTTGAGATCTCTACATCCGCAGGTCCAATGGAAGGCGCGACGGTGTCCGTGACCAGTTGGATGCCAGACCATGGCCACGGAAGCGCAGTCGATGCCGTCGTGACCGAGGAGGGCACCGCGGGAAGCTACGTCGTGGACCCCGTTCATTTTCAGATGGCCGGTTTTTGGGAGGTCACGGTAAAAGTGGAGGCTAGCGGCATTGACGAAAGCGTCGTTTTCGGTTTTTGTATCGAGTCCTAGTGTCCTGAGTCCGTAATACCACCCGAAACTCATTCGGAGGCCGCGAGGCTCAAGACGTGCTGAGAGTGGCGGCAGACGGCTGCGATGATCGGGTCGGCTGTCTTTGTCCAGATGAACGGCGT
>Ga0256845_1000742_pt1 | contig 28767 bp, 30 predicted proteins | sample RiftiametaG_FD_189101 | JGI IMG/M metagenome (GOLD analysis project Ga0256845, IMG submission 189101) | Tube worm associated microbial communities from hydrothermal vent at the East Pacific Rise, Pacific Ocean - Riftia | ecosystem: Host-associated > Annelida > Integument > Unclassified ...
TTTAAAATCGTATTTATTAATGCACAACGAAGCAAGATTAAGCAATGAGCAAGTAAAAATGATAAAAAATTGGGCAACCACAAAAAGAAAAGCATACCAACAAAGGCTTAAATAATTGCAACACACTATATTAATTATTGGTACCGTTTGGGTAGAACCCAATTCTTCTGCTGCTGGCAGTAGAATGTTGCAACTTATTGAACTTTTTTTAAATCAAAACTATAAAATTACATTTGCTAGTACTGCTGCTAAAAATGATAATTCTGTTGATTTATCTTCTTTACAAATTAATGAAGCTTCTGTTGAATTAAACAATGCTTCTTTTGATGAGTTTGTTAAAAAACTGAATCCAACCATTGTACTTTTTGATCGATTTATTACCGAAGAACAATTCGGTTGGCGAGTTACAGAAAACTGCCCAAAAGCACTTAGAATTTTAGATACCGAAGATTTGCATTCACTAAGAAAAACAAGACATGAAGCATTAAAGAAAGGAATTGATTTTTCTTTTGATAATTTGTTAACTACTGATATTGCAAAACGCGAAATCGCAGCTATTTTACGTTGTGATTTGTCTTTAATTATCTCTTCTTTTGAAATGAATTTACTTCAAAATATCTTTAAAATTGATAAAAACATCCTCTATTATTTACCTTTTTTACTAGAAAAAATTGACGTAAAAACTACTAATAATTGGCAACCTTTCGAAGAACGAAATCATTTTGTAACTATCGGTAATTTTTTACACAAACCCAATGTCGATGCTGTTTTACAATTAAAAAAGAACATCTGGAAAAATATCAGAAAAGAATTGCCGACTGCCGAATTGCATATTTACGGTGCGTACCTAACACAGCAAATTGTAGAATTGCACAACAAAAAAGAAGGCTTCTTAGTAAAAGGGTTTGCTAAAAACGCACAAGATGTAGTACAAAACGCCAAAGTAGTATTAGCACCCATACGGTTTGGCGCAGGAATAAAAGGAAAATTGACCGAAGCAATGGTTTGTGGCACACCAAGTGTTACTACAGAAATCGGAGCAGAAGGAATGCATAAAAACCTAGATTGGAATGGTTTTATTGAGGATGATTTTAAACAATTTATTCAGAAAGCAATTGAGCTCTATACCAACAAACCTGTTTGGAAAGCATCGCAAAAAAATGGTATAGAAATCATCAATAAAATCTATGACAAAGAGACCTTGAGTATGCCTTTTATCCGAAGAATAGCAGATATTCAGCAAAACTTAACTCATCATAGATTCCAAAATTTTATTGGTGGCTTATTACAACATCAAACATTACAAGCTACAAAATACATGAGTAAATGGATTGAGGCAAAAAATAGTACGAAGTAAAAACTTTACTTTCTCCATTTTTTAGCCTAACTTAGCTAAAATATTTTCTTATACTATTAAAATAAGAACGATCTCCCAACTACCTGAATAAAATGTTAATACTCACGAAATCTCCCAAATTCAACGCCATACAGAAACCCATACTCCGTATAAAAAACTTAAAATACCTGTTTTTTATATTGATAATTATTTTATCTTCTTGCAATCGGAACTTCAGTCATTTATTAAAAGAAAAGAACAAACACAATCTTACCACAGTAAATGAATTAAGGAACAAAACATATAGTAAAAAAATTGAAGATTTTTATGATAGTGGAAAACAAGGGACTTTTGTAGGAAAAGCAGATGTAAAAATATATTATCGAATATTTGAACAAAAGAATACAGAAAAAGTAATTTTAATTTCTTCTGGAAGAACAGAAGCTGCCATAAAATACAAAGAACTTATTTTTGATTTTTTTAATAATGGTTATTCGATTTACATTCACGATCATCGAGGACAAGGTTTATCTGATAGAATGACCAAAGATTCTGAAATGGGCTACATAGATTCTTTTCAGTTTTATATTGATGACATGAAATTTTTCTACGATAATTATTTAAAATCTAAAAATTACAAAAAAACTTATCTCTTAGCTCATTCAATGGGTGGGGCTATTGGAATGACATATCTAGAACAAAACCCTCATGATTTTAATGCTGCAGCATTCTCATCTCCAATGTTGGGTTTTAAACCAGCTATTTGTACTATTGTTAGAGTTCTTGAAGGCTCAAACCCAAAATATGTACTAGGTCAGTCGGGGTATAAAGATGATAAAACTACTTTTAAAGGAAATACTTTAACAGGTTCTAAATTGAGGTATGATAGAATGATTGATGCTTTTGCTAAAGAACCTAAAGCAAAACTAGGAGGAGCAACTTATCATTGGGTTCATAAATCGTGTCAACAATTTGATTATATATTTAATAATATTGATAAAATCAAAACACCTTTTATTCTTTTTTCTGCAGAAAACGAACAAATTGTATATCCATATGCACACCAAAAATTCATCAATAAAGCAAAAAAACTAGGGAAAAATTACAAAGCTTATGAGGTTGAAAATGCACAACATGAATTACTAATTGAAAAAGACGAGCAACGTATAGAAACCATTAATGAAATTTTGAATTATTATTCAAAATATTAGTTAGAAAAATCATAAATACCTGTTATGGAGAAATCCGAAAAGCCTTACGAGTAGGAATCATAAAAAATAATTATCATGAACAATTACCAAAGAATTACACCGCGTAAACCAAAAGGAATTGAAAATAAAAAAGCCTTTTTAATTGGCTCAGGAATCGCATCATTAGCCGCAGCAGAGTATTTAATGCGTGACGGACATATGAAAGGAAACCAAATTACTATCTTCGAACAAGCTAGTATGTCTGGTGGTGCAATGGATGGAGCAGGAAATCCTGAAAACGGATTTATTGTACGTGGTGGTAGAGAAATGGAAGAACATTATGAGTGTTTATGGGACCTGTATGCCGAAGTGCCGTCTATGGAAGAAGAAGGAAGAACTGTATTAGAAGAGTTTAAAGAATTAAACGACGCTGATCCTAATTTTTCTAACGTAAGAGCAATTTCAAATAGAGGAGAAAAATATCGGAAAACAGATTTAGGTTTAAGTGAGGAAAATTCAAAGGAATTAACAAAATTATTACTTACAAAAGAAGAAGATTTAGGAGCGCAGTCTGTTGCTGATTACTTCGATGCATCTTTCTTAGAAACTGATATGTGGTTATATTGGAGAAGTATGTTTGCTTTTGAGCCATGGCATTCTGTTTTAGAAATGAAAAGATATATGCAACGTTTTATTCATTTAATGCCAGGAATGAGTACGATGAGAAATTTGTTGTTTACCAAATACAACCAATACGATTCATTAATTCTTCCTTTAAAAAATTTATTAAAATCAAAAGGAGTTAAATTTCAATTTGATACCACTGTCACAGATTTAGATATTAATATTAATGCTGGTAAAAAAACGGTAACTGGTATACATATCATTCAAAATGAGAAAAATCAGGTAATAAACATAACTGCTAACGATTTTGTATTCTTTACAAATGGATCTATGACAGAAAACTCTACCCTTGGAGATATGGATAATGCCCCTATTACTGATAGAAGCAAAGGTGCCGTTTGGAAATTATGGAAAAATATTGCAGCAAAAGATGCCGCTTTTGGTAAGCCAGAAGTATTTTGTAGTGATATTGATAAAACAAAATGGGAATCATATACCATTACAGCAAATGGAACTAAAATGCGTAAATTATTAGAAGATTTTGCTGAGCGTAAGTTTTTACCGCACAAAACTGCTACGGGAGGAATTATTACAGTAAGAGACTCTAATTGGTTATTAAGCGTAACGGTTAATAGACAACCTCAGTTTAAAAACCAGCCTGATGATTGCACAGTTGCTTGGGCATATGCGTTATTTCCAGATAATAAAGGGGATTTTATTGACAAGAAAATGAGTGAATGTTCTGGTAGAGAATTATTACAAGAATTATTATATCATTTAGGTATTGATAAAAACGATATGCAAGAGTATATTGATGAATGTATCGTTATTCCTGCAATGATGCCTTATATAACAAGTCAGTTTATGCCTAGAGTTAAAGGTGATAGACCTGAAGTAATACCAGAAGGTAGTGAAAATCTAGCCTTTTTAGGTCAATTCTGTGAAATAAAAGACGATTGTGTATTTACTGTAGAATACTCTGTGCGTTCTGCTATTATGGCTGTTTATCACTTCCTAGATATTAAAGACAAGAAGGTTCCAGAAATTTATGCAAGTCAATATGATATCCGTGCTTTATCTGCTGCAACTAAAGCTATGAAAAGTGATCATGAAGGTGTAGTGAAAAAAATTATAGAAGCTGTAATTAAGAAAAAATTAGCCAACACAACTTTTGAAGATTTAGTGTAAATTATTTTAGAAAAGTCCTTTTGTAATTACAAAATGACTTTTCTTGTATCTTCACTTCAGAGCCAAACTACATTTAGCAAAGCGTTTCTATAAAAAATGTGTAAAATAATGATAAAAAAAATACTCTTATTTAGTTTCTTTAGTGCCTTTTATTTTAGTTCTTTAGTAGCTCAAAATAATTTAAGTAAAATCGAAATTGACCTTATCAATCGAAGTTTAGAAAAAAGTTATGCTTTAAAAAAATCGATTCACGAAATTTCTATCGATAGTATTGAAAAAAAAACCATCCTTCAAAACTTTATTCCAACTGTAGAACTTGATGCAATTTATGGTTATGGAGCTAGTAAAATAAATATCGATATTCCTACTATTCAACTTCCTATTACAGGAATTGAATTATTTAAAGGAAAATCTAGGTTTGATGCTCAATCCCAAATTTTCAACGCCAATTTAACCGTTAAAACATTGCTATTTTCTGGAATGCAAGTAACTTATGGTTCAAAAGCTTTTGAAGAAAAAATTAAAGCAAAAAACTTTATGCTCAAAGCAAAAAAAGCAGATATCATAAAAGATATGATTGATACTTTTGATAAAATTAAATTACTACATAAGGCCGAAAATGTTATTATAGCTAGTGAACAAAGATTAACAAAAGAAAAAGAAAGAGTTAAAACTGCTATAAAAAATGGTTTGGCAATTCCCTACGATCGCCAAAAAATTACAGCAGCCGAATTAAACTTAGCTTCTAAAAAAGTAGAACTATACGGTAATCTAAATTTACTATACCTAAAACTTTCGATACTTACCAATGTAGATGTTGCCACACTAAAAAAATATCATTTTGTATTAAAACCTTGGCTGCTTCAAAACGATACGAATACCTACCAAAATCGCCCAGAATTAAAAGCTTTAAATGCCTCTATCAATGCATACGATTATAAATTAAAAATGAATCGAAATGCATTTTTACCTAAATTTCAAGCCCTCGCAACCTTATCGTATGCCAATTTATTTAATGCGAGTTTAAAAACACCTTACGCTTTACCTAGTGGTGAAAATGTAAATTTGAAGTTGAATGAATTTGAAGCATTTCCTTCTTATTTTCTTGGTATTGGCATGCATTGGGATATTTTTAGTGGGCTAAAAAATTCTAATAAAATTAATCAAACTACTATTGAAAAAAATATAGCCAAAGAGAGAAAAGCAGATGCCAAAGAAAAGCTAGAACTCTTTGCTAAAAAAGTTCTAGTAGATTTTGATGTTAAAAATCAGCAGTTATTATTTAAGAAACAAGAAAAAGAGGTAGCTTTTAATACACTAAATTTGGCTGTAAAAAGCTATCACGAAGGGCTTATTTCTATCAATGATAGATTAGAAGCCGAAACCGATTACCAAGATGCAGTTCTTAACTATTATAAATTGATTACGCAACAACGAATGGCGGCAGTAGAATTACTCATCTCAACCGGAAGTTTACAAGTAAAAAACTTGAAAAATTAGAAACTATTTTATTATGAAAAACAAAAAACAAATCCTCATATTAATAATTCCTGTATTGATTATTGTTATAGGAATTATCCTATTACTATCGCTAAAACCAAATGAAAATGACAATCGTGTTTTTGTAGGGTTATTTGAAACTACCGAAATTCGTGTCGCTTCTGAAATACCAGGGCGTATTGAAACTATCTACGTTAAACTAGGTAATAAAGTTGAAAAAGGACAACTATTAGCAACCATTGAAAGTGATATCTTAGATGCTAAAATTCAGCAAGCTCAAGGAATGTTTGATGCAGCTAAATCAATAAACGATAAAGCAAATTTTGGTGCAAGAAATCAAATAGTATTTGCTGCTAAAAATAAATATAAAATGGCTCAAAGTCAATATATTTTTGCTGAAAAATCTTATAAGAGATTACAAAAAATGTCTAAAGACAGTCTAATTTCACAGCAAAAAATGGATGAAATCACCTTTAAACGAGATGCTTCATTTGACCAAATGAGTGCGGCAAAATCTATCTTTGAAATGGCTCAAGAAGGCGCCAGAATTGAAGATAAAAAAGCTAGTAAAGGGCAAATGAATGCTGCAGGCGGATTAGTAAGTGAAGCGAAAGCCTATTATAAAGAGTTAGAAATTTACGCACCTGTTTCTGGAGAAATTTCTTCAAAATTAGCTGAAGAAAGTGAAGTGATGCCTGCGGGTTATCCCATATTTACAATTCAAAAACTAGAAGATATTCATGCGGTGATTCATATTAGAGAAGATTTTTTAAAGAACTTTAAAATGGGAACAGAAATTTCAGGTAGGTTACCTGCTTTTGATAATGATTCCTACAAGTTTAAAGTAACATATATTGCACCAATGGCAGATTTTGCTGATTGGATTCCCACAGCAGACAAAGGTCGTTTGGATATGAAAACTTTTGAGATTCACCTAAGCCCAATATCAAAAATTGAAAACTTAAGACCAGGAATGAGTATCAATATCGAACTTTGAAAATGATACTACAAATAGTAATTCGGGAGCTAATCCGACTTAAAAAAAGACCCGCTGCTTGGGTTTTATTGTTAGTAATCCCTATTGGTGTTTTCTTTTATTTAGGTGCTATCTACGAAGAAGGTGCTATCGAAAAAGTGAATATTGCTGTATTGGATTTGGATCATTCTGAACTTAGCAGAAAAGTAATTCAGAGTGTAGAAGCTACCCCAAAATTAAACATTGTTAAGTTTTTAAACTCCAACGACAATATTGACAAAGTGTTTCTCAATTACCCAAATATCAAAGGGTTTTATGTGATTCCGAAAAATTTTCAAAAGAATATCTATTCCGGAAAACAAGAAAATTTATTAGTATACACCAATTCTTCTAATATCATTTACGGAAATTTAATCTATAAAGAAGCCGCTACTTTTATCAACACAATGTCTGCCGGCATCAATTTAAATACATTTAAACTTCATGGAATTCCACACGAAAAAGCATTAAAAATGGTAATGCCAATCAAGGTGATTACGAAGCCTCTTTACAATTCGTACTACAATTATTTATATTATTTAATTCCAGGATTGACAACGGTTTTATTACAAATGATTGTCTTTTTTTTAGCTGCACGATCAATCAATTCTGAATATACCAATCAAACTTACAATGAACTTTTAACACTTACTAACCAAAGTATTTTTAAAATTATTTTCGGAAAATTACTCACTTATACTCTAATAGGTTTTGTATTGGCAATTTTTATTTTTTCAGTAGTGCACCCACTTTTGGGAGTTCCTACAAGTAAGAGTACACTACCATTTTTATGGGTGGTTTTAGTATTTGTAATGGCAAATGCAATGTTAGGAATTATGGTTTCTACTATCTTTAAAAATGAAGCTATTGCAATGGATATTTCATTTGTTTATAACTCACCAGCATTTGTATTTAGTGGCTTTACCTTCCCTATTATGGCAATGCCTCCTCTTAGTGCTTGGTATGCACAATTAATACCTTATACCCATTTTTTAAATGCATTTATAAAAGGTATAGAGATGAGTACACCATTTTCTTTTTTAGTACAACCCATAATAAATCTGTTGTTTTTCTTTTTACTGGGCTATATCGTAACGACTAGTATTCTTATATTTCGGAATAAAAAAATGGCTGTATGAAAAAATGGTTCTCTATATTAAAAAATGAACTTTCTTTAATTTTTAAAGACAAAAGTATCTTACTTACTTGTCTAGTAGCACCTATAATTTATGCGTTTTTTATTGGATCTATTTATTCAGAAAAAGAAGTTTCTGAAATTCCAATTGCTATCGTAGATTTTGACCATTCTAATTTATCTAGAAAAGTTTCTCAATGGATAAATACTTCTGAAAAAATTTCTATAGAAGGGCACTATTCTTCTTTAGAAGATGCAATTTTTCGGTTTAATAATTTAGAAGTTCAGGGTATTGTTATTCTTCCAAAAGGGTTTCAAAAAAAGACAATGAATTTAGAGGGAGCTTATGTAGAGCTAATTTTAAACAATACTAAATTTTTAACTTCCAATGAAATCAATAAATCGGTTCAAAAGGTCATATTAACGGTTGCTGGCGGAGTTAGAATGCAATATTTTATCAGTAATAAAATTCCTGTAGAAATTGCGAAACAACAAGCACAACCCATAATGCCTGTTATAAAATCTATTTACAATGCTACCAATAATTATGGAGATTATTTATTGCCAATTTTATTAATTTTAATATTACAACAAACTTTAATTATTGGCTTTGGACAAAGTGTAGTACATGAATTTAAACACGGAATACTACAAAATCTAAACAACTTTTCATTTTTTGGGTTTGTAAAAGTTATTTCAGCAAAAAGCTTTTACTATTTATTATTATATACCTCTTACTTTTTTGTTTTTTATAAATTGATTTTTCCACATTTCTCATTGAGTTTTAACGGTTCTATCTTTTTGCATTTGCTATTAAGTTTATTATTTATAAGTGTGGTTATTATATACACAGTTTTATTTGCTTCTTTCTTTAAAACCAGCATTGGTTGGACAGAAATTTTGGCGTTCTCTACCTATCCGTTATTCTTAGTCTCTGGTTATTCGTGGCCTATTGATGCGATGCCAAAAGGATTACAAATGTTTGCAAATTTATTACCATCTACACCCTATTTTAAGATATTTAACTCCTTAGCTACAGAAGGAGCTAAACTCGATAACATAGTCAATGGATTTTCACATTTACTCGTATTATTTTTAGTCGGATACATGTTGCTGTATGTAAGATTTCGGTTTATTAAAAAAAGACAAACTTAATTAGTAATAGTACAATTCGAAGTTATAAAGAGTAAATATCAAACCTATGCTATCAAAATTCTTTATAAAAGATAAACTATTTCGATAATCCTTCCTCTGTTTTACAAACTTAAATTCTTTTTATTAGATCGAATTCTTGCTAATTTATTATTATTATTATTTTGAAAAATAATTTAACGGCAACATATCTGCCAACTTTTCATAACTCCAATAACCTTCTGCAAAAATAGCTAAAGGGTCTGCTATTTCTCCTAACATATCTATAACTACTCGTTTTTGCTTCATTACAATTGCAGATGTTTGTACGTTTAAAGGAGTTCTAGGTTTCCATATATTTCTTCTCGCATAATTTTCTTCTTCAGTTTCTTTTGTATAAATAATAGATAAATAATCTTTAAATTGTAAGAAGATATTCTTATCAGAAGCTTGAATCATATCATGATACGGAACATTTTTTTTGTATAAATAATCACGATATTTCGGAAGTCTTGATTTCTGTACCACCACCAAAGCAGAATCTAAGGGAGTTTTAGGTTCTATTTTTTTACCAAAAAACATTGGACTTCTATGTAATCTTATTAGTTCTTTTGCTCTAGAAATTTCATCCTCTAAAGGTCTCTCTGGATTTAAAACTCGTTTAAACTGATTTACATTAAATCCTTCTTTTTTTAAGGATTTATTGCGTAAACTCCTTAAAAAATGCATCCGAGAACCATTGTATGCTTTCTTTCTGTTTTTTATCCATCGTTTTTTTATCTTCTTTTTTAAATTCTTGTATTTTGCATAACCTAAATAGGTTGTTTGTTTATCGTTCTGGGTAAAATCTACCAAATCATAGGTAATTAAATACCCTAAACCTTTATTCTTAATTCGCAATGGTTCTTTTGCAAAAGCTGTAAAAGTTTTTGTCTTATAGTTGTACTCAAAAGACAAGGTTTTTGGGTTTAAAATTTTACAATTTTGTGCTAAAATAGTTGTTCCTAAAAAAGCCTTTTTAAATCGAACTAAATTGTACTTCCAATCATTATCATACACTACTTTTTTGATAACAATTTCATCTAAAACATTTTCTTTTGACTGTAGAACAAAATATACTATTTTTGTTTTTTCAGAAGTATTTACTTCTTCTGTAATTGTTTTATATCCTAAAAAAGAAACAATTAAAACATGTTTTCCTTCATTAATTTTTAATTGATATTCTCCGTTTTTATCAGTAAAAGTGCCAAAAGTTGTATTGTTAATATAGATAGCAGCATTTTCTAGAGGCTCACTTTTTTCATTGACAACTTTTCCTTTTAATATGATTTGTGAAAAAATTACATTCGAAAATAAAAATAGACTAATCACACATAAAACTACTTTTTTCATAAGAGTCGTTTTATGTAAAAATATTCTTTTTCAATATCTTCAATAAATTTTGTGTGTTAATTAATTGGTAAAACCTCTACAGCAATCCCGCACGCCTTAACAAAGCATCTGGTTTTGGTTCTTTTCCTCTAAATTGTTTGTACAATTTCATTGGCTTTTCTGTACCGCCTTTAGAAAGTACATTTTCTTTAAATTTTGTAGCCACTTCCTTATTAAAAATTCCTTTTTCTAAAAAGTATTCAAAAGCATCGGCGTCTAGAACCTCCGCCCATTTGTAAGAATAATATCCAGCAGAATATCCACCTTGAAAAATATGAGAAAATGCTGTACTCATACAGTTTTCTGCAACATCAGGATATAATTGTGTTTCTTTAAAAGCAGCAATTTCAAAGTCTTTTACCTTTTTAATATCTGTAGAATTCCCACCGTGCCAATTCATATCTAACAAACCAAAACTTAACTGACGTAATGTTTGCATACCTTCATGAAAACTTGCTGATTCTTTAATTTTTGCTACATATTCCATCGGAATAACCTCGCCAGTTTTATAATGTTTGGCAAACAATGCTAACGCTTCTTTTTCATAACACCAATTTTCTAAAATCTGACTTGGCAACTCCACAAAATCCCAAGATACTGATGTTCCTGATAAACTTTTATAAGTAGTATTTGCTAACATACCATGTAATGCATGCCCAAATTCATGAAACAACGTAGTTACCTCATTAAAGGTAAGTAACGATGGTTTGGTTTCGGTAGGTTTTGTAAAGTTACAAACGATAGATACATGTGGACGAATATTTTCCTTTCCTCTAATTTGTTGCCCCTTATAAGAAGTCATCCACGCTCCGTTTCTTTTTCCTTTCCTCGGATGAAAATCAGCATAAAAAATAGCTACAAAAACTCCGTTTGTATCCGTTACATGATAAGTTTTTACGTCTTTATGATAGGTGTCGATATCAAAAGTTTCTTCAAATTTTAAATCATATAATTTATTAGCGATGGTAAAAACACCATCAATAACGTTTTCTAATTGAAAATAAGGTTTTAATAACTCTTGATCTAAATCAAATAATTTTTTCTTTAATTTTTCTGAATAATATGCTCCATCCCATTTTTGAAGTTGATTTATTCCGTCTAATTCTTTAGCAAATTCAGACAATTCTTGAAACTCTTTTTGTGCTGCAGGTTTCGCTTTTTTTAATAACTCATTAGAAAATGATAAAACTTTTTCTGGGTTTTCTGCCATTCTTTCTTCTAGTACAAAATGAGCATGTGTTTGATAACCTAATAAATTAGCTCTTTGATAACGAAGATTTACAATTTTTAAAACAACTTTTTCGTTATTGAATTCGTTTTTTTGAAAACCTTTTTTACCCATTGCAACCGCCAATTTTTTTCGCAACGCTCTATTTTTTGCATAAGTCATAAAAGGAATGTAACTCGGGTAATCTAAAGTAAAAACCCATCCCTCTTTTTCTTTTTGTACCGCAATAGCTTTGGCTGCTTCTTTTACACTTTCTGGCAATCCTTCAAGGTCATTTTTATTGGTAATTAGCAGTTCGAAATTATTGGAATCTGCTAATACATTTTCTCCGAACTGTAGTGCTGCTTTTGATAAATCTGCATCAATTTTTCGAAGCGTTTTTTTATCGTCTTCAGATAAGTTAGCCCCATTTCTTGCAAAACTTTTGTATTGCTTTTCTAACAACATTTGCTGTTCAGCGTTCAAATCTAAACTGGTTTTTTTATCAAAAACTTGTTTTACGCGGTTAAATAAATCGGCATTTAGTGTAATGTCATTTCTAAACTCACTTAGCCAAGGTGATATTTCTTGCGCTATTTTCTGAATTTCTTCGGATGTTTCTGCTGAGTTTATATTGAAAAAAATACTGGTAATTCTATCTAATTGTTCACCTGTATTAGCCAAAGCTACAACCGTATTTTTAAAAGTTGGTATTGCACTATTTTTTACAATGTCATCAATTTCTTCTTTAGCGATTTCTATGGCTTTTTTTATTGCTGGTTTAAAATCATCCGAAGAAATTTTAGAAAAAGGTGCTGTATCAAATTTTTGTAATAATATGTTCATTGATGTATTTTAATTGTAATTTTTATAATACCCTAACCCAAAGGTTAAACCAATACCAATGTATGATTTTTTAGAAATATTTCCGAATAGTTTAATCCCGAAACTACCTCCAAGTCCTGTTGGTTTTCCTACGGGAATTAAACTATAAATTCGAAAACGTTTTTTTTCAGATTTAAACCATTTAACATTAACCTCAAAAGGAAAACCAAAAAAAGAGTTTTTAAGTGAGGTTGGGTTTAATAAACTTGGGTTGTCTGTGTATCTTGTATAAGAAAGCCCTCCTGAAAAAGAATAAGAAAAATCATTGTTTTCATATCTCTTTCCGTATAAAAACGCATGTTCTCTTGATTTTAAAGCACTAGAAAATATCAGGAAAGGAAACACAATTAACCATTTCTTGTCTTTAGCTGTTATGTGGTATAATTCAGAAAACCGATAAGTAAAAAGGTTATTTTTAGTTTGGTAATTTATTGTGCCAATACCACTATATGTATTCATAAGTGAAAAACCTAAAGTCATATCCGCATAAATAATTGGGTTGTTTGATGTTGTATTTTTTTCTTGTGAAAAAGATACTATTGAAAACAGTAGTAGCAGTAATAATATTTTTTTCATAATACAAATTTTACTTTTTTACTCTTTCAGAAGCTTTTTCAACTTTTAATTTTAAGGCTTCTTTATAAAAAATTATTTTATCTAATACACATTTATCTGAAGATCCAATAATTTGTGCCGCTAAAATTCCTGCATTTTTGGCGCCATCTAAAGCAACAGTTGCCACAGGCACTCCCCCTGGCATTTGTAAAATAGACAAAATAGAATCCCAACCATCTATAGAGTTTCTGCTTTTTATAGGTACTCCAATTATAGGCAACGGACTCATACTTGCCACCATTCCTGGTAAATGTGCTGCGCCTCCTGCACCTGCAATAATTACTTTTACACCTCTTTTGTGAGCATTTTTGGCATAGTCAAATAATTTTTCTGGCGTTCTGTGTGCGGATACAATATCTACTTCAAACGGAATGTCAAAACTTTCTAAAATAGCTATCGCTTCTTGCATAATTGGAAGATCTGAATCGCTTCCCATAATAATTCCTACCATAATATTGTGTAATTGTTTAACTGTTTATGCGCTTCTTTCATTCCTGTAAAAGCAGGAATCTGTTCTTATTTACCTAATTTATTATTGAGATTTCTGCCTTTACAGAAATGACATATCTTTTACTGTTTTTCTTCACTAATTACTCGTACTGTTTCTTTTACTTTTTGAGCAATCTCTCTTGCTTTATTAATATCTTTATGTACAATAGTTACATGGCCCATTTTACGAAAAGGTTTGGTTATTTTTTTTCCGTAGATGTGTGGCGTAACACCATCTATTTGTAGAATTTCTTCCATATTTTTATAGATTACTTTTCCTGTATAATTCTCTTCGCCCACTAAATTCACCATAATTCCGCCAACTTTACTCGCTGTATTTCCTAACGGAAGATTTAAAATACTCCGTAAATGCTGCTCAAACTGATTGGTATAACTCGCTTCGATAGAATAATGCCCAGAATTATGTGTTCTCGGAGCAACTTCATTTACCAAAATCTCATCATCTTTGGTTTGAAACATCTCTACGGCTAACAACCCTACAAAATTAAAAGTATCAGCAATTTTTAAAGCGATTTTCTGTGCTTTTTGAACAATTTTTTCATCAATTCTAGCAGGACAAATTACATATTCTACTTGATTGGCTTCTGGATGAAATTCCATTTCTACCACAGGATATGTTTTTGTTTCTCCACTTTTATTTCTTGCTACAATTACCGCCAATTCGTTTTTAAAAGGGATTAATTGTTCTGTGATACATTCTACGTTTGGTAAATTTTCTAAATCGTTACTATTTCTAACAATTTTTACACCTGTACCATCGTACCCAAAACGTGCTGCTTTCCAAACAAACGGAAAATTAATTTCAGCATTTTTGACTTCATCCGAAGAAAAAAAATGCGAAAAAGGTGCCGTCGGAATCTGATTTTCTATATAAAATTTTTTCTGAATGCCTTTATTTTGAATAATTCTAATATCTTTTGGCTTCGGATAAATAGTAAGTCCTTCTGCTTCTAACTTGTCTAAAGCATCAATATTTACATTTTCAATTTCGATGGTTAGGATGTCTACTTTTTTACCAAAATTATAAACATCATCAAAATTTAAGAGATTTCCTTGATGAAATTCATTGCAAATCTGCGCACAAGGTGCGTCTAAAGAACTGTCTAAAATGAGTGTGTAAATATCAAATTTTTGAGTTTCAGCAAGTAACATTCTGCCTAATTGTCCGCCACCGAGAACGCCCAATTTAAAATCTGAAGAAAAATAGTTTTTCAAAATAGTTATTGTATTGTTTACACAAAAATAAGCATCTATTTTGAATATATGCTGTTAAAAATTAGTGATTCGTAAACTTGTGCCTATTTTGGTTACTTTGTATTCTCTGGCAGGACACTCAGCATTATCTGTTTGTGGAGCTCCCTGAAAATGAACACTATATTTACTATCATCGCAAGTGCATCTTAACGCCAGTCCGTTTTCAAAAACCATCGGAGCAGTACAATCGGTATTAGGGCAAAGTCTATCAAAAGCCACAAAACGGGTATTATCAATATTGAATAATAAAATTCCTTTTTGCCCTCCTTGTATGTAAGCAAATCCTCCTGGAGTTTGCACATTTATAAGTGAAGGGTTGTTTAATTCTGTACTGATACTTACATCAATAGAGGGTAAGCAATTGCTGTTTTGAGGAGCATCTAAGCATCCTAAAAAAGAAATTATAATACAATATATAATCATTTTTTTTATCATTCTAACAAACTGTTTTAATTGAAAACGCTCACAATTTACAAATATTTTGTATATTTGTAATCAATCTCATTCTGATAAGTTTCAGTAATGAGATTTTTAAATTTAAGATCAATGAGCGAGATATCCTATTATACAAAAGAAGGTTTTCATAAATTAAAAGAAGAACTACAACAGCTAGAACAAATAGAAAGACCTAGAGTTACCCAAGAAATTGCAGATGCAAGAGACAAGGGAGATTTGAGTGAAAATGCAGAATATCATGCTGCAAAAGAAGAACAATCTCACTTAGAATTTAAAATTGCCAAATTAAAAAATGTAGTGGCAAGTGCTCGTATTATTGATGAATCTCAATTAGATACTTCTAAGATATTGATTCATTCTATTATAAAAATTAAAAATACTGCTAACAAAATGGTGTTTACTTACACACTAGTTGCCGATTCTGAAACCGATGTGAAAAACGGAAAATTATCTGTTAATTCTCCTATCGGAAAAGGTTTATTAGGTAAAGAAGTGGGTGATATTGCAGAAATTACTGTTCCGAACGGAATTATGAAGTTTGAAGTTATAGATATTAGCAGATAATTATTTAAAAATGAGCATTTTTACCAAAATAATTAACGGAGAAATCCCTTCGTACAAAATTGCAGAAAACGAGCATTTTTTTGCTTTTTTAGACATCAATCCGAATGCAAAAGGACATACATTGGTTGTTCCTAAAAAAGAAGAAAATAAACTGTTTGATTTATCAAAAGAAGATTATTTAAGTTTGATGGATTTCTCTTATCGAGTTGCCAAAGCAATTGAAAAAACAATTCCGTGTAAACGTATTGGCATGAGTGTAATTGGCTTAGAAGTGCCACATGTACATGTGCATTTAATTCCGCTACAGGCTATGGAAGATATTCAATTTCAGAAAAAAGAAGTTTTCTCTTCGAATGAATTTATAGAGATTGCTAAAAATATTTCGGATAATTTTGAATAAGTAAAAGATTACTCCCTACACAGGAATGATATTAACTTTTACGCAACAAAATCTGAAAAGTAGTTCCTTTCTCTATTTCTGATTTTAAAACACCAATTTTTCCTTGATGATAATCTTCAACAATTCTTTTTGAAAGTGATAGTCCTAAACCCCATCCTCTTTTTTTGGTTGTAAAACCAGGTTTAAAAATTTGCTTTTGCAATGATTTGGGTATACCTTTTCCAGTATCTGAAACCGTTAACCTAATATTTTTTGGAGTATTTTCTATCACTAATTTCACCTCTCCCTTTCCTAGCATCGCATCAATAGCATTTTTAATAAGGTTTTCGATTACCCAACCAAATAATTCTTTGTTTAAGTCTAGAAAAATCTCATCATCCGAAGTAGAAAAATTAAAGCTTATTTGCTTAGAGCTTCTCGATTCTAAATAATTAAAAGCGGTTTTAGAAATAGCAACCAAATTTTGTTTTTTCAATTCAGGCACAGAGCCAATTTTAGAAAATCGTTCTGCAATTGTATTTAAACGATATACATCCTTTTCTATTTCATGGATGTATTTATCATCTACTTTTTCTAATTTCAAAATAGCAATCCAACCGAGTAAAGAAGAAAGTGGCGTACCAATTTGATGCGCTGTTTCCTTTGCCATACCTGTCCATAATTTATTTTGTTCAGCAATTTTATTCGAAGTGAAAACCATATAAATTACCGATAAAAATAGTACTAAAATAAGAATCAGCGCTAGTGGATAATAAGTAAGTTTATTTAACAAATCTGAATCTCTATAATAAATATATTCTGTAACCCCCAAGTACTTAACTTCAATTGGGCTGTTTTCCTTTTTCATCCTACGCAATTCTTTTTTTAAAAAAATTGAGTCTAATGATTTTATCGAATCTAAATTATAAGACTCCTTTATAATGCCGTTTTGATGTACTAAAATTAAAGGGATGTTTTTTGTTTGCTCAATAATTTTAAGTGGTAACGTTACACTTGCGTCTTTATTAACTATTGCCAACTCTCCAATTGCAGTGGCATAATTTTCCATTTTAGCACGCTCTTCCTGCTTAAATTTCTGAAAGAAAATATAGGTATTCCACAGAATTAAAGAAACAATTACGAACGATGCTAAAATTGCAATTCGTTTTACCCACAAAGTGTTTTTAAAAAAAATCATCAGCCAAATATAAACTATATAACTTATTCTTTAAAATGATAGTATATTTACACATCAAAAAATCTACACATATGTTATCTATCAATCCAAAAGACATACCAACAGCCAAATTACACGGATACCTACTAAGTGCTGTAGCTCCTAGACCCATTGCTTTGGCAAGTACTGTTGATGCCGATGGAAATCCTAATTTGTCACCCTTTAGTTTTTTTAATGTGTTTAGTGCAAATCCACCGATTTTAATTTTCTCTCCAGCTCGAAGAGTAAAAAACAACACCACAAAACATACCTTAGAAAATGCATTAGCAACCAAAGAAGTGGTTATAAATGTAGTGAATTTTGATATGGTACAACAGATGTCTTTAAGTAGTACAGAATATAGTGACGGGGTTAATGAATTTGAAAAAGCAGGATTTACAATGCTTTCTTCGGATAAAGTACAGCCTTTTAGAGTCGCCGAATCACCCGTGCAAATTGAATGTAAAATAAACGAAGTAATTGCTTTAGGAAATAAAGGTGGCGCAGGAAATTTAATTATTTGCGAAGTAGTAAAATTACATATTGATGAAGCAGTTTTAGATAAAAACGGTGCCATTGATAATCATAAAATAGATTTGGTAGCAAGAGCAGGGGGTAGTTTTTATAGTAGAGCAAAGAGTGGTTTTTTCGAAATACCAAAACCGCTTACAACATTAGGAATTGGCGTAGATAATATTCCATCAGCAATTAGAAATAGTACCGTTTTATCTGGTAATAATTTAGGAATGTTAGGAAACATAGAACAATTACCAACAAAAAACGATGTTGATAACTTTGCAGAAGACAATCTAAAATTTGTTGGGATAGAAACCACAAAAAAACATACATTTGCACAAGATTTTTTAAAGAAAAACGATGTAGAAAGTGCTTGGAAAGTGCTTTTAATTAAATAAAAGAAGAATATGGAAATTATTGGAAAAATTAAATTAATAAACGAAGAACAAACTTTTGGTGCTAGCGGATTTAGAAAAAGAGAGCTAGTTGTAACCACAGACGACCAATATCCACAAATGATTTTGATTGAGTTTGTACAAGATAAATGCGATTTATTAAACAGCTACCAAATTGGACAAGATGTAAAAGTTTCTATCAACATTCGTGGTAGAGAGTGGATCAATCCAGAAGGTGTTGCAAAATATTTTAACGCTATTCAAGGATGGAGAATTGAAAACTTAGCACAGGCTCCTGCTCAAAATATGCCACCTGCAGATTTAGCACCAGCGCCAGATTTAAATGCTAGCGAACCAGATGATTTACCTTTTTAAATTACTTTTAAAACTAAAATAAAAAGAGCTTACAAATTTGTAAGCTCTTTTTGTTTTTAAAAATACCGTATTATTTCTTTTTTTCTTCTTGATTTTTCGCACGCTTATCAGGCATTGGTCCTCTAAGATGAATAACCAATCCGTTTAAAAAGTTTCGTAAAAATTGATCTCCACATTCTTTGTATTTCGGATGACTTTCATTTCTGAAAATAGCTCCTAATTCTGCTTTCGAAACTTTAAAATCTACCAAAGCGCAAATATCTACAATATTGTTGTCTCGTAATTTGTGCGCAACACGCAATTTTTTAAAAATATCATTATTTGTTAATCCCATTTGGCAAAAGTACTATTTTAGCAAACAATTTCATAGAAATGATTTGGTTAACCGATAAAATAGAATTCCCTCCACACAAAACCGCTACCAAAGATGGTATTATTGCTTTAGGTGGCGATTTGTCTGAGAAAAGATTAATACACGCATACAAAAACGGAATTTTCCCTTGGTTTTCTGAAGATGATCCAATTGTTTGGTATAGCCCCGTAAAAAGAATGGTATTGTTTCCTTCGGATTTAAAAATTTCTAAATCGATGCAAAAAATCATCAAAAAAAAGGAATTTATCATTACCGAAAATAAAGCTTTTAAAGAAGTTATTTTTAACTGTAAAACCATCAACAGAAAAGATGATTTTGGCACTTGGATTACTGACGATATGGAACAAGCCTATCTGAATTTACATCAAAAAGGGGTTGCAAAATCTATTGAGGTTTGGCAAAATAATATTTTAGTTGGCGGCTTATATGGGTTAGAAATTGGCAACATTTTCTGTGGAGAAAGCATGTTTAGTCTAGAAAGTAATACCTCTAAATTAGCATTTATCCATCTAGTAAAAAAGCAACAATATACACTTATTGATTGTCAGGTTTACAACCCTCATTTAGCAAGTTTAGGTGCTAAAGAAATTGATAGAAATGTATTTTTAGAGTTTTTAGATAATTTCAATACAAAGTAATCGTATAATTTTTATCTTTGAATCTAATTTAGCATCAAGAAAATGGATATCAAAAATGCACAACTACAAGTAGATAATTGGATTAAAACTCATGGAGTTCGGTATTTTAACGAGCTAACCAATATGGCACAATTAACTGAAGAAGTTGGTGAGGTTGCCAGAATTATTGCTCGCAGATACGGTGAACAAAGCGAAAAAGAAAGTGACAAAAACAAAGATTTAGGTGAAGAACTAGCAGACGTTTTATTTGTTGTTTTGTGTTTAGCAAACCAAACGGGTATTGACTTACAAGAGTCTTTTGATAAAAAATTAGATTTTAAAACGAAACGAGATCACGATAGACATCATAATAATAAAAAATTACAGAAATGACTTTTTTAGAAAAAACGCAAACAACAAAATTTTGGATAAACGTAGTAAAAGTTGCCATCCCTTTCTTTATTATCGTTGTAATTATATCTTTAATAGTAAATAGCTCTAAAGATCTATTTTCAGGTGATTTTAATGCAGTTTCTGAAACTAATTTCGCTCAAGGAAAATGGAAAGAGTTTTGGGCGTACAAAATTGTATTCAGTATATTTTATGGAATTTGGGTAAGTAATAAAAATACTAAATAATTTGGATTTACAACTCGAGTTTAAACAGGAAAAACTAAACAATATTATTAAAATTTCTGGTTCTAAAAGCGAATCGAATAGGCTACTTATTTTACAACATTTTTTCTCCGAATTAGGTATCAAAAACTTATCTAATTCAGATGATACAGAGCATTTACAAAAAGCTTTATCAACAAAAAAAGAAGTTGTAGATATTGGTCATGCAGGTACTGCAATGCGATTTTTAACTGCTTTTTTTGCAACTCAAGAAGGACGACAACAAATTGTTTTAACAGGCTCTGAAAGAATGCAAAATAGACCTATAAAAATTTTAGTTGATGCATTAAAAAACCTAGAAGCAGAAATCTCTTATGTAGAAAAAGAAGGATATCCACCGTTAAAAATTGTAGGTAAAAAAATCACAAAAAACCATGTTCAAATTAATGGAAACGTAAGTAGCCAATATATTTCTGCATTGCTATTAATTGCCCCAAGTTTAAAAAATGGTTTAAAGATTAAGTTAACAGGAAAAATTACTTCTGTTCCGTATATAAACATGACGTTGAGTTTACTACAACAATTAGGTATACAAAGTAATTTTAAAGATAATTTAATTACTATTCTTCCAAAGAAATCTATACAAAAACAAACAATTATTGTAGAGTCTGATTGGAGTTCAACTTCCTATTTTTATAGTATAATTGCATTGAGTGAGATTGGTACAGAAATTACTTTATCATCCTATAAAAAACAAAGTTTACAAGGCGATGCTTGTTTATCAGAAATTTATAAAGATTTCGGTGTAGAAACTCTTTTTAAAGACAACACAATTACTTTAAAAAAAGTAGAAAATCATCAAAAAAAACATCTTACCTATAACTTAAAAAATGCACCAGATATTGCACAAACTATTGCCGTTACTTCATTTGGGTTAGGGATTTCTTGTGATTTATTAGGACTACACACCTTAAAAATTAAAGAAACTGACAGGTTAGAAGCACTTAAAAAGGAACTCACTAAATTGGGTGCAAACATTAATATTACCAACGATAGTTTGTCTTTAAAAGCATCCGAAGAAATTAATAAAAACATTGCTATAAACACATATAATGACCATAGAATGGCAATGGCTTTCGCTCCGTTAGCCATAAAAACTTCAATTACCATTCTAGAAGCTGAAGTAGTTACAAAATCTTATCAAAATTTTTGGAAAGACCTTCAACAAATTGGTTTTCAACTTTCAGAACTGTAAATAATTAGCGAAACACTTGACAACGCCTATCTCGATGTTGTATATTTGCCCGCATTATTAAAGAAATTTATTTTATGAAATTATCACAATTTGGCTTTGAATTACCTGAAGAGTTAATCACAGAACACCCTGCAGAACATAGAGATGAAGCTCGTTTAATGGTTTTAAACAGAGAAAAACAAACTATTGAGCACAAAAAATTTAAAGACCTTATCAATTATTTTGAAGAAGGAGATGTAATGATGTTAAATAACACCAAAGTATTTCCTGCGCGTATGTTTGGGCACAAAGAAAAAACAGGTGCACGCATCGAGGTTTTCTTATTAAGAGAATTGAACGAAGAAAATAGATTGTGGGACGTATTGGTAGATCCAGCTCGTAAAATTAGAATTGGAAACAAATTGTTTTTTGGCGAAAATGAAGATTTAGTTGCAGAAGTAATAGACAATACAACATCAAGAGGAAGAACCTTACGTTTTTTATATGATGGTCCTTATGATGAGTTTAGAAAAAAATTAGACGAATTAGGACAAACCCCATTACCAAAACATTTTAACCGAGAAATTGAACCTTCAGACGAAGAACGTTACCAAACAATTTATGCAAAACATGAAGGAGCGGTAGCAGCACCAACTGCTGGTCTACACTTTTCTAAACACTTACTAAAACGTTTAGAAATTAAAGGAGTAGATTTCGCTGAAGTAACGCTACACGTTGGTTTAGGAACTTTTGATTCTGTTGAAGTTGAAGATTTATCGAAACATAAAATGGATTCTGAGAAAATTTTTATTTCAAACCAAACTTCTGAGAAAATTAATGCCGCTAGAAAAAACAAGAAACGTGTTTGCGCTGTAGGAACTACAGTAATGCGTACAGTAGAATCTTCTGTTTCATCAAAGCATGAATTAAAACCTTTTGAAGGGTGGACAAATAAATTTATTTTTCCAGAATATGATTTTAGTATTGCCAATGCAATGGTTACAAATTTTCACACACCAAAATCTACTTTAATGATGATGGCTGCTGCTTTTGCAGGCTATGATTTTTTAATGGAAGCATATAAAGAAGCTATAAAAGAAGGATACAAATTCTATACTTACGGTGACGCAATGTTGATCATATAATTTATATATAAATATTTTACAACAAGCCTCACAATTTTTTTGTGAGGTTTTGTTTATTTTTGCCATTAATGGAAACAAAAAAAACAGACATACGAGCATTAACAAAAGAGCAACTACGCAATTTTTTTATAGAAAATAACGACAAAGCTTTTCGTGGAAATCAAGTGTATGAATGGCTATGGCGAAAATCTGCCCATTCTTTTAATGATATGACTAATATTTCTAAAGAAACTAGAGAAATGTTAGAAAAAAACTTTGTCATTAACCATATAGAAGTAGATTCTATGCAGCGTAGTAAAGACGGAACCGTAAAAAATGCCATCCGTTTGCACGATGATTTAATTGTAGAATCTGTTTTAATACCTACCGAAACCCGAACAACTGCTTGTGTTTCTAGTCAAGTAGGTTGTAGTTTAGATTGTACTTTTTGTGCCACTGCTCGCTTAAAAAGAATGCGAAATTTAAATCCTGATGAAATTTACGATCAAGTTGCCGCTATCAACAAAGAAAGCCTGTTATATTACAATCATAAACTTTCTAATATTGTTTTTATGGGGATGGGAGAACCTTTGATGAATTACAATAATGTCATAAAATCCATCGAAAAAATCACCTCTTCAGAAGGCTTAGGCATGTCACCAAAACGAATTACAATTTCTACCTCAGGTGTACCAAAAATGATAAAAAAAATGGCGGATGATGCTGTTAAATTCAATTTAGCAGTTTCTCTACATTCAGCAATTGATGAAGTTAGAACCTCAATCATGCCGTTTAACAAAACGTTTCCTTTAAAAGATTTGAAAGAATCTTTGATTTATTGGTATGAAAAAACACAGTGTAGAGTTACTTATGAATATATTGTTTGGAAAGATATCAATGATAAAAAAGAAGATATTAAAGCTCTCGTTGAGTTTTGTAAAGTAATTCCATGTAAAGTAAATTTAATTGAGTACAACTCTATTGATGATAGTAGGTTTCAGCAAGCTGATAAACAAACCATTAACAACTATATTTCTAACTTAGAAATGAATGATATTATTGTAAATGTACGTCGTTCTCGTGGTAAAGATATTGATGCCGCTTGTGGACAATTGGCAAATAAATCTCAGTAATTTTTACTCCACCTTCTTTAATACCGCTTTTTGAACTGTAGAAATAGGAAAGCCTAAAACCTCAGGAATCTCTTTTGATATACCGCCAGAGGTAGTTTTATTCTTTTTTGCAGTAAATAAAATTTCGAAATCCATTTTGTTTTCAAAAAACTCAAACCGTGTGCTTAAAAAATTTCCTTGCACTTCAAAAAAACTATACAACGTGTTGTTGGCATATTTTGCAGGAATAATAATTCCATTATTTTCATCAATATCAAAAACGCCTTTTATTTTATCTTTCACAATCAATGTATAGTTTCTAGATTGCCCTTTATACACCAACTTATAATCGAATTTATGTACAGAATCTGTTTTTATCAAATGAAATTCCATCGGAATTTCTTGTGTTCTCCCAGAAGCATTAATGTGCAAAACACCTTTGTAAATACCAACAGCATTTTCTGGAAAACCGATTGCTATATCTTGTGAAAACCCACTAGAAATAATTAAAAAAAAGAAAACAAAAAAAGTAAATTGTTTCATTGCAAATTATTTTTATCAAAGATAGTCATTCGTAATTAATTCACTATTTTTGATATCATCATTCTATGAGTATAATAGCCAAAATAAAACACCCCATTCAAAAAGAAATGGAAATCTTTGAAACCAAATTCAAAGATGCCATGTTGTCTAAAGTTCCGTTATTAAATAGAATCACCTATTATATTGTTCGTAGAAAAGGAAAACAAATGCGCCCAATGTTTGTTTTTTTAGTCGCAAAAATGGTTTCTGATGGTGGTTTTGACGAACGAACTTACAGAGGAGCATCCGTAGTAGAATTGATACATACGGCAACATTGGTACATGATGATGTAGTTGATGAAAGTAACCGCCGTAGAGGTTTTTTCTCAATAAATGCTCTTTGGAAAAATAAAATTGCGGTTTTAGTAGGCGATTATTTACTCTCAAAAGGATTATTACTTTCTATTGATAACGAAGATTTTGATTTGTTAAAACTCATCTCTATCGCTGTTCGAGAAATGAGTGAAGGCGAATTATTACAAATAGAAAAAGCCCGGAAACTAGACATTACAGAAGATATTTATTTTGAAATTATCAGACAAAAAACAGCAACCTTAATTGCTGCTTGTTGTGGCATTGGGGCGGCATCAGTTGGCGCAAAGAATGAGACTATTCAGCAAATGAGGAAGTTTGGTGAATATATCGGTATTGCTTTTCAAATTAAAGATGATTTATTTGATTATACCGATGCTAAAATCGGCAAACCAACAGGTATTGATATCAAGGAGCAAAAAATGACACTTCCGCTTATTTACACGTTAAATAATTGCTCTCAAAAAGAAAAAAAATGGATAATCAACTCTGTAAAAAAACACAATAAAAACAAAAAACGTGTAAAAGAAGTCATCACTTTTGTAAAGGAAAACGGCGGAATTGAATACACCAAAACAAAAATGCACGATTACAAAAATAAAGCTTTTGCCATTCTAAAAAATCAGCCAAATTCTCCTTATAAAGAATCTTTACTACAAATGGTTGATTATGTGGTAGAGCGAAAGATATAATATCAAATGTCTGTTCAAGTAAAATTCTGAAAGAATTTAGTATCGAAAACAAAATGTTTTAAAATTTCTCTACTTTCTTAAAAAAATCTGAAAGAGAAATATCAAAATAAGAGCAAATTTTTGATAGTGTAGATATTGTAATGTTTGCTTTTCCTTGTTCTATTCTTGCCAAATGAATACCTGTATCTATATAAAAATCATCTAAAGAAATGGTTGTTTCTTTTCGTATACCTTTAATACAAAGAGCTATTTTCTTTATTAATATTTCGTCTTTTATTTGTGTCAAAACCGTCACACAAATTCTATAATAGTAACAAATTTAAAATGACATATTTGTCATTTTAAATTATTTTTTATATATTTAGATCTTCAAATTGCTAAAAGTTCCCTTTTTCTTCAAAAAGGAATTTTTTTTCACTAATTTTAAACCTTATAATAATTATGAAAACAAGAAAAAATAACCTTTTAAAATTTGGAGTATTCCTTTTTGGAATAAGCCTACTTTTATGGAATTGTAAATTAGAACCTACTCCAGATAAAATAATACAAACTTTAGAACCTCAATTATTAAGTTTAAATACGGCAATGAAAAATAATGAGTTTATAGAAATAACTAATAAATTTAAAATGGAGAATTTATTAAATCCTAATACATATTCTAAAAACACAATAGATTTTACAATAGATTTCAGTAATTTTTATAAAATTAAACAACAGAATTATCTCTCTTATACTTTTTTAATAAAAAGAGATAGTACAAATACTAATGTTGTAGAAAATCTTGTTATTGAAAAAAAACATGATACAATTAGAGGCTATATTCTCAAGTATGAAAATATAAATTATGCACAAGAAACTAATAACCTATATTTAAACGCTACTGTTTCAAAAAGTAATTACGAAGATGATATAAACAAATTAATTGACAATTATAATGTTAACTTAAGCAATAGAGCAGGAGGATGGGATTGTCAATATGTCAATATATCACTACCAAGATCGTGTTCAGTCCATGGGTCATTTAATAGCGGTAATTCTGCTTGTGCTAATTATGGGTTAAGTGATTGGGTAACATTATATAATCAAGAAGTTTGCAACTTTACTGGGAGTGGAGATACAACATCAATAGATCAAGCAGATGGTCCAGGAGGAGGTGGAGGTAGTGGACACAACGACAGTTCTACCGCACCAATTATCCCATGCGATTCAACAAATGATAATGATATTACCTCTAGTAACGGTGGTTGTTTTGATGCAAATAATGAACAAGAAGATCCTTGTAAATATATTAAACTTCAAATACAAAATCCTATCTATACTCAACAAGCAAATATTTTAAAAACAAAAACTGGCTTAAAAAAAGAAACTGGATACAAACAAAATAAAGATGGTAGACAGATTCCTCTAACAGAAACTAATAATGGTCACTCTCTGAAAATACCAATAGATAACAATACAATTGGATATATGCATACACATCTCGATGATTTTCTTACAGGAGAAACAGACCCAAAAACTGGAAACCCAATTATTGCAAAACCTATTCGTATGTTTTCTCCTGCAGATCTTATTAAATTTTTACAAATAGTAAAGAAAACTAAATACAACGGAGTGCCAACACATTTAGTTTATGCAACAATAATTACAAGTACTGGAAACTATACACTTCGCTTTAAAGGAAACACTGACAATCTTGTGGGTATAACTACAGCAGATGATTATACAAAAATTTATAAAAAGTTATTTAAAAAATATAAAAATAATGTAGAAAAAGCTTTTTTACATTTTATTAAAGAGGTAATAAATATAGATGGTATTAATTTATATAGGATAAGAGATAATGGAGATATAGAAAAGAAAACACTTAAAGATAACGGACAAGTAGATACAAATGATTGTTAAAAACAAGTTTAATTTTAAAATGAAAAAAAAATGAAAAAAATAATATTTATAATAGTAATTTTCTTTACAATTTTTAGTTGTAAAGCACAAACAATAATACTTGTTGAAGATTTTGAAAACTATGACAGAGAACTGCCTGATAACGTATATGTTAAAGATGTAAATAATCTTTTAGATAAATATGTTGGAGTATGGAAAGGAACGTATCTTAATAAAAATTATGAGTTTAGAATAATAAAAATTACTGATAATGATATTAAGCTTCAGTATAAGGAAGATAAATTATTAATCCGTTATAAAATTACTGATAATGTAAGAAATGAACTTGTTAATACTTTAAATCTACCCAATGATAACAAGTACATAATTAATGGTAAATACCTAGCTAATAGTGGTGGATATCTTTTAAACTACTTAGGTCTTAAAGGAGAGTGTGGTCAAAATGGAGATGTTTATATTTCTATTTACGATACTAATAATATAAAGATGAAATTATACTTACAAGTAGATGGTGAAATATATCTTAATTGCACAACAGGTGCAGTTGAGCAAATTTTACCAACGAGTTGGATTGATTTAACAAAACAATAATTAGCACAAACCATAACCCTATAGAAACATAATAGCAGATTTAGAACTAAACAAAGTAAGTTTTTAGGACACTATCTCATAAAGTGTCATTTTGAAAGACACTCTTTCAAAATCTGTGTAAGTTTAAAATTCGGGATTAGGTTATTTATAACTTAATCCTGTTTTCAAATATAATCAAAAATTGGTTAAGAATAACGCCCCAATTTCTAATAGGCATTGTCCATTTTCTTGTACTTTCTCTTAGTGCTAAAAATACAGACTTCATTACTGCATCATCTGTAGGAAAAGAGAGTTTATTTTTTGTGTATTTTCTAATCTTTCCGTTTAAGTTTTCTATCAGATTAGTGGTGTATATTATTTTTCTAATTTCAGCAGGAAAATCAAAGAAAACGGTGAGTTCATCCCAATTATTTTCCCAACTTTTAATGGCGTAAGAATATTTAGAGTTCCATTTGTCTTTGAAGTCGTTTAAAGCGGCTTTAGCGGCTTCTTTTGTAGGTGCTGTGTAGATTTGTTTCATATCTTTTACAAACTCCTTTTTATCTTTCCATACCACATAACGCATGGTGTTTCTAATTTGATGTCCTACGCATATTTGAGTTACAGAGTTTGGGAACATCGTTTTTATGGTGTCTGTAAATCCATTTAAATTATCGGTAGCAGTAATTAAAATATCTTGTGTTCCTCGTGCT
>Ga0256845_1000743_pt1 | contig 28713 bp, 20 predicted proteins | sample RiftiametaG_FD_189101 | JGI IMG/M metagenome (GOLD analysis project Ga0256845, IMG submission 189101) | Tube worm associated microbial communities from hydrothermal vent at the East Pacific Rise, Pacific Ocean - Riftia | ecosystem: Host-associated > Annelida > Integument > Unclassified ...
CATCAAAAAAGCTTCTGTTAGGTTGATTCATTCCAAAAGCATAAGTGTTGTTTATTACTTTTATTTGAGGCTCAAAATCTTGCGGTATTCCACTAACAATGGTACTCTCTTTAACATCGCTTACAATGGCTCTTACCGAACCGAGATGGTCTTTCCTAAGGTTATATTTAATACTTTCTGATCATTTAAAAGCAAACAAGAACTATCTGTTTTTAATGAATCATTTATTTGTAAATTAAAGTTGTAAAGCAACGTTTCTTGATTAAGAACACAGGAATATTTGTCTGAATCAAGAAAAATTCCATAAACCTTTCTATTAACAGAATCTTCTCTCATCAAAGCAAATAAAGAAAAAACAGAAGAACTTAATTGGTTTGGATATGTTGCTGCCCTATAATATAATTTTTTATAATTGATAGAAGAAATAGCACTATCTCCGTTTAAATAATACTCTCTATCTATGCTCCCAAAAGGTGCACCAATACCTGAAACATCTAAGTGAGTTATCCAAACAGAGCCTTCTATAACTAAAGGAGTATAAGTTTGAGTCATACCTAGAAAACAAATAAACAAAAAAGGAACAACGATTATTTTTTTCATCTTACTAAGATAGTAAATATTTTTCACACTCGTCCGACCGCTTTTATATTCAGCTTAAAGCGGTCGGAAGAGTGATTAGAGCAAAAAACCTTTATTCTCGATAAATTTCTCATTCTTCGAAACACTCGAATTGACAGGTTTTTTCGTTTGTATGAGAAAAGAAGCAACGGTGCTTTTACATAAATAGTGTACATTTGTTTTTATGAAAAAGAGCATCCAAAACATCTGTTTTTTTAACACTACCCAATTTTGGGGTGGAGGAGAAAAATGGCATTTTGAGGCTGCAGAAATGATGGCTGATACAGCAAATAACACTTTTTTTGTTTGTGATGGAAAAGGAGAGTTATCTAAAAAACTTACCAATAAATCAGTTACTCAATTTCATATTACCACTAGTAATTTTAGCTTTTTAAACCCTACCAAGGTTAATAAGTTGGTAAAATTTTATATTGAAAACAACATTGATATTGTTATTTTTAATAGTCCAAAAGATTTAAAACTGGGTGGAAAAGCAGCAAAAAAAGCAGGTGTAAAAACCATTGTTTACCGTAGAGGGATTGCCGTTGAAGTAAGAAAAAAGAGCTTAAATGAAAATTTATTTAAAAATGTGGTAACCCACTTTATTTTTAATTCTCAATCAACAAAAAGCCTTTTAGAGAAAAATTACCAAACAATTATTGCTTCAAAAAAAACAGCGATTATTTATAATGCTATCGAGTTTCCTAAAAAGGAACTCACCCCCAAAAGCTCATTACCCTCTACCCCAATAACTATCGGAAATGCAGGGCGTTTGGTGGAACAAAAAGGGCAGCATTTTTTAATTGATATTACCAAAAAATTACAGCAACTAAAAGTTGATTTTAAAATTCAGGTAGCTGGAGATGGCCCTTTGTTTGATGAATTAGACACCCTCATCAAAAAAGAAAAATTAACAGAACACATTGAACTACTTGGTTTTGTTAGCGATATGAAGCGTTTTATGCAAGGCATAGATATTCTTGTATCTACTGCTTTGTGGGAAGGCTTTGGCTTTGTTTTAGCCGAAGCAATGGTGTACAAAAAACCGGTTTTGGCTTTTAATTTAAGCAGTAACCCTGAATTGGTAAAAGATGGCGAAAATGGTTTTTTAATTCCTGAAAATGACACCACCTTATTTGCCGAAAAATTAGCGTTATTAATTAACGATAAAACGCTGAGAACTCAACTAGGAGAGAATGCCTACTCTTTTGCTAAAACAAATTTTGAGAAGCAGCAACAGTTTCAAAAGTTGCTTGATTTTATCTTTTAGAAGGTCTAATCCCAATTTTCTTTTTAGGAATTGCCCCAATAGGAATAGAATGAAACTGCATAAACTTTCCTCGTTGATTGGTAATGTAAAAAACAACATTGTTTCGAGTTCGAGTTCCTGTTTTAACAATTTGTAAATCCAAGCATGTTTTTTTGTCTTTCTCCTTCATTTCATGGGTACTACTTGCCCAAACTCCATCGGCAGAGGTTTTCACTTTAACCCCTGGCTGAGACATAGAGATTAGCTTGATGTAAGCATCAGCATCAAAATCAAAATTAAGTTGTTTTACAGCTGTAGTATATTGATCGATGTAAGGGTAAAGGTGTGAAATTTGCTTCGCAGAATTTACTCGAAAAGAATACTCGTACATAAAAGCATTACCCCCTTCAACCGGAACATTTTCTTTGCTTTTTACCGACATAAATAGGCGGTATAAATTACCATCATCTCCATTAATACCTTCTATCACTAATTTAAAAATATAGCCTCCAAGCTCAGGTAAAAGTTCTCCTTCTAAAGGGTTTATTGGCCCAAAAGTGTACCACTTTTTGTCGTAAACTGCTTGTCCGGCAAAAGATTTAGTGTGTATTAAATTTCCTCTTTTGTAATTTCCTACAGGATCTTTGTTTTCAATATCTTTATTAGAGAAACATCCTGAACCATACAACGAAAACTTAGTGGTTGTATTAAACCCTGATTTATTTTCATCATGTGCCCCTCCTGTATCAGGATCATAAACACGAATATAAAAAGGTGTTTTTTGGTCTTTCGGGATCGAGAAAAAGATAATTTGATTGTTATCGTCATCTCCCCAACTGTCTTCAGAGTTTTTACCAAAAGTTACTAAAAAAGGAATGTTTTCGTTTTTTGCAGGAATTGCTTGCGCCTTTACTTGTAAGGTGTTAACCAATAAAATAAAGCTTAATAATAAGATAGTGTTAAATTTCATGCTGCGCTAATTCCAATTTTTATGCCAAGATACCAATTTTTATTGAGCCAAGATTTTAAATGCTACTCTTCTATTTTTTGCTCTACCCTCTTCGGTTTCATTAGATGCAATAGGCTTAGTTTCACCATAACCATATGCTTTTAAACGTTTTCTTTTTACCCCTATATGAACCAAATAGGATAGTACAGAGTTTGCTCTTTTTTGAGATAGTTTAAGATTAGATGTTTCATCTTTTTTAGCATCAGTATGCGCTTCAATCTCTATTTTAATTTCAGGATTTGCAGCTAAATAAAGTGCCAATTTATCTAGTTCAAGTTTTGACTCTTGGTTTAATTTATATTCGTTTCTTCCAAAATAAATACCTTTCAAAACCATATTTGCATTTCCTTCTTCATCAACTTCTAGTTTTCCAAAATCAGGCAACAGCACAGCGTTACTGTCTGTACCAATTTGTTTTAACTCCGCTTTATCAAAACCTAATTGGTGCGCTTTTCTAAAAATAGGAATTAGCTCGTAAGGAGAATTTGCTTTTTCGGTAGTATAAACATATTCTTTTGTTTCAGCATTGTATGTTTCACTAACTCCCTTTAAACCTTTAAAAGCTAAAGGATCATCTTTTACCGATGTGCTACTTGTAAAGAGCTCTAACACATAAAAAGAGCTTTCATTATTGTTTAACATTTTAGTTGCCGTAAACCCTTGCTTCTCCATTAACCCCATAGCAGCATCTTCGAGTTTAACTTTAGGTTTTACCTTAATTGTTTTATAAAAGCATGCTGTTAATATTTCTCCCGAAAGGGAATCTTTACCTGCTATTAAAATTTTAATCTCTTTAACTCCGGCAGAATCATAAGCATGGGTAAAACCTGCATTTTTTAAGATTACAGAATCCCCATAATCAATGTAATAGTTTAACATTTTAAATGCTGACCATGTTCCTTGTTGCACTTCAACAGCAAATTCTTCATCAACAAAAACAGAATCAAAACAAGTTATTTGTGGCTGAATAATTTCTAAAATTTCTAATTCGTAAGTTGCTTCATTTACAAAGGTTTTATCAATCATTGGATCCATCACATTTAACTCTACGATATACAATCCTGCTTTATCATAACAGTGAAAAGTTTCTAATGTTTGCTCTTTTATTCCATCTCCAAAATCCCATTCATATATCATAGCAATAGAATCTGCATTTAAAGTTGCCACTTCAAAAAATTCAAAACAAAGTTGAGTTTCTCTTACTTCTTCACAAACCCCAAAATCAGGGTAACTAATATTTACTTTATAAAGTTGGTCTTTTCCACCTCTGTTTGATGAGAAATAAGCCTCCCTGTTTTTACCATTCCAAACAATTCCAAAATCATCAAAAGAAGAATTTATATTGGTATCTAAATGTGTTGGAATGTTCCAAAAGCCATAAGAAACAGAAGTAAAATAAACATCTAATCCTCCATAACCACCTTTTTTATCTGAGGCATAATAAAGTTCGTTAGTTACTGTTATAAAAGGGAATAGTTCATTTGCTGCAGTATTAATTTCATCACCAAGGTTTGTTAATTTACCATATGTATTTCCATTAATTTTTATCGAATAAATGTCTTTCCCACCAAATCCTCCATCCTTATCCGAAACAACATAAAGCGTTTTTCCATCTTTAGATAGTGTGGGCTGACCGATGTTATATTCAGCAGAGTTAAAAGGGCAAGGTTTAACATTCCCCCATTCATTACCATCATAAGTAGCTTTAAAAACACCAAGTCTATTATTTTCTTTTGTTCGATTTTTTAGTTTGACATTAACGGATAAACTTCTTGTAAAATAAGCTGTTTTCCCATCTTTACTAAACGTTATTGGTCCATCATGAAAGCTTGTTTTTAAAGCAGAGCTAAATAATTTTGGAGCGCTGTAATTTCCATTTTTTTCTGAGATAAAAAAGAGATCTGTTAATGGTTTTTCGGTATCTTTTTCTACAATTGTAATCGCCTCATTTTGAACACCAACACCACAAAAAACTACCCCATTTTTATAGTATGAAGGAGCATAGGCTTTTTCTACATTCCCAATATCTATCACAGAAATCTCCACTTTATCTTGTGCAAAGCTTAAGTTAAAATGAATTAATAACCCGCCAATTAATATATATTTTAGACTGTTTTTTATCATTAGAAAAATCGGGGGTCAAATGCTTTTACTTTGTATTTAAAATCATACCTCAAATACACTTCATGACTTCCGTTATTGTATTGTTGCAGTTTAGAAATTGTTTGATCAAAAGAATATCCAAAAATAATTTGATCGTTTATATGAAGTTGAACCATTCCCACAATAGCATCGTTGGTACGGTAAGATACTCCAAAGGCAATTTTATTATTAAAATCTGCCAATAAATTTACATCTACTTGATATACCGAATTAGGTAAATATCTTGACATAAAAGAAGGTTTTAATTCTATCTTATCAGTGATTTTAAAATTAACCCCTGCCTCAAACAAATAGTTATAATTACTAAAATCGTTACTAATATCAACACTAGATGAATTGGTACTTAATTCGTGCTGTAAAAACATGGGCACCGAAAATCCGATATGATATCGAGGTGTTTTATAAAAAATACCGGCACTAAAATCGGGAAAAATATACATAGGAGAATTTGCTGAAAAAGCATCATCATTAGTTTCTGTAGTATTTATTTCTGTCCAATTATTGGTTAAAAATACAGCACTAGCTCCAACCCCAAAAGAAAGCACTTGCTTCTTTTTCATTTTGATTTTATATGCAAAGCTTGCCGAAATATTATTTTCTTTGGTTACACCAATCACATCTCTAAATACCATTAAACCCAACCCTAACTTGCCTTTAAGCGCAGGCCCGTGAAGTGTGAAATTTTGGGTAGAAGGAGCGCCATCTAATCCAACCCATTGTTTACGATAAGAAATACTAGCTGAATAAAAATCTAACGCACCAGCGTAAGCAGGGTTTATTGCTAACCTGTTCATCATATACTGACTTGTAAGCGGAACTTGTTGAGCAAAACTGCCCCAACAAATAACTATAAATGATATGGTTAATAGTCTCTTCTTCATCTTTTAATTACAAAATAACCACTGTATTCTTCATTATATTCGGGTAATTTTATCGTGTAAAAATAAGTGTCGGCAGGTAACGTCTTCCCTTCCTTACCTATTCCATTCCAATCGTTTTGATAATTATTTACCGTAAAAACTTCCACTCCCCAGCGGTTAAAAACTATTATTTCACTAGCAACAGTTACTATACCAGGTATTACTAATAAATCGTTTTTACTATCTCCGTTTGGAGAGAACCCTGTTGGCACTTTTAATCCCCCAACAGTAATTACTACCTCATCATAAGTTACAGGGCAAGAGCCATTGGTAATTGTCCAACCAAAAATATTATTTCCCATTGTAAGATTAGAAAGGAATGTTGCCGGATCAAATTCATTGTCGATAGCTCCATTTCCTACAACTAACGACCATTCTCCGTTACCAACTAAAGGTGTATTACCGTCTAAGTTTGTGTTTTGATTAAACACTAAATTTTGATCTTCTCCAGCATTGGCAATTGTTGGCTTTTCTTCTACCTCAACTAGCATTGTACATGTTGCAAAATTTCCTGAAGTATCTGTTACTGTCCAAATTACTGCTGTTATTCCTATAGGGTAAACATCCGATGCGTTATTAGTTGAATTATAATCATTTGTGATGCTTGCGATCATACAGTTATCACTAACTACAGGTTGCCCTACCACAACATTGCTGTCACAAATTACTACATCGTTAGGACAAGCTATTGTTGGTATAGAAATATCGTTAACCGTAACCATAAAAGAGCAAGTATCGGTAAGTCCAGCAGCATCCGTAGCAATAAAAATGTTCAAAGTATTTCCTGCCGGGAATATTGACCCACTGGGTAACCCTCCTATTTGCGAAACAGTAGCACTACAATTATCCGTAGCAGTAATATTATAATTAAACACAGCATCACACGAGTTAATATCATTACCAATAATAGTGTCATTAATACACACTATAATAGGATTTTCAACATCTATTATTGTTACATTATAACTACAGCTAGCGGTATTTAACGATAAGTCTGTAACAGTCCAAATTACGGTTGTTACTCCTAAAGGATATAACCCCGAAGCATTAGCTGTATTATTAAAATCATTGATTAAACTACTTATCCCACAATTTTCTGATACAAATGGTAAGCCTAAGACTGCGTTTACTCCACAGACACCAATATCATTATTAATAATAGTATCATTAGGGCACATAATAGCTGGAGATATTGTATCCACTAAGGTAATTTGAAAAGAACAAGAGTCGATATTCCCATTTCCATCATTTGCAAACAACGTAATTGTAGTGTCTGTGTTTACAACAGAACCAACTGCGGGGGTTTGTATCATCGTAATGGCAATTGGGGAAGCACAATTATCGAATACCGTTGTAGGAAAATAACTAGGTATTGTAAATTCACAATTATTATCAACTATTTCTGTTTGATTTCCCGGGCAGACAACTGTTGGAACTATAGTATCTAACAATGTTATGGTAAAGAAACAAGAGTCAATATTTCCGCTAAGGTCTTCGGCATAAATAGTTATTTGCTGTGTTGTATTGTGTCCAGAAACAAACGTTCCAATTACAGGAGATTGTGTTACCACTATAAAATTATTTAAGGTACAATTATCAGAAAGCCCAGTAATATCATTGGTGTAATCAGGTATAGAAAACGAACACCCTGCATTTAGGTATTCATTTTTATTGGGAGGACAAGTAAATACAGGCACTTCATTATCTACAACAGTAACATTAAAACTACAATTGTTTAAATTCCCTGATAAATCAGTTACGGTATAAGTTACCGTTGTTACTCCAAAATTAAAAGTAAGTCCACTTGCATCATTTAAGCCATTACCCGAAGTCGCCCCAGATAAAACATAACTCACACTATCAATACCGCAATTATCATTACTACTTGAAGGAGCTATTCCGGTAACTAGCGCTCCACAGGTGCCAACATCATTGTTAACGCTTAAATTTGTTTGACAAGTTATTGTTGGTAGCTCAGCATCTATTACCACAACAGTAAAACTACACGTACCTGTATTGTTAGATAAATCTGTAACAGTATAAGAAACCGTTGTTGCTCCTAAATTATTAGTAAGTCCACTTGCATTGTTTAAGCCATTGCCCAAAGTAGCTCCTGACAAAACATAGCTCACACTATCAATGCCACAATTATCATTGCTACTTATAGGAGCTATTCCATTAACTATTGCTCCACAAATACCAATATCATTATTTACACTTACATTTCCGGGGCAAATTATAGTAGGGTTTATTGTGTCAGCTAATAATAGTGTAAAGCTGCAAGAATCTATATTACCACTAACATCGGTTGCATAAATAGTAATTAGCGTGTCTGTTGTTATGGTGCTGCCAGCAAGTGGTTTTTGTGTTATTGTAATTAAAGCATTACTCGTACAATTATCAGACAATGAAAGCGGTGGGTATGCTGGTAAAACAAATGAGCACGCATATTCTGTTTGATTACTTAAACAGGTTATTGTAGGCACTTCGTTATCATTTACGGTAACCGTAAATGTACACGAATCTTGTAATCCTGCACTATCAGAAACAATATATTTAACGGTAGTTATTCCTACATTAAAAGCCGTACCACTCGCATCAGTTATCCCGCTACCTGTTGTTGCTCCAGTTAATGTAAATATTACGAAAGGGTTTGGACAATTATCATTAATTGTTGGCGCTAAACTGTTTACAACAGCACTACAATTTCCTGCATCATTGTTTACTATTTTATTAGTAGGGCAAGTAATTGTTGGTGCAGGATTATTAACTGTAAAGCCTGTTGAAGTAATTTTATCTATCCCAGCAGCAATGGTCCCTAGAGTTGTTACTCCATCATCAACAATTAAAATTTTAACATCTAAATCTTCATTTAATGCACAAACAGAGCTTACATCTGCTGTAAAACAATAGGTATATAATTTAGGGTTACCGTTGTCACAAGAATACACTAAAGCATCACCATCGCCCCAATCAGCACCATTGGTATTGTTAAATTGCCAAGCCAACCCATTATTAATCACATCATAAGTTCCTACCCAATTACCAGCTTCATAAAACCCATTCATATTTATTGCTGACACATTAGAATAACAATCTCCAAAATCCATATATACTGAATCTACCCATTGAAATTCATTAATATTTGCAATGTACATATCGTAACAAAAAGTATCTCTTTCGCACGTTTGTACATTTAGAGTTGTAGAACCATTAACAGTAGCTATTATTCCATCATTATCAGGATCTCCACAAGTTGTTGATTCATCAAATTCTATTACCCCTGTTAAACATTCAAATGAAATATCATAACTATCGATACCATCAATTTGAGCATCCACAACAAAATAATAGGTGCCAGGTCCGTTTGCTGTATATTGAACTATGTTGCTACCCGACAAAAATTGCTGCGATGCAATATCAAAAGTTGCAGAATCTATACATCCACCTCCAAAAGGGCAACTCCCCCCAACCCAAAAAGCATTAATTAAGGTATCATTTGCATCAACTACATTGCTTATCGAAATTTGTAACTTATAATTTCCGGCCGGAACAGTAACTTGATAATAAACATCTTCTCCAGGAGTACTAAAACCAACACAACTAAAATTATTTTCTGTATCACCCTGACCAACAGTTGTTTCTCCAATTAATGTTGTACCACAACTAACTACTATAGGATTAACAGGTGATTTTACAACAACATCAAACAAACAAGTATCTGTATTTCCATTATTGTCTGTTAATATAAAAGTTATTGGGTTTACACCTGAGTTTACAACTGTTCCTGCGACAGGAGTTTGAATTAGACTAGCTACACCACAAGTTGCGGTTGTAGAAACTAATGCAGAATAATCTAACACTGTATATTGACAAGAAGCATTTGAAGTTACCACTTGGTTGGATGGACAGGTAATAGAAAAAGTACAAGGGTTTAACTTCGCTACAAATCCATTCACACTACCTCCACTAGGAATGTTAATAGCACCAAATGTAGCTGCTAAATCATAATTTCCACCAACGTAAACATTTTTATTATTATCAAAAGTAACGCCACGCCCTTCGTCATTCCCCGTACTTCCAGCAGTTTCTACCCATAAAAAATTACCGTTAACTTTTCTTGCCATCACAAAAATATCCTTAGCACCCAAGCTTGATTTTTGGTTTGCTCCACCATTAAAATCAGTATCACCTACAAATGCCCCAGTAATGTACATATTTCCTGATGGGTCAATATTAATAGCCGTTCCATAAGCATCTGCTGCAGTACTGTTTTGCTCCATAATAGTCCAGTCGGTTAAACCTGTAGCTTTAAATAATTTACAAGTAAAAATGTCTTTTGCTGTTCCTATAGATGTAACAGGTGGTATACCTGGGAAAACAATAGAACTACCACCTAATCCTCCTGCTAAATAAAGCCCATCATTATCAAATGCTAATCCTTTAGCTCTATCACCTTGATTACCACCAATAACTTGTGCCCAATTTAAATTTGAAGTAGATTCATTTAATGAAATAACCCAAATATCATCACTTCCTGATGCCCCATTATTATTCTCTGTTGGATTAATTCCTGTTGGTCCATAGGTCCAAGATGAACTTTCAGATGTACCAACCGCAAAAACATCTGTACCATCTGTTACCACATTAAAAGCCTCCACATCACCATCTCCTGTGGTATTAAACATAGTTTTTACCCAAACAGCATTTCCTGCATAGTCATATTTAATAACAAAGCCATCATAATTAGAGCCCGAACCATTCCAAACTATAGGTACTAATGGTGGAAATGTAATATCACTAGAAAACCTACCTGCGATATAAATTCCATTTGCATCAGCCGTAATTCCATAACCTTTACTATCATCATTATCAACCGAGCGTGACACCCATATTAACTCCCCATTTGGGCTGTATGCAGCCAAAAACATATCTTTTTTAGACCCTGTAGGTGTTTGAATGTTTGAGGTTGAAGTAGTAACCCCTTGAAAATTAACGTCAGCATCACTAAATTCTCCAGTAATATAAACATTACCATTCGGATCAAAAGTAATTGCTTCTACTTCAACCGTTGCACCAACTCCTCCGATTTTAAAAGCCCAAACTACATTTCCTAAAACATCATATTTTGCAACTAAACCATCTCTATTACCTTGTGGAGCCGACATATCTGGAGTGCCATTTAACCCTGTTGTATAATAGCCAGATAAATTGTCATCAAAATATCCCGCCACATAGGTGTTCCCATTTGTTCGGTTTGATGTGATATCTAATATTGTTTCAGAAGAATTACTGCGAACCTCTTTTGCCCATTGCCATGTAGGCTGAGCAATAAGGCTAAAATTTAGCAAGCTAAAAACCAAAAATCCAATTATATATTTAATTTTATTCTTCACTTTGTTATTTAAGACGGCAATTAACACAATAAGTAATCTTCTTATTTTAAAATAAGACCAATAGCATTAGATTTTAGATGAATTGATAGTTTTTTCCATTTAATTTAAATTATCATTAAACTCATCAAACCGACCGAAAATACTATATATTAGGTAAATCAACAACAAAAATATGCATGAATGTTAAGATATTAATAGAAGCCTATTTTTATTTTAATTAGATTTGAAGACTAACATTTACTATTCCATTGAAAACCAAACACTTTTTTATCTTTTTAACGAGCAGTTGTTTATTCTTTTTTTTAGGTATTCAGCTACTATTTGCTCAATCTTATCAATTTGCTAAATATAATATTGAAGATGGGTTACTACAACAATATGTTTACTCATTAAATCAGGATAACAATGGTTTTATTTGGGTTGGTACAGGTGATGGCATTTCAAAATTTGATGGTAAAACATTTCAAAATTTCACTGTTGAAGATGGGTTAGCAGAAAACTTTGTTTCTTGTTCTGCTCAACGTCAAAAAAATGTAATCTGGTTAGGGCACAACAAAGGGGGTATTAGTAGAATTATTGATGGTAACATCGTTGCAATTGTTTCTGATTCGCTTATTGGGAGTAAAATAACCAACATTATTATTGATCAAGATAATTACGTTTGGGCAAGCTCTCAAAATGGGTACCTAATTAGAATAAGTCCTCGTTTAGAGATAAAAAAATACGACCTATATGCTGACAAAAAAAACATTAAAACTATTGCTGGTAAAATTAATGGAAGCATACTAATAGGAACTGATGATGGACTATTTTTATGGTCATTAGGCAAAGGGTTAAAACCTACCATTGAATCAAAAATTAATGGTTTAGCATCTAAAAATATTCAAACGATAACCAAAAGTAAAACCTTGCCCAATACCGTTTGGATAGGTACAGAAGAGTCTGGCCTTTTTCAACTTACCATACCAAAATCTTTACCTCCTGTGTTAACGGCTCCTTGTAGCAATTTAACATTAAAAGAATCATTCATTCAAAAAATTGAAGAAGATGAAAGTAAAAATTTATGGGTTTCTACTTACTCCGGATTGTATAAGCTGGTTTATAATCAAGATGAAAAAAAGTACAATGTTGCAATGGTTTATAATTCATCTAATGGAATTGGTGATTATATAAAAACTACGTTGATAGATAGAGAAGGAAACACTTGGATTGGTATGTATGGCGAAGGGCTAGCAATGCTAAAAGATGAAATTTTTACTTTTTATTCACATTCAGAAGATGAATCTATACCCAACAATACTACTTCCTTTTTATTTCATAATAATATAAAATGGTACGGTTTATCTAACGGCTTATTAAGTGTAAATGAATTTGGAGAAAAAAATTATTATAACGCAAGTAATGGTTTTGTAAATTTTCCGGTTACCAACATGTTGATTAGAGGTGATAATGAATTATTTATTGCTACTGATGGAGATGGTTTGTATCGAATGAATTTAGCAACTAAAAAATTTACTAAAGAGTTTTTATTTACCTCCTACTTATCTAACCATATTTATAAAATGGTGGCAAATGTAAATGACTTATGGATTGCAACAGAAGGTGGTTTAATAAAAAAAAATTTAACTACCGGTAAATCAGAAGTTTATAATACACTTAGAGGATTAAAACACAATACAGTTTTTGATATCAAAAGATTAAAAGATAGGAGTATAATAATTGCCTCTCATAGTAACGAACTTACAATTATTAAAAAAGGAGAAATCACTCATTTAATGGTTGCTAATATTGATCAATTAATGGATATTGTATCTATTACTACAGACAAAGAAGATAATATTTGGCTGGCAACCCTTGGTAATGGAGTATTTAAACAAGAAGCGGATAGCTTTATTCAAGTTTCTGCAACAGAAGGTTTAAAATCTAACTATTGTTATTTTATTGTCCCAGATAATATAAACGGCATGTGGGTTGGGCATCGTGGAGGGCTAAGTAGGATAAATCGTAAAACATTGGCCGTACAAGTGTTTGATGATAAACAAGGTATAAATTTTGATTTTAATTTAAGAGCAGCTTATACCGATAAAGAAAAAAACGTTTGGTTTGGCACCAACAAAAACGCGATAATGTTTAACCCTAAAAAGTTTTTTAAAAATACGACTCCACCAGCGATTAGTGTTAAAAACATTTATATTTCTGATGAAAAAGTAAGCCAAGAAGAAGTAATAAAATTACCTTATAAATCTTATAAAATAAAGATTGAATTTATAGGGATAAGCTTTAAACAAGCTGAAGGTGTTCAGTATCAATATTTTTTAGAAGGGTATGACTTAGAATGGTCTGACCCATCATTTAACAATACAGCAACCTACCCAAGAATTGACGATGGAGAATATACTTTTTATGTGAAAGCCTGTAACAATGATGATTTTTGTAGTGAAGAAACATTAGCTTTTAAAATTATTGTTGATACCCCTTTATGGAAAAAATGGTGGTTTATTTCATTAATAATTATAGCTATTTTGCTTGTAATTTATATGATTATTAAAATAAGAGAGCGAAATCAAAAAGAAATTCAAAAAAGGCTAGAAACTGAACTAGAAAAAAGAACAAAAGAAGTTGTAAAAAAGAGTGAAGAAATTGAAGATAAAAACAAAAACATAACTGATAGTATCAACTACGCATTAAAGATTCAAAAATCTATACTCCCTAGTAAGGAATTAATGAAAGAGTATTTTCCTGAATCTTTTGTTTTTTACCAGCCAAGAGATATTGTTAGTGGAGATTTTTATTGGTACGAGAAAATTGGAAATAAATTTATTATGGTTTGTGCCGACTGTACAGGTCATGGTGTTCCTGGAGCTTTTATGAGTATGATTACCAGTACACTTTTTAAAGAAATAGCGTATCAATATCAAATTACAGAGCCTTCGGAGTTCTTATATAAATTAGACGAACTTTTAAAAAACACTCTAAAACAAGCTAAAAAAACTAAAATACATGATGGTTTGGATATGTCTATTTGTGTATTTGATTTAGAGACCAATCACCTTTCTTTTTCTGGAGCTTATCGCCCAATTGTGTTTTATAGAAACAATGAATTAGAATTAATAAAAACAACACCTTTTTCTATTGGTGGAGATGATTTTATGGAAAAAGAATTTATTACTTTAAACAAACAATTATTTCCTGGAGATATTGTTTATTTATTTACTGATGGATTTCCTGACCAATTTGGAGGAGTGAAAGGAAAAAAATTATATCTTAAGGGCTTTAAGAAACTAATTGAAGATACTGCTCATTTAGAGATGGGTAAACAACATCTTGTTTTTAAGAAATTTTTATCTGATTGGAAAGGCAACCAAAAGCAAATAGATGATGTATTAGTTATGGGGATTAAAATATCATAAAATGGTAGAGCAACAAGAATATGAACTGTGTAGCGCAGAAATTTTATCTGAATATCGTCAGATAAAAGAAGTGCTTTCAACAAGCAACATCGCTATTTGTCAACATATTGGTACATTTTCTCAAGATATCTTAATTTCAATTGTATCATTAGTAGAAAGAACCTTAATTCAGAAAGGAGAGCCTATTCGTTTACAAAAAAGATTAAACTATTTAATTATAGAGTGTATTCAAAACATTATTTACCACTCGGATAATTTACCTGACGAAAATCAATTGGCATATATTTTTGTAACAAAAAACAAAAAAGGATATACTATTTCTTCTGCAAACTCTATCGAAAATAAAAATATTGAAGCACTAGAAAGTAGGATTAATGGCTTTTTAGATGTTAAGACAGATATCTTAGCAAAAATTTTCTCCAGTAAAATTCAAAATCCAATTATTGATAAAAATGGAAATGGAGGAATTGGCTTATTAACTATGGTAAGTAAATCAGGTAAAGGTTTTAGATATGAAATAACTAAAGCATCAAAAAATTACTCTATCTTTCACATAGAATTAAAAATAAAGTATAAAAATTTTAACTAATGAAAAACATCAACAGATTAGCTACTAATGATAGCCCTGATATTAACTTTGATGAGACGAAAAGAACTTTAACCATTGTGGGAAATTCTTACCCTGAAAATTGTGAGCCACTTTATGAGCCTATTAAATCTTTTTTAGATCATTATGATGTTGAGGAAAACAATATGCTCAACTTCAACTTTCATTTCAACCTAATAAACTCAACATCAGTTGTTTATTTAGCTCAGATTATTGTTAAAGTTGCTGGATTAGCCAAAGAAGGTCTATCCGTTTTTATCAGGTGGAAATATGATGAGTATGATGAAGAAATGTTAGATTTAGGAGAAAAACTTTCTTCTATCTCAAAACTTCCTATTGAGTATGTGCCAATTAAAGATGAAGACTAATTAAGTTGTATAAGAAGCATCTAGTGCCAAAATAGGTAGTTGAGCATGGTAGATTAACTCTTGCGATACGCTTTGATGAAATAACCCTTCAAAAAAAGTATTATGATGCGCAACAACAGTTAACATATCTGCTTCCTCTTTTTTACAATATTGTTCTATATCTTTACTCACATCAGCTTCTTTTGCATCAATAGTTTCTATAGTAACTTCAACATTTTCTATTAAACCTAACAGGTTAAATTCTGAAGGCGAGTCGTTTATTAGCTGCACATTTAACAAGTTTACTTCTGCTTTAAATTTTTGAGCGATATACTGTAAAGGCGTTAATAATTCTTGTTTTACTTTATGGCTAAAATCAGTTGCAAAAACAATTTTTTTATACGGTACATATTCCTCTTTTTCAGGAATAATTAAAACAGGCAATCCTGTTTCTTGCACCACCGATGCAGTTACACTCCCAACTAAAAATTTAGTAATACCAGAAGCTCCTTTTGTTCCCATCACAATTAAATCAATCTCTTTTTTCTCTTTTAATTGATTAACACCATCAATAGCACCCCCTCGCAATAAAACATCAGATATTTTTAAATTAACTAGTTGAGCAAATTCACTCTTAATAAAAGCCAACTCTTTAAACATCGCTTTTTCAGACATTGCTTTAACCTTATCTGAAACAGATAAAAATGACCCTGTATTTTCTCTAACAATATAAGTGTTTAACAAAAGGTAATCTACCTCTTCACCAAACATATTAATAGCATATTTAATTGCGTTTTTAGCGTTTTCCGAAAAATCGGTCATTAATAAAATCGTTTTCATAAGCTTATTTTTATTATAATTTAACTACAAACCCACCATTAATTTGTGGGCGGCTTAAAAGATCTTCTCTCAACGCGTTAGCTTCTGTTTTAGAACTAACCGCTCCATATCTAACCTTTGTTACTCCATCAACTTTTAGTGTGCTTATTTTGGCGTAATCCAACTTGTTAGTTTTACAAAAATCTTTTACTTTTTGTTCGGTGTATTTAGATAATGCAAATAATTGAACCCCATATTTCACCCCACTATCAGTAGAAGCTGCTTTGACTTCTTGCTCCTTTTGAGCTGCTAATATTGCCGCAGCTTCAGCCTTTTCTTTTTCAAGTGCTAATAGTGTTGCTGCTTGCTGTTCTTTTAATTGTTGCGCTTCAAGCTGTTTAGCGGCTTCTACTTCTTTATTTTTTGTAGCAAGAGCCTCTGCTTCTTGTTGTTCTTTTAATCTTGCAGCTTCTTCATCAGCATTTTGTTTTGCTACTGCCACTTCTTTTTCTTTTGCAGCAGCAGCGGTTGATGCTGCTAAAATTAGTGCTGCTTCATCAGCTTTATTTTTTGCGGCCAATTCATCGGCTGAAATTTTTGCCTTTTCTGCTTCTTTTTCAGCAGCAAGTTCTGCTTCTCCTTTGGCGACTTCTGCTTGTATTTTATCATTTAATGATGGATCTTCAGCCTCAGCCAAAAGTTCCGTATTATTAACAATCACAATAGGATCTATATCCAATACTGTTTTCTCATCATTTTTAGAATATTGAAATTCAATAGGAAAAGTTACAGAACCTGTATCTAAATCAATAACATTAAATTCTATTTCAATAACCCCATTTGTTGGTATTGCCATGATGTAAAATTTAACATACTCATCCTCTATTTTTGAAAAAAACTGATTGTTTGATGATGCTTTATAGGTTTGTTTTGCTTGAGGAATAAAATATTTTATACGCGCTAAATCAACACCCTCTAATCCGTTTATTGTCGTTTTTATGCTATATTCATTAGGTAAACTACCTTTAGTTATTACATGCTTACTTGTAACATTTTGCGAAAAAATTAAAGCGTTTGTTGTCAAAAACAAAAGCAATAAAACTAAGGAAGATTTTAATCGAAACATGTCAAAAATTATTTAATGTATAATCATTAAAACCAAAAATACGAAGACTTTTCTATATTTGCAGATATAAAACACCCCCTATGAAAAATCGATTTATTTTATTGTTCGCTTTAAGTTTATTTACTTTTAACTTGTCTGCTCAAACCTTACAAAAAAGCGAAGGAAACATTCGTTTTATTTCTGATAAAAAAGGATTTAATGCTGAAACAACTAGTTTTAAAAGTGAAATAAATGTAAAAGAAAAAACCATTTCTTTTACCGTTTTTATAGCAGATTTTCTTTTTAAGAAGAAAAAAATGCAAGCACATTTTAACAATAAAGGACTAATGAACTCTTCGTTGTTTCCTGAGGCAACTTTTAAAGGGAAGTTAATTACCCAAGCAGACCTTTCTGTTGCCGGAACTTATGATATTGAAGTAAAAGGGATAATCAAAATTAGAGATGTAGAAAAAGAGTACTCTGCAAAAGGAACCATCAAAATTACTTCAGCAGGTGTTGCTGTTAGCTCCGAATTTATGATTGTAAGAGAAGATTTTAATATTAAAGGTTTTTATGCCAGTATGACTGATGATATTATTAAAGTTTATTTAGTTGCCGTATACAAATAAGAGCCCCAAAATTGAGGCTCTTATAGTAATTATATTGTTTTAAAAATAACTTAGATTACTTTTAAATCTTTCCCTACTTTTTCGAAAGCCGCTAGAGCTTTATCCAATTGATCTTTAGTATGAGCTGCAGATAATTGAACTCTAATTCTAGCTAAATCTTTAGGCACTACAGGATAAAAGAATCCGATTGCATAAACACCTTCTTCTAATAGTTTATTAGCAAATTCTTGAGCCAATTTTGCATCATACAACATTACTGGTACAATTGCAGAATCTCCATCTCTATAATCTAAACCAAGTTTTTTAACTCCTGCTTTAAAGTAAGCTACATTACTTTCTAATTTATCTCTTAAATCTGTAGAACCTTCTAATAAATTAAAAACCTCCGTTGCAGCACCAACAATTGCTGGAGCAAGCGAATTTGAAAATAAATATGGTCTTGAACGTTGACGCAACATATCAATTACTTCTTTTTTACCTGAAGTAAAACCTCCCATAGCTCCACCTAATGCTTTTCCTAAAGTAGAAGTAATAATATCTACTCTTCCCATAACATTATTGTGCTCATGTGTTCCTCTTCCTGTTTTACCAATAAATCCAGAAGCGTGAGAATCATCAACCATTACTAAAGCATCGTATTTTTCTGCTAAATCACAAATTTTATCCAATTTAGCTACATAACCATCCATAGAGAAAACTCCATCAGTTACAATAATTCTATTGCGTTGGTCTTGTGCTTTAATTAATTGCGCTTCTAAATCTGCCATATCGCTATTTTTATAACGGTAACGTGCAGCTTTACATAAACGAACTCCATCAATAATTGAAGCGTGATTTAACTCATCAGAGATAATCGCATCCTCTTTACTAAATAAAGGCTCAAAAACACCTCCATTAGCATCAAATGCTGCAGCATAAAGAATAGTATCTTCCATTCCTAAAAATTTAGAAATTTTATCCTCTAATGTTTTATGAATATCTTGAGTTCCACAAATAAAACGTACTGATGACATTCCGTAACCATGACTATCTAATGCTTTTTTTGCTCCTTCAATTACTTTTGGATGAGATGATAATCCTAAATAATTATTTGAACACATAATAATTACTTCTTCGCCTGTGCTAACTTTTACCTCAGCACCCATAGGCGTTGTAATAATTCTTTCACTTTTATATAACCCTGCTTCTTTAATGTTTTTTAACTCATCTTGCAGGTCTTTCTGTAATTTTCCGTACATCTTCTTTCTTTTTAGTTATGATACAACAAATGTATCTTTTTTGAAGTTATTAATTATACAATACACAGGCTTCTTTTTAAAATGTAAAATATCTGTTGATTTAGCATCAATACGTTACACCTATAACCACACTTAAATTAACTACCTATGAAACTAATAACCGTAATTTTTTTACTAATTGGAATAAACACTTTTGCTCAAAAAAAAATTAAAATTAAATCTCCTAATGGAAAAAGTAGGACCATTGAGTCTATTGTTAAAACCTTAGAAGGTGAAGGGCTAATTCTCTACAACATCACCTCCAACCAAACAAACAGCACTAACCAGTTGGCAAGTTTTTATGACAAAAAATACTCTTTAGCTATGAGGGAAGGAATATTGATGAGTACAGGTTCTGTCGAGAACATTAATGTTGTAAATACAAAAAGTAACGCAACAGGCGAAACAGCACACAGTAGTCTAGAAGAAAAAGGGTTAAAGATGGCTGAAGTTACTGATATTGAACCTAGTAAAAGTGGAGATGACGATTTAGCTGCTGAACTGGGCAATAAATTGATTTTATATGATGCTTGTGTGATAGAAATGGACATTATTCCCTTAGGAGATACACTTACTTTTAGATATCTTTTTGCTTCGGAAGAGTATGATGAGTTTGTTTGTTCGGATTTTAATGATGCTTTTGCTTTTTTTATTAGTGGCGAGGGCATTTCTACTAAAAAAAATATGGCAATATTAGATAATGGCGCTCGAATTTCCATTAACAGCATTAACAATGGTAATCCTGAAAACGAAAAATGCATCCCTCAAAATGCTTCTTTTTACAATAAAAATAACGGGCAAATAGCTTTAGAATATGATGGTTTTACGCGAACATTAGAGATAAAACAGCCTGTTAAAGCTTTTACTAAATACCACCTTAAATTGGTTATTGCCGATGCTAGCGACAAAGTATACGATTCAGGGGTTTTTATTGAATCTAAAAGTGTGATATCTTACAACAAAAAATACATTATTCCTTTTAATACGGATGATGATTTGCTAAGCGAAAAGTCTAAAGATATTTTGTCTGCTATGATGGAAATTACAGAAAACCACCCAGAATACATGTTAGAAATCTCTGGTCATACCGACAGTGATGGAAGTGACGAATACAACTTATCGTTATCTGAAAACAGAATAGAACATGTTGTAAATTACATTTCTTCACAAGGTTTTTCTGATGAAAACATTATTAAAATAAACAGAGGGGAAAGTTTACCGCTTACCACCAACAAAACTGATAAAGGAAAGAAAACAAACAGAAGGGTAGAAATAAAATTAATTCCTTCAATTAACAGTGTTTCTAAAAAAGAAAAAACAGCTATTGTTCAAGCTTACCCCGCATCAATAAAAAGTATTAATCCTAACCCTGTAAAAAATAATGCTTCAATTGTTTTTTCGAGAATTAACACCTTAAAAGAGTACACGCTAATTATCCTTGGCTTAAATGGAAAGCAACTAAAAGAAATAAAAGTAAGCACTAGCAACATTAATTTTAATGTTGAGGGTTGGGTGCCCGGAATTTATAATGCCACCCTCCTTTCGGAAGGAAAGGTTTTAGACAATAAGAAGTTTGTTGTTGTTCGGTAATAAAAAGAGCCACTAGAAAATTCTAGTGGCTCTTTGGCTTTCGCCTATTTTTTTTATTGGTTTAAACCAACCCTTGATCTAACATTGAATCAGCAACTTTTACGAAACCAGCAATGTTTGCTCCTTTAACGTAATCAGTATAATCTCCTTCTGTTCCATACTCAACACAAGCGTTGTGTATAGAAACCATGATTGCATCTAACTTAGCATCTACTTCTTCAGCAGTCCAAGATAAACGTAAAGAGTTTTGAGACATTTCTAAACCAGAAGTTGCAACACCACCAGCATTAGATGCTTTACCTGGTGCAAACAAAATCTTAGCAGCATCAAAAGCAGCAATTGCTTCTGGTGTAGATGGCATGTTTGCTCCTTCAGCAACACAAATACATCCATTTGCTAATAAAGTTTTAGCTTCGCCTTCGTTCAATTCATTTTGAGTAGCACAAGGTAAAGCTACATCAGCTTTTTCTCCCCAAGGTCTTGCACCTTCAACAAATTTAGCGTTTGGATATTGAGCAACATATTCAGAAATTCTTCCTCTTTTGTTGTTTTTCAAATCCATTACAAATGCTAATTTTTCTGCATCAATACCATCGTTATCAACAATGTATCCTTTAGAATCAGAGAAAGTAATTACTTTACCTCCTAATTGAGTAGCTTTTTCACAAGCATATTGTGCAACGTTTCCTGAACCAGAAATAACTACTGTTTTACCAGCAAAAGAATCTCCTTTGGTAGCTAACATTTCTCTAGCAAAATAAACTGTTCCGTATCCTGTAGCTTCTGGTCTAATTAAAGAACCACCCCAGTTACGTCCTTTACCAGTTAAGATACCAGTAAATTCGTTTCTAATTCTTTTATATTGTCCAAACATGTATCCGATTTCTCTTCCACCAACACCTATATCTCCTGCAGGAACATCTGTATTTGGTCCAATATGTCTTGCTAATTCAGTCATAAAAGATTGACAAAATTTCATTACTTCGTTGTCTGATTTCCCTTTAGGGTCAAAATCAGCACCACCTTTACCACCACCCATTGGTAATGTTGTTAATGAGTTTTTGAAAACTTGCTCAAAACCTAAAAACTTTAAAATAGATAAATTTACTGAAGGGTGAAATCTTAAACCACCTTTGTAAGGTCCAATCGCAGAATTAAATTCTACTCTAAACCCTTTGTTAATTTGAATAACTCCGTTATCATCTAACCAAGGTACTCTAAACATAATAGTACGTTCTGGCTCTACCATTCTTTCCAAGATTTTTGCTTCTTGATACTGTGGTTTGTCAGCGATAAAAGGTATTACTGCTTCAGCAACTTCTTCTACTGCTTGTAAAAATTCAGATTCGTGAGCTTGTTTAGCTCTAACGCCATTCATAAAAGCGTCAATTTCTGCTTGATGTTTAGACATGTTTGTTCTTTTTATGTAAGTATTTGATGTGTATAAATTTGACCACAAAAGTATATAAAATTGATGTGATAGCTCTTTCTTTTTATCAGAAAATAATAGCCATTATTTGTTTCCTTAATAAAAGGCTTTTTTTAAGGATTTGCTTTTCTAAATAAATTTCCTTTACATTTGCAACAGATTATGAAAATTACAAAAAATACAAATTGGTGGTGGATTCGTTTTAACTCAAAAGCGTGATCTAAACCTCTGTATATAAAAAATACTTTTAAAAGGCTTGTCGATTACGACAAGCCTTTTTTTATGCTCGAGAATCTCGACTGATAATTATTGATGAAGACAATGAAAAAGATAAAAATAACAACAAAAACCAAAAAGCTACTTTCCGATACAGTAACCCCTGTGGGCTTGTATTTAAAGTTGCGCGATAAATTTCAGAACTCTTTTTTATTAGAAAGTTCTGATTACCATGGTAACGACAATAATTTTTCTTTTATCTGCTTAGCCCCTTTGGCATCATATATTGTGCAAAATAAAACCATTAAAATTACAGGTTTAGGGTTAGATAAAACTATTAAAATCACCGAAAGAGAGCAAGTTATTAACAAACTACAAAACCTTATTAATACATTTGATATTGATAAAAATGATGCTGTAAACGGTTTGTTTGGCTACACCAATTACGATGCAGTTCAGTATTTTGAAACCTTAGAAATTAATGCTCCTCAAAAAGAAAAACACAATACTCCAGAATTGTATTACTCCCTTTTTAGGTACATCATACAAATAGATCACTTTAAAAACGAGTTAACCATTACCGAAAACCTGGTTGAGGGTATGGAGTCGAACATTGCTGAGATTACAAATTTAGTGAGTAGCAATAACCACCCGAGATATCATTTTAAATTAGATGGTGATGAGCAAACAAACATTACTGATACCGATTTTAAAAACTTGGTAACAAAAGGAAAAGCACATTGTCAAAAAGGAGATGTTTTTCAAATTGTTTTATCTAGACAGTTTTCGCAACAATTTAATGGTGATGAATTTAATGTTTACCGTGCTTTACGGTCTGTAAACCCTTCACCATATTTGTTTTATTTTGATTTTGGAAACTTTAAATTATTTGGGTCTTCACCCGAAGCTCAATTAAAAGCTAGCAACGGAAAAGCAACAATTAACCCTATTGCCGGAACATTTAAACGTACTGGAGAAGATATAAAAGATAAATTATTAGCCGAAGAGCTAGCCAAAGACCCTAAAGAAAATGCCGAGCATACCATGTTGGTAGATTTAGCAAGAAATGATTTAAGTAGGCACGGAAAAAATGTAAGCGTTAAAACATATAAAGAAACACAGTTTTACAGTCATGTAATTCATTTAGTTTCGGAGGTAGAGGCCGATATAAATGTTAAAGCTGATGCTTTACAAATTTACGCAGATACCTTTCCTGCAGGAACTTTATCTGGCGCCCCAAAATACAAAGCCATGCAATTAATAGATGAATATGAAAATCAAAACAGAGGTTTTTATGGTGGTGCTATTGGTGTTTTTGGGTTTGATGGAAGTGTGAATCACGCCATTACTATCCGAAGTTTTTTAAGCAAAAACAACACGTTGTTTTTTCAGGCAGGCGCAGGAGTAACCGTAAGTTCTAACCAAGAAAATGAATTACAAGAGGTAAACAATAAATTAGGAGCACTAAAAAAAGCATTAAAATTAGCTGAAGAAATATAATACCTATTAATTCTCTCTTGGCGAAGAGGGTTAAGGAGATTGATAAAGCTAATCAATCCCCCTTCACCCCCATTTTCAAAGGGGGAAAACAAAATAAAAAGACTATGGAAAAAATATTAATACTAGACAACTACGATTCGTTTACTTACAATTTAGTACACTATGTAGAGGCTAACCCTAATTACGAGGTAGATGTTTTTCGTAACGATGAAATTACTTTAGAAGAAGTCAATCAATACGATACCATCATTTTATCTCCAGGACCAGGATTACCAAAAGACGCAGGGATTTTAGAAGATTTAATTCGAAAATATGCTCCTACTAAAAAGATTTTAGGCGTTTGTCTAGGAATGCAGGCCATCGGAGAAGTTTATGGAGGCACATTAATTAATCTCGAAGAGGTTTATCATGGAGTGGCAACCCCTTTAACCGTTTTAGATGGTGAAGATGCGTTGTATAAAAATTTACCAAATGAATTTAACATTGGTAGATATCACAGCTGGGTAATTGCCAACGAACAATTTCCTGAGAAACTGAAAATAACTGCTGTAGAAGAAAACGGGCAAATTATGTCATTAAAGCACAAAGAACACCAAGTTTATGGCGTTCAGTTTCATCCAGAGTCGATTTTAACAGAACATGGAAAAGCAATGATTACTAACTTTTTAGACATATAATTCCCTTTTGGAAAAGCCTGTGCCGGATTTATTTCGGTAAGGGTTAAGAATATTGACACATGAAAAAAACACTAAACAAACTATTCGAACACCAAACACTATCTGAGCAAGATGCTTATAATGTGCTTACACGAATAGGAACAGGCGAGTTTAACCACTCACAAATTGCAGCATTTTTAACGGTTTATCTAATGCGAAACATTTCTGTAGAAGAATTAACTGGTTTCAGAAATGCCTTATTAGATTTATGTTTAAAAATAGATTTATCAGAATTTAATACCATTGATGTTTGCGGAACTGGTGGTGATGGAAAAGATACCTTTAACATTTCTACTTTATCCGCTTTTGTTGTTGCAGGAGCAGGATATAAAGTTGCTAAGTATGGTAATTATGGGGTTTCTTCCTCTTGCGGTTCATCCAATGTGCTAGAGTTTTTGGGGTATAAATTTACCAACGATGAAGCAACATTAAAAAAGCAAATCGACCAAGCTAATTTTTGCATGATGCACGCCCCTCTTTTTCACCCAGCAATGGCAACTGTTGGACCAATACGACAAGAGTTAGGAATTAAAACCTTCTTTAATATGTTAGGTCCATTGGTAAATCCAAGTAATCCGCAAAACCAATTGGTAGGTGTTTTTAATTTAGAAATAGCACGTATTTATAATTACCTTTTACAAAAATCGGATAAAAACTACATCATACTTCACAGTTTAGATGGTTATGATGAAATTTCATTAACCGGAAAATTTAAAGCCATTTCGCAACACAAAGAACAATTACTAACACCTGAAGATATTGGTTTTAAAACACAGTTGCAGTCTGATATTTTTGGTGGAGAAACCATTAAAAATTCTGCCAAAATATTTATTAATGTATTGAATAATAAAGGTACAGAAAAACAAAAAAATGTGGTTTTAGCTAATGCTGCTTTTGCTATTCAATGTTTTGAACCGAATAAATCACTAACAGAATGTATCGCTATAGCTGAAGAATCAATTGACTCAGAAAATGCTTATAATAGTTTAAAAAAATTAATATAAATAAACAGTAAAAAAACTATGTTTCTATGTGGTTCATTTAATAAGTAAAAGAATAACCACATAGACACATAGTCGAAGCTATACATAAAAAAAGTTAGGCTTAATTATATAATAATGAATAAAAGAGATTAAAAAAATGACCATACTAGACTAAATAATAGCCTACAAAAGAAAAGAAGTTGAAGAACGGGCAGCAACACATCCCATAAAACTATTAGAGCAAAGCCTCTATTTTCAATCGGAATGTATCTCTTTAAAACACTACATCCAACGAGAAGATAAAAGTGGAATTATTGCAGAGTTTAAGCGAAAATCCCCTTCTAAAGGAATGATTAACGAATATGCCAATGTAGAAAAAATTGCAATTGGCTATATGCAAGCAGGTGCTTCTGCGCTTTCGGTATTAACCGATAACCATTTTTTTGGAGGGAAAAATGAAGACTTAATTACTGCACGAAAATTTAATTTTTGTCCAATTTTAAGAAAAGATTTTACCGTTTCAGAATACCAAATTATTGAAGCAAAATCTATTGGTGCGGATGCTATTTTGTTAATTGCTGCAGTTTTATCAAAAGATGAAATTAAACAGTTTACAGCTTTAGCCCACCAATTGGGTATGCAGGTTTTATTAGAGGTGCATACACAAGAAGAGCTGGACAAATACATTCCCGAAATTAAATTAGTTGGCATCAACAATCGAAATTTAAAAACTTTTGAAGTCGATTTTGAGAATTCTATTCGTTTGGTTCAGCAGCTACCACAAGATACTGTGAAAATTGCAGAGAGCGGAATTAGTGATTATCACAATATTATTGAACTTAAAAAACACGGTTTTGAAGGCTTTTTAATTGGCGAAAACTTTATGAAAACAGCTTCGCCAGAGTTGGCTTGCAAACAGTTTATCGAGCAAATAAATAGTAATTTATTTCTTTCCTAATGCAGCACAGCGAAAGTCAAAAAGCCAAACTGCAAAAACTGGATCCCCGCCTGCGCGGGGAAGAAAAAAGTATGAAACTAAAAGTATGCGGGATGAAAGCAACTCAAAACATCACTGAACTAATAGCTGTTCAGCCTGATTTTATTGGGTTCATTTTTCATGAGCAATCGCCACGAAATGTTTTAGAGAAACCTGCTATATCAATTCCTAAAGAGATAAAAAAAGTAGGTGTTTTTGTTAATAAAGACAACGAATTTATAGCCAAAAAAGTAACCGATTTTGGATTAGATTTCGTTCAGCTTCACGGAAACGAAAGCCCTAAATTTTGTTCGGAACTAATTTCCCCTCTCGAGAGGGGATTAAGGGGGGTGTTTAGAATTATCAAAGCATTTAACATTCATGAGAATTTTGATTTTAAACAATTAGCAGCTTATGAACCCTATTGTAGTTATTTTTTGTTTGATGCTTTTGGTCAACATGCAGGAGGAAATGGGGTAACATTTAATTGGGAACTACTAAACAATTACAAAGGAAAAACACCTTTTTTACTAAGCGGAGGAATAGACGAAACAATGGTTAAAACAATCCAACAAATTAAGCATCCCCAATTTATTGGCATTGATATTAATAGTGGTTTTGAGATAGCACCTGCTTTAAAAGATGTAAAAAAGATAAAAGAGTTTAAAATAAAAATATAACCCGATTGTCATTCCGATTGGAGTGACAAAGGAACGGAACAGAGGAATCCTTTTACATTAGAAGTAAAAAGATACCTCGGCTTCGCTCGGTATGACAAAATAAAGAAATGAATTACACAGCAAACGAAAACGGTTTTTACGGAGATTTTGGAGGAGCATTTATCCCTGAAATGCTTTACCATAACGTAAACGAATTAAAAGAAAACTACATTCAAATTATAGAATCTGAAGAGTTTCAGAAAGAATTTAAAGGATTATTAAAGGATTATGTAGGAAGACCAACACCTTTGTATTTGGCAAAACGTTTATCTCAAAAATATGGTGCAACAATCTACCTTAAACGAGAAGATTTAAACCATACCGGAGCACATAAAATAAACAACACTGTTGGTCAAATTTTATTGGCTCAAAAAATGGGTAAAAAGCGAATTATTGCAGAAACAGGTGCTGGTCAGCACGGTGTTGCAACTGCTACCGTTTGTGCTTTAATGAACTTAGAGTGTATCGTTTACATGGGCGAAATTGACATTAAAAGACAAGCCCCAAATGTTGCTCGTATGAAAATGCTTGGAGCCGAAGTAAGACCTGCAACTTCGGGTAGTAAAACATTAAAAGATGCTACGAATGAAGCCATTAGAGATTGGATTGCCAACCCTGAAAATACTTATTATTTGATAGGTTCTGTGGTTGGGCCTCACCCTTATCCTGATATGGTGGCAAGGTTCCAATCGGTAATTAGTAAAGAAATGAAAGTGCAATTAACCGAAAAAACTGGAAAAGATTATCCTGATAAAATTATTGCTTGTGTTGGCGGTGGAAGTAATGCTGCTGGTGCTTTTTATCATTATTTAGACAATGAAAAGGTTGAACTTATTGCTGTTGAGGCTGATGGTTTAGGTGTTGATTCTGGTGAAACAGCTGCAACTACACATGTGGGTACCGAAGGTATTATCCACGGAAGTAAAACCTTATTAATGCAAAATAGCGAAGGACAAATAACAGAGCCTTATTCTATTTCTGCAGGCTTAGATTATCCTGGGGTTGGACCATTACACGCTCATTTATTTAAAAGTG
>Ga0256845_1000744_pt1 | contig 28690 bp, 39 predicted proteins | sample RiftiametaG_FD_189101 | JGI IMG/M metagenome (GOLD analysis project Ga0256845, IMG submission 189101) | Tube worm associated microbial communities from hydrothermal vent at the East Pacific Rise, Pacific Ocean - Riftia | ecosystem: Host-associated > Annelida > Integument > Unclassified ...
GAAAATATTCTTTAATTTTGCACCTCCTTATATTGGATAATGCTCGAGTGGCGGAATTGGTAGACGCGCTGGATTCAAAATCCAGTTCTTATGGAGTGCGGGTTCGATTCCCGCCTCGAGTACTAACATCAAAATCCCTTGTTTTAAAGGGGTTTTGGCGTTTTTAATTGATATTTCACTATGAAAAACTTTAGTGTAAATATCAAAAGTGAGTACGGAAACGAGTACGTTCAACACAAAATAATTATTGTGGAAAAACTTTATTCAGAGCCTAAACTATATATTCCCAAACGAAAAGTAAAGGAAAAATTAGTGCCTTCTGTGGATAAAGGCTGTAGATGGTATGTCTTTTTTAGATTTAAAGACCCAAGAACCGGTGTTTTATCCAAACAGCCCTTTAAACTTTATAAAAACCTTAATAGGTATAAAACGGTTGAAGAAAGAACAAAGTTTGGAATGGCGCTTTTGGCTACCATAAAAGATATTTTAGAAGAAGGCTGGAATCCTTACAATGACGAAGAAAATAAGGAAAAAATACATATTCAAAATGTAAGGGATGCATTTTTAACAGCATTGAAAAACAAAAAAAACACATTAAAAAAAGGTACGTATCAAAGTTATATGGACTACCTTAATATATTTCTTAATTGGTGCGAGAAAAATAAGTTGGACCAAAAATTAATAATAGAGCTAAAGGACATCCACGTTATAAGGTATCTTAATTATTTAGGAAAAGAAAAACCAGAGGGCAGAGGTTTAAAAGCAACGTCCGTTGATAATCACAAGAGAAATCTTAGTGCCATCATGAAAAAAATTAAAGATGATAGGATTATTCCCCATAATTTTATTGCAGATTTAATCACCAGGAAAAACAAACCAGAGAAAAATGCGCCGTTCACGTTAGAAGAAATACAAAAAATAAAGGAGTATTCCCAAGCCAACAATCCTATACTATATAATTTCTTAAGATTCATATTTTATAGTTTCATGCGTAACCAAGAAATTATAAAAACTCAGATCAAGCATATAAATCTAAAAAACAGCACTATTGCCATTGAGACTAAAGGGGAAAAACTATCTTATATTTTAATGATCAAACCCATGCGTGAATTTTTGGAAAGTTTAGACCTCTCACAATACCCACAAGATTTTTATCTTTTTACCCCAAGTGGTATTCCTGGTACTTGGCACGTGACGGACAAAAGCAAAACAAGATTCTTCTCCGAGCAATTTGGAAAAATAAGGGAGCATTTCAAAATTGATAAAAATAAAACTACCTATTCTCTACGTCACAATGCAGCCATAGATTTGTTTATGAGTTTTATTGAGCAAGGTTGTACGGAAAATGAGGCCATTGGCAAAATGTTGCCCATCACTAGGCATAAGACCGAGCAGGCACTGAGAAACTATCTTAGAGAGATTGGGGCCATAATACCCAAAGATTGGGCAGAACACTATAAAATTTCATTTTAATTATTTTACTATATTTGTAATACCATAAAGCATATTGCTTTTAAACACCATGCATTGCGTGGACCAAATAAAATACCATAATGCCAATTATTATACCTGAACTAGAGGGCTACTTTGGAGGCAAAGGAGGTAGCGGTGTTTACCAGAACATTATTAATATCATCCCACCACATGAAACCTTTGTAGTTCCATTTTTAGGCTATGGTGGCATTACCAAAAATATTAAGCCAGCGAAGTACACAATAGGGAATGATATAGACCCCGTAGTTTACAATGCGTGGTTCAACTATTACCAAAATAACATTTATGGTAGAAATTTTCCTATAGAAGATTTTGATAGCATGGATTTATACAATGACCCATGGGAAGAATTTATAAAAGGATTGAAAGATTTAAGTTCTACCAACATCTATTTTGACCCTCCTTACCCCCATTCTTCCAGAAAAAGCAGACATCGTTATAAGTTTGAAATGACCGACGATGAACATGGAGAGCTTCTTACCCACGCAAAATCATACAATAATACCTCTATTCAAATAAGCACGTATGACAATAAACTGTATAAATCTGAACTTAAACATTGGAACAAAATAAAGTTTAATGCAAAAACACGTGGGGGAATGGCAATAGAAACTGTATACTTTAATTATGACCCCCCCCATAGGTTACACGACTATAGTTATTATGGGGAAAACTTTAAGAACAGAGAACATTTAAAGCTTAAAAGAAATCGGTTGATTTCTCGTTTTAAAAGAATGTCCCCTGTAGAGCAAGGATTTTATTTAGACGGATTAGATAAAGATTTAGCACCCTTAAAATTAGAAAAATATTCACATAAATAAGGATGTTGGCCAATATCATCAAAAGTAAGGATATTCCCTGGTCATACCCTTAAAAATAGGGGTGTTTTCCGGAAAGCATCTTTTAAATGCCAACGATACTCAAATTCTTTTTTCATCCTTATATTTGTAGTTCGACTAAAACAATAAAGCACACCCATAACTAAGGGATTTACCCCTAGTAGCATGGATGTGCTTTTTCTTTTTTTGTTTTAGTCGATGATTAAGGATGCTAGGGGTTTTTAAAAAGCGGCACCCTAGAGTGCCGCTTTTCAACTAACCAACTAACTAAAAAACTATCTTAATACTATTGCTTCTCCCATAGGGATTTGCATTTCTTCTTCCAATTTTTCTTCTGGGGATTCTTCATTGTCCAAAACCAATTGTTTATAAAGTTTTGGATTTTTCTTTTTAAGGCCGTCTGCCCAAACAATATATTCTCCCATGCCGTAGCGACCGTTATTGTTCATTACAAAGTCAGCTACATCTACAATTGCATCTGGTAGGTGCATCCAATCATTATCTCCCCTAAAATCTCCGCTTTTTGTAGATTCCATTATATAGACAAAACTTATGTCTGGGAATGCCTTTATAAATCTATCCTCAAACTCTACTGGTTTTAATTTGTCCCTTTTTATATAGGTGTTGATTAAATCAATAAACACAAAATCATAATCACCGGTAGCACAAAGTTTTTCCAATTCTATTAAACTTCTGGTGTCGGTTAAAAATGCACCAGAATTGCTTTGTAGGCCTGTAAGTCTCCAAATATCCTGTGTGCTTTTATTGATGCCTTGGTCTGCAAAATTGTATAGAACGTTACCAAAATTGGTCAACATATTGGCAAATTGACAAGCACCAACAGTTTTTCCATTCTTTGGTTTTCCAAAAAATGCAATTTTCATGTTTTTGGCTGGATTTTGCATAAAGACTTCCCATTTTCCTGTAAATGGCAACGTATCAAAATGCATGGCCATTAAATCATTACTGCTCAATACTCCATTTTTTTTGTTAGCTGCAGGCACCTTTACTTTTGGGGTTGTAGGATCTACATTTGCAGTTTCCAAAACCATAGCGGAATTATCCCCAAGAAATTCCGCAGGTTTTGGCACCGTGACAATAGGTTTGCCATTGTATAGTACTATAGTTTTTCCTAAACCTTTATTGCGAGGTGTGGTTTTTTCTATAAATTTGTTGTGTCCGTTAGATAAAGATGATTTCCGCAAGGACTTACCTTTAGCCCGTTTTCTAGGCGCAAAAATCTCATTTGGCTTAAAATTACTTGTTTGATACCATTTTGCAGATTTATTACCGTGAGTGTCTTTTAACCTGAATGATTTTCCAGAGGTGCTAACCTCGTAAACAATCCCTTCTGTCCCGCTTATTTGACCACCGCCATTATTTATTTTTCTTTTTATTCTATATCCAATTTCAACTTTATTGGGTTTTTGTACACTTCTGGTCTTTTGTGTTGCGGTTTTACGGCTTGATGGAACATTTTTCTTTGTTTTGGTTACAGAACGGACATATTTTGGAACCCCACTTTTATTACGGTCTAAAATATGGTCTGTTGCAGCCTGTGCCGCACTTGATGCCCTAAAGAAAAAACGATTGTCATCTTTCATGTGGGAAACAAGTTTGCCGTTCCAAGATTTTAAGTATGCAGCACTATTGTTTAAGGTTTTAAATAATATTCCACTTTCCGCACATAAGAACACGGCACCCATTTCTGCAACCAATTCTTCTTTTGCATATTTAGGGTCCTTCATAGATTGGCCAAACGGTCTATCCAATCTTTTCTTTGCTCCGGTACTATGTATCAGTTCATGGAAAAGAACGCTATAATAATTCTGTGGGTCCTTGAAGTCCACAATTGGGGTCTGGACAACCGTATCTTTAGAAATGTTATAATGGGGTTGGTCCCCAGCAAACATTATTTTGGGAGGGTTTGGATAATTGACAATAATACTTTCCGCTATTGCAATTTTGTCATTTGGGGATTTGTTGGCATTTTCGTTTACTGGTATTTTATCCCATTTAATACCTGTAATATCTTGGGCATTGAATACGTTGTAATATTTTAAAATAGGAATGTAGGTGTTGGCCAATCTTTCAACACTCCATCCACTACGTTTAATTATTTTAAGTTGGTATTGGTGCCTCTTTATCCAAGAAAGGAATTTTGGTTTGCTATAAGTGTAAAATTCTAATTTATTGCCATTGTCCAACGTTTCACTATGGCCGTACAGTTTTGTAAAATATACCACTCTATGGCCTTTAGCACCTTTCTTAAGCTTGCCTTTGTATTTTTGTATTTGTTTAAACGTAAGGAAAAAAGGGTTTTTCCAATTGATCATGCTCAAATATCCATCCCCGTTTTTATCGGTCTTTACTTCAAAATTCAATAGAAAAAAGTTGATGCCCCTATATCCTTTTTTACTTTCATAGTTAGTGGCCTCTTTACCATCTGACAATCCACTTTTAGACCAGCTTTTTTGCCAAGGCAAATTAGCGGTCTTTTTAATGGTGTTGATAATAAGGTCAGTTACATATTGGTAAATATCATCTGGGGAAACAGGTTTGCCCAATCCGTTTACTGGTTCGGTATCTGGTAAAAATTCCAAGCCACATAAACTATTTATATCGGCACCGTTTAAACCTGCAGTATCTTTATTTTTAGGGGTGGGCTTTACCCCAATAGTGATTCCTTTGCTGTCTTTTATTAGTAGTGCTTCTTTTTTGTTGATTTCAGCAACTATTATATTTCTTCTACGGCTACCTTTTTTGGTTTTATTGCGTTTGCTTTTTAAAGAATTTATTTCTTTAGTAGCGGAAAGGGTTTTGTTTTTTTGATTTTGTGGCGCTCCCAAGGCCGTGCCGGTAGCTTCCCATGTGGCCTTTGGCTTTATCATAATATTAATGCCCTTGTCCCCAAATAAACTAAAGGGATAATCAATGATCAAACCCGCAAGCCTTTGAACAACATTTTGTTGCAATTGGTTGATGGCCAATTTTTTTAAGGCAATTAATTTCTTTTTTGTAGCAAGGGTATTATGAAGTGCGTTAAATTGTTCTACTGCGTTTTTAGTTTTCATTGGGTAGTTTTTTGGTATTTTATTTGGTAAGGCTTAAATGAAAAATGTTTTGCCAAAAGCTTCAAATTCTGAAACTATTTTAAAATCCTTTGGGTTTGTACTGCCAATTAAAAGGGTGTTAATCAATCCAGAAACACTACTTTCCAAGGGTATTTTTTTAAATATAACCTCGCTATTAGCGGGGATTGTGATGCCGTCCAAATTAGGAAGCGCGGTTGCTGCAAGTTTCCCCTCTTTGTTATAAATGAGCAATTTTGTCAGCTTTACCAATCCTGACGTTTGTAAATTTAAAGGGGTGTTTGTGGGGTTTTTAATCGCTATGTCTATTGGAATTCTAATGTTTGGCCAAAAAAGTTGTGGAAACTTGCTAACCGATTTTAAAGACACTTTTAGTTGATCCACAACGTTTTTTGTTTCTACGGCTTTTTTGCCCGTGAACAATGCTAATGCACCAAAGCCAATCCCTGCGGCTATCAATATTTTTTTTGCTATTCCCATCTTTGCGTTTTAAAGTTTATTGTTCTAATATGCTTGATTATTTTAAAATTTTTAGAAAGATTTATATCTACAATATCATCTGACACCCTTTTAAAATCAACTGAAAAGCCATTTCTTATACCTGACAAAGATTGCGGGTTGGTATGGGTATAGGTATAAACTGGGTTGTTAAACCCAACCGTATATTTAATGGTCTTTTTTAAGTGGTCCATAGATTCTATACTTACTTTAGGTACATACAAATACCTATCAAATACAAATGCGGCACCTCCCAATGTCAATACTCCTATTGTTATATTTAATACTTTACTCATTACACATGGATTTTAAGATTTTCTAATATTTTTAAACTTTTTGCTTTAATCTCCTGGTTATTGGAGTAGACGGCCAAAAATGCCGCATTGCCAATACTGGTTCTATTTATATTTTTATAGATGTCTGGGTGATTCGGGTCTAGGTTGTAAAATTGCTCAACCAACCAAACATTGTTATTTGCGTTTTTAATAGTGACTTCATCTGCAAATCTTGCTTGCTCTTTTGGTGGTAAATGTGCCAGCATTTTTATATCTACCCCCAAACCCTTTTTTTTAATTGGTTGGGAAAAATAATTGACAATGGCATAGGTGGTAGCCGTTAACAATGCCGTAGAAATTATCCTTTTATAGTCTATTTTTTCTGCCATTTTTCTTTGTCTTATTTATGATGATGGTTTTGCTCTCCCCACATTGATTGAACACCGTTACTTTAATTTCTTTTTTACCAAATAACCTAGTCTTAAAAAATAGGAGATTCCATTGGTTGCGTTCAATATGGCTTACTACTTCATTTATGCTCTTAAATTCCCTTTCTTGAATGTTCAAGGATAGGGATTGGCCATTGTACATTAACAAACCACGGACAATAAGGCATGGGGTTTTGTCTATAAATGGAACGCTTAATTTTACGCTTTTATGGATAGCCTCTACAATAGGCTGTAAATCCATTTTATTTTGGGTGGTGTCCTTATAGTAGAATTTTTGAACCACTACACGCTGTACTTTTTTTAATTGAATGTTTGCACTATCTAATTGGGAAACCAAGGTGTCAAAACGTAAATTAATAGTTTTTTCAAATTGCTGTTTATCTAGGTTTAGAGTGGTAACTATGTCCACATTTTCTTGCAAGGCCTCTATGTAATTATTTTGATTCCTTTCATTATCTTTTTTATTCTTTTTATTGGATATATAAAGAAGGACTACCAACACAATTAATGCCCCAATGAATACTTCTTTGAGGTTGCCAGTAATTACTTTTAATATGCCGCTAAAAATAAATTTCATCCTATTTTTTTTATGATTAATTGAGCTACTAAGCAAAATATAACTCCAATACAAAACCCTATGAATATGCTTACAATGAATGCCTCAGTGTCCATTTAGAGTTTATTTAAACAATGTTATAATCCTATATGATATATCCTTTCAATTGTACTTAAAAGGCTTTTGATTAATTTTCGTCTGTGGGCTGCATCCCAAAGTTTTTTATAATCTTCTGGGTGGTCCATAAACCCTAATTCCAATAACATTGCCCTGCCTTTGGTTTTGGACAAAACCCTATAGTTTCTTTCTTTGTCCCTGTCACCATCACTATATCTATCAAAACGCATAGTTTCGGTCAATGGCGGTAATTCCAAATCCGTTAAAAATTGTTCGCAAATAGGGTCGCTGGCAGTATCTCCAATACTTGTAAAACCTTCTATCCCTGTGCCGCCTCCTGCGTTGGCGTGGATGCTCAATAAATAGGTGTTTGGGTTTGTGGATGTTATTTTATTGGCACGGGCTACACGAGCGTTTAATGAAACATCCCACAACTCTGGGGAAATATGATAATAGGGCAATTTATAGGCATCCATTTGCTCCATAAGTCCGCTAGTTATCCAACGATTAAATGCACCTTCGTACAAAATTCCGCTTTCCCAATTAGGGGAGCGCTTCCCTTGTGTTTGATACTTACCATTTATAATGCCACCGTGGCCATTATCAAATATTGGAATTAATCCGTTCATTTAGTTGTAGTTTTAAACCCGTTCCAAATCCCCTATTGATTAGGGGATTTGGTCTAGGTGGCTATAAAGCTCCTTTGTAGAGTTATTCCTTTTTAGTCAGCCCTTTAATGATTGCGCCTATAGACCCTCCTGTTAGCAATAATGCACTCCAATCCAATACATTTACTTCCGTTCCAATCTGCGTTTGGATAAAGGGTAGTATTTGAGGTAAGAAACTGTAAATTGCCGCCAACACAACGCCTCCGATTACACTCCAAATAATAGGTTTAATGTTGCTCTTAAAAAATGTGGAAATACTAAAATTTCCACTAAATAGGTGTTTACCGGATTCTGCCAATAGATATACTCCTACACCTTCTAAAAAGCCCAATACAATTTTGAAGAAACCCGCACTTTGGGTGATGGCTTCTGGTTCTGTTTCTTGTGCTAATATCACTAAGGGCATCAGCATCATTAGAAATAATAGATTACTTAATTTACTTTTCATTTTTATATATATTTAATTATTGATTACTTATTTTTGTTTCGTTTCCATTTTAGATATACACTATAAGCACTATACCCAATGGATGAGGCAAACATTACCCATTTGGCTATGTCCTGGTATTCATCATTTTGCCACCAATTAACGGTGTTTTCCATACTCATTAGAGGAAGCACATAACTAAATATTGCGGCTATTCCTGTCAAAAACCAAACTTTAAATTCTCCCATATTTTGTAGTGCTTGTTGCATATTATTGTTTTTGTTTTGTGGCTGTCTTTACCCCTATGTTAGTTGCGTGGGACAATGCTAATCCGCTTGTTGCAAATGCCATTGTTCTCCTAAAATCCATGCCTGTTAAAATCGTAATGGATTCCCCAGCTTCTGGGGCAATGGCTATTAAAGAAACCAATAATATTTGCATGGAAATTGCCCATATCCAAAAGTTTTTGTTTTCGGCTCTAAAACCTTTCCAACTAAAATTTGGATTACGTATTTTTTTTCGTAAATCCCAAAGGCTATAAATAGCAAGGCCAACAAATGCGAGTACTAAATTTATCAATGCTGTTGTAAAAATATTTTCCATGGCTTAAAAATTTATTGTTGTATATAAATTTTAGCGTTTCCGCTACTTGTTTTTGTTTTAAAATTAAAATAACTGCTACGGCAAGGGAGTTGTTAGGTGAGTTACGTCTAGGTAAACATTGTCTAAACGAGCAAAACTATTGTTCCCTAAATTATTACCTTCAAATGCAAAAAAGAGAGTTTTGCCAACAGCTGCAGCATCTGCAACACCAGCGGTGAGTGCAAGCGTTTCATTTTCCCATGTATTATTTGATGTTTCATCTGCTGAGTTAAAGGAGAATAGAATTGTTCTTGCCCCTCCAATTAAATTAGTATCAGTATAATATAGAGTAACGTCTATCGTTTTTCCAGCACCCCAATTCCATGCGTCACGCCATGCATAAGATGCAGAGAATTTATCATCCAAAGCAATGACATGTCCTGTGTCTTGCCCAGGGCTACTAAAGCCACCGCCATCTCGTGCTATAATTACGTTGTTGCCAGCTCCATTAGGCGAATTAAGATTTGTTTGAACAGCCAAATTTTTTGCCCCAACTTTCACCCAATTAACAAAGGCAGGAATGCTTCCTGTTGTAGCTTCAAAACCTCCATTATTTATAGCAGCATCATGAATACTGTTGCCTGCAGTGCCGTCATCATAATCGATGAGAATGGTTGTAACTAGCACAGGTGCTTTCTGATAGCTAATTAGAATCTCTTCCTCACCTCTTTGGGCGATAAGAAAAACAGGAAATAATAAAATTATTAATAGTTTTTTCATATTTCTAAAATTCTGTAAACCAATATTTTATAGTTCCGCTGTAGTCCTTTACGTGTAAAATTAAGTCCGTTCCTGTTACCCATGCAAATGTATTTGGGCGAAGTGTTGCACCCGTAACCGTAGGGGCAGAAGTTGTGTTTATTAATCCTTCTGCATAACCGCCGTCTTGCATATCTGTCATTGTGAAAGTTGTTGCAGAACTTGCCGAACTAAAATTGTACTGGTAGTACCCACTAAGATTAAAAGCTGTTCCAGTTACCGAAGTTGCTGGTGCAGCTTCCTCAGTTATTTTTAAAACAAGCCACTCATCTATAGCAACATGAATTAACCAAGCTGCCTGCCCTGTGTTTAAAATTAAACTAGAGCCGTTTAAAGTAACGCCAGCACCTTCTGTTAATGTTACTGTGGTTGCATTTTCATTGCTAACTAATATTCTTGTTCCTATTGGATGCGCTATTGTGGCGTTTGGATCAATGGTGTATGTTAGGCTTGATCCGTTTGTAAAATTAACCGTTCCGTTGCCTTCGTCTAAAGCTGATATTCTGTTTATACTATACTGGCTTATACTAGGTGATGAAAGATAGTTGTTAGTTATCAGCAAACCTGTTCCGCTTACCAACTGGCTGGTAGTTCCGCCTGAATCAAATGCCGTTGCTGTGACTCCAGCAGAAAACCAGCCTTTATTATATCGCGTGCTGGGAGTTCCAAGCGATACAACACCTGTAGTTGAAGGCGTAAGAGACGAGGCACTTAATATTAAACTTCTATTTATTCCATTCGCATTTATTCCCCAATATGACCCTCCGTTTACCCCTTCAAAATATGTGTTATAATCATTTCCACCAAAAGTCCATGCAACGCCTAATTTTGGAGAATTTCCTGTAGAATTATCCAAAAATGTATCTGCCGTTAAGTCTAAGCCTGCATTATTAGACACCCAATCGATGTTAGTTCCGTTCCAGCTTAATATCTCGCCAGTATTTGGAGAGCCCGTGACGGAATCATCAATTTCATTTACCCCAACAGAATTATCCGCCATTTGGTCTTTCCCAACAGAATTATCCGATAATTGTCCCTCCGTTATACTATTAGGTTGAATTTTAATAGAACCATTTATAGAGGCGTTAAGTATTTTGTCTGACGTGACTGCATCCGTAGCTATTTTGTTTGACGTGACTGCATTATCTTGTAATTTTACAGTACTTACAGAATCATCATCTAGCGCCCCACCAGCTGGTAAGTTTTGTATTGCCGATGCGTCTAGTCTGGCGACACCCGAAAGAGTTTCTAGCTTTGTAACTATCTGTGCTGCTGTATCTGTTCCGCCACTGCCACCATAACCAACAAGTCCAGTATCCCCGCCTCTATAAGTGAACGTAACTGATTCGTTTAAAATTGTTGGATTTATATTTGTCACATTCCCAAGATTTGCCCCCGCATAAACACCTATTGTTCTTTCATTTCCTGAGCTAGTAAAATCAATCGCTTGTGAAGTAGAAACGTCCCATGTGCAATTATCAAAAGTTAAGCTCCCTCTGTTTCCAAAATAGCCCATCAAACCTGTGCCGGAGTTGTTATTTCTAAAAGTTACTTCTTTAAAAATGATATTAACATTTGCATCTTTGGTTATTCTAACAAGATTTTGCAACTGTGTTCCTCCATATTGTGCGTTGTTTAAATACCCTTCATTTGCGTCGATTTCATCAGGTACATCAATAACGACATTATCTATTATTATAGTTTCAAAAGCGCCAATACCATCTGTTTCATATTGATTTAACCTTAAATGCATCCATCCGTTAATTTTTGTGTCTTTTATTTCAAAAGATTTTGGAAATCCAGCTCCTATAATTAATGAGGTTGAATATTCCTCTCCTATTATATCATTTGCATAACGCACCCAGCCTACTTGGTGATATGAAGAAGGTGTTGCTTGTATTCCAAGGATTCTATTTCTGTAATATTTCCCATTTTGATAAGGCAAACCCTCAACAGTTCTGTTCGCTCTAATATAATTTTGACTTGTTCCTTGTAAGCTGATTAGCCTAAGACTAGGATCGTTAATATTTCCGTGCTGTGTAGCTGTATGGTTAAATTCAAAGGTGTTGTTTGTCCACACCAACGTATTTTTTTCGTCAATAAACGAACTGTTTCCCCACCCTCTGTTGATGAAGAAATGATTGTTTTGAACATATGAGAGTGAAGGATCTGCTGCCCCTTGAGAAATGAAATTAGAAGGCGCCCCATCTTCTATCGTTGTATTGACAAAGATATTATTAGAGACTACAGAACCACCAGAACGCACAATCATTTCAGATTCGTAAGTTCTGTTGCCTTTAAAAATAGTTCCTAAATCAATAGAAATTGATTTGTTGTCAAAAAAGTTACCCTCTATTCTAGTTTCGCGAGAATATGCTCCGGAGATAGCAACAGATTTCGATGTTTTTGAAACCCATGATTTTGCTTTAAATCTATTGTTTAGAATGTTAACTTTAGAAGGGCCTTTTAGAATAATATCTATAGCTGTTGTATTTTCAAAAGTATTATTTTCAATAGTGTAGCCGATGGCTCTTTTTTGATAATCTTCAATGTTCAAAGAACTTTCAGGTTCAACACCTCCAACATTTTGAAATGTATTTCCTGTTATTTTAGATCCAGGCGGAGGATTAGTAATATTATGCCTACGATTAAAGGTGAATTTTGAATTTTTAACACCACCGCCAAAAGATACGCTCTGAGCATTAACAAAATAATTAAAATTATTAATTTTAGTTCCGTTGTTGTCTACAAGTATTCTGTACTTTTCATAAGCTAATGGATATGTGTATATTTCATAAGGCGTTAATTGTGGAGATTTTGCCAAAAAATTGCCAGCTGCGTCGTAATACACCATCCAATATCTGTACCACGTTAAATCAACAGAAGCTTCTGAATTAGCAGCAAAAGAAAAATGTTTTTCGGGACTAGGCAAATTTCTTGGGGATGTTAAATAATAATAATCCGTATTCCCAGCATCTATAGTTCCTGAATCATCTATAAAGCCTTGGGACAAGTGTTCATAGCGAATACCAGGAGTGCCATTGCCTTGACTTGATCTTGACACACCATCTCCGTGAAATTCAGTAATGTGCATGTTACTTACCCAGCAATCAATTGTGTTAGAGCCGAATGTTATTCCGTGTCCCCACTCATAAAGACGCGAAATATCATAAGTTACCCCTGCGCCACTCGATTCATCTGTAAAAAATACGCTGGAATATTGCCCTGCTGGCCCTCTCAATTCTATCTCTCCAAGCGTTTCTCCATTGCTGGCAGACCAGTCTGAAAATGCAGCATTATTATTTACGTAATCAATAACTTCATTTGTATTGGTCGTTAAATTAGAACTTGTAAGGGCTATTAATTCATTAATTTCTTTTTCTGTAATATTATCCTGAAAATCTGGATGTTCAATAATTCGCAATCGGACATTTCCAGCACTTGAAGCTCCCACGTTAATCTCAATCTGCATATCGTAATAATGCGTATAGCGGTCACCTCTTATTGTTCCGCCTGTGATATATGAGCCACGAGTGTTATACATATGAAATATATTGCTTGTCGAAGTAGCAGACGGGTTACTCTTTATTTCCACGTTACCAGCAACTTCTATTGTTACATTGTCATAACTGTTACCAATCAGCCATAAATCTGTATTTGTAATAGTTGGAAAAAATGGAGAGCCGTATGCTGCCTCATATGTGTCTTTATGATAGACGCCATCAGTCACTTTATTAAAAATTAAGTGCGCGGAATTTTGATTAACAATGTGCAAGGCATTTTGGATAATTCTTGTATTATCTATTGCATTAGAATCCGTATCATCCGCTCCAAAATTTGAAGCATAAACAATATTTTCCGATAACAAAACATTCCCTGTTATATTGGGATTAGCAACCGTAGCGTTTGAAAAGTCTATCATTAAATTAGTGCCATTTCGATGGAAAGTAGCTCCGTTTGGGTCTAACAAGAAGGTGTCTGGGTCTATTGAACCTGTTGTGAAATACCAGTGCTGATTGGCTGGTGGCGTGAAATCACCATCCATATGCACTATTGTTCTAAACTCAATATTGGCACTCACACCGGCAGCTGCGATTTCAGCAGTTGTTGTAACTATTGTGATATTTGGATTTCCCGCACCAACACTTAGTCCATTAATCTGGTCTTGCAGAACTTTAGCAACATTAGCCGTTGCAGCTTCGTCTGTAGCCGTTGAAGTTGTAGTGTTGTTTAAAGTACTTGTATCTGATAAATACGCAACTGTACCCGCTTTATCTTGCCAAGTAACAATTCTATGTGCTGTAGCATTAAAATCAAAACTCGTAGAATAATTTCCTTGTTGCAGAAAATTCCACCGATTGCTATTATCTAAATACAATTTGCCAAATGTGCCTCCTGATGTTGCACTTTGATTTATTACATTGTTTTTGCTAAACAAGATACCTGACCCACTTGCAATTCCATTCCCTAATGCAATACCGTCTGTAAAGAACTTTACACCGCTTATATTTTGCGAACCTGTCATGGGTACTGACTCATTTCTAACCTCTTGTATTGCAGTTTGCACATTGGTAGATGAAATACTTCCGTTTGGTGTAAAAACTACTTCTGGAGCGGTTTGGTCATCTGTTCCACCACCACCAGAAATCCCACTTAAATCCACATTAACCGTGTTGCCACCACTTAGGGTAATACTCAATGTATTGCCAAACAAACTAAAGTCTGTGACCGTTTGGCCATCTGTGTTATCTAAATAAGGAGTTAAATCTACTGTGGTAGAGTTTTCTAAAGTAAGAACATCACCAACCAATGTTAATTGTTGACCATCTGTGTTTGCAAATGAGTTTGTGCCACCAACGGGCATTATTATTTGTGCTTCGGCAATAAAGCCAATGAACAATGCTGTGTATAATAGTGTCTTTTTCATCTTGTTAGTTAGTTATATATGTTCCTGAAATTCTTAATGTAGCGTTGGATAAGGATAAATTAAGTGCGCCAACACTGCTATGTGAACTATCTAAACCTGATTGATAATAGATGTAGATATTGCTGCTGTTTATTTCCCCAATTATGCTGTAAAAATTCAACCCAAAATTAGAAGCTAAAACATTGCAATAATTCCATTGTCCACCGCCTTTAGCGTTAAATGGCAAATTTCCTATTGCAAAGGTTCCTGTTGGCGTTCCGGAATCGTTTATCCCAATAATCGCTATTTGAAAACTGACCATTTTGCCAACCTTAGTGTAATATCCTGTTGAAGAAGCAGAGGTGTACCCCCCTGATGTCAACGCAACAACGGTAGGTGTAAATATTCCTTCAGTTGCGGACACATATCCATTGTTGGCCACAAAGGCATCTACCTGTGTTTCGTTTAATTGTATGTCTGTATTGTCAAGATAAAAGGACGGTGCTTGTCCATTTAATTGCTCGGCATTGTCTACTACATTGTTATTATCGGCATCATAATTAGATCGTAACATATCACCACCACCTACAGGGGTGGGGGGTATACTGTCCGTTATAACATAGAAATAATCCTGCAAGCCAGTTGGTGGGTTGCCATATTCAGAATAAAACTCCGCCTTGGTTCCTCTCCAAAAAACTGATTCTTCTGGGCTGGTTGCAGCTTCATTTACTGTAGTTAAAAACCTATCATATATTGCATTGTTCTCCACGCCATTGGTAGAGCCATTTAATATGGATGCATCCAAGGTTACGCTTCCTCCTGTGATGTTGGCATCTATTGTACCTACACCAGCACCGTTATCATTATATACAAAGGTTGCGCCTGTATGGTTGCCATTTTCCAAAGCAGGGCCAATAATATCTTCAACTTCCTCTTGTGTAAGATTACCTGTTGCCAAGTTTAATTGTGAAATTAGATCGGCTAGGCTTATTTCCATTGAATAGCCATTATCATTCAACACCATTAAATTTGATGTTCCTGGTATACTGGAAATAGTTGTACTTCCCAATACCTTGATGCCATACTTAAATGTTTTTGCCCTTTGGTCCTGTGCGGATGAACAGGCTACAAATGCCAGTATTGCCAATATTGTAAATAATAGTCTTTTCATAATTTTATATATCTGGATAATTGTCTCTTTGAACATAATCGGGTGTATCATAATTATTTGGATTTGTGGTATCTCCTCCTTTATATTTAGAAAAGCCTGCCAAAATATTACTGCCTTGAGGCCCCATTACCCAATCGTTTTTTTCTGAACCTCCTTGATTTATATTTCCTTTGGATTTTAAAATCAGTTGTCCTTTTTTTATAAAAAGGGTTCTGTCTGGATTTTTTCTTACTACTCCTATCATCTTATTAATTTTTAGCATATTTATAAATGCCATAGCTAATTGCAAAGAAAAAAAGAACCCCTAAAATGCTTTTGTTCTGTTTTACTATATGCTGTACATATTGGGCAGGGATGCGGCTTAAAATGACACGTTTTATTTTGCCGACCGTTACTTTTCCCCCATCATTAAAAATGGGATTTTGTTCGGCTATTTTTTGGGCAGTAATGCCATTGGCACGCAATACCCAATTATTTGGTTTACCAATTGCAACAGGAAAAAAAGTGGCTAAATATAGGTCTACAAAACTTTTAATTTTTGACTTGTACGGACGGTAATACCGTTCTACATAGTCTAATTGATGGAAAAAGTCCATTTCTTTTAATGTAGATACCGTTGTATTTAGCCCCAATGCTGTTGTGGGCATAAATTGTATTAAACCCGTTGCTTTAGTATAACTGTTTTGAATGCTTGGGGAGAAAGTACCAGCAGTTTCAAAGTTGATGACCGCCATTAACCAATTTGGGTCAATACCCAATGTTAGAGCAATACCCTTAATCTTATTGATTATGGCCACTCTATTGTTAACAGGTAATTTGTTTTTAAATATCAACATATTGTTTCTGCAGTATCTTTATTTTTAATGATGTTGGATCTAGAATTTTATTTAGCCAACGCCAATCTTTTTTGCTCTGCCCTATCACTTATTTTTCCAGCTTGCGCCATTAATGCACCAACCCCAAGGGCTGTAACCAATCCTACGCCAACTGCTAAAATGGGATTATCCTTTAAGGTTTGCCAAAAACCCTTTTTAATAGGTCTTTGCGGTTGTTTGTCTATTAAATTTTGAAACTGGTTGCCAAAATTTGGTAATTTAAAAGGGTCGGTTGGTAATATTACATCTGCAACAGGTTTGGTTGGGTAGCCAACAAATTCTTCCAAGACATAGGCATCTTCTTTTAATACAAAGTTGCCATTGTTTACGTTTCTTTTCATAGTAAATATTTGGGTTTTAAAACCCAAATAACTCACTTGCCATGATTCTTCTACCCTTGCATCGCCAATAACAAAAACCCCATCAAAATCAGTTATTACTCCTCTTTTTGGTTCAAAAAGAGTTGTTATGTGCGCCGCTATCAATGGTTGGCCATATTGGTCAAATACTTTACCTCTATAGTTCATAGGATGCGTTTTTAAATCGTTACTGTTTTTGGATTGCTTTTTTTTGCCAATGCAATTACAGTTCCCAATGCCAATAATCCAAAAATCCAATTTCCACCAAGTTTAAATTTTGGGGTTTCTACTGTAGCCAAATTGGAAGGTGTGTTAATTACTGATGGGCTGCGGGTATTTGTTGATACCACTTGATCATTGATTATTTCTGTATCTGCCAACACGTCTGCTATTCCCGTGACCGTAGCGGATGGGGAAAAGCTTTGCACCGTATCTAATATTTGAGAATGTGGCAATTCAGATTTTGAAGGTGCAGGTGTTTCGGTTTTTATTGTGTGGTTAGTTATTTTTGGGTTGTCACAAAAACAACTGAATTTTTTGTTATCAAAATTTCCCCTATGCTTGTTTTGCATTAAATATTGTTCTAACCCTATCTTATCCATGAGTTTTTCTTTAGTTATATTGTTAGAAAAACTTCCTAGATGTTTATTTTTGATTTTTTCTTTAAGTATTAAGTAGGTTCTGTAGCTTATTTTTTCTTTAGTTATATTATTAGAAAAACTTCCTAGATGTTTATTTTTGATTTTTTCTTTAAGTATTAAGTAGTTTCTGTAGCTTATTTTTTCCATGATTTTTTTCTTTAAAATTGTTTTTAAAATACTCCTGGTATAACTTCTCCTAATTTTATAAGCTCTTTATCATTAAGCTCTGAATTCAACCAATAGGAAAGTGGTTGTTGTGGAAATGGCCAATAAGCATCTCCAAAATCATCATATCTAGGTTTACTAAATGCCTGACTAATCATTGCGTAGTCTTTTTGGTTTTTCCCTTTTAATAATTGGAAAATTTTATCTTCATCCGTGCCGTTCCAAACTACCATAGCTTGGTGCAATGCAGCCGCAATATTTTGTGCTTGGTTTTTTGTTATTGAGGCACCTTTTGGAATGGTGGTGCTTGCGTTAGGGTCTGGATTGCCACCACCAGCATTTGGGTCTTTTCCAAAATCCAAGGCTTCTTTTACATTTCTAATAGCTTTTGGCAATAAATAGAGGGTCAACAAAGCACCTCCAACATACATGGTGGTTTTTGGGTTTTGCTTTATAGTATTTCCTATTTGGGACAATATCCCTTTACCTTTTTTTATTGTTGCTTTTTTCATAGTCCAATCAATAATTTGATTTTTATATCATTGTTCAAATACCCTTTTATCTTTTCGCTTTTTACCAGTTTTAATAAATTGGATATTTCTTTATCACTAAGGGCGTTTACTGCGTTTAGGCAAGTTTCCCTTTTCATATCTGCCATTGCAGAACCTGTGGATTTTACCACAATTGTTTTAGACAGCCCCATTTGTCTTACTTACCAATGTTCTTAGTTGTTCCTCATAGCCATCATTAGTTATCATTAGTACCAATAAATCTTCAAGCACTTTCATTTGTGCATCTGTACAATCATCTTCATTCATGTACTTAATGAAGTTTTGTTTTATTTCAGAAAGATTGCTAACTGCTCCCATCCCCAATTCTGAGGTTACTGCAGGGCTTCTGGTTTCCATTACAGTTGCCATTATTGGGCCAACACTATCTATTAATGCTTTTACATTCTCTGGGTCGCTCCAATTTTTAGCCTCCTGTTTCGCTTCTTTAATAGCAATGTTCTTTTCCTTTTCTGCAATACTAACCTTGGCTTGAAGCTCTCTATTATCAATAATAAAAATGGCATTTTCTTTTTCCAGTTTAGCAACCCTATCTTTATAGAAATCTGATTGCTCTGCCTTTTTTTCCAATGTCACCAATTCCCTAAACCCCATGCCTGCGGCCATGCCTGCGCCTCCTAAACCTCCCATATTTTGCATTACTGCGGCTTCATACCCATTTGTATTATGGGTTGGGGCTGGCAATACTGTTGGGGTAAATGGCTGTGCGGGTTTACTTTCCATTGGTTGTATATTTGTGGTAGTGGACAATACTTTTGCGGTACTTCTGTTCTTTAATTCTTGTAACACTAAGGAAACATCATATTTTCTTGTTTCCATAAAAGCATCATAACGGCTACTGGTGCCGTTGAGCCTTTTAAACTCCACAACTATGACCGATAGATTTTTCTTAATCATCAAATCATTGAACCAAGAAGATAAATCCTCATATTTTTCTAAAATATCTGCCCATTGAAAAAATGCTTTGTTCTTAAGGTTGTGGCCTGTAAGAATTGCGTTTTTTTCAACATCTTTTATTTTTAAAAAATTATTGGGGTTCTTTTTTAAATAAGCTTCCCAAGATGCAATTGCCTCTTTTATGCTTTCATTTGATTTATCTGTTGTCATATTGTGGGGATATGGTTAATTAGAATTACAAGGTGTGGCATTTATGATTTCCTTTTTAAGAAGATCGTACACGCCTATTACTTTGGTGTATTTTACCATTAATCTATTTTTGTCTGCCGGGGCAGATTTTTCAGCAAATTGAATATTGAAATTACCTTGCTGTATTACATTTTCTGGGGTCGTAAAACTATCTTCTGGGTAGACTTCTTCATCGTTTACAAAAACAATTGTATCTCCCTTATTTGTGAATGTTGGCCCCAACATGCCCATAGCATCAAACTGCGGGTCATTTTCACGTAAATATTTGTATGTGGTAACTCCTATTGGTAAAAACATTTTAATAGTTTCCTTTCTTAATTATGAACAATACATCTATTGTTGTGTCTGCTGTTACGGCTGTAACGGTAGATATTTTAACGTCTATAGTCATATCACATTGAAATTCTATAGGCATAACGCTGTCCGTCCATCTGCCACCAGATGTTTTTTTCAAAAATTTGTAGTTCATTGTTTCTACAACTTCATTTCCTCCATCTTGTATGGATAGGTTGATCGGGCTAGAATTACCATTGCCGTCATTTTCTGCGACCACTCCTATACAAGTTCCTGCAGGCAAACGCAATTGTCCCTCTGCAATTTTTTCTGTGTTTTTAATGGTAAGTGATATTGTTTTGTGCTTATAATTTCCCATGGGATTGTATTAAAGATTAATTGAATTAAAAAAGCCTTGCCTTAGGTTAGGCAAGGCTTTTTTGATAACACTATGAAGAAATTTTATTTTAAAGATTTTCTTTGGGTTTCGTATCCTTTTATTTTCACAAAAAGATATTGGTATGCTACACCAGAGGCTGGCATACTTACACCATTGGCAAACTCCAAATCAATTTCTACATCTTGATCATCTACCAAATAGCGTAGATTTTCCAGAGTTGCATAATTGTCATCTATAGCTTGCGGTGTGCCCAAATTCATTAAGGAAGAAATATTTTGTCTCAATACTTCCCTACCATCTTGACTGATAATTAAATCTGCATTGTATAATGCGCCTATGGCTGCTTTGTTGTACACTAATTCACCTTCTTTACCTGCGGCGGCATCGGTCTGGTACCCAATAAATATTTTATTGAAAACAACAGCCCTGTTTTGTGCCAATCTTCCGTTGGCATTAAATGAAACTACTCCACGTAGTTGTTTGGTGTTTGCATCCAACAATGGAAAACTAGAGGATGCGGATGTAATATCTTTTTTGATATACAAATCAACAGGATTTAAAACAATTTTTAATACTGGCCCAATCAATGCGGCCAATGATGCTGAAAATCTGCTTTGAATGCTTAGGATAAATGATAGGACAGTTAAGTGTCCTGCTACGTTGTTCATCTTTTTTTTGTTTTTAGATGTTTTATTTGGTGAGTGGGGATTGTCCCCTTGGTATTTTACTTTTCTTAAAATTTTGATATTTTTTATGCTCCTAGGGCAGTATCTGTTTCAATAGCTGCTGATGCATCTGGGGAAACAGGTGCTGATGCATCTGGGTAAACAGGTGCAAGCTGTCTGTCTAGGGCAATCAATTCTTCTATATAAGAAGTGTCAGGGGCTGCCAACCCAACCGTTTTCTTTACCAACTCTTTCAATTTATTGGTTTCTCCACTATCTGCCCATTTAGACACTACAGGGGCTGCAATTTCTGATGCAGCTTCTGTTAATTGAATTATACCAGCGCCCATTGCTGCTGCTTTTCCGTTTTTGTTTGGTATTATCGCTGCTAAAACCCCAAAACCAACCGCTAAGGCTACTTTTCCATAGGCTCCTCCTGGAATAAATGGCGCAACGGTTTTAGAGGCCATTGCCCCTAATGCACCTGTTGCTATGTTTGTAACAGGTGTTTTTGCTTTTTTTACTGTGACTACTTGTCCCATTTTAAATGTGATTTAATTATTAATTTGCTTTTTTTTTGTTTGAGAATCGTTTGTGTATATATAAGTGCCTGCAGCAATTGCAGCAATTGCCACGCCTGCTATAAGTCCAAAACCCGCTTGATCCGTGGTTTTTGGAATGTCTTTTTTATTGTCTAAGTTTAGATTGCCAGCCCCGTCTACAAATGAACCGGAATTTACTTTTATAAACCCATTGGTTATATTGGTCTGTGCGTTAGGGTCTTTTTCTATGCGAAATTGCTCTACATTTATTGTTAATCTATGACGGCCTGCGCTATCTGGACCGTATGTTTTTTTAGTTGAAGTGGCGGACTTAAGTAAATATCCGTGTGCTTTTGCCGTATTGGTAAATTCAGGGGCTATGGTTCTCCTTAAACCATCTAATGATCCCATTAACAAACCAAGGCCATCTTTGGTACAATGTTTTGCGGATGTTGCCAACCAATCCCTGCCAGGGGCTTCTATAGAATAGAACCATACCCAATAATCATTTACTGCTTTTGTAAATAATTGAATAGGGCTGTTGATTACCTGTTGCGCTCGTTGCAATATTTTTGGGGACCATTCTTCAAATCTCCTTTGTGCCTTATCTGGGTTCCAAGTGGCTCCCCAACATTTAAAATTAAAACCATTTGCGAACAATGCCCCAAAGGTTTTATCATATATTTCTTTTGGAATAATGCTTGTTACTACGGATAAGGCAGTGCTTATAGGCCCTAGATTAAATTTTTTCCCTATGTTGCCTGTGCCTCTCCTTACGCTACTGCTAAAGGGCAATTGATTTATATTTGTTAATAATGGGGCTGTGAATTGTCCAGGTATACCCAATCCGTTCAATTGACTTTTTGTTGCGGGAACAGCAAACAAATCTTTCATTGTTGGCTCTACACCTGCCTGTATAAACTTTTTAAGTCTAGTGGCCGCTAAATTGGCCATGGAAACTGGCATCCCGTTTTGCACCAGTTTTTGTAGATATGCCGTAAAATTGGCATACGCCTGTTGAAACAATTGTTGTTCTTGTGGGCTTGCGCCTCTTAAGGCTTCTCTTGCTTCTCTTGGTGCGGTGCGAAAGAAGGCTTCTCTTGCTTCTCTTGCTTCTCTTGGTGCTGTGCGTAATTTTGTAAATATATCCTTGGTAGTATAGTTTTTTCTTTGTGGTTTTTTATGGCATGAGCAGGCATTAAGTCCGCTTGCCCCAGCTAATCCGTAATGTTTTAAAGAAACGTTGCTCATTTTTAACTCTCTGCTATCTATGAAAGCAACTTCATTGTTGCTTGCAATTGTTGCATCTATTACCAGATAATCTGCTTTAGATGATATTTTTAAACTCTTTTGATCTAATGGAACAATGACGTATACGTGTGACCATAATTTGGGATTGGTTCCGCTATGTGGCCATAGTATGTTTGGTTGCCGAACCCTTCTTAAATAGTGCTTAATTCCTAGGTTTTGGAGTATAGAACTTGCAAATATGCTGTACCCCTTACAATCAAAACCCTCTTTTCTACTGGACCATGCACAACCTGGACTTTTTAAATTTTGCTCCTCCGCATCTTGATTGTATTGAATATGCCAAAATAAAAATTTATGAATGTCCGTAATTAATTGTGGCAGGGATTTGTTGCTAAACTCCTTTAACGCCAGTTTTTGGGTATGGTGGGCGTATTTTTCTGACCACACTTTCATTTTTTTCATTGTTAATGAAGTGTCTCCCCTACCTAAATACATTATTTTGCACCAAGACGTATCAAAATATTTATCATATTGATTGCCGGGTAAAATGTTTCGCTCTAGCGATGTGTTTACGTTGTATTCCATCAAGATTTCAATGATCGTTTTTGATGGGAAAAGGAAACCAAGATGTTTTTATCAAGCATCTTGGTTGTTTTTAAAATAGCAATACCAATTCACCATTAGGTGAACAAATATTGCACTTATGGGCATAAGGGGGTAGAGTATAAGGAGGTTTTGGGTCGTGTTTGTAGATTTATGGTAGGATAGGTTAACTTTTGGTTGTGTAGATTAACTTTTTTACTTTAGTTTTGTAGGAAGTTGCCTATACCATAGAGCATATTGCTTTAAAATAACAAACCATGCAATGCATGGACCAAATAAAATACCAATTATGCCAAAATCCTTTTCCTATATCTCTTATCGTACCACAAAATCTAAACTGTTTCAAAATCTAAAACCGTTTGGGCGCAGAGAATTCTCTAAATACATTAATACCATAATTGCAGAACATAGAAACATTTCTTATACCAATGCTGTTCCCATAAAATATTTAAAGAGTGTAGAGGTGGTGAAGCTATTGGAAAAAATAGGCGAACCGTTGGGGGATTATGGTAAAACTGTTGAAATACCCACTAGATTAATTAGATACCAGTTAGAGGCTAAAATACCTTATTTGAGTACCCATGTGTTCAGAAAAAAAATCATTAAAATAATTATGAGGTGTAGGGGATTGTCTTTTGTTGAAGCCCGCAACAAAAAAATATTGCATACCAACGAAACCTTAGCGTTTTTACTTGAAATTGGAGAAGTTTATAATGTGGGAATTAAAAACCCCGAATGAACGGGGTTTAGATTATTTTTAGAAATAATTATTGTTTTAAAAATATACCAATAGCGTGTTTGCCGTTCGTATATTGTATTGCGTTGATGTTTCCTTTTCTAAAGTGCTTTGAAAATCTTTTTGCATACTTGTCAATATCCTGTTCTATACTATTATTTATAAGGCCTGCTGTTAAAAATGATTTCCATTTCATGCCCGGTCCCTTGTCTTTTTCCACGCTATAATCCAAAATGGGTTCGTTGAGCACAAAAACAGGATAGCCGTTCAATTTTTGTACTTCTGCAATCCTATCATTGTTATCAGTTGCTTCTTTTGTGAATTTTATGGCCACTATTTTTTTCCCGTTAGTGTAGATAATAGCATCCATATCTATGTTTTCTGAGGCGGACTTCTTCTTTATTTTGTTTACAAAGGATGTTACTTTGGTGGCCACACTCTCATTTAAAAGACCTCCAGTAATAAAACTACTCCATTTTATAGAATTTCCTTTTCCTATGACCACTTCATATTCTCTTAAAGGTTCTGCCATTATGTATACTTCTACACCGTTTATTTTTTGAACTTTAGCGATACGTTGTTGTGCTATAGTGGGTATAAATATTAATAATACCAGTAAGGTTGTGATAATGGTTTTCATTTTTAAAATGTGTTTAAGGTTAATAAAGTGGGAGAGGGCGTGTAATATACATCCTTCTAGTGTTATATTTCTACGGGTTTCTGTTAATTTTAATGTAATCATTGGTGTTTAAAATTATACCCAATTTGGAATCTTAATTTTTTTCTTGTTTGGTAGATCGGCCAAGAAATGAATGTACAACAAATACAACTCCAAACTTTCACACTTTAAACTTTCAAATCTTTTTATTGTAGCCAATGACACCCCGCACAATTTAGTCATTTCATTTTGGGTTATTTTATTAAAAACTCTCTTATCTACACAACTTAGTATGGTATAGATAATGTCTTTTCTGATACTTTCATTATTAATTTTTTTAAGAAAAGTGTCAGTTTTAAGCCTTTTTAAAAGTTTGTTTCTATGGCTCATAGGGGTTTAGGTGTGAATGAGTTTATATTTAGGTGTTGTACTCCATAAAAAAATAAAAAGCCTCCCCTCGGTTGCGGTTGTACGGGTACTTTACTTTTCATACACGAGTGTATAAACAATTAAGCACTTAAAAGCTCTGGATTTTCGTGTATATTCCCATATACCACAAATTCCGTATTTTTAAAATACACCCATAGTTGAGGATTTCCATTTGGTTCTGTTCCGTCCTGCTTAGCTGATACAGCCTGCCATCCTGTTAATCTTTCGCACCATCCAACTTTATGATATAAATAATGTTTCTTTTTGTTTGCTTCTATAAAGTGTAAAGACTTTAAAATGTCTCCATCGTACACCTCTTTTCCATTTTTGTCTTTTAAACCAGTAAATTGCATCACTTCAAATTCATTTCTTCTAGTAACTAATATCTCGTAAATCAAACTTAAAGGCGTGTCGCCTCTGAATGTATTCCAAGCAGATTGATGAAGTGTATTCCAATCAATCATTTGCTTATCTGTTGGGTAAAATGCTCTAAATTTCAATTCTCTCATTATGTATAATTTTAATTCGTTCCTCATTAATTTGCATCGCTGCTTTTTCTTTTTTAACGTAGCACAACACGGGCTAAAATTAAACCGCAAGTGCCGGATGAGTAGGGCGGTCAAATCTTAGCCCCAACGTTATAATTAATATTTTGGACTTTGGCGTTTACTTTCATTGTTCAACTTTCCTGCACTTACTTATCCGTAGATAATCGCTTAATAATGTCAGTCCGTAATACCAAGATGTTTAGTCAATCGTCATTGCTTCTCTCCATCAGTTTATGCCTTCTTCAAGGTTGCCCAAAACACTAATAATAACACGCTATATAAAAAATAACTACTTCTCACTTGTCAATTTAAGTAGTTGCACATCCGCAGAAAATGGTTTGTTGAATATTTGAGTTTGCGTATAACTCAATCTTCCGTGCATTTTTATGCTCTTCGTTTTTATAAATCCAGTTTTGGTGTTTATTTTAGCCATCATTAGGTGCTCAACACTACTGTATCTGTAAATTGATATTGGTAGCCATTTAGTCCATTTTCTTTTAAATAGTTGCATATCTGTTAAATTTATAGTTAATTTTTCCGTTACTTTTCATATAGCTGTTCGTTCTAAACAATAAAATTAATTAAGTATTTTAACTTTAATTATGTTTGTGAACATTTCGTTTATATCAGTTAAGTTTTCAACCTCTACTACTTTACTAACTTTAGTTCTATGATCATCAAGCAAAGCATGTCTGCTATCTAGGTAATTCCACCAAGTAACCAAAACATTAATTTTACAGTCAAGAACACCGTGTAACTTCAATTGCTCGGTTTTGTACAAGTCTAATAAAGTTGCTAAATCGACAACTCCTATTTGATTACTTATTCCAAGCACAATGTTTTTTACTTGTCTATTTTTTAAAAATTCTTTTCCATCCATATTTATCAAATTAGTTTTTTATTTCCGCAACAAAAGTTACACTTAACGTTGTAAAACATTGAAACGACTTTACAACACGGTATATAAATAATAAAAAACTACTTTTCGTCATATATAGTAAATTTATCACTATTCTTATTCAAATCGGTGGCAACTGCAATTCTATAATTTTTAAGTTTAAAACTTGTTAAATAACAGTATTGCTTATCATTATTACTTATTCTGCCACCTTTCATTACGCTTTTAATTAACGTAAGGCAGTCAATATCATTTATTAATTTACTTCTATTGTCTATTATTAATTTTCCCATTTTATCCGTTTTTTACTATTCATATAACTATCCGTTGTAAACAATTTAAATGCCTACAAATTTCTGTGCTTTTTGCAAAATACAGTTCCACTATTTCTTTTTACCATTTTATTACAGGCTACGTTTCGGCATTCAAACAGTTCGCTTTGCTTTTCAACAACGGGTATATCCAATAATTTTAACTTATGGTCTGCGTATGCTTGCATAAGTTCGGGTATTGTATAAGTGCTTTTGTCATCATCGTTAAATAATTCAGGAAAATGAGCATCATCAAATCCTATGTCTAATAAATATTTTTTTACTTCTTCCATTGTTCTGTGTTTTTAAGTCGTTAAAATTACTGTACATACCCACGAGCGTTAACCACAATTAAAAGCCTTTACCGAATCATTTGCAATATGATATATCTGTTCATGTGCTGGTTCGTTTCCGTCACAACATTTAATAATATTATTTAAGGCTTTTAACAGTTCACTTCGTTGGCTAACACTGGTTAAAGTTAATTGCTCGGTATGGGCTTCTTTATAATTTTCCATTGCAATCATAATTCCTTGCCATTGTATAGGTGTAAGTCTTGCTGTAATTAATTGCTCTTTTAAATAATCGTCTTTTGTTTTCATTTTTTATCTATTAAATTTATTTCTAACTATACGCAACTAACCTTAACCTTTTCGTTATGTGGCATTACCCAAAACACGGTCTTGATTCTTGCAAAAACATTATTAGTTCGTCCAATTCTTTTTGATTTTTTATTGTCGCTTGTAATTCAATTTCATCAAGTTTAAAGCCTCTAAACGTACTTTCAAGGTTTCGTGCATTTACTACTGTTTTTTGTCGCTCTCTTTTTTCTTGTAAAAATCCTTGTACTTTATAATTTGGTTCTCTCATAATAATTAACGCCACATAACATAAAATATAGCAAATAGCCATTATGGGCTTTTTTATAAACTATTTGCTGTTAATAATATTTATTTTCTATTTATAATATTCATTGCTTAAATCGGCTACTTGCCATATTATTACCGTTAGGCAACATTAGTCATTATCGAATGTTCCTGTTTTATTAAAGTGTTTTAAAACACAAGTTGGACAAACACCTCTCATATTATTAGAGCCATACCATTCGTGTCCACCAAATTTACCGTCACATAAATGGCAGTTTAGCCAAAAGAATCCACTGATATTAGCAAATATTCTATTTAGAAATCTCGGTTTAAATGGTATATGATGATTAACAGCAGTTGTTTGTTTTTTTTTAAAATAGTGTTTTCTTAGTTGGTTTTCAGTTTTAAGAGTAAAACGTTGCCTAACACTTGGTGTAGTGCATTGCTCAGTCTGTGCCTTTTTACTAAATAATTTCTTAATCCAACTCATATTTTTATCTATTTAATTTTGTTCTTAATCACACAACGCACCATACAATCACGTTACCTACAATGGCTGGTATTTTAGTTTAACCTTATGTTTCGCCAAATAATTACATCTTGCAACCGCAAGTGTTATATCGTCATAGGCACTATCGCAATCCGCACACGTTATGTTAGGAATCCATACGTGAAAGTTTGGTTTTTGTTTAGCTCCTTCATTGCTTATATAATAGCCATTTTCATTATGCAATATTCCTAACATAACTTCCTCTTTAGTTCCATTTGGCTCTTACTTTTTATTTTGTTCAGTCATTTATCAAAGTTTTAGTTTATCAAATCGCCACGACATCATACAAGATGCCGTTATCTTTAATTGCTA
>Ga0256845_1000745_pt1 | contig 28675 bp, 26 predicted proteins | sample RiftiametaG_FD_189101 | JGI IMG/M metagenome (GOLD analysis project Ga0256845, IMG submission 189101) | Tube worm associated microbial communities from hydrothermal vent at the East Pacific Rise, Pacific Ocean - Riftia | ecosystem: Host-associated > Annelida > Integument > Unclassified ...
TTAGATTTTACTTAACAAAAACCAGATGTGGCGGTAAATAAAGCGGCTAGCCTTCTCAGAGGGCTAGCTCAATACACCCTTATAGGGTGCAATCAAAACCACGTTCTTAGAACGTGGATATTTACTTGAAATATGACTTAGGATTAAAATTTGATGGGGATTTGAAGGAGGCGCCCTCATTATGTAATGACATTATTTTACATAGAATATGTTGTTTTTCTGAGAATTACTGAGATTTGTTCTGATTTCTTGCATTTTAGTCTCTAATGCGCGTAGGATTGGGTTTATCAATTTAGAATAAAACAAGACAAGGAGATTTTTATGAAAGTGGATAATGTTCTGTTTTCAAGCGCTATTGCAGCGGGGCTTATTGCGGTTATGATTGGTTGTGCAGGTGATGGCATAAATGAGCCATTAGATAACCAGCTTCAACCTGAATCCGCTAGAATGGTCGCAAGTTATTCCCCTAAAGCAGGCATTTTGCCGCTACCTAATGATGTTTTATTTAAAGGCTCACTTGATTTAACACTTAATATTCCTGTTGATGATGCTGAAAATTACGCTGATCCAAAGGTGGCTCTTAGTGGTTTAGATGGCTGGTCAGCCGTTGCGCCTTTTGCGATTAATTTTGCTAGCCGAGATGAAAACTTAACTCTTGATGCGAGTAGTGTCGTTGGTGGTAGTAGTGTTCATTTTTATAAAGTTAATGTGATCCGGCCTGAAGTGGCCGCTGGCGTTATTGCACCAACGGGCATTGTCACGAGTGTGATTGAAGAACTAGCTGTACCGGCAGATTATGTTGTTCAAGCCAGTGGAAAAGATTCTATCGCTATCGTACCTACGCGACCATTAGAAGCACAAGCGACTTATATGGTTGTGTTAACTAATGCGCTACAAGACAGTGATGGCTTGGCTATTTTGCGAAGTGGTGAATATGCTATTGCTCAATCAAGAACACCTATAGATCCCGAATCCTCAGTTTTTGCTTTGGAAGGTTTACGGGTTTTAATCAATGCGATGGAAGATGCCGCCGCTGCTGCAACTAATGGTCCTGCATTAAATGAAATTATTTTGAGTTATCAGTTTACGGTGCAATCGATAGGGGTAGTACAACAAACGGCTAAAGCGGTATACATTGATGGCGCTATTGCTGCTGGAGCGACGCCCACAACCAGTTTTACTAGTTTAGGAACAGATACAGGACCCTTTACTGGAATTGGTGCGGCTGATTTGTACAAGGGGTCAATTGTTTTAAATTACATGCTAGGAGTGCCATCTGAAGAAAACCCTGTGGCACCTTTAAATACTTTTTGGCGAACTGCCGCTAATGTGCCTAATGGTCAAGGTGGTTGGGTCGCTAATCCGGATCCACTAGGCAACTTAACTTATGCCAATCCATTACCGCAAATCAATGCACAAGAAACCGTGCCGTTATTAGTGTCTATGCCTAAAGTAAGCCTTTGCCCTAAACCTGCAGCTGGTTATCCAGTGGTTATTTTTCAGCATGGTATTACTTCTAACCGAACTAGTTTGTTGGGTATTGCTGACAGTTTAGCCGCTCCACCTAGTTGTAGAGCCGCGGTTTCTATGGATATGCCTTTACATGGTTTAGCCGAGGGTGATGTGACAGGGTTGTTTGAAGGTTATGCTTCTGGTGGCGTAAGAGAGCGAACATTTGGCGTTGATTATGTTAATAATGTAACCGGTTTGCCTGGTGCTGATACGATAGCAGATGCCTCTGGAACGCATATGATTAACTTATCTCATTTGTTAGTCACCAGAGATAATTCTCGTCAAGCAAGTTTTGATTTACTGTATCTTGAAAAAGCGATTGTTTCTATGGATATTGATGGTGGAGGGGTTGATTTTGACGCTTCTCAAATCGGCTTTATTGGCCACTCTTTAGGTGGAATGGTTGGAGTAGGTTTGTTAGCCTATTCAGACAATATTAAAGCCGCGGCTTTAGCCAACTCAGGTGGCGGCACGTCTTTAATGCTTAACGGTTCTGCTTCTTTTGGGCCCCGCATTCGGGCGGGTATTGCTGGTGCGGCAGGTGTCGCAGTGGATGATCCTGCTTTTCCAGGGATTCTTGCGGCATTTTTGTTTGCGGCTCAAACTACAATTGATGCGAGTGATCCTGTCAATATAGCTACATTGGCGGTGGCTAATGATGTACCCACATTATTGCTTCAAGTATTGAACGATGCGGTTGTTCCTAACTCTGTTGCAACCGCGCCGCTAGCTGGTACAGAACCACTAAGCAGGGCTCTTGGTTTGACCGATGTTACTGCCGAGCAAGCGGGCTTTGTGGCTGGAGATCGTTTATTCACTAAGTTGTTACAAGGAATACACAAAACGGCGTTAACGCCAGCTGTGGGCAATGATCCTGTCGGACTGTTGGCGGTTACTACAGAAATTCAAACTCAAATTGTTAGCTTTTTGAGTAGTGTTGGAGCTGGGGTTCAGGTGGTTGATCCTGCTTTACTCGAAGCTGCGCCAGTACAATAAGATGATTTTCAAGATGTATTTTTGGTGTTGAAATAAGTCGATTTTTTATCAGTAAGCCAGAGAATTTATTCTCTGGCTTTTTTTATGCTGCTCATTGAGTATTTTATCGCCTTTATGATAAATATTGAGATGGAACGGATAGAGAAAAAAAGCGTTGGGATCATCGTAATAAATTCAGTATACTCGCGCCTTTCTTCAATAAATGTCTACCCTAAGGGGATCACAATGAGTAATTACGAAACAAATGAACAAAAAGCCAGTTACGGAATTGGTATGAATATGGGAAACCAACTTTTAGGTCAATCTTTTGATGGTATTGAAATTGAAGTGGTTGCAAAAGGCTTAAAAGACGCATTTAACAAAGTTGAAAGTGCAGTTTCTCGTGAAGATATTCAAGCGGGTTTTGACCACGTTACTAAATTGATGCAAGACAAGCAGAAGTCAGAATCTGCAGACGCAATTAATGCGGGTAAAGCGCATCTTGAAGAAAATGCTAAAAAAGAAAATGTTGTAACCACTGAGTCAGGTCTTCAATATGAAATTATTACAGTTGGAGAAGGCGAAAAGCCTGAGTTAACATCTAAAGTTAAAACTCATTATCACGGCACATTAATCAACGGAACCGTTTTTGACAGTTCGTATGATCGCGGTCAACCTGCTGAATTCCCTGTTAATGGTGTTATTCCTGGTTGGACTGAAGCATTACAATTAATGGCTGTTGGTTCAAAATGGAAATTAACTATTCCTTATTCTTTAGCTTATGGAGAACAGGGGGCGGGTGGTGCGATTGGTCCTTGTGAAACCTTAGTCTTTGATATTGAATTATTAGAAATCGTTGCTTAATATTTGATATTTTCAAATAACTACTTGCATAAGTAGCTTGTTTTCTCGTAAACTCCTCATTGCAGTAATGTAATCGAGGAGTTTTTTTGCCAAGTTTTGTCAAAAAATACTTCTCAGCTTGTATCTTATAAAATAACAATTAAATTAAGGAGCACTCCTAATGGCAGTGGTAACTTTATATATGTCTGACCGTGATTCTGAAAAAACCTTTACTGATAAAAAACTCGCTGATAATTACGATAAAATGTTAGAACTGGCTGAAAATGTCAGCTTATGGCTTGAAAAATCAATTGATGGTTTAACTGAAACTCAAATAGAAAGTCTTGGGATGTTGATTGCTGAAAATAAAGATCTGGTGACTAAAGCCATTAAAGGTAAACCAGAAATCTTATTACAAGATGGATCTATTGATGATGAAGTGGACAAAGCTGACAATGTGGCAAAAATTTCAGCTTAGTCATTAAGAGCTTTGTGGTTTTGAGTTCTTAATTAACCTGAGCCTAGAATAATTATCCTATACGTGATTAGCCGGGTGCTACAATTTTTTAGTAGCGCTTAATTCTAACCACTTTCATTATTTCAAACGGTAAACCAGCAACGGTTTCAATTTTTGGATAATAGGTTAAGTTGATACGTTGTCCCTTAAGAAGCACTTTGTACTTTGTTTTTCTTTTGTATTTAAAGGGAATATCACAGTCTTCAATCATAATAGAATTGATAAACCAGCCGTCTTTTTCTCTTTGATTATGGGATTTAACAATTCTCATTTCTGAGTGAGTGAGTTCTTTATGGCTTTTTATAAGCTCTTCAGGATCGCTTTGCATTGATTGACTATTTAAAAAAAGGGATAACGGTAAAATAAGCAAGAGCCGATGCAAAAAGAATCAATAGGCTAAATTTTATTGGTGCCTGCATAAAAAATTTAAGACGAGAAATTTTTTCACCTGATTGCTCTAGTGCATCAAGTTCAGACTTAACTCGTTGGTATCTTTCTTGTTGGTATTCTCGTATTAATGATTTTGCTTGTTCTAATTGCTCATCTTTTTTCATCCAAATCGCCGCAAAACCTAAACCCCATCGTCCTGAATCAGTTTCGTAATGAATAATTTCATGCTCATTGAGCAGTGCGCGAACTTCGTCAGCTTCATCATCTGGAACGCTGTTAAGTTTAAAAACAAGATAGGTCATAAAAAAGCGTTAGCCTTATTAAAATCGATTAAATGAGGAGCAAACTATAACAATAATCGTCAACAAATTATATGGTAATGGGTATACTCTCTGGTACTAAATATTATTTATCCTTAAACGTTTATAAATGCCAATGAATTGCACCAATACAAATTTACCGAGCTTTATTAAGCCTGAATCTAATGATGCTCAAAGATTGTTTCATGGACGAGGGCATATTTATGATGGATTATCTCATGTTTGCATTGATTGGTATGCTCCCGTTGTCTTTATTTTCTTTTATGAAGAGGTTGACCAAAATTGGCTAAATTGTCTTATTAACCGGATCCAGTTTGAAATACCGCAGTGTGAATCAATACAAGTGCAGTTTCGTTGCCGGCAAAAATCGCCAGTAGAATTGTTTTGGGGTAAAACTGTTAAATCACTTGTGGTTACTGAGCATCAACTAAAATATCAATTAATATTATCGACTAACCAAAATAATGGCTTATTTTTAGATATGTCTAATGGTCGGAAATGGGTGATTGAAAACAGTAAAAATAAACGTGTGCTTAATTTGTTTGCTTATACTTGTGCGTTTTCGGTTTGTGCTATTGCTGGCGGCGCAAATTATGTATTAAACCTTGATATGAATAAAAAAGCTCTTAGTCAAGGTAGAGCTAACCATCAATTGAATGAACAAAATCTAGCTCGAATAAAATATACAGGGGTTAATCTTTTTAAGTCTTGGAGTAAATTGCGTCGGGAAGATAAGTTTAACTTATTAATTTGTGATCCACCCTCGTATCAAAAAGGTAGCATTGATTTATCAAAAGATTATAAGAAAATCGTAAAACGTATTCCTGAATTTATGGCTGAAAACAGTGATATATTATTATGTATTAACGCGCCAAATTTAGACCAAGAATTTATAAAAAATTTGATAAAAGATTATTGCCCTGATTGTATTTTTCAGAAACAAATTGAAAATCCTAAGGTTTTTAAAGATGCACACAAAGGTAAAGGATTAAAAGTTATGCATTTTATATTTAAACCGGCGAAGAATGAGAAGTGAGAAGTGAGAAGTGAGAAGTGAGAAGTGAGTAGATATTAAAATAAAAAAACCGACTGGAGAATATAATACCAGCCGGCAGGGAACTGAGTGAAAATGTTTTATACTAGTAATAAGTTTTGAAATAGAATAAAGCTAAAGATGAACAGTCCAGCAAAGAAAATATATTTTTTATCCGTTGTATTTTTTTGCATTAGCCTTTCCTCCGTTGTTGCAACTAAGAGACTATCATTTCTTAGTTGTTTTAATGTGAAAAGAGTATGCGACTTTTTATCTGAATAATAACTGAATGCAAAAAATGAATATTCAGTTTTATTATGGTGTGTTTTGAATAATGGCTAATTGTTCTTTGAGAGATAAGATGTGTTCTTCCCAATATCGACTGGAATTAAACCAAGGAAAGTTGTGCTTAAAGCTAGGATCATGCCAACGTTTTGCAAGCCATGCACTGTAGTGGATCATTCGCATGGTTCTTAAAGGTTCCATTATTTTGAATTGCCTGTCATCAAATTCCATAAAATCTTCGTAGCCATCGAGCAAATGATTCCAAAGTTTTTTATCTGAAGCATCATTAATCAGCATCCATAAATCTTGAATTGCAGGTCCCATTCTGGCGTCATCAAAATCAACAAAATGAGGTCCTTTATCTGTCCACAAAACATTACTTGGATGACAATCACCATGTAAACGAATTGTTGGGTAATCGCCAAGTTGTTCAAATTTTTGCTGACAAATATCAATCAGTTGTTGAGTAATCGCTTGGTAAGCGGCAAAAATATGTGAGGGAATAAAATCATTATTTTGTAAATAATGACTACTTTCTATGGCAAATGATTGCAAGGTTAATTCTGGACGATATTTAAAATTTTGGCTTTCTCCAACCGCATGAATTCGACCAATAAAGCGGCCCAGCCAAGTTAATGTATCTTTGTCTTCTAATTCAGGTGTTCGGCCGCCGTGAGATTCAAAAATTGAAAAGCGGAAACCACTATATTCTAACAACGATTGTTGATTAAATTTTATTGGTGGAACGACCGGTATTTCATTATCAGACAGTTGAAAAGTAAATTGATGCTCTTCTAAAATTTGTTCATTAGTCCAACGTTCAGGACGATAAAATTTAACCACATATTTATTTTCATCATCATCACGAAATTGATAAACTCTATTTTCGTAACTATTGAGAGCTAGCAAAGCGGCTTGAGGTAATAAGCCGACAGATTCAATCGCATCTAAAACTTGATCGGGTGTTAGTTTAAAAAAATCTTGGCTCGGTTGTTCTTTCATACTTTAATATTCGCCCAGTTTTTTTTACGCCATAAAGATATAAACCAAAAGAGTTGAAAGAGTCGATAAAAACCTTGAGTAAACCATATGCCTGTTAGACCTAAGCCCATGATAGGGCCTACAAGCCAAGCAAGAGGCAGAAATATTATCCATTGGCAAATTATGCTGACAATCATAGTGATTTTTGTTGCGCCAGCGCCTTGTAATGCGGACATAAGTACTAAATTGTAAGCATCAATAATTATGGCTATGCCGACGAGCTGAAGCGGGACTCTCGCTAATTCAATGGCATCGGCCTGATGGAAAAATATAGACAACAGCGTTTCAGGAATTAAAATCATTGGCGCACTAATAAGCGAAATACTTAATGCTGCAATCTTTGAAGTATCCCATCCCCACAAATAGGCATCATCGGTTTCGCCTCTGCCAAGTGCTTGGCCAACCAACGTGCCAGCGCTCATACCAAAAGCGATTGAAGGAAGAATAGCTACCAAGGTTAAAGTGGTTAAAACATGCGCGGCTGCAAGCTCATCAGTCCCTATTTTTCCGACGATCCAAAACAAGAAAGTAAAGCCAAGTGCAAAAAATAATTGTTGTAATGATGAGGGCAATGATATTTTTATAAGCTGTTTAACAGTTTCGAAGTGTGGTAGATGAACCCCAAAACCATACTGTTTGGTATGTTTAATGGTTAACCATAAATACATTAAGGTGCCGCCAAACATTGAAATGGTTGTTCCTAAGCCTGCACCCTCAGCGCCTAGTTTTGGAAATCCCCAATGGCCAAAGATTAAAACGTAATTTAAAAAGATATTAATAATATGCATGGTGACAATGGTTTTAAAATAAAACTTGGTCATTTTTATAGCGCTTAAATAACCTCTAAAACTAAAATTCATACCAATTGCCATAATGCCAATTAATCGCGCATCTAAATAAAGACTGCCTTGCAAAATAACTTGAGGATCATCATTAAGCAAGGTCATTATTTCGGTACTGTAATTGATTAACAAATAGGTAGTTGGGATAGAGGCTAAAAAGATAAGCAACAATGCGCCGTTGAGTGGGTTGGCAGCAATAGAGTCTCTTCCTTCACCTATTCGTCTTGCCACGGTAGCTTGTACGCCAGATGAAAAACCCATAAAAATTGCAGCGGCAACAAAGTTGATAAAACTGGCTAAACCAACAGCGGCTAGTTCTGTTTTACCTAAACGGCCAACCATCGCTGCATCCACTAAATTGAGAATGTTTTGTGACATCATCCCACCAATAATTGGCAAAGCAATTTGGAATATTTGAGATGAGCGTTCGCGTGAAACCAAAAGAGAGATCCTTTAAGAGGTGTGTAAGGAGAACGATTAATTCGTATTAAAATTATTGGGGATTGATTGTATCACTATAATAATGCTAGTAGCAGATGAATAAAAATTAGAATGTTACAAAGAGTGAGTTGATGATGTTAAATACTGGCTGTTTAGGGTGATTTTAGTTTCAACGATTTGTTGATAGTCCGCTTATTATAATGAATCTTTTTTAATAAAATAGAACTACAAACCATATGCGCGAGCTAAGCACCATATATCAACCTTAATAGCACCTTGTAATTTTGCTTGTTTAGTAAGCTCTGCAACGGTCATTCCTGTGGTAACAACATCATCAATTATCGCAACGTGTTCTGGCAGCTTGGCTGTAATGGAAAAAGCATTTTTAACATTACTTTTTCGAGCTGCAGAGTCCAGACCCGATTGAGCTTTGGTTTGTTTTACGCGTTTTATTTCTTTATTGAGTATGTTAATAGCGAGCGCTTTGGAAAGGCGCTGCGCAATAAGTGTTGATTGATTGTAACCGCGTAGTGACAGTTTTTTATCATGTAGTGGAACTGGGATAATTAAGATGGGTAACTCTTGATTGGAATAATGGCTATTAATTTTTTTAATCAGGTAATCACATAATATGGGTAATAAATGAAATTGAGCTGAGTATTTTACTTGGGTAATAAAGTCATTAATGGGGGGCTCATAATGAAAAGCACTAATCATTCGGTCAAATATAGGGCTTTTCTTTAGGCATTCACCACATGGTGTATTGTTGACTCTTGATAGTTTGGTTGGCGTAGCGGGTAGTGGTAATCCACAATAATGGCAGCATATTTTAGAAAAGGGTAAGTGTTGATGGCAGAACTGACAAAGAATTGGCTGATATTTCAACGAGTTAGTTGATTTGGTTTGCACTGAGCAACCGCAAAGGTAGCAATCACTCTCAATTTGCAATCGTTCAAATAGACTCATCAATTATTCCTTATTTATGAGTATCAATTCTATATGGTTAATATTTGACCATATATCAACTTATGATTTTGTGTAGCTTGACAGAAAGCTATTCTCAATTAAGATCCCTACTGAAATAGTTTGTTCTCATAGAGCTAGAGATGCAAACAACTAATTACTTTAATTTGATAATACGAGTCAACTCTTTATGTTACAAGCTGAAAATACTCAACAAGTTAGTTCGAAGGAAAAAAGCGCTGATCCAGTTACAACAAGTACTTCTGTAAAAACAACCAATTTGTCTCAAAATGATAGAGAGCTTAGGACAGACTGGCGAACTGCAGAAATTAAAACGATTTATAATTTACCGATGAATGATTTGTTATTTAAAGCACATTCTATTCATCGCCAACACTTTTCTCCCAACCAAATTCAAACCTCAACATTGATGAGTATTAAAACTGGTGCTTGCCCTGAAGATTGCGCTTATTGCCCGCAAAGTGGACATTACAATACCGGGTTATCAAAAGAGCAATTAGTCGCTCTAGAAGAAGTCATTCGATCTGCAAAAAAAGCCAAAGAAGCAGGCGCAACACGTTTTTGTATGGGAGCGGCATGGCGTACACCCAGCGGAAAAGATTTTCCCGTGGTATTAGAAATGGTGAAAGAAGTTAAACAACTGGGTTTAGAAACTTGTGTCACTTTAGGTATGATTGATGATCAACAAGCTCACCAGTTGAAGGATGCAGGATTAGATTACTACAATCATAATTTAGATACTTCTGAAGAGTATTACGACCAAATTATTACTACACGAACATTTGCAGATAGATTGAATACGTTAGGGCATGTACGAGATGCGGGCATGAAGGTTTGTGCAGGAGGCATTTTAGGCATGGGAGAATCGCTAGACGATCGTATTGGTCTTATGCAAGCGTTGGCGAACTTACCTGAACATCCTCAAAGTGTTCCAATAAACCAACTGATAGCCGTTAAAGGTACACCGCTGCAAGACGCTAAAGCGATTGATAGTTTAGAGTTTGTACGTATGGTCGCAGTTGCTCGAATTATTATGCCTAAGTCTTATGTGAGATTATCGGCCGGACGAGAAAATATGTCTGACGAAATGCAAGCAATGTGTTTTTTCGCTGGTGCAAATTCTATTTTTTATGGCGATAAGTTATTAACAACGGATAATCCTGATATTAATAATGATATTGACCTCTTTAATCGTTTAGGCTTAACTCCTGAGGGCGGAAAGTTTCCTAAAGTGAATACTGACGAAAAACAGATTGATAATGAGACCAGTCATTTGCATAGCGAAACTTGCAAAAAAAGACTTTATCGAAATGCTGCCGTTTAGTTAATTAAATCATATTGACAATACCATAAGCATGTTAAAACTTGATGAACAGTTATTAGCAAAAATAAACCAGCGTGCTAAGTTATCGCAACTTCGTGAACGACTTTCTTTAACGTCTTCGCAAGGCTCGATTATAGAAATTAATGGTAAATATTTTGATAATTTTTCTTCAAATGATTATTTAGGTTTAGCTAATCATACTGAAACTTTAAATATTATAAAACAGCAATTAGATGAAAGCGGTTTTGGCAGTGGAGCATCTCACTTAATTACTGGGCATCATAAAATTCATCAACAACTTGAAAATGAATTGGCTGATTTCTTAGTGAGAGATTCAGCTATTACATTTTCTACTGGCTACATGGCCAATTTAGCTATATTACAAACCTTGGCAAAAAAAGGTGATTTAATTATTGCAGATAAACTTAATCATGCTTCTTTGATTGATGGCGTAAAATTATCATCAGCGGATTCTGTAAGGTATCAACATTGTAATATAAAAAAATTACAAGCAAGGCTTAAATCTTCGGCGGCAAATAAGTGGGTAGTAACCGACAGTGTTTTTAGTATGGATGGCGATATAGCCCCATTAGATGAAATTTCTGCTTTATGTAAAAAATATAATGCTCATCTAATTGTTGATGATGCACATGGAATTGGTGTATTAGGGAGGGAAGGCAAAGGTTGCGCTGAATATTTTAACTTGGGGCAATCTGAGTTACCCATTTTGATGGGAACTTTTGGAAAAGCATTGGGCGGCTTTGGAGCTTTTGTTAGTGGTAGTAAAGCATTAACTTCATATTTAATGCAGTTTTCAAGAAGTTATATTTATACAACGGCATTACCTTCTGCTATTGCCGCCGCTAATTTATTTAATCTTAAATTGATTAAAGATGATCAAAAGTACCGCGTTAATTTGAATAAGAATATTCAATATTTTAAACAACAATGTAAAAAAGAATCTGTTGAGTTAATGCCTTCAGAAACAGCGATCCAACCAATGATGATTGGTTGTTCAAAAAAAATAACGGAAGTCAGTGAACAGTTAAAAACGAATGGTTTTTTGGTTGGAGCAATTAGACCCCCAACCGTTGCTAAAAATACAGACAGGTTACGGGTAACGCTTAGTGCTTCACATCAATTTGAACAAATTAGTCGATTGGTTAAACAATTAAAAATGATCAACAAAGTTTAAACGAGTAAAGAATTAATAATGATAAATCAATTAAAACCTTACGTAGAAATTAGCGGTTCTGGCCCTGATTTAGTGTTGTTACATGGCTGGGGATTACATGGGGGAATATGGCAAACTATAGTACCATTATTAGAAACATATTTTACTGTGCATAATGTTGACTTGCCGGGGTTTGGTCATAGCGCTGTTTCAAATGAAAAATATAATTTAGCAACAGTATGTCATGCTGTTCAATCTATCTTGCCTAAATCATGTTATTTAATGGGATGGTCTCTCGGTGGCGTAGTTGCAACACAGCTAGCACAAAATCATCCTGAACAAATTAAAAAATTGATAACGGTTGCTTCTAGTCCTTGTTTTGTTGAAAAAGAAAACTGGCCTTATGGAATGAAAGCAGAAGTACTCAATTCTTTTATTGATTACTTAGCTGAAGACTTTAAAGGAACTTTAATTAAGTTTTTAAGTATACAAACTATGGGAAGCCGAACACAAAAACAAGATATCGCCCAATTAAAAGAAACAGTATTTATTCATGGGCTACCTGCCGAAAAAGCCTTAAAGGGTGGGTTAGAAATTTTAAGGGATAGTGATTTATTATCAGATCTTAAAGAATTAAAAATGCCGTTGTTAAGAATTTACGGAAAGTTAGATACTCTTGTTCCTTTAAAGTCGGCAAAAGAGGTCGATCACTTTTCACCTAGTAGCGAATCAATTATTTTTAAAAAATCGGGGCATGCCCCATTTCTATCTGAAACAGAGAGTTTTATGAATGAAGTGAATAATTTTTTACAAAGTGAAATGAAATAGTAAATGAATATAAAAAAACAAACCATAGCAGACTCTTTTAGTAAAGCCGCGGCAAGTTACGACGCATCGGCTTTTTTACAACAAGAAGTAGCAAGTCGATTATTAGAACGTTTAAGTTTAATGAATACTTCAGCAAAAACAATTTTAGATGTCGGTTGCGGCACTGGTTATTGTACAACCATTTTGGATAAAAAGTTTTCTAAGGCAAAATTAACAGGAATTGATATTGCACCTGGTATGATTGAATTTGCGATTAAACAAAAAAAGTTTTTTAGTAAAATAGATTATCAGGTGGCCGATGTCGAGGAATTACCATTTGATAACAATCAATATGATTTAGTTTTTTCTAACCTAACGATTCAATGGTTAGAAAATCATCAGCAGGTTTTTTCAGAATTAAATCGGGTTCTAAAACCTGGGGGGTTATTAATTTTTTCAACCTTAGGTCCAGATACATTAATGGAGCTGAAAGAAAGTTGGTCTAAAGTGGATCAAGATGTTCACGTGAATCAGTTTTATGATATGCACATTGTGGGTGATGCTGTACACAACGCCCAGTTTGAAAACACCGTAATCGATAGAGATGTTATATCGTTGACTTATAAAACCATGCTCGGATTAATGAAAGATTTAAAATCTATTGGCGCGCATAACATGCATAGTCAGAGAAACAAAGGGCTTTTAGGTAAATCAAAGTTCAAAAAATTAACCGATGAGTATGAAAATTTTAGGTGGGAAGATGGACAACTTCCTGCAACCTATGAAGTGATTTATGGACATGCCTGGAAAAAAATGGAGCAACCTGTTGGTGATTATCATACTTATGAAGTGAATCTTGATAAATAATGACTAAACTAGTTTATAAATAAACCATGATTAAAGCAAAAAAAATATTTATCACCGGTACTGATACAGATGTGGGTAAAACATTACTCACGACTTGTTTGATTACATTGTTACAAAATAAAAAAAAATCTGTTGTTGCTTTAAAACCTATAGCGGCAGGTTGCGAAATTGTTAATGGTGAACTGAAAAATTTGGATGCTTTATTGATCCAAACCGTGATGGATAAAGAAATGGAATATCATAAAGTTAATCCAATTCTTTTAGAAAAACCTATGGCGCCACATTTAGCCGCAAGGTTGGAAAATAAGAAGCTCTCCGTTAAGCAATTGCAACAAAGTTGTGATATGCAGCAATATAGTTCAGATTATTTATTAATTGAAGGTGCTGGCGGTTGGTTAGTACCATTGAATGAAAAAGAAAGCTATGCCGATTTTGTTATCGCGGAACAATGTGATGTTATTTTAGTGGTTGGCATTAAACTAGGTTGTATTAATCATGCTTTATTGAGTTTAAAAAACATTCAATCAAGTGGTTTAAATGTTATTGGCTGGGTGGCAAATTGTATTGAGCCAAATATGTTAGCAATTAAAGAAAATATTGAAACGCTTACGGAATTGATTAATGTACCTCGGATAGCAAAAATTCCATTTATTAAAGAAGAGGGTGACTTTTTTAATCTCACTCAAGCAGCGATTGAGTATGTTAATATAACGCCAATTCTAAGGTAGTGGCATTCTACTAATAAAGTTGATACTGTAAAAAATCAAATATTGAGATACTCATTATGGTTAATGTTGGACAGTTTAATTTCTTAAAAATAGCGCGTAAAACCGCTCGTGGGACGTTTCTTGCTGCGGGTAGTTTAGGTGAATTATTTTTACCTAAAGGGCAAACGCCAGAATTTTGTGAAGCAGGCGATAAAATTGAAGTTTTTGTTTATAAAAACTCTGATAATGAATATGTTGCTACCACAAAAAAGCCGAGAGTGAGTGTTGGTGAAGTGGCATGTTTAGAGGTGGTATCTGAAAATTCAGTGGGTGCTTTTTTAGAATGGGGCTTGCCCAAAGATCTCTTTGCTCCATTTGGTCAACAAAGTACTCCAATGAAAGAAGGCGAACGGCATATTGTTGCGGTATACAAAGATAATACTGGGCGAATTGCTGCAAGTTCAAAACTAAATCGTTTTATTAAAGCTGAAACTCGTAATATGAAAGCAGGGCAAAAAGTTAAAGCGATTATTGGAGATAAAACGGACATTGGTTATAAGCTGATTGTTAATTCAATATTTTGGGGTGTTTTACATCATAGTGATGTGTTTCAAACTTTAAAGTATGGTCAAACGACAACCGCTTATGTAAAAAAAGTTAGAGCTGATGGACGATTAGATATGAGCTTGAAAGAAGTTGGAGGCGATAATAGTCAAACTTCTTTACAAGCGCAGATAATAAACTTATTGAAGAAGAATGACGGTTTTTGTCCCATTAATGATAAAACATCACCAGATAAAATTTATCAAACATTTTCAGTGAGCAAAAAAGTATTTAAATCGACTATAGGAAAATTGTATAAAAACAAATTAATTTCTATCGATAAAGATGGTATCCGTTTAATCGGATCATAGCGTTCAACAGAATATTTTGTTTAACAGAAATATAGAGAATATTATTATGGCAAAACCAGGAAATACAGGATTAACAAGAGTCATTAAAGCAACGGGTTATTCAATGTTAGGATTAAAAGCCGCATGGAAACATGAAGCTGCTTTTAGACAAGAACTATTGTTAGCGATTGTTGGAATCCCTTTGGCTGTTTTTTTAGCAGAAAATAAATCTGAAATGCTTTGGCTTATTTTACCTTTATTTCTTGTTATTATGGCTGAATTAGTTAACTCAGCGATTGAGGCTGTTGTTGATCGAGTGAGTGGTGAGCATCATGAATTGTCAGGTAGAGCAAAAGACATTGGTTCTGCCGTTGTATTTGTTGCGTTAATACTTGTTGCGGTTATTTGGTCAGTAATTCTTTTTTAATATTTGCGGCTTTGGCTATGCTCGTTAGTAATCCATTGCTGGTTGCGTCTTCCCTTAATTGCCAAAACATTATTCCACCTAATTGGTGTTTTTTTGCATAGTCTGTTTTTAGAATAACAGATTTGTGATTGTCAAAAGTTGCAAAGAGTTGTTTTGTTTTGTTGTAATAATAAGGCGCTTTAGCTTTAGCATCCCAGTAATAACTAAAATCATCTTTAAAGTATTGAGAAAAATCACGGTAAACAACATTTTCTTTATATAAACCTGGCTGATTTAGGCCATGATTAACATCCGCGACATTTTTCCAAATTCGTGCATAAAAAGCGGCTCCAAGAACAATTTTTTTAGCAGGCACGCCTAGTTCAATTAGTTGTTTTACGGATTGATCGGACGATTCTTTTTGTTCTTTTGTCGAATAAAGTGAAGTATGGTGTCCTGTTTTTTTATTATAAGCATTAAAGTAATCATAGGTCATTAGATGAACTCTATTGAGCATAGGCATTACTCTTTTCCATTCAATTGAATTTTTTATAAAATGCTGTGAGGCGCCCGCTGCAAAACTGATTTCGTATTTATCTTTTAAGGCGAGCCTTAATTCAGAAACCAATAAAGTAAAATTACGTTTGTCTTGATATTGATAAGGATGTTTAGGGTAACCTTCAATGGCTGGGTATTCCCAATCTAAATCAATGCCGTCTGCATCGTATTTTACTAAAAGCGCTTTAACTGATTTAGAAAATTCGATTCTTCCTTTTCTGCTTGAAAAAACTTTTGAACAGGTCTCACAACCACCCCAGCCCCCTAAAGCAAACATTACTTTAAGTTTTGGGTAGGTTTTTTTGAGCGCTAGCATTTGTTTAAAGTCGTTTACATCTTGTTGATTGTCAAAAGCAATCTTATTGCCTTTTAAATGAAGGAAGCTGTAAATTAAATGCGTTAAATGTTGTATGGGGTAATGGTTGATTTGACTGGCATTACCATGAAAATAAGCAATAATAGCTAAGTCATTCGTATTTTTTGCGGATGAATCGTGTTTATTTTCAGTAGTATTTGCATTAAAATGAGCTAATACCAACAGAATAATAACGATGTACTTTACGAGAAATAATGATTTAAACATTTAAAATTCCTTTGTTATTATCTTTGGATGATTATTTCAAAATCGATTAGCTGAGAGTCTCTATTTCAATTCGATTCAGTATGGCCAAATTTTTACTGAGTTGCAAAATTAATTTCAATCTAGAGGTTTAAATATTTTGATTCGACACTATATAGAACTTTTCTCTTAGGGCGTATTTGGTTATAGTCAATGACTGAATAGGGTAAACGCAACCGTATTCACTAAATCAAGTTGATTGTCATTGTTGCATGTTTTAAATTAAAATTTTAGTGATAAAAAAGGTAACTATTGTGAAATATAGATTTTTAGTTTTATGTTTTTTTCTTTATTCATGTGATTCGAGTAATGATGATGCTATTCAGCCGCCATCAGAATTAACTAATATTCAATTGATTGAAGAGGTGAAGGCGGAAGCTGGAAAAATCGTTATACCCTATAAAAAGTATCAATTAAAAAATGGTTTAACATTAATTTTACACGAAGATCATTCCGATCCATTAGTTCATGTGGATGTGACTTATCACGTTGGCTCTGCTCGCGAAGAGACTGGTAAATCAGGTTTCGCTCATTTTTTTGAGCATATGATGTTTCAAGGATCTGAAAATGTAGCGGATGAACAGCATTTTAAAATTATTACTGAAGTCGGCGGCACTTTGAATGGATCGACCAATCAAGATAGAACAAATTATTTTGAAACGGTGCCAGCTAACCAATTAGAAAAAATGCTTTGGTTAGAATCTGATCGAATGGGTTTTTTCTTGGATGCCGTGACTCAAAAGAAATTTGAGGTTCAGCGTGAAACCGTTAAGAATGAGCGTGGACAACGTATTGATAACCGTCCCTATGGTCGATTAGATGAACGTGTTTCAGCGGCACTGTATCCCTCAGGACACCCTTATTCATGGCCTGTTATTGGTTTTATGGAAGATCTTGATCGAGCGAATTTAAATGATTTAAAAAGCTTCTTTTTAAAATGGTATGGGCCTAATAATGCCACGTTAACTATTGGTGGCGATATTGATGTTAAGGAAACTTTAAGCTTGGTCAATAAGTACTTTTCCACAATCCCTAAGGGACCTGAAATTAACCCGGTTAAAAAAGAAAAAGTCATTTTAGAATCAGATCGATACATTTCAATGGAAGATAATGTTCATTTACCATTAATCTATATGGCATTTCCAACGGTACCAGTAAGAGACAAAGATGAAGCGCCTCTAGATCTTTTAGCCGAAATTTTAGGTGGTGGAAAAACATCATTGTTTTATAAAAATTTAATTAAGAATCAGTTTGCTGTTGATGCCTCCGTTAATCATCCATGTTCCGAATTAGTTTGTACTTTTAACTTATATGCACTGCCTCATCCAAGTTCTAATAAAAGTTTAGCGGATATAGAAAAAATTATGCGGGACACCTTTGTTGAGTTCGAAAAACGAGGAGTTGAAACGGATGATTTAGTCAAAGCAAAAGCTCAAATGGAGTCGAGTTTTATTTTTGGTTTGCAAAGTGTTAGAGGCAAAGTGAGTCAATTAGCATCAAATCAGGTTTTTACTGCTAACCCAAATTATATTGAAAAAGATATTGAGCGTTATAGCCGAGTTACTAAAAAAGATGTAGAAAGAGTTTTTCAACAATATATTAAAGGAAAAAGTGCAGTTATTATGAGTGTTGTACCTCATGGAAAATTAAATATGATTGCTAACAAAGACAATTTCAAATGGCAAGACTTTGTCGCCAACCGTCTTTCAAATAAAGATTCTCAAGAAAAAAAATTAGCACTAGATAGTGAAAATAAAGTGTTGTCTTTACGAAAATCTGTGGATACTTTTGATCGCAGTATTATTCCAAAAACAAAATCAAATCGATCTGTTGAACTACCTCAAATGTGGCAACAAGAAAGAATTAACGGAATTAAAATTTTAGGAACACAGAGTTTAGAAACACCGACTACATCAATATTAATTAAAATTCCGGCTGGACATTATTACGAAAGAAAAGACAAGGCGGGAACATCATCACTATTGGCGCATATGCTTAATGAGTCAACGACTAAAAGAACCGCTGAAAGTATGAGCAAAGCACTGCAGTTATTAGGGAGCAATGTGTCTATTAGCTCAGATAATCAAAGTCTTAATATTTCTATAAATGCGTTATCAAAGAATATTGTACCAACGATTTTATTAGTCAAAGAAAAACTGTTTGACTCAGCCTTTTTAATCGATAATTTTATTAGAAATAAAAAAAATATTATAGAAAATATTGTTAACAATAAAAAAGATGCAGGTTATTTAGCTAGCACGGCATACAGGCAGTTATTAAATGGAAAAAACATTATTGCCATGCCAAGACTCGGCACAGAAAAAACAGTACTTAATATACAATTAAAGGATGTAAAAGATTTTTATAATTCATTTGTAAAACCACAAGATTCAGAGGTAGTGATTGTTTCAGATTTAACTGAAAAGCAGCTTGAGTCGGTGATGGTTCATTTTGATGGCTGGAAAGGAAAAGCTAATCGTTTAATATTAAAAGCGGACAAATCATCGGCTAAAAAGGGAGTGGTCTATTTGGTGAACAAAGACGGTGCCGCTCAATCGGCTATTCGAATTGGAAAGCGAGGCTTAAAACTTGATATTACTGGCGAGTTTTACCGTAGTAAATTAATGAATTTTCCATTAGGTGGCGCATTTAATAGTCGAATAAATCTTAATTTAAGAGAGGATAAAAGTTATACCTATGGGGCTAGAAGCTATTTTTGGGGAAACAAGTATATTGGTGGTTTTACTGCAAGTGCGGAAGTGAGATCGGATGTTACTGATAAAGCAATTATTGAGTTTGTGAAAGAAATTAAGGGTTTTCACACTAATGGAATAACTCAAGAAGAACTTCAATTTATGAAAGATGCGATTAATCAAAGCGAGGCATTAAAATATGAAACGCCTAATGCAAAATTGAGTTTTTTGTCACAAATTTTAGAGCATCAATTAACGGTCGCTTTTGTATCTAAACAAAGTCATATTGTAAAAAATATTACGATGAGTGAAATAAACCGTTTAGCTAAAAAGCATTTAAAGCTAGAAGAAATGGTCATTGTTGTCGTTGGTGATGCCAAAGTTTTAAAACCTCAATTAACGGCTATAGGTTATGAGGTTATTGATTATTTAGTTGATTAAAATAATCGTTAATGACTTAAAATAATATGCGAAAAAGGCTAAACTTTTTTGCATATTTGCCGATAAAGCTCTACAGAACTGTGAATAGTCCGTTTAAATTAAGTTAACCTACAACGGATTGCTTTATTACGGGAGGAGAGTTTTATGCAAGTTAACAATGCGTTAAATACGGGAGTTCAAGGTTTTCAAAATGCACAAGCTAGAGCAAATCAAGCGGCTCAAGAAATAGCAACTCAGCAGAGCGGAAACCTAAATCAAACTGATTCGTCCAAAGAATCAAGTAATAACAAAGATTTAACTAATTCTTTAGTGGATCTTAAAACAGCTGAGAATGACGCAAAAGCGAATGCTAGGGTGATTGAAAGCGCTTCAGATATCTTGGGTACAATCTTGGATATTAGTGTTTAAGCCTTGGCTTAACATTTAACACGATGCTAATTTCATCTGCGCCAATAGCTATTCCAATTAATACGGCAAATCTTGCTGCGGAATCGGTTGCGGTTGATGTAGCTAAAAGACCACAAATTCCTCAGCCAACATCTGCGGCGGAAAATCCATCTGCAAAAAATTCAACAGAATTTAACGAGCAAGCAAAAACGGAGTTTTCTAATCAACTTCAATCTGAAACAGAAAAAAATATTAAAGAAAAAGAATCTTCTGAGCAGCAAAAAGAGCAAAATCCAGATCAAGAGACTAATGAAAAGTCCGCTAATGGCGCTAATCAAGAATTAGATTTTGATCAATTAAGGCAAGTAGAAAAATTAAAAAGTGTTGATAGTGAAGTGCGGGCGCATGAACAAGCTCATGCGGCTGTTGGTGGTAGCTTTGCTGGTGCCCCTAGTTTGTCTTTTACCACCGGACCCGACGGAAAACGTTATGCGATTTCTGGAGAGGTTTCAATTGATACTTCGGCCGTTAGTGGTGATCCAGCCGCAACCATTCGAAAGCTTGAGCAAGTTCAAAGGGCGGCATTGGCACCTGCAAATCCGTCATCGCAAGATGTTAAAGTGGCATCTCAGGCATCATCGTCAGTCAATCTTGCTCGCGCTGAATTAAATGCTGAGCGTTTTGAGGAAAACCAAAGTGTCGAGTCAAAAAAAGAAGACAAAGATTCTACTGAAATAAAAGGATCGGATGACGCCAAATCTCTGGATCAAAAAGAAAGAGTTAACACCGCAAAACAGCAAACAGCAGATCTTCATCGTAAAATTTTAGGTTCTGGTGCATTAAATAGAACAACGCAAGGTCATTTTTTGAGTTTAACCGCTTAAATTCTTATTGAATATTTCGTTTGTTTTTATTAATAGATTATCTTAATAACAGATTGTCTAAAATAACTCACTTTAAAATACATTAGCTTAAAATAGTTCCCTATTAGTTCTTTATTCCGTAGAATCGGACATTGTGTTTTTGTGTAAAAAATTAGAAAATTTTCTGGCTATTCTTTAGGGGAATATGAAACATGCTATCAAAAGCGAACAAAAATAAATTAGCATATATTGGCGCAAAACCAGGAGTGAGCACTAAACCTAAAAGAGATTCCGACTCTTGGTTTACTCCGCCAGAGTACCTAGACTCAGTGAGAACGGTAATGGGAACGATTGATTTAGATCCGTTTACTTCTGAAAGAGCGAATGAAATTGTAAGCGCAACTAACATATTCACTGTTGATCATTGCGCATTTGAGAATGATTGGAAAGTTACTGAAAATGCACGTGTTTTTATGAACCCTCCTTATTCTGCAGGTATGTGCAGTCGTTCAGTCAATCGTTTTATCGACCAATACGAATCGAAACGCTTTGTTGAAGGCATTGTGCTTGCCAATAATGCTACAGACACACGATGGTTTAGTGCTCTGGTTAATCGGTGTACTGCCATTTGTTTTACCAATCACCGTATTAGTTTTTGGAATGCTGATCGAAAAAATGTGTCAGGAAATACGCGAGGACAAGCATTCTTTTATTTTGGCAGCAAGCGCGCGAAATTTAAAAAACACTTTAAAAAACACGGTTTTGTGTTAACCCCGACTAAATAACCTCAGCTCTTATCCCGAGTTGAGGTTAAATAGTGCACAGTGTGGAATATGTTTTAGAAAGTAAGCCGTTAGTTAGCTTTAAAAAGCTAACCGCATAGCGGAGGATTTTTGTTAATAACAGGACAAAACAGTATTAATAATAATACTGAATGGTTAATTGAATATGGTCATCTTGCCGAATTGAATAGAGAGGATCTGCACTATCATCCGATGAGAAAAATCGTCCATCAACCGCAACTTTTACATTATCACCAATACGGCGACTACCCTCAATTAAAACACTGGTTGAATCAAAGTCCAAATCATAATTAATGCCAAATAATATTTCACTGGATTCAATATCATTCATGACGAGTCGGCTTCCGATAAATAGATCATTTTGAAAACTAACAAAGCCTTTTTTACCTCGCTCGTCCCATCCATATTCGACTAACCAGCCTAAGTCGATGTTTGATTCAAAAAGTCCGTATTGGGTATATTCTAATCCACCTTGTAGCGCCCAAAAATTCTTAATATCATTGGTGTTTCGAATGGCTTCTAGCTTCCAACTAATGGCTTCTATATTGGCCTGTAATTCAATACCTAATTGATTAATTTGTTGGTAATAGGGTAATAACTCAGCATCACCAATTGTAGAAATTGATGGGGTTAATATTGGATTTCTGTCGGTTCCTTGAAACCAAGATAATGCTAGTTCTAAATTATCAAAGCTGTGGGCCCAACGAACCGCCCAATCAAGATGATTTTGTTGTTCGGTTGATTGATAAAGCACTTTGTCGGCATTAATCAGTGGGATATTGGGTCGACCTTCGGAGCCTGCAAATGTACGCTCTCTAAAATAAGGTAAAAGATAAAAATCAACAATACCCCAATCATTGACGATAGAAAGGTTAACCATTGGTTGGCCTAGTTTGTCTTCATTATCAAGATCTTCAACGGAATCACTTTGATTTATAATATCGACTAAGTGTTGAAATTCGGTAACACCCCAAAAGTCCCGACGTACGCCAACTCGAGTTTCCCAGTTGTCTCCCACATGGATCCAACTCAGTTCTCTAATATCTGCGTGTGTTCTTTCTTTGTCGTGTTGATCTATTCTTGCAGAAGGCACAAATTCAAACAGGTCATCACCATTATTCCAACTCCAAAAAAATTCAGGAACTGCGGCTAATGAACTTTGACTACTGTGTTGTTTTTCATTAGTGGTGTTTTCAAGAAAGATCCTTGATTGAATTTCTATATTGCCTCGCATTTCAAATTCGTTTGCTTCAACGGTTGTTAAGCCGCTTAAAAATAAAGGCAATACAGAGAGTGATAATAAGTTTAATTTAATCATTTTTAGCGGTCTTATCGTGCTCGTTTTAATGCATTTTTGTCAAAGTCTTTTTCATTAAGACCTGTTTTCATTTTAAAATCGGAATAGTTTAAAATGGTACTTTTTCCTGACTGGTGATTAATCATCACAAATTTTTGCGCACGCCAATATTTATCTAAATATAAGTGAAAATTACTAAAGGTTAAGGTTTTTAATAATGAATTTTTTCGATCATAAAAATCAGTTTTTCTTACTCGATATTCTGATTGATCGATCCAAACGATACGTCTTTTATAACCTGAGTATTTATCCAATGGAAATTGTGTAATAACCCAGCACTTTTCACCATCAAAGACTTCTTCTTTTAAATAAAGATAGTTAAATTTTTCTACTTCGAAGGAGGTGAGATCTTCAAACGAAAATTCGCTCCCCATAAAAGAATTAGACTTAGTACGGGTGATTATACTTTTAACTCGTTTTCTTGCTGGCAGATATAACCATTGTTCATCGTTACCAACAGGGTGAGAAAAACTTAAAAAAGCAACACCTTTTATATCTCTAGGTGTATCAAATGTGGTTAAGCTTTTATCGCCATCATTTTCTTGTTCAATGCTTTTTAAACGCATTTTTCTTATAGATGTTTGACCATGTTGATTTTTTAAGATCATTTCAAGTTCTGCTGTTGAATCTCCCCAGCCTTCGTCGCGAGCTTTTGCTTCTTTTGATATTTTAAGTCCTTTATCTTCTGCTTCTCCCGCCATTGGTGCGGATGAAAAAACAATAGCTAAAGTTATAAGGCTTAATGTTTGTTTAAATAAATTCATTTGTTGTCTCCATTTGTAAATTTTATATCATTTGATGAGAACATGTTCCTACTGTTCAGCATTTTTTTTAGCATCAGTTTTTAATAACATTAATAATGGTGGTAAGAATAAAAAGTCTATGATTAAAGCAATTAATATTGTAATGGCAGTTAATAAGCCCATATCGGCGTTAACTTTAAAACTGGAACTTGCCATGACCGCAAAACCTGCGACTAATACGAAGGTAGTCACCCATAGGGCTTTTCCAACGCTTGCAAAGCTGTATCTAATTGCATCTTCCGAACTGAGATTTTTTTCTCTTCTTGCTCTAATATACTTACTTAAAAAATGTACCGTATCATCCACTATAATTCCTAACGTCACTCCCATAACAACGGATAATCCTAAGCCGACTTCTCCAACCGCGAGTCCCCATACACCAAAGGCAACCGCTGCGGGTGTTAAATTAGGTAGCAAACTGATTAAGCCAAATTTAAATGAGCGAAGAGCAAAACCTAATAATATGGAAATTAAAATTAAAGCAAAAGAGGAACCTTTTAGCATGCTATCAATATTAGTTGAACCGATATGTGCAAACATTAATGATGGACTTGCAACGGACAATTTATATGTTGATTGTTGTTCTTTAAAATGATTTTGAATACGTTGCTCAAGTTCTAACGTTTGGTTTGATGTAAGGTTTTTAAACGTTGCAATCACTCGAGTTGATGATTTATCAACATTCAGTTGGTTATTAACATCAAGGCCTTGTGGCAGTGATATTTCATATAAGAATAAATATTGAGCGGCTAGATTTCTTTCTTCCGGTAATTTATACCAACGAGGGTCATCACCGTGCATGTTTTTGTTAAGGCGCTTTAAGGTATCAGTAATGCTATTAATATTATCACTTTCTTCTTGTTCTCTTAACCAAAAAACAAAGTCATCAACAAACTTTAAAAATTTAGGTTCGTTAATGCCGCTTGATTCCGTTGAGTCAAATGATAATTCAATGGTGGTCATTCCTGACAGATGATCTTTCATATAATCTGTCGCTTGTCTAAATGGAACACTTTTATCAAAATATTTCACAAAATCATCGTTTAATTCATTTTTTGGAACGAATGACGCTAGCGTAATAATTAAAACGGACGAAACGGGTAATAGCCATTTTTTGTGACTAATAACAAACTCGGCTAGTTTTTCCATTAAGTCTTGTTTGTGTTTAACCGCGGGTTTTACTTTTACGGGCAGAATCATCATGATCGCTGGGAATAATGTTATTGAGAAAATAAAGGCGAGTAGTACGCCGATAGCAACAATATTTCCAAGATCGCCAAACGGAGGGGCATCTGAAAAATTCATTGTTAAAAAGCCAATAGCGGTTGTTAAACTGGTTAAAAATATTGGTTGAAGATTAACTCTTAAACTGTCCATTAATGCTTGCTGTTTTTGCATACCATGACGTAAGTTATAATAGAAAGTCGAAAGTAAATGAACGCAATCTGCCACGGCCAAGGTCAAGATCATCACGGGTGCGCCGGCGGAAGGTCCTGTTAAGTAGCCACCTAACCATCCCCATATTCCTAACGTTGCCATAATACTGGTTAAGATAACAAAGATGGTTGCTACTGTGCCGGATATTGAGCGTAGCAATCCCAATATTGTTAGAACAACAACAAAAAACATAATAGGAATTAAAATTGATGAATCTGCAATAGATGCTTCAGGAAAACTGGTATTCATCATAATCATGCCTGAAAGCATAAATTTAATATTAGGGTATTTTTCTTGAAAGCGATCACGAATTTCTCTTGCGGATGCTGCGACTAAAGGAACTTCTGTGGTTTTATCAATACCTGGTAATCGAATAGTGACATTAACTACGGCGGAGTCTCCATTTAAGGCAATGAGTTTCTTTTTTAAAATAGGTTCTGATAATGAAACTTGTTTTACTCGAGCAATGGATTGTTGATTTAAATCTTCAATTTCTAAAACTAAATCTTCAACAAACAAATCGTCCTCACTGGCAAAGCTGTATTGAAAATTAGTGATTGAATCAACACGAGAACTATAGTCAATTTGCCAAGATTCATTTGTCAGTTCCCAAATGGCGGTTAGAGTTTCTTTAGTGAAAACATTTTTATCTTTAGGAATAACGATGATCGCAACATTATCACTTTTGCTGTATATTTTTTGCAAATCAAGAAAGTCATTCAATTGTTTATTTTCTTTTGAAAAGAAAACTTTATAATCACTTTTAAAAGTTAATTTTTCGGCTCCCATAAAAGCCGTTCCGACAAAAGCGAAGCATATAAAAATAACTATCCATTTTATTTCTAATATTTTAGTTGCAAATTTGTTCATTATTAAGATTCCTTTTTTTAATGTTATTAGAAAAAATTATATAAGTTAAATATAAATAAAGGGGTTTTTCATTTGTTCTAACTGCTGAATTTCAGGCTCGAAAATTTCGAAAGCGATTTTTTTTATGGATTGATTATAATCCCAATCTTTAGAAAGAGGTTTCCAGTTTAACCCATCTAATACTAAGTTAGTATTGGTCAAAGATTCTCTTTCAATAACCATTGGTCCTAAGTTGGAGCATTCGCTTTTACTCATAATTAAAGCCATAGCTCCCCATGAGGATGACCATAAAGCAAATGTAATTTGTGAAAAACAAAGGTATTTTGGTAATTGTAAATCGCCTGCGGTGATGGCTTTTTCAATTTCACCGTTCATTAAAGCCATTAACTCAATTTCTGATTGGTGATGGGTTTCATTTCTTGCATCAGAACAACAGGCAACAACATTAGGTGAATGAGCCGATAAAACACTAAATAATTGAGATGGATGCAGTTTTGCCCAAATAACATAAGAAACCATCACCGCTAGAATGCGCTCTCGACTATTGCCATTAAACTCTAATGCGCGATTAAACATGGTTTGAATTTCTTTTATACAAACATTACAAATCGCCATGAATAGATCTTCTTTACTCATAAAATGTTTGTAAATGGTGCCTTTCGAATAGTTAGATTCAGCAACCATTTTGTCAATTGTTAATGTGGTTAAACTCTCTTTTTCAACCAAGTCTCGAGCTAAATGAATAAGTTCGAGTTCTCTGTTTAAAAAATCGGATTGGCTGATAATACGTGGTGACATAAAGTAGGCTACCAAAACTTAAATAAGTCCGTTTATATAAATGACGGATCGTCAATTGACGGTTCGTCATTATAAATAGTCTTGGTTAAAGATCAAGTGGATTTTATAATTTATGAGCGTTAAATCGGTTTTAATTTTTTATCAAGCAAACTGATGGTTCGCTTGATAGTTTTTTTTAATTAAATACCTGTTGAAAAAAATGGTGAAATTAGGGCTGAAATCCGTCGGTTAATGTTTTTAAAAAGGCAACTAAATCAGCTTCTTCTTGTGATGTTAATAATAGGTCTCCCATGCTACTAATATCGACATTAATATCAACTTCAGGATCTGGCCAACAGTTTACAAAAGGTTCCGCACTGGCGCCATAACATCTGTCGCTATCTCTAGTGTTATAAAAGTTGATTACTTGTTCAAGCGTTTGCATTACGCCATTGTGCATATAGGGAGCGGTAAGCTCGACATTACGAAGTGTTGGCACTCTAAATTTACCTTGCTCTAAACTTGTCGGAGTTGTTAGCTTGGCGTTTTCAGATAACCCAAAATCAACAAAATTAGGGTCAGTGTTATAAAAGGGGTTGTTGGGATTGGCTGGTGTTCCAATATTGCTGTAAGTATGATTGGTAAATAATGGTTGGTTTCCTTGCTGAATGATATGACATTCAGTACATAATCCCTTGTTTTCAAAGAGTATTAAACCGCGATCTTCTTGCAATGTAAACTGAGCCGTTCCAGCTAAAACCGCGTCAAACTTTGAACTAAATGGAGAAAATAATTCTGTAGATTCAAATGCCGCGATGGCATCAGCCATGTTGTTATAAGCAGAAGCGACATCGTTTAAGCTTGAGTCGCCATAAACTTGTTTAAATTTAGTCGCGTATGATGCATTACGAATTTTTTCTATGACCATGGCTTCATCGCTATTAGCCATTTCCAGTTCATTAAGAAAAGGGGCTTTTGCTTGCTCTATTAAATCTGCACTGCGACCATCAACAAATTGCCCTCCGATGTATTGATTGTCTGTGGTATTAAATGTGAAAGAAGGAATGAATGAGGCGTAAGCCGCTGTTGGTGCATTTCTATTACCGAATCTTCCTGCAACGGTCCCTTCAGATACGGGAGCTAAATTGCTCACATTGGGATCAGCAAAGCCTGAAGAACTATCGTGGCAATCTGCACATGACTGTCCAGCAGGTTCTGAAAGGTTACTATCATTGAATATAGCGTTACCTAGCTCAATTTTTAATGCGGCAACGTTAACGGCAGGTGATTGAGTGGTTGTTCCTTTATCTGAACTGTCTCCACCACATGCTACAAATCCTGTTAGGATTAACGCTAAAAAGGTTAAATGGGCTAATTTATTTATTTTTAAAGGCATAATGCGGATTCCATCTTAATCAAAACTTCAGCTACATTTTAGCTAAAAATGTGCTGCTATATACGGATTAATTGGCATTTATTAGATAATGACGTGAAGCGATTAAGCAATCGTTGACCTAGATCAATAGCGAGAGACGCTTGAGCTTTTCTTTTTAATGGTTTTATTTTCGGCAATGTTATCAGGTGATGCCATAAAGTGGTGTTATAAAGTGTGTTAAGAGTAAATAGAACTGTCCGGATAATTAACACGATATCTGTCCGCTTTTGTTATTTTTACTCCTGACATTGTGAAGCGGATTTACGCAACG
>Ga0256845_1000746_pt1 | contig 28671 bp, 27 predicted proteins | sample RiftiametaG_FD_189101 | JGI IMG/M metagenome (GOLD analysis project Ga0256845, IMG submission 189101) | Tube worm associated microbial communities from hydrothermal vent at the East Pacific Rise, Pacific Ocean - Riftia | ecosystem: Host-associated > Annelida > Integument > Unclassified ...
TGGATTTATATTTTATTTTGTTCTTCATTGTGGTATTATATCGTATAAACCTTAAATAACCTCTTTGAATGCCTCGCTTATATCCCCATAGCTGAAGCTAGGGGCTTTACGCTATATTTTGGTAAAAATCAAATAAATAAAAAAATTTATCTGATTATACTGTTTTAGAAAATGACTTCTTACTCTGTGCATACTTTTTCATATAAGCATCAAAAGGCATAGCGATATTTCGTATAAGTAGAGTTCCTGTCTGACTTACTCTTATCTCATTCTCATCTATACTCATCAAATCAGCCTCTACAAACTCCCCCAAATCCTCTATAGCATCAGAGAAATAGTCAAAAAAGTCTATATTAAACTCCTGCTCTACTCTCTTTATATCAATATGAAAATTTGCCATCAGTTCCATAATAACAGCTTTTCTCAAAAAGTCATCATCACTAAGCACAACACCTCTCTCAAAGGGGAGTCTTCCACTATCCAAAGCATCCTCATAGAGTTTCATATCTTTGGTATTTTGAGCATAATATCTACGCCCTTCACCTATACTTGTAAGCCCAATTCCCACTAAATTTGAACCACCTTTGGTAGTATAACCTTGGAAGTTTCTATGTAGTTCTCCTTTTTCTATAGCACCAAAAAGCTCATCCTCCTCTTTGGCAAAGTGGTCCATTCCTACCATTTTATAACCATGCCCCTCAAAGAAATCTATAGTATATCGAAAAATCTGCAATTTAACATCAGGGCTAGGTAGTGTAGTCTCATCAAACTTACGCATAGTTTTCATTAGCCATGGAACATGAGCATAATTAAATACAGCTACTCTATCAGGATTTAACTCAGTGGATAACTCCAAAGTCTGTTTAAAACTCTCTAGTGTCTGATATGGAAGTCCATAGATAAAATCTGTATTTATAGATTCAATCCCATATTTTCTTGCTAACTCTACAGCTTTTTTTGTAAGAGAGAGTGGTTGAATTCTATGAATCTCCTTTTGAACCTTCTCATCCAAATCTTGCACACCAAAACTGATACGGTTAAAACCATGCTTTTTAAAGACTTTCATCTGCTCTTCATTAAAAAATCGAGGGTCTATCTCACAACTTATCTCTGCTTGGTCACACCAATTTGGAAATTTTGATTTGATATATGTAACTATCTCATCAAGCTCAAAAGCTTTATAAAAAGTAGGTGTTCCTCCACCAAAGTGAAACTGAACCACCTCACGAGTGGTATCTATATGCTCTGCTAATATATCTATCTCTTTTTTTAGATACTCAATATATCTGCTAAGTTTTGACTCTTTGGAGGTAAAAACAACATTGCACCCACAAAAATAACAGGCTGAACGACAAAATGGGAGGTGAACATATATCGAAAGTTGCTCTGTAGAGTTTTCCAAAAACTCTATATATTTATCATACTCAAAATCGTTATTAAACTCTAATGCTGTTGGGTAGGATGTGTATCTAGGACCGGGTTTAGAGTATTTGGAGAACTTCTCAAAATCTATATTACTCATTCAATTCATATTTCCTTATTTAAGTTATATATTAAGATTAACATATAATTGTCTATTAATCGTAGGATTTAGCGTAAGGTTGGCTGAAGCCAACCAAAAAAATCAGTCATTACGATGCTTATCAAGCCAAACCATAACACCCTTTTGGGCATGTAGTCGATTCTCTGCTTCTAAAAAAATCTCATCAGCATAAGTCTCAAAAACCTCTTCACTCACTTCGTAACCTCTATATGCAGGGAGACAGTGCAGAAATATAGCTTCTCTATCGGCTAACTTCATCAAAGCACTATCCACTATATAACCATCAAAAGCTTTTAATCTCTCCTCTTTCTCATTCTCTTGTCCCATAGAGACCCAAGTATCCGTAGTAACAACTGTAGCACCTACTACAGCCGCTTTTGGGTCATTGCCAAATGAGATTTTTGCTCCACTCTCTTTTGCTATCTCCAAAGCTTCTGCAACTATAGTACTATCTGCCTCATACCCTATCGGAGTAGCTATACGAAGCTCAAAACCTAGCTTGGCTGATAGCATAAGCCATGAGTGGGTGAGATTATTCCCATCACCTACATAGGCAACTATTGGATTAGTTATCCCACACTCTAATATAGTTAGGTAGTCAGCCATAAGCTGTACTGGGTGATAATCATCAGTCAATCCATTGATAACAGGGACTTTTGAGTATCGTGCGAACTCATCTATATTACTCTGTTCAAAAGTCCTTATCATAACCATATCAACCATACGGCTTATCACTCTAGCTGTATCTTTCATCGGCTCACCTCTGCCTAACTGAATATCATCGGATGAGAGAAACAGACCCACACCACCCAACTGATATATACCTGTCTCGAAACTCACACGAGTCCTAGTTGAACTCTTCTCGAAAATCATTCCAAGTGTCTGTTTTTCAAGATATGGCACAAATTTTTTCTCTTTTGTCTCTGCTTTTATTTTTTTAGATAGCTCTATCATCTCCAAGATTTCATCTTTTGTGAAATCTTTTAGGCTCAAAAAGTGTCTCATGTGAATTTCCTAATACTCACCTATAAGAATGTTGTAAGTGATTTTTATTTTAAGGTGGCTATTTTACCATTAAAATTTTATAAAGAAGTTAATATTTAGAAATCAAATAGTATATTATAAACTTGTGATGATGATTTCTGTCTATTTTGAAACAATACACTATCAAACAGAAGCTCATTTTTTTTAATAATAGCACAACTCAAACTACCTCCATAGATGGCCGAAGTATCTATACATACTCTATTTTTATATCTTCTGATATTTGGTTGTGATAGGTGACCAAAGATATGATAGTGTCTATTGTCTTCTGCCTCTTGGTGAACAAAAGGTATCAAATCATCAATTGGAACGGTTGGATTTTTACTACGAGAGGTAGATTTGACCATCTTTTTTTGAGATTCAGGACTACTACTAGTTAGATGTTCTATCTCACATGGTGCATGTGTCATAGTTACTGAAAATTCGTCACTATAACTATACTTTAACCATATAAAACACTCACTATAGAGTTTCAAAAACTTCTCTTTTAGAAGAGCATCTCTCTCCAAAAGCTCTACAGTATTATAGTACTTATGCTTCTCTCTGATAGTTTTAGGTGTAATCTTCAGTGTTGGGTCATTAGTAATATATCTATAAACTACCTCTTCATGATTACCTAAAATAAGATACAGTTGTTGTCGCTTTTGATTAAGATGATAGTAATTTTTATAGATAAACTCAATAGTCTCTGCAATCTTTTGATGATTACCTTTATCTACAAAGTCTCCTAATAGGATAATAGACTTAGTAGAGGAGAGTATAAAACCCTCCTCACTTATAATAAATCCATTCTGTATAAGTAGCTGTTTTAACTCATCTATACAGCTATGAACATCTCCAATAACTATATAATCATCTCTATAAGGTAGAATCATTAACCTACAGAAAAATCTCGTTTAGCAGCATTTAGTTCGATAATAAACCCACCTGTTGCATCAATAAATGACATAAGTGCCAATACTAAAAAAGTGGCATTTTGAGCCCAAGATACCATAAAGAATAGAACCACAAATACAACAGCTACAACAAAACTCAATAGTGTCTCTGTAGCTCCAAACGCTTGTGATGTAGCAGCTTTTGCTACCTCAATAAATAGTGCCAATGACCCAACAATTAAAAATAGCTCTTTTACTCTAATAATAAAACTTCTATCTGGCCCAATATGATGAGTAAGGACTATAGTATCTAAAGTCAAACCTTTAAATATAGAGACATACTCTGGCCCAACATGCATCGCTACATACGCTAATAATATCCATGTAAATGTTGACATTCCTGTAATAAAAAACATACCTTTTTTTTCCTTTTTTAATTTATTTTTCTCTTTTTTCTTCTCTGCGATCGCTTTTAAAAAAAACATAACAATCTACTTACTCTGCTTTTGCAGGTTTTCTAGTTGCTTCCATAGCTTGTGACATATATTCACTACTCATAACCTTATCCATTGGATTTCGTACATCAGATGGATAGAGTACAAATTTGGAATTTTCAGATGAAGATAGAGCTTTCATAGAGTCAATATATGAAGATGATGTCAAGAAGTTCATAATCTTCTCATTTGACAGATTTGGCATAAGCTCTTTTAAGTTTTTTATCACCTTATGTGTAGCCTCTGCTCGTTTCTCTATCATATACTGTTCACTCTGTGCCTGTAGCTCCATAACTTTGTGCTTACCTTCAGACTCTATTCTTTTCGCTTCAGCATCTGCTTTTGCTTTTGCTATTCTAGCTGCACCTTCATTCTCTGCCTCTATCTTTTTATTCATAGCATTTTTTATAGAATCAGGTAAAACAACTCTCTCAACTCTAACATTGACGACTTCAATACCCCAACGCAAAGAGTCCTTCTCTATTATCTTTTTCATTTCACCAGTAAGAGTAGCTATATTTCCTTGAATCTCTTGAAGTTCCATTCCACCCATTACACTCAATACACTAGTAGATATGAGGTTTTTAACATTACCCTCATAGTCTTGAACCTCTTTCATCGCTTTTAGTGGGTCGATAATTCGAACAGAGGCGATAGCATCAATTTTAATACTTATATTGTCTTTGGTTACAATATCCTCTTCAGGAGGGTCAACTCTAAACTCCCTCATATCAACGACAGCTACCTTGTTATCGAGAAAAGGGATAAAACGATTTACTCCCTCCTCTAATACTCTATCCTTACCTAGACGCTCAACAATCCATACATGTTCAGACTCTACAATAACAAATTGTGTATATACTAAATAAGCTACAACAAGTATTATTGCAAAAACCAATCCTACACCATACAAAAATTCCATATGCTTTCCCTTCAACTAATATTTTCTATAGTGATATTATAGCAAATAAAGTGAAAAATTATGATGTAAAATGAGAAAACTCATAAAAAATCTTATTTAAAAAGATTTTAGTAAAATTATGATAGAATTGTATTATCTAATAATAGACAAAAAATTAAATATATGAGCTTATATTGACAGAAGGATATTTGTGTTCAAAGATACAAACAATGAGGAAGAAGAGACAAGTTTTACAGAGGCTTATAGGTCTCAAATACTCAATAGAGATGATGATGTAGAAGAGGTCTCTTCAAAAAATTTAATAATTATCCTTGTGCTAGTGATTATAATAATAGTCCTTGGTATATTCGGATATAGTTATCTATCTCAAAATAAGAAAACAGAGAGTACAAATGAAATCAAATATGAATCCCTCAAAGAGGAGCCTGTTGCAGAAGAGGAAATTATAGAACCTCCAGAGTCAACAATGCTTAATAATATTAGTGAACTCATAGATGAGGAGGAGAGTAATACTACAGAAGAGAAGAGGGGTGAAGAGTCTATTAAACTAGAGATAGAAAAAAATAGTACAAAAGATGATACCAAAAAAGTAGAAGAGAAAAAAACGACTAAAAAGAGAAGCGAAGATACCTATTTGGAACAACTAGCTGAACTCTCCAAAGAGATTGATGGAGAGAAATAAGCTTTTTTACCTAGATTAACCTTCTATAGCATCTTTGAGTTCATCTTTGTCTGAACAGAAAGTAATCTCTTTAACCACACCATTTTCCATCTTTATTACAGTTAAGTTATCCTCTTTTGATGGAAATTGGTTACTAAATGATTTATCAGCAGATAGAAGTATCTCAAAACTATACTTTTTCATCTTTGGTACAATAATTGTCTTTCTCAGAAGTGATGGAACACCACTTACATCAGCCATTAGTTCAATATCATGTTTAGTAAGATACTCTTTGTCTCTTGCATTAAAATAGTCACTTATTAGCTTTCCTGTACTTTTTCCAAAGCTACAGATTAAAATCTTTGGTCTTACTTGAACATTATGCTCTACACCAAATTGGTCATTTAGTGTAAATGGTTCTACTGTTGCGTTAATATCAATCATATTTTTCCCCTTTTTTTTAAAGTCTCAAAATATATCAAAATAAAGATTAAGTTTATATGTATATAATCCAAAAAATTATAAAAGGGAGTCTTTTATGTCAAATAGTGAACTAAAAATCAGAGTATCAAGAGAATGATTATACGAAAACTGTTTAAATTTGAAAACGCTCATATAGTTCGTAACTGCTCTACACAGAGATGTAGTGAAAATATACATGGTCACTCTTATAAAGTAGAGGTTCTTTTAGAGTCAAACTACCTAGATAATGGAGAGATGGTCTATGATTTTGGATTGATGAAAAGGAGTATAAAAGAGCTTATAGAGTCATTTGATCACTCTATTGCCCTATGGTCAGGAGATAATAGAGACTATATAGATGATATGAAAAAACACTCTGCTCGTTGGGTTGAACTCCCTATTAGCCCCTCTGCCGAACAATTTTCTAGAGTTATCTATCTAATAGTTGAGCGAGTCTTAGAATCTACGGGTATGGTCAATGGAGAGAGAGAGGTCAGGCTTCATAGTATTATAGTGCATGAGACCGATACAGGATATGCACAAGGCTTTAAAGAGGATGCACATAGTCCACTAATGGGGAGAATAGAGTTAGAAAATATAATCTTCTCCAAACAGATTCAAATAGAGTGGAGTGACCCTGAACTATGGAGTAAACTTTTAACAAAAGAGATTACAATCAACCCTAAAAAAATATAGTGCAATTAACCTTTAGATTATTATAGTATAATTTCAAAAAAAAAGGAAAATATATGAGAAAACTAACACTATTATCTGTAGTAGTATCAACTCTACTATTTGTAGGTTGTGGAAACGATACAAAAGAGGTAGCAACTTCAGCACCCAAAAAGGCTACAGAAGCACCTGCAACAGAGAAGAGTACAGTTGAAAAAGCAACAGAGGCAGCAACAAAAGCTGTAGAGAAAACAACAGAGGTAGCAAAAAAGGCTGTTGAATCGACAAAAAAAGCTGCAGAGAAGACTGTAGAGGTTGCAAAAGAGGCAAAAGAGGCTGTTGCCAAAAAAGCAGCTGAAGTAAAAGAGGCTGTAGAAGAGAAAGCCGCTGAGGTTAAAGAGGCTGCGACAAAAAAAGTGGCTGATGCAAAAGAAACTGCCGTTGCAGCTGTTGACACAAAAGCTTGTGCAGGGTGTCATGGGGCTAATTTTGAGAAAAAAGCTATGGGTAAATCTAAGATTGTTAAAGATATGAGCAAAGATGATATTATAAAAGCACTTAAAGGTTATAAAGATGGTTCATATGGTGGAACAATGAAGGGTCTTATGAAAGGTCAAGTGGCATCTTTTGATGATGCAAAAATTGAGGCTGTTGCAGCTCAGATTGCTAAATAATCTTATATAGATAATGGTGTTTTTATACACCATTACCATTATAGATAAAAAAATCCTCTTTTATACTACTTTGTAAATCTAATTTTATAGGTATCATTTTAACCTCTTGATTTCTATTTAAACTATCTATTTTTGGTGTTGTTACTATCATACCATCAGCTTTTTCCAATGGAGAAACCATACCTGGTTTTTGATTTTTAATCGGTGCAAAAGAATCTCCATTCCACTCTCCTAATATAGCAGTATATCTTCCTGCTTTGACTCTATGGTCGGCTCTCATTTTGGTAGTTATAAGTGGATGGTAGAAGCTGTTAGTACCTGATAGTTTTAATATAATAGGTTTAACAAACATCTCAAAATTTACCATAGCTGCTAGAGGATTTCCAGGGAGATTAATAACAAAACAGTCTCTCATCTTGCCAAATGTTGTAGGCTTACCTGGTTTGATACTAACCTTTGAGAATAGAACCTCCATTCCTAACTCTACAAAAGCATCTATTGTAAAATCTTTGTCTCCGACAGAGACACCACCAGAGGTTAATATAAGGTCTGCATCTATCGCCTCTTTTATAGAGAATTTTAGTTCATCTAGTGTATCTCCTGAACTAGAAATATAGCTAACATCACACCCAAGCTCTTTGGCTCTAGCGTAAAACATAGGAGCATTAGAGTTATATAGTTGATGTGCTTCTATCTTCTCATAGTGTGCTTTTAGCTCCTCTCCTGTGCTAAATATTACTACTTTTGGTTTTCTATAGACCTCTATATGTGTGATACCTTGGGAAGATAATAGAGCTAGAGAGTATGCTGTTATCTTCTCATTGGCATCCAAAAAGCTCTCTCCACTCTTTATATCCTCTCCTCTGTAACGAATCATAGCATTTGGTTTGATATTTTTAGGAAGTATAATTCCATTTTCACTATGTACAATATCTTCGATAGGAACAATCGACTCACACCCATTTGGTATAGGCGCTCCTGTCATGATTTTTATCGCTTCTCCATCTTGGAGTATCTCTTTTGGGGTATCTCCTGCATAAGTTATCTCTCTTACTCTAACCTCTGCTCCTGAGTCAACTAATCTAATAGCATATCCATCCATTGCAGAGTTATCAAATCGTGGTAAATCAAAAAATGCTTTGTAGCTTTTGGCTGATATAGAGCCTATACTCTGCTCAATAGGGATAATATGTCTGCTTTTTTTCGTAACAGTGCTGTAGATAATATCTAGTGCTTTATCAATAGTAACCATAATAGATTGACCTTTTTTATAATTTGGGCGATTATAGCAAAATAGGGTATAATCCCATCTAAAAAAATAAAGGGATTTAATGTATGATGAGATGATGGTATATCATAGAGCTTCGGTATATCTGCTACTTGGTCTGTTTCTGTTTGGGATGCTGATACCATTTTTTTCAAAAGATTGTGCTAAAACTGTAAATAGAAAGAGAATATATATGTTTTTCTCTCATGGACTTATAAATATAGTAGCTTTTGCTGGTCTTGTTGGATTTGTATTTGTCAAGATGGATTTTAATATAAGTATGGCTGTTATGATTCTGTTATATATTCTGTTGACGGTTATAGAGTCTATAAAATATCTAGCCATGAGAAAAACACTTATCTCAAAAGAGAGATGTAATAATAAGCTAAGAGCTATCTCTATAAAATATTCCCTCATAAACATCTCTATGTTAGTAGGAATTATCATCTATAAAATAGTGGAACATCAAAATGCAGTACCTATACCATAAACAATCAGGAGAGGAGAGCCTACTACTAAAAGGAGACGAGCATCGCTATATCTTCAAAGTCCGTCGCCATAGGGAGGGTGAGATAATAGGATTGCGTAATCTAAAAGATGATAAGCTCTATAGTTATAAAATAGACTCAATGAGTAGAAAAGAGGCTCTATTGGTACTAAAAAAAAGTAAAAGTTTACTCATAAGAGCAAAAAAAAGGCTACATATAGGTTGGTGTATTATAGAGCCTAAAAATATTGAAAAAATTCTACCCACACTCAATGAGATGGGAGTAGATAAAATAAGCTTCATAATCTGTAGCCGTTCACAGAAAAATTTTAAAATCGACTATAAACGACTAGAGAGAATTGTATTAAACTCATCCCAACAGTGTGGACGAAGTGAGTTAATGAGACTCGAACTTATAGATAGCTTGGAGGAGTTTTTAAATCAAAATCCTAATGCTGTAGCTCTAAATTTCTCTAATAACTTCTTGGGTGAAGATATTAGTATAGATACTATAGTTGTAGGTTGTGAGGGTGGTTTTACAGAAAAGGAGATAGAACTTTTCAGAGATTCTGTAGTGGGTTTAGACTCACCACTAATTCTAAAAAGTGAATCAGCTATCTGTGCTGTTACAGCTAAAATTTTACTCTAATTAAGTCTCCTCTCTTTGTAGCAATCTATGATATTTCTTATCATAAACATACCTATAGAGTGAGATTTTATTAAGTTATCATATACCTTTTGAGGTATATCTTTATAAATCCAAGTTATACCTGTATGAAATACCACTTTTAACTCTTTTGTAGGAGGATTATATCCTAAGGCAGAGACCATACTTGATTCCACTTTTCTTAAAGTTTTCATTGCATTTTCCCTTTTTTTTAACATTTATTATTGTATAGCGTTTCTTTTTATGTATAACTTATCTTTTAGATTTTTTTTGCTCTATTTATCAAGAAATAAAGGATATAATTAGCAAAAAATGGATAATAGATGCAAAAATATCTCTTAAAAGCTCTACTTTTATCATTTATAATCAGTCAAACTCATGCTAATATTTGGAATAACCCCCATAATAGTAAAAAAATCAGAGAAAATATACTATTTACCTTTTTTGATTTACCTCCAAAAAAACTAGACCCTGTTATCTCATATAGCTCAAATGAGTGGAGAATTATCGGAAATATCTATGAACCCCCCTTACAATATAACTACCTAAAACGACCCTATACCCTAGAACCATTAACTTTAAAACAGATGCCAATAGTTAAATATCTAAATAGTAATGGCAGAGAAGTAGATGAAAACTCTACTGATATTGCTTTTACTAATTATAGATTAGAGTTTAAAGAGGATATAATCTATCAAAATCACCCCTCTTTTGTAAAAAAAAGTGATGGAACTCTACTCTATGGTGCATTGAGCGAAAATGAGTTGAAAGATATAGAGTCATTGGATGATTTTGAAAAATTATCTACTAGAAAATTAACAGCAGAGGATTATCTCTATGCTATCAAGAGAATGGCTGTGAGAAAAAATAATTCCCCTATCTTAGATACTATGCAACAGTATATTGTCGGTCTCGAAGAGTTCTCAAAAAAAATTAGTAAAATTGCCAAAAATAAAAAAGGGATTTTAGATTTGAGACCCTATAGTATATCAGGGGTTAAAGTGATAGATGATTATACTCTTGATATAAAAATAAAAGATCAATATCCACAATTCAAATACTGGCTTACTATGTATTTCTTTGCTCCTATCCCTTGGGAAGCAGACCTCTTTTATCAACAAGATGGGTTAAAAAAGAAAAATCTAACACTAAACTTCTTTCCTGTTGGAACAGGAGCTTATTATCTAGCAGAGAATAACCCAAACAGAGAGATGAGACTATTGGCAAATCCAAACTATCATGATGAATTCTACCCTACACTTACTCCCAAAGAGATGGTCAAATCAAATATTCCAAAAGAGCTACAAGCAGATGCAGGTAAAAAACTCCCCTTTATCAAAGAGATAATCTACTCGTTAGAAAAAGAGTCTATCCCTCTATGGAATAAGTTTCTACAAGGCTACTATGACTCCTCTGGAATCTCATCAGAATCTTTTGACCAAGCAGTAGAGGTCTCATCAGCTGGAAATATGAGATTGAGTGATGAGATGAAAAAAAAAAATATTGTACTACAAGGTTCAGTTCAACCTTCTGTTTTCTATTTGGCATTTAATATGATTGACCCTATTGTGGGTGGATATACCAAATCAGCCCAAAAACTACGACAAGCTATAAGTATAGTTCAAAATGAGGAGGAGTTTATATCTATATTTCAAAATGAGCGAGGAATTCCTGCACAAAGTCTAATCCCCCCTGGAATATTTGGTTATGAGGAGGGTGAAGCAGGAACAAATAGAGTTATATATGACTACATAAATGGTAAACGAGTTAGAAAATCCTTGGAGGTAGCAAAAAAACTACTAGCAGAGGCAGGTTATCCCAATGGTATCTCTATCAAAACAGGTAAACCTCTAAAATTGTACTACGACATAACAGCCACAGGCCCTGATGATAGAGCCAAGATGGATTGGAGACGAAAACAGTTTGCCAAACTAGGAATTCAACTAGTGATTCGAGCTACAGACTATAACCGTTTCCAAGACAAAGTACGAAAAGGAAAAGTTCAACTCTTCTCATGGGGTTGGAATGCTGACTATCCTGACCCTGAAAACTTCCTCTTTCTACTCTATAGTAAAAACGCCTCTATAGATACCAATGGAGCAGGACTCAATAGTGCAAATTATAAAAATCCAAAGTTTGACAAGCTATTTGAAGAGATAAAAACTATGAAAAACTCTCCCCAACGACTAAAAAAAATAAAAGAGATGCTAAATATTGTTAGAGAGGATGCACCTTGGATTTGGGGTATTCACCCTAAATCTTTGGGGTTATCTCACTCTTGGTTCAAAAATATATTTCCAAATGTAATGGCAAATAATACTCTAAAATATAAACGGATAGATGCAGAGCTTCGAGCCAAAAAGCAAGAGGAGTGGAATCAACCAGTAATTATGCCTCTAGTGCTGTTTATACTTTTTCCTATTTTGATGATATATCCTCTCTATAGAGGATATCAAGGACGACAAAAGGCTGTTATATCATGACCACGACACTACTAATCTATATGGCAGGAGACAATGACCTATATAGTTTTGCCAACAGAGATTTGGAGATTATAAAAGAGAGTTCATACAACTCTGATATTAATATAGTTGTAGAGTATTATCCCAATGAGTTTATAGAAAGCTCTGATACATACCGTCTTAGTATCAAAAATGGTGAGATAGTGGATGAGAAGTTAATAGACAATACCAATGCAGGTGACCCCAAATTTTTAAATAATTTTATAGAGGAGTCAACCAAAGCCTATCCATCTGATAGAGTTATTCTAATTATCTGGTCACACGGTTCAGGTGTGGATGATATGGATTTTTATGACAAAAGTAGCAAAAGAGAGTACTATTTTGTTCCAAAAGATGAGATAGAGGAGATAGCTGTAGCATTTGATGATACAGCTCAAGATTTTTTGGATAATCTCGAACTTCAAAAGGCGTTGAGTGTCTCTACAAATATAGATGTAGTTGGCTTTGATACCTGTTTGATGGGAATGTTAGAGATAGTCTATCAGCTAAGGGAACAAACTAGTGTTGTAGTAGCCTCTCAATATCTTGAACCTGCATCAGGTTGGGACTATAATCGAATTATTAATGAGCTAGATGTTGAAGGGGGAGCTATTGATATAGGGCAACAGCTTATCTCTTTTCATGATGAGTACCATACAGACGATAGACAAGGTGTAACCCAATCAGCTCTAAATAGTTCAGCAATAGATGAGGTAGTTAGAGATTTGGATATATTTGCCAAGAGTCTAAGAGAGGAGCTAAAAAGAGGAGAGATAGAAAAAAATCGAAAAGATTTACAATATACTCTATCCAATAGTCAGTTCTTCTCTCGAAAAGATTATGTAGATTTGGTAGATTTTGTACAAAAAGTCAAGAGTCGTTTGGGATATAAATCTATAGAATCTCATGCCAATAAACTATTAAAATCTCTAAACTCTTTTGTTATTGCCAATCACACTATAGGGTATCAGATGGAAAATGCCCATGGTGTCTCAATCTATTTTCCCAATGAGAGTAGACCTTTTAGAGAGACCTTTGAGATGTATGAGAAGTTAGATTTTGCTAGAGATTGTCCTAATTGGGTTAAGTTATTGAAGTGGTATTGGATATAATTGGAATTCAATACTATTATTGTATAATTTTCTCTATTTTTATAAAAGGTTCAAATAGATGTTTGCATACATTATAAAACGACTACTATATGCTATCCCTATCCTGATAGGTGTAAATCTAATCACATTTATGCTGTTTTTTATGGTCAATACCCCTGATGATATGGCTAGGTCACAACTAGGAGCTAAAAAAGTTACTCCTGAGATGATAGAGGCTTGGAAAGTGGAAAAGGGATATGATAAACCCCTATTTCTCAATAGAGAAGCCGATGGAGTAGAGAGTATAACTAAAACACTATTTGTCCAAGAGTCATTAAAGCTTTTCTCTTTTGATTTTGGATTTTCTGATGCCAATCGCGATATAGGAGATGATATTCAAGATAGAATGATGCCTAGTCTTGCTATTGCTCTACCTACTTTTGCTATTGCTCTAATTACCAATATCTCATTAGCTCTTCTTTTGGTGCTATTTAGAGGCTCTTTACTTGATACTACTATGATGATAATTGCTGTTATGATTATGTCTATCTCTGCTCTATTTTATATTATAGCAGGACAGGTACTCTTCTCCAAGATATACCATTGGGTTCCTATCTCTGGTTTTGAATCGGGTTGGGATGGAATAAAGTTTGTTATTCTACCTATTATGATAGGTGTTTTTGCAGGGATTGGTTCGGGGATGCGTTGGTATCGCTCTATCTTTTTGGAACAGATAAATCAAGATTATGTCCGAACAGCCAGAGCCAAAGGGTTATCTGAACTAAGAGTACTCTTTGGACATGTACTCAAAAACGGTATGTTGCCTATCTTGACAGGTGTAGTAGTTGTAATTCCTACTCTGTTTATGGGGAGTCTGATTATGGAGTCATTTTTTGGAATCCCAGGGCTTGGGTCATATACTATTGATGCTATTCATTCACAAGATTTTGCTATTGTCAAGGCTATGGTATTTTTGGGGTCGGTGCTTTATATTATAGGGTTGATTTTGACTGATATATCCTATACCCTATTTGACCCAAGGGTGAAGTTGGGGTAATATTATATAATAACTATTTCCCCATATCTATCAATATCTTAATACTTCCATTACTATCTTTAGCATGGTCTATGGCGTAGCGTTGGTTAGATAGCTTTTTGGTATCTAACTCTATCTGTCTCATTCGTAGATACTCTTTTGGACTCATATTCATTTTTATCATATATACTCTATCTGCCTCTGCCGAACTCTCTTCTGCCTCTTTTCGTAGCTTATGAAATGCTATTTTTTCTCTCTCTACCTCTCTCTGTATAGCAGACGCTATAAACTCTTTTGGTGGAGATATTTTATTGATACTCATATCAATCAGTTTGACAGGTATGGCTCTCTGTTTGATAAGCTCTCTTACTCCAAATATTATATCTTTTTTAATCTCTTCTATTATATTTTTATCATATAGATTATTGAATGACTCTTGCTTGATAGCTATCTCTATAGTGTTGTGTATAGGCTTGGATAAGATATGTTTATACCACTCCTTCTCTGCTCCAAAGTTTTCAACTAGATTTGCACCCTCCCCTTTTTTGTACTGAAAAACAGATGTTATATTGAAATCAACAGGAATATTGTCATTAGTCAATAGATGAGAAAATGAGTCCTCTATATTAAAAGGTTTAAGAGAGATTATAACTATTTCTGATGATGCTACCGACCATATAGTTCCTGTTGATATAGTTTTTGGTTCTACCCCTTTCTCTCCCCCAAACCAAGGCTTTTTTATTATAACAGCCTCCTCTCCTGCATCAACTGTAACCCTCTGTATAATTACAAAATATGCTATTGCAACTATTGCAATAGCAGTTAAACCCTTTTTCATAAAAAACCTCTTTAGAAATTTGATTTAATATTATAGCAGATTAATTGTGTTTTATTGATTTTAACTCTGCTATCTCCTCCTTTAGCTCTTTGATATGTTCCAAGACTATATCTAGCTTCTCCATCTCCTCATCATGCTCTGTATCATCCTCTGCTCTTAGTTTCTCCATCTCTCCAATAATAACAGCGATAAATAGGTTGAAAAAGACAAATGCAGCGATAATTACAAAGCTAACAAAATAGACCCATGACCAAGAGTACATCTCCATACCCTCATACATTACATCTGTCCAATCCTCAAAGGTCAAGATTCTAAATAGCGTAAGCATAGCTACCAAGAAGTTATCCCAAAGATGGCTCTCTGCTCCTGCAAATAGGAAATTTCCCAATATCGCATAGATATAGAAGATAATAAACATCAAAATAACAATATCAACTATAGATGGAATTGCACCCATTAGCATATCTATAATTCTTCTAAGCCCTGGTCTAGCTGTGATTAGTCGTAGTACTCTAAAAATCCTCAAGAGCCTAGCTACTGCAGCCATTGTACTGTTCTCAAGTGGTATAAGTGTGATTACAACAATAATAAAATCAAATATATTCCATCCACTCTTGAAAAAATCTGAAATATTCTCCTCTGCAGCCATCTTAATAGCAATCTCTATTAGAAAATAGATAGTAACAAAGTAGTCTAATACATGCATAAGTATTATCATATTACCATCAACCTCCATCAATGTTTTTAGACCCAACACCGATGAGTAGATAAGAATAATTGCTGTAGTTAAGTTGGAAAACCAACTCGCCTCCCGTATTCTGATAAGTTTTTGTTTAAACTCCACTATAATTCTCCCCTGTAAGTAAATTTTAATAATAAATAACAGCAATAAGATACAAATGGTGATATATCGGCTATTATTTAACAAAAAGTTTATCAGTTTTTTATAAAAAATACTCTTATATTGAGTCATTTTTTATTCTTAGTTTATATAATAGTGAAAAAATAAGATTATTTATAATATTAAATAATTAGATTTGTTAGATAAGAGAAACAGAACTCTTATCTTATAACTATTTCTCTAATAGGAGCTGTTTATTGTTATTGTCAACTCCTACTGCATTCACCACAGATGAGACTGCCCTAAGTCTTGCTAACAGGTCATCTCTCTCCATAGCAATAGTCTCTAGTGTTTGATAGATTCTTCTATTCTCCTCCTCTATATTAGTTAATCTATCACTATCAAGATTGTAGTTTAATTTGAACTCCTCATACTCCTCTCTTAACTTTTTATAGCTCTCACTCTTTGACTCAACCATATTTTGATACTCTTTGCTCTTATCATGCTCTAATCTATCATAGGCTTCATCTTTTTGTCTTACTATACTATTATATTTTCTATTTAGCTCCTGTTCTAGTTTTTCATAAGCTCTATCTTTCTGCTCTACTGTGTCTTTGTATCTCTTGTTTAACTCTTGTTCCAATCTCTCATAGGCTCTATTTTTAACATTTAACTCCTTTATATATTTTTGGTTAATTTTTTGGAGTAGTGATTCAAACTCCTCTGTTCTACTCTCTTCACTATTTTTGTAAGATATTCTCTCCTCTTTTAATTTCTGTTTGAGCTTCTCTATACTACCCTCCAACTCACTCTCTCTCTTTTTCGACTCTACTAGACTTTTATCCAATCTATGGCTAGATATATTTAAATCCTCTATCTCTTTTTTATATACTCTTTTCTCAGCTTTTACTCTATCTAACTCTCTACTCTGTAGATTAAACTCATTGGATAGTGATTCAAATCTTGGTCTATATTTCTCTAATATTTTCAACTCATCTAATAGCTTTACTACCTGTTTATCAGATGCTAATAGTTTTGTCTCCATATTTCGTATCTGTTGCTCCCTTTTTGCTATAGTATCCTCTAATTCTGTCATCTTAAAAGAGTACTCTTTGAGTCTATCTCTGCTTATCTTCAACTCATGCTGAGAAGTCTCAAAAGCATGGATAACTTTTCTCTTTTTTCTTCTCTCCTCATTCTCACCACTTTTACACAAAAAGCGACCCATCAAAATTCCAACAACAGCAGTTAGCAGAAGAACTGCTATTAACTCCATCTCTAAACTCAACATCTCAATATCCTTTAACTCTAAACTCTATTCTACGATTTATAGCTCGTCCCTCATCTGTATTATTATCTGCTATTGGCTCTTTTGAACCTCTACCTATAGCCCTCATCCTATCTAGTGGTATGCCAAGTTCAAATAGTTTTGCTACAACAGCTTTTGCCCTAGAGAGACTTAGCTCTTGATTTTTTATCTGATTCCCTTTGCTATCCGTATGTCCTACTATATCTATTTTTGTATTTGAACAGAGTAGACTAATATCAACTAGATTTTTTAAGAGAGTTTCATTTTGAGGTTTTAGTTTTGATTTACCTACTTTGAATAGAATTTTCTGTTCGGATAGAAGAGTATTGAACTTATTTTGACAAATTATTTTGGACTCATCCATCGCTATAATCCTCTGTTGTATATCAAATCCTCTGCTTCTGAATCTCTGTAGAGACTCTACTATCTTATCTCTCTGCTCACTATTTTGACACTTACCTGATATTGAGACTTTTGTATCTACTACATTGATGGTGGCTAACTCCAAATCTTGCAATATAAGAGAGAGTACAGATATAAGCTTTTCCCACTCTATTGGTTCACCTGCTCCTATATCTACTCTTTTAGTTATTTTCAACTTTGGAAGTTTTATATCAACTATTTTAAATAGATTCTCCATACTATCTTTTGATGGCATATAACCACTAAAACTGACCTCATCCCCTTTTTTATAGCTTATATTCATACTGTATGGTGTTATAACTGTAGGTGAGATATTATCTTTTACTCTTCGAACACCTATAGTCTGTTTGGTTATATCAACTACTTTTTGATGTAGTTCAATAGAGGGTGCTACTCCACTAACTGTTATATCTCTATCTTTGGCTCTAACGGCTACCCAATCTATCTTATTCTCTTGTAGCCTATTTTGAATTCTCTTAACCAACTCTTTTGGTATACTATCTTTGTATCTAGGTACAGCAATCAAAACTATTAGTACAATTATTAAAATACCAAAGAGTTGGGTATAAAAGATTTTACTTTTCATCCCCTATCCTTTTTACTCTTTTGGTTATTTTCCTTTATTTTACTTAAGATAGACTCATCTAGTGGAGTGGTTTTAACCATTTTATTTAACTCTTTTGGAGACCCTCCTCCAAAAATATTTGGTATCTCTTTTATACTCATATCTTGTTGGGTTTTAGGAAACTCTTTAACCCAATGTGCCTGTTTGGTATCGGGGAACTCTTTAACCCAATGCTCCTGTTTAGTATCGGGGAACTCTTTGACCCAATGCTCCTGTTTCGTATCAGGGAACTCTTTAATCCAATGTTCCTGTTTAGTATCGGGGAACTCTTTGACCCAATGCTCCTGTTTGGTATCAGGGAACTCTTTGACAAAATGCTCCTGTTTAGTATCGGGGAACTCTTTGACAAAATGCTCCTGTTTTGTATCGGGGAACTCTCTGACAAAATGGGTCTGTTTGGTATGAGGGAACTCTTTGATAAACTGCTCCTGTTTAGTCTTAGGAAACTCTTTGATTTTAATCTCTTGTGTTGCTATCTCCTCAATAGATATTGTACTTACCTGTCGAGACATAGTCACATCTATACCTGCACTATCAAGTGTTAGGTATATATTTTCTATTAATTCACCTTTTGCTCGTCCTTTATTCTCTGGGTCATCTATCCAACATTGAACTTTAAAATGTAGTATATCTTGTTCAAAGCCCGTCATAAATGATTTTATATACTTATCCTGTGATACCAATTTACACTTTTTTACAGCCTCAATTAGAAGAGATTTGATTTTGAGTACATCCTCCTCGGAAGCAGTTGATATTTCTACCTGTAGACGAATTCCACCTGTCTCTTTGGATGAGGACTCATTGACTATTTGTGATGTTCCCATAATACTATTTGGGACTATTATCTCTATATTATTTCTTGTTACCAAGCGAGTATTACGAAGTCCTATCTGTGTTACTCTACCTTTTAGATTCTCTCTGACATATACCACATCCCCTACTCTATATGGTGCGCCACTTAGAATAAGAATACCTGCAATAATATCGGATAGTGCATCATTTGCAGCCATACCAATAGCCATAGCACCAATCCCTGCACCTGCCAAGAGAGCCGTCATATCAACATTCCAAATAGCAAACACCTGATATACACCTCCCAAAGAGAATATAACAAGTGCTGTATTTTCAAAAAGAGGCAGAGTTGATTTTTGTATGACTTTTACAGAATCTTCATCCTTTCTCTCTCTAGAGTTATTTGCTATATTTGTAAGAAGTGAATTTACCATCTTTAGAGCAAATCCAACTATTGAGAGAATCAATATAGATTTGACCAAAGCAGAGGCTATAAATGTAATATTTTTCGGAAGTTCAAGTAGATTAACAGCAATAAGCATAAAGAGAAATATAATTATTTTAAAGATAAAAGAGCGAAGAGATATTATCAACTCCTGATTGACTGATATATCAAACTTTTGAGCTAAAGCTTTAATCCCTTTGGGAATATATTTACTAAAAATCAGTGCCAAGATATAACCAAATAGCATAATTGAGCCTACTTTTGCCAAAATTGTAAAGTCAAACTCCTCTATATTTTTCACTGTATTTAGCCATGTTTCATTTAGATATTTTACTATCTTATCATAAGAGTCTAGTAGAAACTCCTCTATTTTATCCATCTTTTCCCCTCACAACTATATCTGTTTTTCAATTATTTTTAAAAATTATAGCAAAAAAATATAATTAAATGCAAAAATATATAATTATATTATGTTTTTAAATATTTAAAAAATATAACAAGATAATATTTATCAGTAAAATTTTAATATAATCTATTCTATAGAAGCTATTTATTAATTTAAAATAATGTAATATATGAACAGGGTTTTTTAAGGAGATAATATATGAGGGGAATTATATCTATACTACTACTATGTCTATTAATAACTTCGAATAGTTTTGCTACCATAAAGCTTTCAAAAGGGATTATAAGATATACACCAGTAGAGGATAAGAGAGTTGTCTATGGTAAAATAGATTGCAAAGGCTCTATATACGCATCTAAATTTTTAAAAATTTGGATGAGAGAGTTCAAATCAATCTATCCAAATATCAAAAGTTCATTTGATTTTCAGGGTTATGAGCAGGGCATAAATGCACTAATTAATGGGTCGGCAAATATCGCTACAACAAGTAGAAAGATTAGAGTAGAGGAGCTTAAACTCTTCAAAGAACAGAAGGGTTATAAGCCTATAGAGGTCAAAGTAGCACTAGATGCTTTGGCAATATATGTAAATCGACTAAATAAGGTTGAAAAGATTACACTTGGTGAACTTGATGCTATATTCTCAACCACTTTAAATAGAGGATATAGCCAAAATATAGTCTCATGGAAATCTTTAGGAGGGAGTGATGAGAAGATAAATATATATCTTCTTGATAGGACAACAGGAACTCGCTCCTACTTCCAAGATAGAGTAATGTTGGATGGAGAGTTCAAGATAGATAGTGTAACTGAAGATGGTTATACCACGATTTCGGAGATTACAGATAGAGTAGCAGATGACCCAAATGGTATCTGTTTTGGAAGCGTTGGAGCTAAAAATTTTGGAGTCAAAGCTTTATCATTAGCCAAACAGAAACACTTCCCAAGTTATAGACCCTCCCCACAAAATATAAAAAATGGAAAATATCCACTAACTAGATTTATCTATCTATATCTTGATGTTCCTCCCGATAAGCAGATACCAATATTTTTATATGAGTTTTGTAAGTTTGTTTTGTCTAGGGATGGTCAAGATGGGGTATTAAGAGTTGGTGGATTACCACTAAATCCAAAACAGATAGGTATAGAGTTATCCAAAATAAAAGGGGAATAGAGTTTAATGAATAGCGAAGAGTTAATAGTGAGTAGTGAGGGGAAAGTTAAGTGGTTTCACAAGGTCTCTGTGAAATCTAAGTTTCTAATGATGATATTGGGGATTGCTATATTTGCAATTGCTGTTGTTGGGATGCAAGGGTTGATGCATGGTAAAGAGTCACTATCTAAAAGTATGTATGACCATCTAACCTCTCTCAAATCGGGTAGAAGCCATCAGATAGAGAGTTACTTTAAGAACAAACGAGATTTGATGAAGACCTTCTCATCTCAAAACTCGGTAATAGATGCCATGAGTGAGTTCTCATCAGGGTTCTCTCTGCTTGATACTTACAATGTGGGTATTGATGCAAAGAGTTCAGAGAGTTTGGTCTCATTTTATAGAGATAGCTTTGTAAATGAGTTAAATAGAAACTCCATAGAGGAGTATAGCTATACATCTCTTTTACCAAAAAAAGATGTAGTCAAATATCTACAGTATCACTATATTGTAAATAATCCATCCAAATCAGGCAAAAAAGATTTAATGGAGTCAGCAGAGGATGGAAGTTACTACTCCGAAGTACATCAAAAATTTCACAAAACACTTAGAACAATTGTCAAAAATCAAGGCTTTCACGACCTCTTTTTAATAGATGCAAAGAGTCTGACTGTAGTATATGCTGTATGCAAAGGGGTAGATTTTGCTACTAATCTAAAAGATGGTCCTTACGCTCAAAGTTCACTAGCAAAGGTCGTTAGAAAGGTTATAGCCAATCCTGATAAGGGAGTTGTAAAGGTCTCAGATTTTAAAAACTACAAACCATCACACAACAAACCACAGAGTTTTTTTGCTGTACCTATCTACTCCAAAAATGAGCTAATAGGTATTTTAGCTACTCAAATTTCAGTAGATAGTATAAATCGAATCGCAACAGCCAATCAAAATTGGGAACAGGATGGTCTAGGAGAGAGTGGAGAGGTCTATTTTGTAGGCAGAGACTACAAGATGAGAACAGATGCGAGAAAAATTATCCAAGATAAAAAAGGGTATATGGCTGATTTGAACTCTAGTGATATGGATAGAGAGGATATAAAAAGAATAGAGGCGATAGGGAGTACTATCCTAATCCAAGAGGTTCGTAGTGAAGCTGTAAAACTAGCTATAGAGGGTGAAGAGGGAACAGTTGTTACAAAAAACTACTTGGGACATAAGGTTCTAAGTGCCTATGCTCCACTGAAGATAGATGGGCTTGATTGGTCTATTATTGCAGAGAAAAATATAGAGGAGGCAGAGAAGCCTATTAGAGAGTTTCAAAATGCTCTCTTGGTCTCGGCTACTATTCTAGCTACTCTGATTACATTTTATGCTATCCGTTTAGCTTATACATTTTTGGCTCCTATCAATAGTATGATTGTTGGTGTAAAGGCTATAATAAATAGAGAATCTAACCAAAAAATCAACCTAAATCGTAATGATGAGTTTGGAGAGCTATCAAAAAATATAGATAAGATGATAGATACAATCAATGAACAAGATAAAAAGATAAAAGATAAATCCAAAGAGAATGATGAACTGTTACTAAATATACTACCTCAAACCATCGCTCAAAGGGTCAAAGATGGAGAGAAAAATATAGCAGAGAGTGTTCCCAATGTAGCCGTTCTATTCTCCAATCTATATGGTTTTGATACGCTATCACAACAGTTGAGTGCAAGAGAGTCTATAGAGTTACTCAATGAGTTAATTGATGGTTTTGACCAAGAGACTATAGAGTTTGGTATAGAGAAGATAACAACTATTGGTGACTCATATATGGCAACTAGTGGATTGATTACTCCTAGATTAGACTATGCTAGACGGATGGTAGAGTATGCTCAAAAGATGTTTGAGATTGTAGATAAATTTAATAAAAAGCACAATCTAACACTTAAACTCTCTGTAGGAATAGACTCGGGTGAAGTGATGGCAGGTATTGTTGGTAAACATAAATTTGTTTATGATGTTTGGGGAGAGATAGTCAATGATGCAAACAGAATATCTCATGAGGCTATAGAGGGAACACTTAGAGTCAGCGAAGATGTCTACAATCAATTAACCGACAAAGAAGGTTATGAGAGTTGCGAGGGTGGTAACAAACCAACTTATGCAACTGTACCAAAAAGGGGTTAATCATGATTGATTTGCTTTCAACACTCCCAGAGGAGTGGACGACTTGGGGTATTCTAATTATATTTGGTCTACCAATGGCTATTATCCTAGCAGGAGAACTTCTCCTTTATTTGGAAAAGAGAGAGTCAAAATTTATACCTGTAGTATATAATGTACGAAATATTCTACTTCCAAACTTGACTATTAACCTTATATTCTCCAAGATTATGAAACTTGGGGATGACTCTCTGCTTCTGATGATTTCAGATACATTTTTTTGGTTAGTTCTAATTCTCTCAACTCTAAAATTTGTAAATATTTTGATATATTCAGATGTATTACCACAAGAGGTTCAAGCTAGAATTCCAAAGCTATTGGTAGATTTCTCTAGGACATTTTTGGTTCTGCTTGGTGCATCTATTATAGCCTCTAATGTATGGGGTGCAGATTTAGGTAGACTACTATCTGCTCTTGGAGTTGGGTCTGTTGTCTTAGGATTGGCTCTACAAGATGTTTTGGGTGGACTCTTTTCAGGAATCGCTCTACTCTCATCAAAACCATTTGTAGTTGGTGACTGGATAAAGGTCAATGATATGGTTGGAAAGGTGACCAATATAGATTGGAGGTCTGTAACTTTAGTAGATTTTGCTGATGATGCGATTGTTGTACCCAACTCTGTTATAGCCAAAGATAGATTTAGAAACTTCTCTCGCCCTACACCAATACACAGAGAGACTGTAGGTTTTGATATAGCTTTTGATACCCCACCAAACAAGGTAAAACAGGTTCTACTAGAAGCCGCACATGAGACAAAAGAGATTTTGAGTGAACCTGCTCCATCTGTAGTTTTAACCTCCTATGATGAGTTCTCTATCCATTATGATATTAGATTTTTTGTAAATGATTATGGGCGAGTACCTGCGATTAGAAATGATTTTACCTCTCGAATATGGTACGCCAATAGAAGATATGGCATCAAATTCCCAACAAGAACCCAACAGATATATAATTTTGATGGTTCAGAGTCTGCTATTTTAGCAGAATCAACAAAACTGATTCAGAGCAAACTCAAAGAGTCAATGGTATTCTCGGTACCTGATGAGCAACTCTCAAGCCTCTCCGAACACTGTACAATAGAGGATTTTGGAGTAGGAGAGTCACTTATCCAAAGAGGTGTAGAGACGCAGAGAGTATATCTAGTTTTAGAGGGTATAGCCAAAGAGTATATAGAGAGTAAAAAGGGTGAAATTATCCATGATGGACGATTCAAAAAGGGTGATATATTTGGTCTAGCTTCACTCGTAAGAAAAGAGCCTAGTTTAGTTACGGTATCTGCTTTGAGTGATATTAAAGTCATAAGTATAGAGATAGAAGCTATGAAAGAGCTACTACAGAAAAATCCAGATGTAGCACAATCACTAGAGAATATTGCAGATGCACATGAGAAGAGGGTTGAGAAGAGTCTGTTTTTGAGCTAATTTTTTGATTAATAGTTGAGATATTTTTCTCTTTAGTTTTCACAACAAACTCATCTTGTTTGATTAGATAAAAATATCCCAACAGAAAAATTCTCTTTGTCACTATTTTAATCTCTCATTTTGCATCTTCTCAAAAACTATAATCATAAACCTAATTATATCTCCTGCTACTACACCTATCATTTTTTATCCTTTTTTAAAATTTTCTTAAATTATACACAATCAACCCACAACTTATAGTTATACTTTCCCCATGAGAGAGATAATTTTTTTCTTCCTATTTTTAGTTATCTCTTACTCATAAATGCCACACATCAAAACCTCTACTATATATTACTATTTGCCACCCGTCCGATTTGGACAGAGTAGAGGTTTATCAATATAAACATATTTTTAAAAAAGATTGACAACAACCAAAATAATATTCTAATCAAATTAGTTACTAAAACCCTAAGTATATAGCTAAACGATTAATATTACTTTTGATTCTATCTTGCCATTTGAGATTTTCTCTCTCCTCTTTAACAGTTAAAAATACTCTATCCAACCTAACACTATTCAACTCTTTTATCCATGCCAAAAAATCATCACTCTTTTTTGATTTTCTCCGTTTTATTTTTTTAAAATTATATAAAATCAAAAAAGATACATCTCTTGCTCGACCATTTACTTTCTCTTTTTTTATTTCTGATGAGAAACTATGTTCAGAGAGCTTATCTAACTCCTCTTTGATAGGTATCAGGATTCTCTTTTCAAAGATTTTAAAAGAGCTAATATCTGTTCTAAAAAGGGTATTTAACTCCTCTATTGTATAGATTCTATCATAAGGGTTAGATGTTAATTTATTAAGCATTATAATACTATTTTCATTTTTTAACCTAAATGTATTTGCAAAATCTATCTGTAAAAACTCTTCTGCTATGGTCAAAAATATATTATATTGCGACTCTTTCATCCATATCTCTACAATCTTTTTTTTGGGATAAATCGTCAAATGAGAAAAAAGCCTCGCATTATCAACTCTATCCTCTTTTTTGTTTTCATAGACCAAAAGTTTTTCATTTAGGCTCTTAAGTGCTTTAAAAAAAACATCCGAACTCATATCGGCAATTTTCAGAAAATCATCAAGTTCAAATGCAAAAAGATACTCATATCCATCACTTTTAATTAAAACTTCTCTCTTTAGCAAAAAAAGTATCTTTAATTCAGAAAACTTATTTTTAGTTATCAACTCCAAAAATATATCATATATCAATACATATAAATTTTCTCTATCTATCGAATAAAAAGGCATAATACTCATTTTTTTGTAATTATATCTCTTTTCTTTATAATAATCTTCTTATGAGTGAGTAGATTACAGCATAAACTATTTAACTCATCTAACTTCTTCCTAAATCCTTTCGATGTCTCAAACCTCCAAAAACTCCACCCCATCCTTAGACCCAATCAATAAAAAACTTCTAAGTTTAGGAATAGCTTTAACCTTATCAAGCTTTTTATACCCCTCTATCTGCTCCAACCCTTTCTTTTTAGTCGTCTCATAATTATCTCCACTCTTCATCCATTTGAGTTCAAACAGATAGTTATTTGGAACTTTTTCATCTCTGCCAATTAGCAGAATATCAGGATATTTGTTATCAAGTTCAGGTTGTGAGTCGATAAAATAAAACTCTGCAAAGCTTAAAAGCGAAAGGGTAATAACTTGAAAATGCTTCTCTTTAAATCCATAGTGGTCTCGATTTGAAAGTATTTTGATAACCTCATTTAGTTGCTCTTTAAATGGGGTTTCATCTCCTTTAGCTAAAGTAATAAGAGTACTCATAGGATTATACATATTAGCTAGATTGTTTCTATTTTTTATCTCAATTGCAAAGTAGTTAAAATAGAGCATTCTAATAACATAATTAGGTATCTCAAACTCTATTACTTCACCAAAAGCCTCCTCTTTAATAGTAATAAATCCCATAGAGTATAGAAGTGTAATAAAATCATCTTCATTAAAGCCTTGATTGAGGTCATATCTATCTTTGATAACTCCTATAATAGTATTATTCTCTATCAATCTCTCTAATATCTTATAGTTTCTCTCACTATCACCTATATTAAAGAGTTTCATAATAGCTTTATAGTCACTTGCTACATTGCTATCAAGCATTTTGTTTGGAGTTCTACATCTCTCATAATTAAAATTTGAGATAAAGTAGTTTAGCAGAGTCGAGTTATAGACTCTATGTTTTGCTTCTTGATTAAACAGATAACCGTTATACCATCTCTTTATCTTCTCCAAAAGTGCATCTATATCTATATCTTTGCATCTCTCAAAAATAGACTTCTCCAAAGAGTAAAGAGCTTCACTCTGAATAAAACCTGCCATAGAATTAAACTCTTTACGATTGGAGATATTCAATATAATATTAAACCCACTACTCAAACTATCAAGTGTAATAGGTGTAACTCCTGTAATAAACATCTTCTGCACAACTCCTGTTTGTGTTGCTCCTTTTATCACTTCATAAAAGCTCCGTACAAATCCACCTTTACCCACTATCTCCAAAAAATCTTTCATGCTATAAGCCAAAATAGCATTAGCAAATTGGTCATACTCATCTATAAGTAGATAGATTTTGTCATTTTTGTCTATGGTATCAAAAAAGTATTTGATTAATCCTGTTGGTGTTTTTATGCTGTTTAGACTATCTCTAGTAATATCATAACCATAATTTGAAAAATAACGATAGATAGCCGATTTGATATTATCTTTAAATCCCTCATAGATAATCTCCATACCACTATCAATATTTATCCCACTAAACTCAAAAAACAGAATCCTAAAGCTACTTTTGAGAGGGGTTAGATTTTTTCCTATATAAGTATTATTAAATATCTGTTCAAACTCACTTTTACTATTCTCATCATAATAGTATTGAAGTGTAGAGAGAAAGAGAGATTTTCCAAATCTTCTTGGGCGTAAAAAGATTAAGTAGCTCTCATTTATATTTTCTAGTTTCTCTATATACTCTGTTTTGTCTATATAGAGATAGTCATTATTGATTTTTATTTTTTTAAAATTGCTTTCGCCATATATTATTTTTTTCATCTTTTTTACTTCCATTTTTTATCTGTCATTATATCACAACCCACTAACCACAAACCCAACCCAATATTAATTATTGTGTAATTTTCTTTTGTTATTAAAAAAGTTTATTTTCATCACCAGACCCTTTTTCTCTTACATTTTAATAATCTGTGCATCAAAATCCTTTTTAAAAATTATAATATCACTCTTATAAATGCCACGAATAGTATGTTGACAACCACGCATACAATAAGTATCATTACCCCAAAAAGTCAACAATGAACAATCAAAGCAATATTCTAACAAAATTTGGAAAAAACATCTCCAAACTAAGAAAATCTCAAAACCTATCCCAAGAGCAATTAGCCCACAAATCAGGACTTCATAGAACGCATATAGGTATGATTGAGAGAGCAGAGAGAAATATAACGCTATTAAATATTGAGAAGTTGGCTAAGGGATTGGGGGTTGAGATAGATGAGCTTTTCAGGTTTTGACAATGAAGATAGGATTATAGAGGCACTTAATGGTAAAACGATTAAGTCATTAAATAGCAATCTACAACAATCTACGACTTTTTATTTGGGGAGATGGTACGCTTGATGGGAGTGTTGACATACTCCCCATGCCTAAAGGCAGGGGATTCTAAGCTCAAACAACACTAGCCTGAAAAAACAGGTCTTACGATGTCTCACTTAAGAGTCGATGCCCCAACTCTGTGTATATTTATACTCGC
>Ga0256845_1000747_pt1 | contig 28643 bp, 31 predicted proteins | sample RiftiametaG_FD_189101 | JGI IMG/M metagenome (GOLD analysis project Ga0256845, IMG submission 189101) | Tube worm associated microbial communities from hydrothermal vent at the East Pacific Rise, Pacific Ocean - Riftia | ecosystem: Host-associated > Annelida > Integument > Unclassified ...
GTATAAGCATGATATGTATAAAAACATTGTAAGAGAATTGGTCTTATAATTAAGAATGCATCCTTTTTTATAGTAATTCCAAAATTCTTTCTAAAGCCATGCTCCTTGAACCTTTTATAAGAATAGTGCTTTTTTCAACAGTGTTTTTCTTTAAGTTTTTTTCTAGCTCATCAAATGATTTGAATTTTTGATAAGAAGTTTTTGTCTCATAAAAGTTTTCGCCAATCAGGTAAACTTTATCAAAAGACATTTTAGAAATAGAATCTACAATGTTTTGGTGTTCAACGACTGCATATTTACCAAGCTCAAACATATCACCTAAAAAAATAATTTTATTTTTATCCTTATTTTTTTTGAAATTTTTCAAAGCAGCCTCCATACTGGACGGATTTGCATTATAGGCATCTAGAATAATGTAATGCCCATTTTTGGTTATTATCTGTGAACGATTGTTTTTTGGAGTATAATGTTCAATTGCATTTTTTATGTCTTTTAATGGGATGTTAAAATATTTACCCATTAATATAGCTGCACAACAATTTGTAAAGTTGTAACTGCCAATTAATTGGGATGTGACAGTGGTTTCTTCAAATTGCATCGAGACAAAAGGGTTGGCATTTAAAAAATCAATAGGATAAAATTTGTGATTGTTTGTACTGTAGCCTATTTTTTTAATATAAGTCCCCAGTTTTTCTAATTGTATAGAGTCATCAGCATTTAAGAATATGCTTTTTTTATGTGTGATAAGATATTCATACAGTTCACTTTTCCCTTTAACAACACCTTCAATGCTTCCAAAACCTTCCAAATGTGCTTTTCCAAAGTTGGTGATATAGCCAAAATCTGGCTGAGTTATATTGCATAAAAATGCTATCTCTCCAAGATGATTGGCACCCATTTCCACAATAGCAATTTCAGTTTCTTTAGTAATGCTGAGTAAAGTTAAGGGTACACCAATATGATTGTTTAAATTACCTTTTGTGGCTACTGTTCTATACTTTTTTGAAAGGACAACATTGATTAGCTCTTTTGTTGTAGTCTTGCCGTTGCTTCCAGTTAGGGCAATTATCTTGGTGCTGCAATAACGTCTGTGGTATGTTGATAGTTCTTGTAGTGTTTTCAACACATTTTTGACCAAAATAGTTTTGTTAGATATTTTGTATTCTTCTTGGTCAATGATAGCATAAGATGCTCCATTTTTAATAGCTTTTTGGGCAAACTCATTTCCATTGAAATTATCACCTGTCAATGCAAAGAAAATACAGCCTTCAACTATTTTTCTAGTATCAATACAAGCATTTGGAAATTCTAAAAAAAGGTTGTGGAGTTTTTCTACAGTCATAAATCTAAGATATAAAAAAAGCCCTTTTAAAAGGGCTTTTTTTTATGAATGTAGAAAAACTTATTTAGCTTTTTTACCTCTAGGTGTTTTATTCTTTGTTTTGGACTTAGAACCAACTCTAGACATGGCACACCTAAATCCAATATAATCTGTAGCCATATATTGTGGCAAATATCTTCGTTGTGCAGGATCTAACCAAAAGGCTCTATCTTTCCATGACCCACCTTTAAAGACTCTTACTTCATCATTAATCAATGTTGTTCTATTATTGGACTGGTCATATTCACGTATTAGATTTCCAAGAGAATCCTTTTCTACTTTATGATTAGGTGAATTATACATTTTTCTTTGGTTTGCACTATCTTCTTCATCACTAAATCTGTCATAGAATCTAGAAGAACCAGGCTCACCATCTCTGTACCCTCTGTTGTCACTTGTGGAAAAATTTGTTCTAAGATAAGTTTCTTCTTCTCCTACAGGAATCATTTTAATTTCTCCAGGTAAATTCACAGCAACTATTTTACCATTTGGTAAGGTGTCAAATACAATTTCATCTCTTAAAATCTCTACTTTTCCATCCTCTCCAATGGCAGTTTTCATATATACATTTCCTCTGTAGTAATTAAAATCACTTACTTCATCGTCTACAATAGGTCTGTATACATCAGCTACCCATTCAGAAACATTGCCCGCCATATCATATAGTCCTAAATCATTGGGTTTGTATGATTGAACTTCGGCAGTAATATCTGCTCCATCATCAGACCATCCAGCAATTCCGCCATAATCTCCTTTTCCTTGTTTAAAATTGGCCAGTTGATCACCTCGCCCAACACGTTGTCCGTTACGGGTGTAATCGCCTTCCCAAGGATATTTTTTTCTTCCTCTATAGTTATTGTATTCTCTGGAACCAACTTGTGCTTGGGCAGCATATTCCCATTCGGTTTCTGTAGGGAGTCTATATTCGGGTAATATGATACCACTACTCCTTTTGGCATAAACAGATAGAGAATCTTTTTTTTGTTTGCCTTGTAAAGAATCAATTAATCCCCCAAAAATAGCATCAGGTCTATTTAAATAAGTTTCGGTGCTAAATGTATTGTCTGTATCACCATTTTGTGCAACATATCTAGCATCTGTTGATAGATATCCTTCTTTTTCTAACATGGCTTGATTTACAAGATTGGTTCGCCATTCTGAAAATTGTGTCGCCTGTATCCAACTTACGCCAACAACAGGATATTCTGCATAAGCAGGATGTCTCAAATAGTTGTTTGTCATGGTTTCATTATAACCCAATCTGTTTCTCCAAACCAAAGTATCAGGAAGTGCTCCTTCATATATGTTGGCATATTTTGGATTGTCTGGTGGGTATACCGCTTTTAGGTAATCCAAATATTCCAAGTACATAACATTGGTCACCTCAGTTTCATCCATATAAAAAGATTGAACATGTTGCGATGTTGCGATGTTGTTCCATTCATGCATCACATCATCTTGTACTTTACCTTTCGTAAATGTACCTCCTTCAACAAAGACAAGGCCAGGAGCTGTTACCTGTTCTTTAAAATCTGAATTGAACTGAAAGCCACCTTCTTTGGCATTGACTTTCCAACCTGTTGCTCTTGAAACATTTTTAGATGATGAAGAAGAGTTTTTACAACTTGTAAAACTCGCAGTAACCACTGCACAAGAGAGAATAACTTTAATAAATTGGTTTTTCATAATTAGGACTTGAGTTCAATATTTTACTACCTGACGGTTTTTTTTGACTTTTTAAAATGTGATTTTATATCACTTTCGGCTTATAAAACGACTATTTGCACATAATATTTTATTGTTTAAAAAATATTTTTAACAAACAGCTATATCATAAATGTAAAAGTGGCATTAAAATATAAAGTCATAACGCTATAACAAGTTGTATAGTATGAGTTGATGAAGATAAATTTTATAGAAGGCAGTTGGAATTAATAATGTATGTGAGCCAAATGAATATCAAAATATTGTATTATATCGAGTTTTTCAAAATATATACTAGTCAGATATAAGATAATGTTAAAAACGTCGTTTACATGTAATACATAAAATACATTTTGTTCTAGATAATGATTTAGGAGTTTTACCCAACGAAACCTTAATGCTAAAAATGAAAAAAATACTGATATTAACTTTGCTCGCTATAGCTGGTAAAGTAACAGCTCAAGAGAGCAGAGTAATTACTACAGCTGTCCCTTTTTTAACTATTGCAGCAGATGCTAGAGCTGCGGGTATGGGGGATATGGGTGTAGCTACATCAATGGATGCTTTTTCCCAGCAATGGAACCCTGCAAAATTTGCTTTTGCGGAGAATAAAATGGGTGTTGGTATAAGTTACACACCATATTTGGAAAGTATAGTTACAGATGTTTCTTTACTGAATGCCAATTATTTTAATAAAATCAATGAAAGAAGTGCATTTGCTGTAAGTATACGGTATTTTGGTCTTGGTGAAATAGAGTTAAGGCAAACGGTAGATGAGACCCCAAGAATAGTTAAACCAAACGAATTTGCTTTAGATGGGTCTTATTCCTTAAAATTAACCACTCAGTTTTCCATGGCAGTGGCTGGTAGATTTATTAGTTCTAATCTTAAATTTCAGGAAAGCTCAAGTGATTCTCAGGGAGCAAATGCTTTTGCAGTTGATATTGCGGGTTTTTATCGTTCAAGGGAAATAGCATACAGTAGTTTTGATGGTAGGTGGAGAGCTGGTTTCAATTTTTCAAACCTTGGAGGTAAAATTCAATATGATGCTGGAGGACAGCAAAACTTTTTACCTACTAATTTAAAATTAGGTGCAGGTTTTGATTTTATTTTGGATCAAGACAATACTTTAAGTATAGCAACGGAAATTAATAAGCTTTTAGTACCTACTCCAAGAGATTTTGATGGTGATGGTGATATAGATTCAGAAGATAATTCTGAGTATCAAAGTATTGGGTTTTTAAACGGCGTATTTGAATCTTTTGGTGATGCTCCAAATGGATTTAGTGAAGAACTAAAAGAATTTACATGGTCTTTAGGTGCAGAATATTCATATCAAGATGCTTTTATGATAAGAACAGGGTATTTTAATGAAAGTGAAGAAAAAGGGTCAAGAAAGTTTTTTACTTTGGGTGCAGGTTTTAAATTTAAGACTGCCCAAGTTGATTTGTCTTATTTATTCTCTACCTCTAAGGTTCAAAATCCATTAGAAAATACATTGCGTTTTTCTCTTACATTTAACCTAGGGGAAGAACTTTATAATGATTAAAGAAGGGTAAATATATTTTTATAATTAAAACCTACCTTTGGGTAGGTTTTAATTTTTTGGATAAATTTGAAGTAGTGTTATGAAAAGAATTAAGCCAACTTTTGAGTTTTTCTCTTTTGAATCTTTTGAAGAACTTTCTTTAGAGGATCAAAAGTTATTGACCTTGTCCATTGAAGCAAGAGGAAATGCTTATGCGCCATATTCAAATTTTAAAGTTGGTGCTGCTGTACTGTTGGGAAATAGTGAAGTGGTCATTGGTAGTAATCAAGAAAATGCATCATACCCATCTGGGTTATGTGCAGAACGCGTAGCTGTATTCCAAGCTGGGGCAAAATATCCAGAAGTTTCAATAAATAAAATTGCCATAACGGCAACTTCAGAAAAATATAAAGTTGATAGACCAGCTGCACCCTGTGGAAATTGTCGGCAATCTATACTGGAATATGAACAAAAACAGAAAAGGCCTATAGAAATATTAATGATGGGTGAAACGGGAAAAATACTTAAGTGCAGCTCCATTGCGGATTTACTTCCTTTTGCATTTGACAATTCCTTTTTATAATGGTATTTTTTCTTCATTTTTTATTAAAAATCAAGCACTTTTTGATTATCGCTAAATGTGGATGATGTAACATAGAAGCTTTTTATTCAATTTTTTTTCTCTAATGATTTAATGTGTATTTTTGTCTTTCGTTTCAACCGAATATTCTACAAAAAATAGAGATTAATGGAAAAAATAACCAAAGAAGTTTATCTAAAATGGTATGAGGATATGATGTTCTGGAGAAAGTTTGAAGATAAACTGGCCGCAGTCTACATACAACAAAAAGTTAGAGGATTTCTTCATTTATACAATGGTCAAGAAGCTGTATTAGCAGGTGCTTTACATGCAATGGACTTGTCCAAGGATAAAATGATTACGGCATATAGAAATCATGTGCAACCTATAGGTATGGGTGTGGATCCAAAAAGAGTAATGGCAGAGTTGTACGGTAAGGTAACTGGAACCTCAAAAGGCATGGGAGGCTCCATGCATATTTTTTCTAAAGAAAAAGGTTTTTATGGTGGGCATGGTATTGTAGGGGGGCAAATTCCTTTAGGAGCTGGTTTGGCCTTTGCAGATAAGTATTTTAAAAGAGACGGAGTCACCCTATGTTATATGGGAGATGGTGCAGTAAGGCAAGGATCTTTACATGAGACTTTTAACTTGGCCATGTTATGGCAATTACCTATAGTATTTGTTTGCGAGAACAATGGGTACGCTATGGGAACTTCTGTGGCAAGAACATCATACTCTACAGAAATATGGAAATTAGGTTTGGGATATGAAATGCCTTGTGGCCCAGTAGATGGAATGGATCCAGTTACGGTGGCAGAGGAGATGAGTAAAGCTATAGATAGAGCAAGAAGCGGTGGAGGGCCAACTTTTTTGGAAATGAAAACCTATAGATATAGAGGGCATTCTATGTCAGATGCACAACATTATAGAACAAAAGAAGAGGTAGAGGAATATAAGAAAATAGATCCAATAACACAGGTTTTGGATGTTATTATGGAAAAGAAATATGCCACTGAGGATGAAATAAAAGAAATCAACAAACAAATAAAGGAAAGAGTCGCAGAATGTGAGAAGTTTGCTGAAGAGTCAGATTACCCACCATTGAACCAAATGTATGATATGGTGTACGAACAAGAAGATTATCCATTTTTACAACATAAATTATAAGTAGATGGCTATAATAATAAATATGCCAAGGCTTAGTGACACCATGGAAGAAGGTACGGTTGCTAAGTGGTTAAAGAAAGTAGGAGATAAAGTAGAAGAAGGTGATATTTTAGCTGAAATAGAAACCGATAAAGCGACTATGGAATTTGAGTCCTTTCATGAAGGAACCTTATTGTATATTGGTATTGAAGAAGGAGATGGAGCTCCAGTAGATTCGCTTTTAGCTATTATTGGCGATGAAGGTGAAGATATTTCAGACTTATTAAAAGGGGCTGCATCTACAGAAGTTAAAGAAGAGGCACCAAAAGAGGTTGAAGTTTCAGAAGAAAAAATTGAAAATCATTCTATTGCTGTAGCAACAGAAATTCCTGAAGGAGTAGAGGTTATTAAAATGCCTCGTTTAAGTGATACCATGGAAGAAGGCACAGTTGCCTCATGGTTGAAAAAAGTAGGTGATACGGTTGAAGAAGGAGATATTTTAGCTGAAATAGAGACTGATAAAGCCACTATGGAGTTTGAATCTTTTTACTCCGGGGTTTTGTTATATGTAGGAATTCAAGAAGGAGAAACTGCTCCTGTTGATGCAGTATTGGCTGTAATTGGACCAGAAGGGACAGATGTTGACAGTGTGTTGAAAGCAAAGTCAACAGCGCCTAAACCAGAGACTTCTACAAAAAAGGCAGATGTTGCAGTTGCAGAAACAAAATCTGAGACTCCAGTTGCAGTAGTAGCTACTGATGGTAAACGTATTTTGGCTTCGCCATTGGCAAAGAAAATAGCTCAAGAAAAAGGAGTTGACTTGTCCAAGGTTATAGGAACGGGTGACAATGGAAGAATAGTTAAAAAAGATGTGGAAAATTATCAGTCAGCACAGCAAGAGGCACAGCCTGTTGCAGTTTCTGGGGGTAAAGAAACATCTAACCAGACAATGGCACCAATAGTTTTACCAGTTGGTGAAGAAAGCAGCGAGGAAGTGAAAAATTCCACAATGCGAAAAGTTATTGCCAAACGCTTAGCTGAATCTAAGTTTAGCGCACCACATTATTACCTTACCATAGAGGTAGATATGGATCAAGCAAAAGCATCAAGAGTTCAAATAAATAGTTTGCCAGACACCAAAGTATCTTTTAATGATTTGGTGTTAAAAGCTTGTGCTATGGCTCTTAAAAAGCATCCGCAAGTAAACACTACTTGGAGTGCTGATGCCATGAAATATAACCATCATATACATATTGGAGTGGCTGTTGCTGTGCCAGACGGTTTGGTTGTGCCTGTAGTTAAGTTTGCAGACCAATTGAGCTTGTCTCAAATCGGAGCTTTGGTCAAGGATATGGCAGGTAGGTCAAGAAATAAAAAACTGACTCCGGCAGAAATGGAAGGCAGTACGTTTACAGTATCTAATTTGGGTATGTTTGGCATCTTGGATTTTACATCAATTATCAATCAGCCTAATTCAGCTATTTTATCAGTTGGGGCCATTGTAGAAAAACCGGTGGTCAAGAATGGAGAGATAGTTGTTGGCAGCACAATGAAAGTTACTTTGGCATGTGATCATAGAACGGTAGATGGTGCTACGGGAGCACAATTTCTACAGACGTTAAGGGCGTATTTGGAAAACCCTGTGACTATGTTGGCGTAGATATATAAAATCATTATTATATTTTAAAAGCATCTCAAAATTAATGAGATGCTTTTTTTATCTTTAAACTTTACAAAATGATAGTTTTATGAAAAAAGTATTTGGCATATTTATTCTAATCATGATGATTAGTTGTGATGCAACAAAAAGTAAAGTGACAAATAAAGATATGGCCCCAAATGGTCCAGAAGGGGTAAAAGGAAGTGTTGTTCCCCAAAATACACAAAATAGGGGCACAATCCCTGTTACTACAAAGTATGTAAAAGGAAAATCATTAAGTACTGATTTTTCAAGTAAAGAAAGAGTTGGGAAAATTATCACTTTTTTAGCTTCTGATGAATTAAGAGGTAGAGATACAGGAAGTGAGGGTATTGCCAAAGCAGCAAGTTATATTGAAGGTATTTTTAAGGACTATGACATAGCTCCCTATTTTTCATCATATAGAGATACCCTAACAAACGTTGATAAAATTGGATATAATATAGTGGGGGTTATTGAAGGGAATGATGAACAATTGAAGAAAGAGTTTGTTGTAATAGGTGCTCATTATGACCATATTGGTGAAATAAACGCTGTGAATGGTGATTCCATAGCCAATGGAGCCAATGACAATGCATCAGGAACAACTACAGTTTTAGAGTTGGCAAGATATTTCAGTAAAGTAAAAACAAATAAACGGAGTGTGATTTTTGCTCTGTTCAGTGCAGAAGAGAAAGGACTTTTGGGGTCTAAACATTTAGCGAAAAGGTTAAAAGAACAAAACTTGAATTTATATACAATGCTGAATTTTGAAATGGTAGGTGTGGCAATGGTTGACAAAGACTATTTTATGTACCTCACAGGGCATGAGCAATCTAATATGGCAGAGGTCAGTAATAAATATGCCGAAGAGAAACTGATAGGTTTTCTTCCAACAGCCAAAGAATTTAATTTGTTTCAGCGTTCAGATAACTATGCGTTCCATAAAGAATTTGGTGTTCCTTCACAAACGTACAGCACCTTTGATTTCACTAATTTTGATCATTATCACAAAGTTGGGGATGAGGCTTCTTTAATGGATTTTGAGCATATGGCCACAATAGTGAATAAATCTATACCCGTTGTAGAAGGAATAGTCAATGCAGCTACCAAAGAAATAAAATACAACTAATGGCAAATGTTATTATAACGGGGACAAGTAGGGGAATTGGGTTTCAACTTGCAAAACTTTTTGCGGATGAAGGACATAAAGTATTAGCCTTATCTAGAAATGATGAGCCCGTTAAAAAATTGAAGCATCAGAATATAGTCAGTTTCCCTTTTGATTTGTCCAACCCCGAAGATTTGGAAAAACTAGACGATTTTTTGGAAACGTTTATGTCCACAGTTGATATTTTAATCAACAATGCGGGGAAATTAATGAGTAAACCATTTTCTGAAACCACTATAGATGATTTTCTTAATGTATATAAAGTAAATGTATTTGGGGTAGCAGAAATCACAAAAAAAGTGCTTCCTAAAATGGAAGAGCATGGGCATGTGGTGAACATAAGCTCCATGGGCGGAGTACAGGGGAGTTTAAAATTTTCGGGCTTATCTGCCTATAGTTCCAGCAAAGGAGCATTGATTACATTGACAGAATTGTTGGCGGAAGAATATAAAAGCACTGGCCCCTCATTTAATGTATTGGCATTGGGAGCGGTACAGACAGAAATGCTTGAAGAAGCTTTTCCAGGCTACCAAGCACCTACAACAGCATTGGAAATGGCAAACTATATCAAGGGTTTTGCTTTGACGGGAAATAAGCTCTACAATGGAAAAATGTTACAAGTGAGTAGCAGTACGCCTTAAATTTGATGAAAGAATATAAGTGTCTCATATTTGATTGCGATGGGGTTTTGGTAGATAGCGAAATTCTTGGAAACCAAATTATAGTAGATATGGCAAATGAGCATAATGCAAATATTGATATTGCCTATGCCATGAGAAATTTTAAAGGAAGCTTTTTAAAAAATTGTATTTCACAAGTTGAGACTATTATCAAAAAAAGCCTACCTGAAAATTTTGAAAAAGAATACAGAAAAAGAACTTTTGAAGCCTTTAAAACAGAATTGAAACCTATAAACGGAATTAAAGAAGTATTACAAGATTTGGATATTCCGTTTTGTGTGGCATCAAGTGGGCCAAGGAAAAAAATAAAATGGAACCTTGAAATCACAGGTCTTATTGATTTTTTTGGAGATAATATATTTAGCTGTTATGATCTTGGAAAATGGAAGCCAGATCCTGCAATTTTTTTACATTCTGCCAATACAATGGGCTTTTCACCTAATGATTGCTTGGTTATCGAAGATTCCGGTAAAGGAGTAACAGCAGCTAAAAATGGTGGATTTGATGTTTTTGGCTTCGCAATGCACAATGTAGACGAGAATTTTGGTAAAGAGACTACCAAGTTGTTTTATCATATGGATGAACTCTTATCAATGATAACCGCATCATGATAGAGACGTTACAGAAATATATTCCAGAGCGTGCAGTTTTACCCTGTATGGAACTTATCAAAATGCATGGGGTCAATCTTAAAATTGTAAATCAACGGGTTACCCGCCATGGAGATTATAGAAGAATGCCTAACGGGTCACATCAAATAACGGTAAATGCAGGCTCTAATAAATATAGTTTTTTTATTACCTTAATACATGAAATAGCACATTTAGTTGCTTTTGAAAAGTATGGAAGGCGAATTAAACCCCATGGATTGGAATGGAAACATACGTTTCAGTCTTTAATGTTGCCTTTTATTAGGCCAGAAATTTTCCCATCTAAATTATTGCCTGTTTTGGCGAATCATTTTAAAAACCCAAAAGCGAGTAGTAGTACAGATGTCAATTTGTCCATTGCATTAAAGTCATTTAATAAAGAACATGAAGAAAATTCTTATGTTTTTGAACTGCCCTTTGGGAGTGTTTTTAGATTATATAATGGTAAATTGTTCAAAAAAGGGAATAAAAGAGTAAAGAGGTATGAGTGTGTTGAAATGGCTACGGGAAAACTATATTTGTTTCAACCTAATGCAGAGGTAGAATTAATTAAAACTAAATAACGCTCAGGATCGAGCGGAGTCGAGACCTAAATAAAAAAGTAACAAATGAACAAGAATTATTATGCGGTTTTAATGGCAGGAGGTGTAGGTTCTAGGTTTTGGCCTATAAGCACATCATCCTATCCCAAACAGTTTCATGATATGTTGGGAACTGGGGATACCCTGATACAAAAAACATTTAAGCGGCTCAATAAATTTGTTCCTGCAGAAAATATATTGATCCTAACCAATGAGCGATACAATGATTTGGTGTTGGAGCAATTGCCAATGGTAAAACAAGAACAAGTGGTCTTGGAACCCGCCATGCGAAACACGGCGCCTTGTATTTTATATGCAGCATTAAAAATCCAGAAAGAAAACCCAGATGCAGTAATGATCGTGGCACCAAGTGACCATTGGATAGAAGATGAAGCTGCTTTTGCCAAAGATGTTACAACATGTTTTGCAAAGTGCGAGGAAGAAGAGGTATTATGTACATTGGGTATTAAACCTACTTTTCCTAATACAGGTTTTGGGTATATTGAGTATGAAAAAGAAAGCAGTTCTAAGCTAAAAAAAGTAAATCAGTTTAGAGAGAAACCAGATTATGAAACGGCGAAAGATTTTTTGGCCCAAGGTAATTTTTTATGGAATGCAGGGATTTTTATGTGGGGGGCAAATACAATTGTAAATGCGTTTAAAAAATATCAGCCTGAACAATATCAGCTGTTTCAAGATGGAATTTCTTATTATAATACATCTGAAGAACAGTCTTTTATAAATGAAAATTATGAAAAGGCGGAAAATACATCAATAGATTATGCTATTTTGGAACAGTCCAAATCCACCTATGTTCTACCAGCAACTTTTGATTGGAACGATTTGGGAACATGGGGTTCATTGTATGATAAATTGGATAAAGATGAAAGTAATAATGCAGTTGTAAATTGCCAAGTGTTTTGTGAAGATGCCCAAGGCAATATGATTAGATCCTCTAAAGGTAAGGTAGTGGTTGTTGATGGGTTGAACGATTATATAATAGTGGACAAAGAGGAAGTGTTGTTGATATACCCCAAATCCAAAGAGCAAGACATTAAAAAAGTACTGACCAAAGTAAAAGATAAATTTGGAGACAAGTATGCATAATATATGAGTGAAAATTTAAATAAAAATTATAGCTCTCCTGACATTGAAGATAGTGGGGATGAGGTTAAAAAAGACTTTCAAGGGCTTTTGGGCAGTACCAAGAAGTTTCTTACTGAGCTCCTAAATATTAGGAGCAATACCGATCAGGATGCTACCAAAGAATCTATAATTGAAGACATACCTTTTAAAGGCCATACCTCTTGGATTTTAATTTGTTCCATTTTTATAGCCTCAGTGGGTCTTAATGCAAATTCTACTGCGGTTGTTATTGGAGCCATGTTAATTTCACCACTAATGGGTCCTATTTTAGGAATGGGAATGTCATTGGCCATAAATGATATTGATACACTAAGACGTTCTTTGAAAAACTTTGCTGTAATGGTGGTGCTTAGTGTGGTCACCGCATATTTATTTTTTGCTCTTTTTCCGCTACGTGATGAATCTTCTGAGCTTTTAGCAAGGGTGAAACCAGATATTAGGGATGTGTTAATCGCCTTTTTTGGAGGCTTGGCCTTGGTGATTGCTAGAGCAAAAAAAGGAACAGTTGCCAGTGTAATTTTTGGGGTAGCTATCGCAACCGCTTTGATGCCACCATTGTGTACGGTTGGATTTGGTTTGGCAATTAGAAATTGGGAATATGCCTTGGGCGCTATGTATTTATTTACTATAAATACCATTTTCATAGGACTTGCTACTTTTTTGGTCATTAAGTATTTACGGTTTCCAATGGTACGTTATGCCAATTCCCAAAAAAGAAGGTTAATAGGAAGATTAGCCTCTTTATTGGCAATTTTGGTCATGGTCCCAGCAGGTTATACTTTTTATAAGGCGTTACAAGAATCTAGATACATGACCCAAGCACAAGAATTGATTAATGAGACCATTGGAACGTATCAATTTAAGGACAGAGGTAGGTATATGGAGAACTTAACCCAGATCAATTATACTGAAGATGGTGAATCTGTTATAGAATTGGTATGTATGGGCAATGAATTGATACCAGAGAACATAATTGATACTTGGCGTACACAAAAATCTAATTATTCTAAGTTGGAAAATACCCAGTTAAAGATTGTGCAGGGTGGACGGGATGATTCTGAGGAAAAATTTAATTATGTAAGTGAACTCTATGAGTCAAAGAAAGCAGAATTATTGAACAAAGATGAAAGAATACGTTTGCTGGAAGAAGAACTGTCAGGATTAAGTAGGTTGGTAGCCAGTCAGATTCCTTTCCAAGAAATAAGCGCAGAAGCAAAAGTAAATTATGATAATTTGGAATCTTTAGGATTTTCCCGGACTATAAAAACTGACTTTATTAAAATTGATACCATTCCTGTTTTTGAGGTTAAATGGAAAGATATATCCAATCAAGGAAAAGTTGAAGAGGATACAAAAAAACTAAATAATTGGTTAAAACTACGTTTAAAGGATAGTACAATTCAGGTTAAATAATAACTTAATACTAATTTCTTTCCTCAATATACATCTGTCTTACTTTTTTAAAGAGCTCAGAAGAATAAACGAAATTGGTCACCGCTTCATTATCGGTTTTAAAGATTTCATCTTTGGTGCCTTCCCATTCTTTTAAACCATCTTTTAGGAAAATAATCTTTTCTCCAATTTCCATCACAGAATTCATGTCATGTGTATTTATTACCGTGGTAATATTATACTCTTTGGTGATTTCTTGGATAAGATTGTCAATAAGAATAGCTGTTTTGGGATCTAATCCAGAGTTGGGTTCATCACAGAACAAATATTTGGGGTTCATTACAATGGCTCTGGCGATGGCCACCCTTTTTTGCATTCCCCCAGAAATTTCTGAAGGATATTTGTTGTGTGCATCAATAAGGTTTACCCTTTTTAAAACAATATCCACCCGATCTTGCATTTCAGATTTTGATTGTTTGGTGAACATGCCCAAAGGGAACATAACGTTGCCTTCTACTGTCATGGAATCAAACAAGGCGCTGCTTTGGAACACCATGCCCATATCTTGTCTTAAATCCCGTTTTTCATTATTGGTAAGCTCAGAATAGTTTTGGCCATCATATTCTATAGTCCCCTCTTCAGGAGTAAAAAGACCTAAAAGACATTTTAGAAATACCGTTTTTCCAGAACCGCTTTGTCCTATGATTAGATTGGTCTTTCCTTTGTCAAAACAGGTGTTAATACCTTTTAAAACATGGTTGTCTCCAAAAGTTTTATGTATGTTGTCTACTTTGATCATTAGCCCAATAAAAGTTGTGTGAGAATATAGTTTAAAATAATAATAACCACACTAGTCCATACAAAGGCAGTGGTACTTGCCTTGCCAACTTCCAAAGCGCCGCCTTTCATAAAAAACCCATGAAATGATGGTATGGTGGCAATTACAAAGGCAAATATGATGGTCTTTATAAAGGAATAGGTGACGTGGAACGGAATAAAATCCAATTGTATTCCTTCCACAAAATCGGCACTGGAGCTAAAACCGCCAAATGCACAGGCAATCCATCCACCCAATACGCCAACAAACATGGCAATGGCAATGGCAAATGGATAGAAAAGCATTGCGATGATTTTAGGGAAAACCAAATAATTCAAAGAGTTTACTCCCATTACCTCTAACGCATCAATTTGTTCTGTAACTCTCATTGTGCCAATACTTGAGGTAATATAAGAGCCTACTTTTCCTGCCATTATTATAGAGCAAAAGGTAGGTGCAAATTCCAAGATTACAGATTGCCTTGCAGCAAAACCAATCAGGTTTTTTGGAATAAAAGGGCTTGTCATATTAAGTGCGGTTTGTATGGTCACAACCCCTCCAATAAAAAAGGAGATAAAAATAATGATGCCCAAGGACCCATATATAAGTTCATCTATCTCTTTTAAAATCAAGGACTTCATAATCCTCCACTTTGTAGGTTTCTTAAAAACCTCCCAAATCATAATAAAATAGCTACCAATAGATGCTATATATTTCATGCAGTAAAAATATGCTTCTTCATGTAAAAATAACAATAATGGGCGGTATTTAACCTTACATTTAATTTTTTTAAAGCTTTATTTATTTAATTTTACCCTTCTAAGAATAGCATGATGATAAAACACAAATTCCTTTTTATAACGTTAGTAGTTGTATTTAGTTTTTCAATCAGTAAAATATCCGCTCAAAGAAAATCAAAGAACAAACCGTTAGTTGAAAAGCAGAACGCATTAAGTAACCCACCAAAATTGGTAGTTGGTATCGTAGTAGACCAAATGCGGTATGATTATCTTACTAGATTTTGGAATCATTATGGGGAAGGTGGTTTTAAACGTTTGGTAAATGAAGGGTTTAATTGTAAAAACAATCATTTTAATTACGCACCAACAAGTACAGGGCCTGGACATACATCAATCTATACAGGGTCAACACCATCCGCACATGGTATTATCGGAAACAATTGGTATGATAAGGAAATAGGTGAAGAAGTTTATTGTGCTTCTGATGATAATTATTCTTCAGTAGGGACTGCTTCAGATGCAGGAAAAATGTCCCCACATAGAATGAATGTTACCACAATAACCGATCAGCTTAGGTTGCACACACAAATGAGAGGAAAAACCATTGCTATTGCCCTAAAAGATAGGGGGGCGGTATTGCCAGGAGGTCATACAGCAAATGCCGCTTATTGGTTTTATGGCAAAGATGAAGGCAATTGGATTACCAGTTCTTTTTATATGAATGATTTGCCTCAATGGGTAAAAGATTTTAATACTGAGAAAAGTGTTGACAAGTATAAAAAACCTTGGACTACATATAAAGACATAAACACTTTTATAGAAAGTGGTTCTGATAACAATGTCTATGAAGGTTTGTTTGATGGAGAAGCTACTCCCACATTTCCACATGATATACAAAGTTTATGGAATGCAAATGGAAAGTATGATATATTAAAGGCAACATCTTATGGAAATAGTATTACAGCGGATTTTGCTTTGGCGGCATTAAAGGCTGAAAATTTAGGAATGGATGCTATTACAGATTTCTTGGCTGTAAGTTTTTCCAGTACCGATTATGTAGGCCATAAATACGGAGTAAATTCTAAAGAAGTTCAAGATGCATATTTACGTTTGGATAAAGATTTAGAACGATTTTTTAATGCATTGGATGCTCAAGTTGGAGCAGGAGAGTTTACAGTGTTTTTAACTGCAGATCACGGTGCTATTCATGTTCCTGCGTATTTAAAGGCCAATAAAATACCTGCTGGTTATTTAGGGTCAGAGGAGGAAAATAATAAATTTACAGAGTTCTTAAAATATACTTATGGTACAACGGATATTGTAAAAAACAGGTCTAATGGGCAATTGTTTTTAGATCATAAAATAATCAATAACTTGGATTTAGATCTTAAAGAAGTAGAGGAAACATTGGCTAAAGAGTTGTTGGAATATGAGCATGTGGACAAAGTATATACGGGACATCAAATGTGGCAAAATCAATACACAAAAGGCATTCCGTATATTTTACAAAATGGGTACAACCAAAAACGATCAGGTGATGTTTTAGTGGTCAACGCACCTGGGTTTATAAATTATTCCATAACAGGTTCTACACATGGTTCTGTGCAAATCTATGATACCCATGTGCCTTTGTTGTTTTATGGTAAGGGAATAAAAAAAGGGAGTACAGCTGTTAGAACTGAAATTCCGGATATTGCCCCGACCATAGCGACTTTATTGGGGATTTCTTTTCCGAATGGTACCACAGGGAAGCCCATAGTTGAGGTGCTGGAATAAGGAATAGTGGTTGTTTTTAAAGTATTGGCGATAAATATGAATAATAAGATATTGTTTCTTTTATGAATTGTGATTTTCATTTTAGGATGTAAGAATGATTGTGATGACATAGCCTGTTTGACACCTCCAACTCCTTTTTTATTTGAAATTATAGATAATACAACAGGTGAAAATTTGTTCACAAATGGAACTTATCAAGTCAATCAAATAGAAGTTGTTAATCATCATTGATGATTCCAATGTTGGTTTTGATTTTATAGATGAAGATAATATTGATTTAATTCGGATTAATTCTATTGGATGGGAAACCGAAAAAGTAAACGTCTTAGTTAGAATTGCTGATAAAAATATATTTAACCTTGTTGTGGACGCTGTACTAGTTAATGAAAATTGTTGCTCTCATACAAACTATAATGAAATAGAGATTGAGAATGCAGAATTTCAACTTGATTCTGAAACTGGGATTTATAAAATTCGTGTAGAGTAATAAATATTAAAACAGTTTCTCCCAAATTCCCTTCCATCTGTATTTTCTAATAAAATCTCCTTCTTCTTTATTTACAAATCTTGGAAGTTTGTTTAGGATTGCTTTTATATAGCCGAAAATAATATTGAGATAAAGGGCTGGGCTTTTTGCTTGCCATGCCATTTTTAAAGCCGCTATTTTGGCTAGTACCAAACCATAGCGCATTTTGTATAGAGCTTCGCCTTTTACATATTTGTTTTTTGTTGCATAAGATAGCCCTGTGGGGCGCAAATGTTTTACATGCAAAGAATCATCAGTGAGGGTTTCAAAGTCATGAAATTTAGCTAAGAGCACATCTACGGTATCCCAACCCACAGCTGGTCGTAAACCTTCTATTTTATCAAAACAGGTTTTATGGTATAGTTTTATGGGGCCACGAATATGGTTTTTATCGGCAATGTTTTCATAAACCCAATTACCTTTCTTTTTTACATAAAGCAATCCAGAACACATGCCTAGTTTCCAATTGCTCTGAAAGTGATTTAACATAGTTTCAAAATAGTTGGAAGGGAGAATTATATCGGCATCAAACTTTCCAATTAAGTTAAAGCTAGAGGCATATAGTAATCCATAATTAAAGGTGTCCACTACTTTTTTCCCTGGAATATGTTCATCGGTCGAAGTGTTTTGTATTACTTTAATCCAGTTGTGTTTTTTTGCAAATTCTGATGCAATGGCAAAAGTATTGTCGCTAGAGTTGTCATCAACCACAATAAGTTCATCTGGAGTCACAGTTTGTGTTACAAAAGAATTTAGACAATCTTTTAGATAGGCTTCTTCATTGTGAGCAGGAATGATAATACATATTTTCAAAATTTTAATTTTTAATATAAGAATCAATAAGATGTAATTTTGACTTGGGAACAAAAAAACAGTTTCTAATTCCATCATCTTTTGTTCTTACAATAGTGTCTACTTTTATCAAACCACTTTCAGTATGATTGTACATTTCATAATTCAACTTCTTGAAAAAGACTTCTAAATCATGTTCAATAGTATTAAATAGCGTTTCTGAAATGACAATGGGTTCATGCCTTTTTATGGCATTGATACCAGACTTTAAAATATCTATTTCTGTTCCTTCAGTGTCTAATTTAATCAAATCAATACTTGTTATGGTATTAGTATTTACAAACTGATCTAAAGTTGTAGTTTTCACCGTTTTTTTTACAAAATTCCGAGAGGTTTTTTTTGTACCCGTATTACCTTCTCCAGCCAGATTATATTTTAGATAGGTGTATTTTTGATTTTCGACTTCATAAAAATCTATATCGCCAGTTTGGTTAGATAAAGCAATATCTATGGCAGTAATATTGTTTTTAAACCCATTTAATGCAATGTTGTTTTTTAAATAAAATTTTGGACCTAATGCGGGCTCAAAAGCTAGTATTTTAATTTTAGGGTTGGCCTTTGCCGCAAGTAATGAATAATATCCTATGTTAGACCCTATGTCCAGAAAGGAACTGATTTCTTTTGATAGGTTTTCAAAAATCTCCGAATATTCAAACTTTTTGTACCCATTCCAAAACAATAATGAGCTTATATAACTTGTTTGATTGGTTAGGATATTGATTTTTCCAGAATCTGATTTTAGGGTAATTTTTCCAGAAGGAGGGATTTTAACTAAGTTGGGAATAAAATAATGTAAGAGGTAATTTGTGTTTCTTACAATATAATTTATGTGTTTCTGATAGATTAGTTTGTAAATGATTTGAGGTAATTTCATAAAGAAATAAATGAATTCTTAAACAAATATATACCTTCTATTTCTTTGGTGTCAATTTTTTAAGTTAGATGGAGGACAGAAATTTAATATCTGTATACAATGGCGTTGATGTTCATTCCTGCGCCAACACTGGCAAAGATAACGACATCTCCCTTTTGCACGCTTTGGTTTTCTAACTTTCCACGTCTGACCATATCAAAAAGAGTGGGGATTGTAGCGACTGAGTTATTCCCCATTGTGCTGATGTTCATGGGCATAATACCTTCAGGGACAGCTTTGTCGTACAATTTGTAAAAACGTTTTACAATGGCTTCATCCATTTTTTCATTGGCTTGATGGATGAATATTTTTTTAACTTCATCAATAGGTACGCCAGTTTTATCTAAACAGTCTTTCATAGCTTGCGGAACATATGTCACTGCAAACTCATAGATTTTTCTGCCATACATCTTAATGTATTTGTTATCCTCATTGGCATCTTGCTTGTAGGTGCCTCCAAAAAAGAGGTAATATGCTTCACCATTGGCATATGTAGCTGAGGTATGATTTAATATTTCACCGTCACTATCAGCTTCAATAATTGTTGCGCCAGCTCCATCAGAATAAATCATACTATCCCTGTCATGTGGATCGGTCACCCTAGAAAGTGTTTCACTGCCAATCACCAAGCATTTTTTTGCAATGCCACTTTTAATAAATGCTTTGGCCTGTATTACGCCTTCTATCCATCCTGGGCATCCAAAAATAAGATCATAGGCAACACATTTTGGGTTTTTTATTTTAAGATTATGTTTTACTCTAGTGGCCAAACTAGGTAGCATGTCACTTTGGCTTTCACCGTGTGGAACATCACCAAAATTGTGGGCAACAATAATATAATCCAAACTCTCCTGATCAATACCGGCATCTTCAATAGCTTTTTCAGCGGCAAAAGCGGCCATGTCAGAATTGTTTACACCTTCTTTTGCATATCGTCTTTCTGCAATACCTGTGATGGATTCAAATTTTTCAATAATTACGTCAGTGGGATTGTCAAAAACTGTTCCGTCAACATTAAAAAATTCATGTTTGTCAAAATCCGTATTTTCAACTTTAATGGAAGGAACATAACATCCAGTTCCCGTAATACCAATATTCATAAACTATTATTTATATGATATCTTACAATATATTGAAAAAATCAATATTTGTATTATGCGTGCATAGCATTAAATACGATGTTCAGCAACGAAACAACCAAATATTCAGGTTTTAAAAAGCAGTAAAAAAACTAAGAACGACCTGTTTCCCTTATGTTTAGATGTTTTTTATGCTTAGGTGTAAGCTTCAATTGGAGTACAAGTACAGATTAAATTACGGTCTCCATAAGCATCATCTACTCGTCTAACACTTGGCCAAAACTTGTTTTCAGAAACATAAGGCAATGGAAATGCCGCCTGTTGTCTAGTGTATGGAAAAACCCAATCATCATTGGTAACCATATCCAAAGTATGTGGTGCGTTTTTTAGCACATTGTTAGGATTGTCTGCTGCATTATCAATTTCTTCTCTAATAGAGAGCATAGCATTACAAAAACGGTCTAATTCTGCCAAACTTTCACTTTCCGTAGGTTCAATCATCAATGTGCCGGCAACAGGGAATGAAACTGTTGGCGCATGGAAACCATAATCCATCAATCTTTTGGCGATATCTGTCACCTCAATTCCGTTTTGTTTAAACGGTCTACAATCAATAATCATTTCATGCGCCGCTCTGCCCTGTTCACCAGTGTAGAGGACATCATAACCACTGCTCAATCTTTCTTTAATATAATTGGCATTTAGAATAGCTATTTTGGTGGACTGTGACAATCCATATTCGCCAAGCATTTTTATATAAGCATAGGAAATCAAACAGACCAAAGAACTGCCCCATGGAGCTCCAGAAATAGCGGTAATTGCTGTATTGCCACCAGTTTCAATAACTGGATTTCCAGGAAGAAAAGGGACTAGTTGTTCTGCAACGCAAATGGGACCTACTCCAGGACCACCACCACCATGTGGAATGGCAAAAGTTTTGTGCAAGTTTAAATGGCATACGTCTGCACCTATAGTTGCAGGGTTGGTCAAACCAACTTGGGCATTCATGTTGGCTCCATCCATATAAACCTGACCACCATTGTCATGAATAATTTTTGTGATTTGTTTTATTGATGATTCAAATACTCCATGGGTTGATGGGTATGTGACCATTAAAGCGGATAAATTTTCTTTATGCAACAAAGCTTTTTCTTCTAGATCAGCTACATCTATATTTCCTTTTTCATCAGTTTTGGTCACCACGACTTTCATTCCTGCCATCACTGCAGAAGCTGGATTGGTGCCATGTGCCGAAGCTGGAATTAAACAAATATTCCGATGTGCTTCATTTCTAGATTCGTGATAAGCCCTAATAGCCATAAGACCGGCAAATTCTCCTTGGGCACCAGAATTGGGCTGCAATGATGTACCAGCAAAACCTGTAATGATACTCAGGTCATTTTCTAACTCCTTGAGCATTGTTTGGTACCCTTCTGCTTGCGCTGTAGGAACAAAAGGATGGATGTTCCCCCATTTAGGAGAACTTAAAGGAAGCATTTCTGTTGCTGCATTCAGTTTCATGGTACAAGAACCCAATGAAATCATGGAATGGTTTAAAGACAGGTCTTTGCGTTCCAATTTTTTGATGTAACGCATCAATTCCGTTTCAGAGTGATAGGTATTAAAAACGTCGGCTTCTAAAAAGGTCGAATTTCTTTGTATCTCTTCAGGAATAATATTTTTAAGTGAAGCAGAAAATGATGTGTTTTCTTTAGGTTGATTCAATTCAACAAAACAAGATGTTATGAGTTCAATGTCATTTTTAGAAGTGGCTTCGTTTATAGAAATAGAAACAGTTTGTTCATTAATATAATTGAAATTGACACCTTTTTTTTCAGAAATATTTTTGAGAGAGGAAGCATCATTCACCTGAATCTTAATGGTGTCAAAAAAGGAAGAATTCAATTGTTTGTATCCTAAACCTTCAATTTTTCCGCTTACTTTTTTCGTTGTATCGTGGACTTTTTCAGCAATATATTGTAATCCTTTAGGACCGTGATATACGGCATACATACCTGCCATAACAGCTAATAGTACTTGTGCCGTGCAAATATTGGAAGTTGCCTTATCTCTTTTAATATGTTGCTCACGAGTTTGTAGAGCCATTCTTAAAGCACTTTTGCCATCTGTATCTTTGGTCATCCCGATGATTCTCCCTGGAATATTCCTTTTGTATTCCTCTTTAGTAGCAAAGAAAGCTGCATGTGGACCGCCATATCCCAAAGGAATACCAAAACGTTGTGTTGTGCCTACTACTACATCTACTCCAAATTCTCCTGGAGCTTTTAGAAGGACCAAACTTAGGATGTCAGCAGCAACAGCAACCTTAATATTATTTTCCTTGGCTTTGGTTACAAAACCTGAATAGTCATAAACTTGACCGTGTTTTCCGGGGTATTGCAATAACGCACCATAGAAATCTTCGCCAAAATTGAATGTTTCGTGGTCGCCTTTTACCAATGTTATGCCCAATGGTTTAGAACGAGTCACTAAAAGGGATAATGTTTGTGGTAGTATTTCTTCGGAAACAAAGAATTTTATAACGCTTTTTTTCTTTTGTTCCCTGCTTCTAACATTAAAAAGCATGGTCATGGCTTCAGCTGCTGCAGTACTTTCATCTAAAAGAGAGGCATTTGCCAATTCCATTCCTGTTAGGTCCGTGACCATGGTTTGGAAATTTAATAGTGCTTCCAAACGCCCTTGGGCAATTTCTGCTTGGTAAGGCGTATATGCGGTATACCATCCCGGATTTTCAAGTATGTTTCTTTGGATGACTGAAGGCATAATAGCTTCATGGTATCCCAATCCAATATAGGATTTGTATACGTTGTTTTTGTCCGCTAATTCCTGAATATGATTCAAAAATTCATGCTCACTCATTGCCTTGGATAATTGCAATGGTTCTTTTAACCGAATATCAGCTGGAATGGTCTCATTGATCAACTGCTCCAAACTATCTGCTCCAATAGTTTTTAGTATTTGTTTTTGGTCTTTTTCCCAAACACCAATATGGCGTAATGCAAACACATCTGTCTTCATAATTTACTTAAAAAAGGTCTTCAAAAGTAAGTATTAAATACTTCTAAAATTGCTTTATTAAGAACTGTAATAGCTAAAGTTTTTAACCAAAATGCAACCTTATTAACAGTTTGGTTATTTTTGTTCAATGAAATGGCTCAATCGAATTTTTGATTTTTATTTGGATGCCAGTGTTCATGTGGCATTTTCAGTATTTTCTTTGTTACATATCAGCTGTTATTTGTTGCATGTTTCTTTAAATGTACACCTGTCTTACTTTCTTTTTTTTAGTACTATAGCTTGCTATAATTTTATTAAATATGGGGTAGAGGCAGAGAAGTATATTTTGGTTGCCAATCAGTATCATAAAAACATTCAATTTGCAAGTTTTATAGCTTTAGGATTTGCATTGTACCATGCTTATTTTTTACCGTTTCAATTATGGAAAGCATTGGGTTTACTTTTAGTGCTTACGGGACTTTATGCATTGCCTCTTTTACCAAAAGCTAAAAGCCTAAGAAGTTGGGGAGGACTAAAAATATTTATGGTGGGCTTGGTATGGGCCGGTACTACTGTGATTTTGCCAGTAATAGTAAGTAAGCATGGTTTAGGCTGGGATGTTTGGGTAGAAACTTTTCAACGAGTTGTTTTGGTATTGATATTATTGATGCCTTTTGAGATTAGGGATTTGCAATATGATATGCCAGAATTAAGAACAATTCCACAACGTTATGGTGTGGTGCAAACCAAAATATTTGGAGGATTGGCCGTTATGCTTTTTTTCTTTTCCACATTTTTAAAAGATAATCTTTCCATGTTGGAAATTGTGTCCAAAGGTCTTCTTTGTTTAATTTTGGGAATGGCATTGGTTGTTGTGAAAACAAAACAAAACAAGTATTTCACATCATTTTGGGTAGAGGCAATCCCTATTTTTTGGTGGGGAATAATTTGGGGTTTATTTACTCAGTTTTAAAGTTGAGGTTTTATTTTTTCCTTCATTTTCAGTTTTTCTTTTTCAGATAGGCTATGAAGATTTGCTTTGTCACAGAGTGAAGTCAATTCTTTGTTTCTCTTAGTGAATTTTGAACACGTTTTACATACAAATAAATGGAAGGTAAGTTTTATCTTTTCCATAAAGTTTGCTTCCTTGTACTGTACTTTATTGCATATAGTTGCCGCTTTTTCGCAAGAAATCATAACTAAAACCAATTTTTATTTAAACAATCCATAAGAGACGTCCTTGCCCGATGAATCATTACCCAGAGATTAGACGGATTAATTCCCAGATCATTACAAATATCTTCCGTGCTTATATCTTGTATTGTTTTCATTGTAAACACCAATGCCTGCTTTTTGGGCAGTTTGGCTATACATTCCTGTATAGCAAGACCTAATTCTTCATTCTCTATAATGCCATTTTCCAAGGTGCTAAAGGGGTCGGCCACTTGCTCTTCCAACCAGTCACCGTCTGAGTCAGAACTGGAGCTGTAATTTATCCTTACCTCGGCTTTTCCCTTTTTAGAGTTTGTTTTCCTGTAGTGGTCAATGACCTTTCTTTTTAAAATAGCAATGAGCCATGTACGTTCTGTTGCATCGCCTTTGAAATTTTTGGCAGATTTTAAACCAGCAAAAAAAGTTTCCTGTACCAAATCTTTGGCAAGGTCGGCATCGCTTATTCGGACTACCGCGTAATTAAAGAGGTAATCCGCATAAAGGTCTACCCATTTTTTTGGATGTAATTGGTTTGTTGCCATAATTTGTTCGGGTATCAAAAGTAAATGATTTTTTTCTTACTAATTATGTTTATTTTTGAATTGAATTTTAATTCTTGAATTTCATGAAACGTTTCCTATTAATAATTGTATTGGCTTTTGTACAACAAGCTTGTTCCCAAAATAAAGAAAAACCTATCACAGAGTTATCACAAATAAACCCTGAAACCGAAGTTTTGATTGATGTACGCACCCCAGAAGAACATGAAGCGGGACATTTAGAAAATTCTCTGAACATTAATTGGTTCGATGAAGATTTTGCAGAGCAGTTTAAAGATATTGATAAGGAAAAAACAATATACTTATACTGCCGTTCTGGAAACAGGAGTGGAAAAGCCACCCGTTTACTGGATTCACTTGGTTATAAAAAAGTGATCAACCTTACAGGAGGGTACAATGCTTGGAAGGAGAAGTAAAATCACTTCTCTTTTTCAATTATTGTTCTAAAAGTTAAATTGATTCTTGGAATGAGTACCGTTTTTGTTGGTGGTAAACGGTGAAGCCAATTTGTCTGTGTAGCATCTTTCATGACCAATAAACTACCCTTTTTTAAAATAAAGGAGATGTTTTCTTTTGTCTCTTTATGTTTAAAGGCAAATTTTCGTTCTGCCCCAAGACTTAACGATGCAATTGCTCCGTTTTTTTTTAAATCTTTTTCTGCATCACTGTGCCAAGCCATACCTTCATTGCCATTGTGGTACAAATTGAGTAAGCAAGAATTGAACGTTTCTCCAGTTTTTTGCTCTACCAGTTCTTTTAATTCCAATAATTCAGCTGTCCAAGGCAGGGCCGATTTAGTGGTGTTTGAATAGGTGTATTTATACGGTTTATTGCCATACCAAGCTACTTTTCGTTTGGTCACAATCCGTTTCCCATACATTATGGCCTCATCATTTCTCCACTCCACATTGTGGAGCAATTGATCAAAGTAGTAATTGCTTTGTAATACTGATATTAATTCGCCGTAGTAATTTACTGTTCCGTCTTTTGGTAATAAATTTTTTGTGTGGTCTACAGTATTATTGAATAAATCCATTTTTCCAATTTAGGTAGTCTTTTTTCATACAATGCCCACAAGGTCTGTATCCATTGTTTTTTGCTTCTTTTTCTGATGAGAAGAAAACGCGATTTTCACGTTTCATTCTCTTGCCCGATGCGCATTTTAAAGTTCCGTAAATTTTTAGTTTTCTGTTCCCTCCAAAGCAAATTTTTTGTCGCCTGATGTTCTTTTTTAAATCTGTATCGCTCAATTCAAGATGTAGAATCATTTTTTAACTGACTGCATCATGAAAAATAATGCCCAAAGTATGTCGTTCCCCACTGTGCAGTTCACTTACACCATGTTTCATGTTCACACGATAATACCCCTTTGTTCCCTTAATAGGTCTAAAATTGGTCGTGAATATGAGCATATCTCCTTTTTTTGGTTTTAAAACCATGGCTTTGGATTGCGCTCTTGGTGTTTGTTGTGTCAATACAAATTCTCCGCCAGTAAAATCCACATCAGGCTCATTTAAGAAAAACACAGTTTGAAGTGGAAAATAAATAGCTCCATAAAGATCCTGATGCAAGGTGTTAAAACCTCCTTTGCCATATTTTAAAATTAAAGGAGTTGGCTTTAACTGATTGTTGGCGTGGCATTGGTTTTGAAGCTCTTTAAGAGTTTTTGGAAAATGGGTATCTATTTTTAAAACCTTCATCCATAAATTAGCAATTGGGGCTAACTTTGGGTAGACACTTTCTCTAATTGTTTGAATGTTTTTTGGCAAGGGGTATTCAAAATATTTATATGCTCCCAATCCAAATCGGTAGCGTTCCATGACTACTGTTTTCCGATATAGATTTTCAGTCTTGTAGTCCGTTATAAGTTCTTTGCATTGTTGATTAGATAATAATTTTGGAACTAGGGCAAAACCTTTTTTATTCAATGATTCTGATACAGATTGCCAATTAGTATCTGCAATTTTTGTTTTGATATTTCCCATTAGTATTGATGGTCAATTGTGGCGTTGATTTTGGCAGCTTCCCAACCAATTATGGCTGTTTTACGTGTTGTTCCCCACATATAACCTCCAATATTTCCTGAAGATTGGATTACTCGATGGCATGGAATTAGAAAGGCAATAGGATTGTTTCCAATAGCAGTTCCAACGGCTCTTGATGCTTTTGGTCTATCTATTTTTTTGGCAATTGCGCCGTATGTGGTCAGGTTTCCTGTTGGAATTTTCAACAGGGTTTCCCAAACTTTTAATTGAAAAGGAGTTCCGGTTAAATGCAGTTTTATTTAATTTACTCCAATCATTCTGAAAAATAAACAGTGCATCTTGCTGAATTTTATCTGCTACTTGATTGTACATCGCATTTGGGAATCGGGATGTTAAGATTGACAAAGCTTGCTGTTCGTTGCTAAAAAATGCCATATGGCAAATTCCTTTGGATGTGGATGCAACTAGTAGTTTGCCAAACGGACTTTCTGCAAAGCTGTAGTTTAAGGATAAATTTTCACCGCCATTTTTAAACTCACCAGGGGTCATTCCTTCAATATTTATAAATAGATCATGAAGACGACCTGTGCCAGAAAGCCCAGTTTTATATGCCGTATCAAAAAGAGTGGCTTGCTTTTCTTTTAAAAGCTGTTTGGCATATTCAACACTAATGTATTGCATAAACTTTTTAGGGCTTACTCCTGCCCAATCTGTAAATAGTCGTTGGAAATGAAAATTGCTTAAATGTACTGTTTCGGCTATTTCATTTAAAGAGGGCTGGTCTTTAAAATTTGCCTTTATATAATCTATTGCGGCTGCAATTCGATTATAATTAATATGTTCCTGCTCAGTCATTTTCCATGTATATTACAATACAAAAGTACTTCGCTTTTAAAGGCCATAAAACCCGAATCTTGCTAACTATAATAAGTTGTGCAAAAGTAATATACGGGTTCGCCTTGGTATGTCTTTTTGGCTCTATCGAATCGTCTATTATCAAAAGACCTTCGGACGATCCAATCTCATGCACCATTGGTTTGACCTGCCCCCATAACGTGGAAGAATCCAACTTGCCCGAGAGCATTCGGGTGACGGTCATGGCTCACCATATTGTCCGTCACCGCAGATAGACCGGTTGCCGTACAATATGTAGGGGTTACCAATAAATAATCCGTATACAAATCTAAAAGGTTATTAACAGTCATACCTTAAAATTTACTGTTTTAATGCGTAACATCAGTTACTTAGAAAACGTTCCGTAATTGAAACTGTAAATGATGAACTTAAAAACATCTGTCAAATTGAACATTCTAGACACAGAAGCTTTGGTAATTTCCTGGTAAACATTATAACAGGCCTTATTGGGTATAGCTTCTTGCCTAAAAAACCAAGTATTAAATGCCAAACCGTTAAAACAAATCAACTAACTATCTTTTAATCGAACTCAGGTTATAAGATGATAACAACATAGTCGGGTAATAATAGGCAACCTTAAATACGAAACAGTTTTTGGTACCCTTTTTGCACT
>Ga0256845_1000748_pt1 | contig 28641 bp, 11 predicted proteins | sample RiftiametaG_FD_189101 | JGI IMG/M metagenome (GOLD analysis project Ga0256845, IMG submission 189101) | Tube worm associated microbial communities from hydrothermal vent at the East Pacific Rise, Pacific Ocean - Riftia | ecosystem: Host-associated > Annelida > Integument > Unclassified ...
GTCTGTGTCACTGGACTCGCCGGACTCTGACTCGCCGGACTCCGACTCTGACTCGCCGGACTCTGACTCTGACTCGCCGGACTCTGACTCTGACTCGCCGGACTCTGACTCTGACTCGCCGGACTCCGACTCTGACTCGCTGGACTCTGACTCGCTGGACTCTGACTCGCCGGACTCCGACTCTGACTCGCCGGACTCTGACTCGCCGTCGCCGTCGCCGTCGCCGTCGCCGTCGCCGTCGCCGTCGCCGTCGCCGTCGCCATCGCCGTTTGGACTGAACAGAGGATCTCCGTCACAGACATCGCCGACGCCGTCGTTGTCCGTGTCGACCTGATCCGAGTTTTCCTGGACTGGGCAGTTGTCGATGTCTCCGCAAATACCATCGAAGTCGACATCGTTGAAAAAATCGTTGCTGCAGTCATCGCAGTTGTCGCCGAGCCCGTCGCCATCGCTGTCTTCTTGGTCTGGATCGTCGACGTCGGGGCAAACGTCATCTTCGTTGCAGAAACCATCGCCGTCGTCGTCGAGGTCGCAGGAGCACAGGTTCCCGACACCGTCGTCATCATCGTCATCATCGTCATCATCGTCATCATCGTCATCATCGTCATCATCGTCTGTTTGCATCGGATTGGCGAGATTGGGGCAGTTGTCTACGTCGCCGCATATGCCGTCGAGATCCATATCGTTCGCGGGATCCTCGGGGCAGATGTCACAAAGATCGCCGAGCGTGTCGCTGTCGAGGTCTTCTTGCTCTTCGTTGGCGACAAGAGGGCAGTTGTCGTCAGCATCGAGAATATCATCGTTGTCGTCGTCGTCGTCGCATGCGTCGCCAACACTGTCTCTATCATTGTCGTCTTGGCTCGCGTCCGCAAGACCTGGGCAAGTGTCGATATCCTCGCAGATGCCATCGCCGTCTTCATCGTTGGTGCTGTCTTCGGGGCAAACATCGCACAGGTCACCCTTGCCGTCGCTGTCCGCATCGAACTGCTGTGGGTTCGGGAAGTTCGGGCAGTTGTCATCACCGTCCTGAATGCCGTCGCCATCGTCGTCGTCGTCGCATGCGTCGCCGATTCCGTCTTCGTCACGGTCGTACTGATTGGGGTTTTCCGTGTCGAGACAGTTGTCACAGTAATCACCATGACCGTCGTTGTCGGTGTCTTCCTGGAAGGGGTTCGCCGAGACTGGGCAGTTGTCGACGTCTCCGCAGACGCCATCGCCGTCGCCGTCGTTGACGGGGTCGTTGAAGCAATTGTCACAGGGGTCTCCGATGCCGTCTGCGTCGGAGTCACTTTGCTCGGGGTTTGACTCGTCTGGGCAGTTGTCGACGTCGGCGCACAAACCGTCGCCATCGGCGTCATCGTTGGCATCCAGTGGGCATGTGTCGCACGCATCGCCCGCGCCATCCGAGTCCGAATCCACTTGATTGAGATTTGCGACCTCTGGGCAGTTGTCAAGGTCGCCGCATATCCCGTCGTTGTCGTTGTCATCCTCAGAGTCCAATGGACAGGAATCGCAGGCGTCGCCCATTCCGTCGCTGTCGCTGTCATCTTGAGACGCGTTGGCATTGGCTGGGCAGTTGTCGACGTTTCCGCAAATTCCATCGTTGTCTGCATCGTTTTCCGCATCATCTCGGCAATCGTCGCAGAGGTCGCCGTTGCCATCGCTGTCGCTGTCGCTCTGAGAGACATTGGCGACCGATGGACAGTTGTCAATATTGCCGCAGATGCCGTCCCCGTCGACATCGTCGTTGGCATCGCTGGGGCACATGTCGCAGGCATCTCCGAGTCCGTCGTTGTCGCTGTCGCTCTGCGAGGGATTTGAGGTGGACGGACAGTTGTCTGCATCCGCGCACGAACCATCGGCGTCTGCATCATCGTCCGCATCGTCCAGACAGGTGTCGCAGACGTCTCCACGGCCGTCGGAGTCGCGGTCCGTTTGGGCCGCGTTCGAGATCGAGGGGCAGTTGTCCGCGGTCTCGCAGACGCCGTCGCCGTCGGAGTCGTCGTTTGCATCATCGGGGCAGATGTCACAGGCATCGCCCGCTTGGTCACCGTCAGCATCGGCCTGTGATGCATTGGAGACAGTGGGACAGTTGTCGATGTCACCACAGATGCCGTCGCCGTCGTCATCGTTGTCGGCGTCGTTGGGACAGGTGTCGCAAGCGTCGCCCACACCGTCGCCGTCGGTATCGATTTGTGCAACGTTATCCACGCCAGGGCAGTTGTCGAGATTTCCACAGATGCCATCGGCATCGTCGTCGTTGTCGGTGTCGTTGGGGCAGGTGTCGCAGGCATCTCCGAGCGAATCACCGTCGCTGTTGGTCTGCGTGGTGTTCGGGCTTGAGGGGCAATTGTCGACGTTGTCGCAGATGCTGTCGCCGTCACTGTCGTTGCTGGCGTCGTTGGGGCATACGTCGCACAGGTCGCCGTCGCCATCGTTGTCGTTGTCACTCTGGTCTGGGTTTGCCACGGTCGGGCAGTTGTCGGTGTCGCCGCAGACACCGTCGCCGTCGTCGTCGTCGTTGGCGTCGTTGGGGCAGGTGTCGCAGTCGTCTCCGAGGCCGTCGCTGTCGCTGTCGGATTGCGATGGATTCGCGGATCCTGGGCAGTTGTCGGTGTCGCCACAGATGCCGTCGCCGTCAGAATCATCGTTTGCGTCGTTGGGACAGGTGTCGCAGGCATCCCCCGCGCCGTCGCCATCGCTGTCGGTCTGTGCGCCGTTGGCAATCGCCGGGCAGTTGTCGAGATTTCCGCAGATGCCGTCGCCGTCGGAGTCGTCGCTGGGATCGTTGGGGCAGGCGTCGCAGGCGTCGCCGGTCGAATCGCCGTCGCTGTCGCCTTGAGCGGGGTTGGCCGTCGTCGGACAGTTGTCCGTGTCGCCGCATATTCCGTCCGCGTCGCTATCGTCGCTGGCGTCGTTCGGACAGGTATCGCATGCATCGCCGCTGCCGTCGCTGTCAGAGTCCGTCTGGTCGGCGTTCGCGGTCGATGGGCAGTTGTCGGTGTCACCGCAGACGCTATCGCCATCGGTGTCATCGTCGACGTCGTTGGGACAGGAATCGCAGGCGTCGCCGGCACCATCTCCGTCCAAGTCGGCTTGGGAGGGGTTGCCCAGGGAGGGACAGTTGTCCTGATCTCCGCAGACGGCGTCCCCGTCGTCGTCGTCGTCGGCGTCGTTGGGGCAGGTATCACAGCTGTCTCCGGCGCCATCAGAGTCGGTATCGGTTTGGTCGGTGTTCGCTACCGAAGGGCAATTGTCGACATCCCCACAGACTCCGTCGCTATCGACATCGTTGTTGGCGTCGTTGGGGCACAGATCACAGGCATTGCCGAGTCCGTCCCCGTCGTCGTTGTCCTGGGCAGGATTGGCCGTTGTGGGGCAGTTGTCTTGGTCGCCACAGACGCCGTCGCCATCGGCGTCGTCGTTGGGATCGTTGGCGCACGCGTCGCACGAGTCGCCTGCGCCATCCCCGTCAGAATCGGTTTGGGTGCCGTTGGCCACGGAGGGGCAGTTGTCGATGTCGCCACAGATGCCATCGCCGTCGGCGTCATCGTCAGGATCTCCCGAGCAAGCGTCACAGGCATCACCGACCCCATCGCTGTCGGAGTCGAGCTGTGAGGCATTGGTTGTTGTGGGGCAGTTGTCGAGGTCGCCGCAAACTCCGTCGCCGTCGGCATCATTGTTCGCATCGTTGGCGCACAAATCGCAGGCATCGCCGGATCCATCGCTGTCTCCGTCAGTCTGGGGGGGGTTCTCGGTCGCAGGACAGTTGTCGAGATTTCCGCAGATGCCATCCGCATCGGCGTCGTTGTCGGCATCTGCAGAACAGGCATCACAGGCATCCCCGAGGCCATCACTGTCGGCATCGACCTGGGCGTTGTTGGCGATGGCCGGGCAATTGTCGATGTCGCCACAGATGCCGTCGCCGTCGGTATCGTCGTCAGGATCGTTGGGACAAGCGTCACAAGCATCGCCGCCACCGTCGTTGTCGGCATCGCTCTGGGCCGGATTTGGCGTCGCAGGGCAGTTGTCGCTGTCATCGCAGACCCCGTCCCCGTCCGTATCATCCCCAGCATTGTTCGGGCAAGGATCACAGAGGTCCCCTGCGCCGTCGCCGTCGCCGTCGGTTTGGCTAGGGTTAGCGATTGCGGGGCAGTTGTCGGCATCACCACAGATGCCGTCGCCATCGGCGTCGTCATTGGCATCGTTGGGACAGATGTCACAGGCATCGCCTGCACTGTCGCCGTCCGTGTCTGATTGACTGAGGTTGGAGTCGTTGGGGCAGTTGTCGATGTCCCCGCAGACACCATCGGAGTCAGCATCGTCATCGACATCGTTAGGGCAGGAATCGCAAGCATCTCCGACTCCGTCCGAGTCGCTGTCATCTTGCGAAAGGTTGGCGACCGCGGGGCAGTTGTCGGTGTCTCCACAAACGCCGTCGCCATCGGTGTCGTCGCTGGGATCCCCTGGGCAGGTGTCGCATGAATCCCCAGAACCATCGATATCAGCATCCGCCTGGTCGACGTTTGCGACGGCCGGGCAGTTGTCGATGTCACCACAGACGCCGTCGCCGTCCGCATCGTTGTTGGCGTCGTTTGCACAGGCATCGCAAGCATCGCCATTGCCGTCTCCATCGCTGTCGGTCTGCGACGCATTGTCGATGGCCGGGCAGTTGTCGATGTCCCCGCAGATTCCGTCGCTGTCGGAATCGTTGTCAGCATCGTTGGGGCAGGCGTCGCAGGCATCACCATCGCCGTCGCTATCGGAGTCGGTTTGCGAGACATTGGCATCGTTGGGGCAATTGTCTACGTCGCCACAGATGCCGTCGCCATCGGAATCGTCGCTTGCATCGTCCGGGCAAGCATCACAGGCGTCGCCGTCGCCGTCCCCGTCAGAGTCGGTTTGTGTGCTGTTGTCGACCGATGGGCAATTGTCGATGTCACCACATATGCCATCACCATCGGAGTCGTCGTCGGCGTCGCTGGGGCAAATGTCGCAGGAGTCGCCAGCGCCATCGGAGTCCGAGTCGAACTGCCCTGAATTTGATATCGAGGGACAGTTATCTATGTCGCCACAAACGCCGTCGCCGTCGGTGTCATCGTTGGCATCGTTGGGGCATGGGTCACAGGCGTCGCCGGTTGTGTCGCCATCAGAATCGGACTGCCCCGGGTTTGACGTCGAGGGACAGTTGTCGATGTCACCACAGATGCCGTCGCCGTCGGAGTCGTCGTTGACGTCATTGGCGCAGGCGTCGCAGGCGTCTCCCGTGCCGTCGCCGTCCGTGTCGACCTGCGACACATTTGTGGCGTTGGGGCAGTTGTCGATGTCGCCGCAGATGCCATCTCCGTCTGAATCGTTGCTGGCATCGTCCGGGCAGGAGTCACAGGCATCGCCTGCGCCGTCGGAATCGGAGTCGGTTTGGGACGTGTTGTTGGTCGCGGGGCAGTTGTCGATGTCCCCGCAAATACCATCGTAGTCGGCATCGTCGTTGGGGTCGCTGGGGCAGGCGTCACAGGCATCGCCGGCACCGTCGGAGTCGGAGTCCGTTTGGGATGAGTTGGCGGTGGATGGACAGTTGTCGATGTTGCCGCATACACCATCGCCGTCGGTATCATCGTTGGCGTCGTTGGGGCAGGCATCACAGGCATCGCCGGCACCATCGGAGTCGGAGTCCGTTTGGGACGGGTTGGCATCGTCGGGGCAGTTGTCGGTGTCGCCACAGACCCCGTCGCCGTCGGCGTCATCGTTGGCGTCGTCGGAGCAGGCATCACAGGCGTCGCCGGACCCGTCGGAGTCGGAGTCGACTTGACTCGGGTTGGAGACGGCTGGGCAGTTGTCGGTATCGCCGCAAATGCCATCGCCATCGGCATCGTCGTCAGGATCGTTTGCGCACGAGTCGCAAGCGTCGCCGTTGCCATCGGAGTCGGAGTCGGTCTGCGGGGCGTTGCTAATCGCAGGACAATTGTCGATGTCACCACAAACGCCGTCGCCATCGGAATCATCGTTGGCATCGTTGGGGCAGGCATCGCAGGCATCGCCGGCACCGTCGGAGTCGGCATCCTCCTGACCGGGATTGGAGACTGCGGAGCAATTGTCGGCATCACCGCAGATTCCGTCGCCATCGGAATCGTCGTTGGCATCGTTGGGGCAGGTATCGCAGGCATCGCCGGAACCGTCCGCATCGGCATCCGCTTGGCCAACGTTGGAGACGGCAGGGCAATTGTCGGTGTCGCCGCAGACGCCGTCGCCGTCGGAGTCATCGTTGGCATCGTTGGGGCAGGTATCGCAGGCATCGCCGGCGCCATCAGCGTCGGTGTCGAGCTGACTGAGGTTGGAGTCGTTGGGGCAATTGTCGGTGTCGCCGCAAACGCCGTCGCCGTCGGAGTCGTCGTTGGCGTCGTTGGGACAGGTATCGCAGGCATCGCCGGAGCCATCGGTGTCGGTGTCGGTCTGAGATGCGTTGGAAGTGGAGGGGCAGTTGTCCGTGTCGCCGCAAACGCCGTCGCCGTCGGTGTCATCGTTGGCGTCGGTGGGGCAAGTGTCGCAGGCATCCCCAGCGCCGTCGGAGTCGGCGTCGGATTGGCCAACATTGGAGACGGCGGGGCAGTTGTCCGTGTCGCCACAGATACCGTCTCCGTCGCTGTCATCACTCGCGTCGTCGGGGCATGAATCGCAGGCGTCGCCGGCACCGTCGGAGTCGGCGTCCGCTTGGCCGACATTGGCAACGTTGGGACAGTTGTCCGAGTCACCACAGACGCCGTCGCTATCCACGTCGTCACTGGCATCGTTGGGGCATGAGTCGCAGGCATCGCCAGATCCATCGGAGTCTGAGTCAGTCTGTGATGCGTTGGAAGTCGAGGGGCAGTTGTCCGTGTCGCCACAGGCGCCGTCGCCGTCTACGTCATCGTCGGCATCGTTGGGACAGGTGTCGCAGGCATCGCCGGCGCCGTCGGAGTCGGAGTCGGTCTGAGATGCGTTGGAGTCGTCGGGACAGTTGTCCGTGTCGCCACAGACGCCGTCGCCGTCTACGTCATCGTTGGCGTCGTTGGGGCAGGTGTCGCAGGCATCTCCAGCGCCGTCGGAGTCGGCGTCGGTTTGGCCAACATTGGAGACCGCGGGGCAGTTGTCGGTGTTGCCACAAACCCCGTCACCGTCGGCATCATTGTCGGCGTCGATGGGGCAAGAGTCGCAGATGTCGCCATCTCCATCGGAGTCGGCATCGGCTTGACCGACATTGGAGACGGTTGGACAGTTGTCGATGTCGCCGCAGACACCGTCGCTGTCGATGTCATTGCTGGCATCACTCGGGCAGGTGTCACAGGCATCGCCGGCGCCATCGGAATCGGTATCGGTCTGAGCGGGATTGGAGATCGATGGGCAGTTGTCAATATTTCCGCAGGTCCCATCACCGTCGGCATCATCGTCGGCATCGTTGGGGCAGGCATCGCAGGCGTCGCCGGTGCCATCGGAATCTGTATCGGTCTGGCTGACATTGGAGTCGTTGGGGCAATTGTCGATGTCGCCACAGACGCCGTCGCCGTCCGAGTCATCGTTGGCGTCGCTGGGGCAGGAGTCGCAGGCATCGCCGGCACCGTCGGAGTCGGAGTCGGTCTGGGAAGCGTTGGAAGTCGAGGGGCAGTTGTCGGTATCCCCACAGACACCATCGCCGTCTACGTCATCGCTGGCGTCGTTGGGACAGGTGTCGCAGGCATCGCCGGCTCCATCGGAGTCCGTATCGGTTTGGCCGACGTTGGAGTCGTTGGGGCAGTTGTCGGTGTCGCCACAAACGCCGTCGCCGTCTACGTCGTCGTTGACGTCGTTGGGACAGGTGTCGCAGGCATTGCCTATGCCGTCGGAGTCTGTATCAGCTTGGCTGACGTTGGAGTCATTGGGGCAGTTGTCGGTATCGCCGCAGACACCGTCCGCATCTACGTCGTCGTTGGCATCGTTGGGACAGGTATCGCAGGCGTCGCCGGCACCGTCGGAGTCTGCGTCGGTTTGGCCGACGTTGGAGTCGTCAGGGCAGTTGTCGGTATCGCCGCAAACGCCGTCGGCGTCCACGTCGTCGTTGGCATCGTTGGGGCAGGCATCGCAGGCATCGCCGGCACCGTCGGAGTCTGCGTCGGCTTGGCCGACGTTGGAGACGTTGGGGCAGTTGTCGGTGTCGCCGCAGACACCGTCGCCGTCGGTGTCATCGTTGGCGTCGTTGGGGCAGGAATCGCAGGCGTCTCCGGCGCCATCGGAGTCGGCGTCGGCTTGGCCGACGTTGGAGACGGCAGGACAGTTGTCGGTGTCGCCGCAAATGCCGTCGCCGTCCGAGTCGTCGTTGGCATCGTTGGGGCAGGTATCGCAGGCATCGCCCGCGCCGTCGGAGTCGGCGTCGGCTTGGCCGACATTGGAGACGGCAGGACAGTTGTCGGTGTCGCCGCAGACGCCGTCGCCGTCGGTGTCATCGTTGGCGTCGTTGGGACAGGAATCACAGGCGTCGCCGGCACCGTCGGAGTCTGCGTCGGTTTGACCGACATTGGAGATCGAGGGGCAATTGTCTAGATTTCCACAGACGCCATCACCGTCAATATCGTTGTTGGCATCGTTGGCACAGGAATCGCAGACATCACCGTCACCGTCACCGTCCGTGTCGGTTTGGGAGGGGTTGGAGATCGAAGCACAATTATCAATATCACCGCAGACGCCATCGCTGTCGATGTCGTCGTTGGCGTCATTCGGGCAGGTATCGCAGGCGTCCCCGGTACCGTCAGAATCTGCGTCGGCCTGACCCGCGTTGAAGACCGAAGGGCAGTTGTCGGTGTCGCCGCAGACGCCATCGCCGTCCGAGTCATCGTTGGCGTCGTTGGGACAGGAGTCACAGACGTCGCCCGCGCCATCGGAGTCCGTGTCGGTTTGGGAGGCGTTGGAATTTGAAGGGCAGTTGTCGATGTTTCCACAGACACCATCCGAGTCGGCGTCGTTGTTGGCATCGTTTGCGCATGAGTCACAGACGTCGCCCAATCCATCGCCATCGGAATCCGTTTGAGAGGCGTTGGAATTTGAAGGGCAGTTGTCGATGTTTCCACAGACGCCATCCGAGTCGGCATCGTTGTTGGCATCGTTGGCGCAGGCGTCACAGACATCGCCCAAGCCATCGCCGTCGGAGTCGGTTTGGGAGGCGTTGGAGTTTGACGGACAGTTGTCGATGTTTCCACAGACACCATCCGAGTCGGCGTCGTTGTTGGCATCGTTTGCGCATGAGTCACAGACGTCGCCCAATCCATCGCCATCGGAATCCGTTTGGGAGGCGTTGGAGTTTGAAGGACAGTTGTCTGTATCCCCACAGATACCGTCGGAGTCGGAGTCGTTGTTGGCATCGTTGGGACACGAATCGCATGCGTCCCCGGCACCATCGGCATCGGCATTGGTCTGTGATGCGTTGCTGACGCCCGGGCAGTTGTCGATGTCGCCGCAGACCCCATCGCCGTCGGCGTCATCGTCGGCGTCGTTGGGGCAAGAGTCACAGGCATCGCCGGATCCGTCGGAGTCGGCATCCGTTTGCGAAGCATTGGACGTGGAGGGGCAGTTGTCGATGTCGCCGCAGACGCCGTCGGAGTCGGAGTCGTCGTTGGCATCGTTCGGACAGGCATCGCAAGCGTTTCCCGCGCCGTCGGAGTCGGAGTCGGTCTGAGCGACGTTGGAGTTTGAGACGCAGTTGTCGCAAGCGTTGCCGACACCATCCGAGTCTCCATCGGTCTGAGAAACGTTGGAGTTCGACGGACAGTTGTCGACGGCTCCACAGATTCCGTCGGCATCGGTGTCGTTCGAGGCATCGCCCAGGCACAGGTCGCAGGCGTCGCCGACGCCGTCCGCATCGTCGTCCGCCTGGTCGCCGTTCGCCTCTCCGGGGCAGTTGTCGACCGCACCACAGACGCCATCGCCATCGGCGTCGTTGGTCGCGTCGCCAAGGCAGCTGTCACAGGAATTGCCCACACCGTCGCCGTCGGAATCGGTCTGTGCGACGTTGCTGACCGCGGGGCAGTTGTCGTTTCCGTCACAAAGACCGTCCCCATCGGTGTCGGTGCAACCACCGCCGCCGTCGATGCCGAACCAATCGATGTACCACCCCGCCTCGGTTGCGCTGTCGTCCGACCCGGCCACAAATCGAACCCAAATACTGTCATCGCCTTCGTAGCCGCTCAGGTCGAGCGTCGAGGTTCTCCAAGTATTGTTGTTGCCGTCATCCCCCCGGAATCCGCAGGTGATCCCAGCAACGGGGGCGTAGGTAGCGAGCACACCAGTGCCGCAATAGTAGCCGTTTGTTGCTGGGCTGATGGTTGTCCAGGTCGTGCCGTTGGTACTAACTTGGACAATTCCGGCATCAAAGTAGTAGACCTCAAAATCGTACCAATGGCGGAACGAGGCATTGGCGGCGTTGCCGGAACAGCTGGAAAGGTCAAACGAGGGGGACTTGAGGTAGCTGCTCTCGTCGTTGCCGTAGTTACCGCTGAGGCTGGTCGCAAAAATATCGCTGGCGATGGGCCCGTTGGTCGCCGTGCCACGGGCCCATGAATTGGCAGATCCCGCGGCCGTCCCTGTGGTCCAGCCCTCGTTTGAACTGGTCCAATCGTCGTTGATCGAGATGCATGATGCGGCGCCATCGCAGGCATCGCCGATGCCGTTGGAGTCGGAGTCGGTTTGTGAGGCGTTGCTTGTGCCGGGACAGTTGTCGGTGGCTCCACAGACTCCATCTCCATCCGAGTCGTTTGTGGCGTCACCGAGGCAGCTGTCGCAGCTGTCCCCCACACCATCGTTGTCCTCGTCGTCCTGGACCGTATTGCTGATCGCTGGACAGTTGTCGGCGCCGTCGCAGAGGCCGTCAGAGTCGGTGTCCGTACATGCACCACCGCCACCGCTGCCATCCGCGATGTCGACCGAGTCGATGTACCAGCCGGCCTCGGGCTCAGTGGAGTCAGATCCAATGACAAAACGCAACCACACGCTGCTGTCCCCCGCGTAGCTGCTTAGATCGAGGGTTGTTGTTCGCCAGGTGCTGTTGTTGCCGTCGGCGCCGTTAAACGAGCAGGCCTCGCCTGAAATCGGTGTGTACGCTGCGTATATGGTCTGGCAATCGTAGCCGCCCGCGGTCGGGGTGAGGGTGGTCCAGGTGCTGCCGTCGCTGCTGCCTTGGATGACCCCCCCGTCGCCCAGAAAACCACCGCCGTCATGAAACTTGTACCAGTGCTGAACGGTCGCCGTGATGGTGCCCGAGCAGGATGCCAGCGAGATGCTCGGCGATTTGAGGTAGCTGCTCTCATCATAGTTGTAGTCTGAGGTGAGACTTGTCCCGAAGACTCCGCTGGTCGCGGGTCCATTGGTGGCGGTTCCACGGGCCCAGGTCGGGGTGGCACTGGATCCGTGTGCTTTTCCTGTGGTCCAGCCCTCGTCACTCGAGGTCCAGGTATAGTTGAGAGCGACGCAGGCGGCATATGCGGTTTCGTTGCTTCCATCCCCGAAGCGGAGCGTGGAGTTCCCCGCGGGTGCTCCTGCGCCGTTGCGACCGGGAGCCGACTCTTGGGGATCGCCGGTCGTCCCGGCAGGGCCCTCGCCGGGGCCGACCACGTTATCGGATACTATGCGCTCGGTGTCCTCGGTGTCCTCGGTGTCCGCGGCCGCGCGTGAACTCGTTCCGTCAGATACGCAGCCACCGAACAAGATCGCGCCCATAAGAGGCAGTCCAATCCACGATGTGCGCGTTTTGTTCATTTGAGATTTTCCGGCCGGAAAAAGAGAGGGTGCCAGCGCGGACCCTCGCGTTGTGTGTATCGCCAGAAACGAGGCTCTCCTTGAGGGCTGGATTACGTTTTGGGCGAATGTGCGGAGTCTGGGAGCGCGATAGCTCCGCGGACCTCCACCACGCGGCCCTCTGCGGGTCGGCCCTGCGCGTGGGCGACAGCTCTGTTGCGGCTTTGGCTGTGGTTCAAAATCATCTTCTCTATATCGGACACTTTGGCGACAACTGTGTGCACATACTGGTTCCGGATCCGATCTCTTTGGCGGGTCGCGGCCGTGGCTGTTAGCCTGTCGAGGTGAGTGTGGACCCGGTCAACCTCAATCGTTTTCGCAAGCGGAAGACTGCCGAGCGCGACAAGCGACGGGCGGATGAAAACCGTGTCCGGCACGGTCGGACCAAGGAGGCGAAGTTGTTGGAGCGTCGAGCCCGTCAGCGTTTCGAGGCCGAGATCGACCACAAGAAACTGGAGGCCCCAGCGGGACCCGACCGATCCGGCCTCAGCGCGGAGGCGCCCGAGGGGGGCGCGCGGTCCGACTCGGAGCCCACAGATTGAACTGAACGCCGCCGCCACCGCCAGAGCCCGGGGCGGCGAGCGGGGCCGAGCGGCGATCGATCCCCAGAGAAGGGGTCTGGTGACCCGCAGCTCGCGGTTCCCGTCCCTCGCTTGACCTGCGATGTGCGCCGCCCCAGGATTCGGCCGCCGTGAACAGCGAAGCTAAACAGTCGCCCTCTCTCTTGGGGATTTTTGCGGTGGCCTGGGGGGTGGGCGGGGTCGTGATCCTGTTGGGGCGGTCGATCTACAGCCTCGCGCCCATGGCGCTTCGCCCGCTAGAGACGGGCATGCAGTGGTGGCACTGGCTCGCGTACGTCCTATGCGCCATTGGAATGGCCTACAGCGAGGGCTACAAGGGCTTTCAGAAGGCGTTTTCACCGCGCGTCGTCCTTCGAGGGATGCACCTTGCCCGCCATCCAAGTCCTTTGCATGTGCTCTTGGCCCCCTTGTTTTGCATGGGGCTTTTTCACGCGACCCGAAAACGCTTGATCGTCTCGTGGAGCATCACTGCGGGCGTCGTCTCGCTGATCTGTCTGGTACGTCTCGTCGATCAGCCTTGGCGGGGCATCATCGACGTCGGCGTGGTCATCGGACTGAGCTGGGGAACGATCGCTATCTTGGTTTTTGCAGTGCGCGCTATGCGAGGAAAACCGCCGCTCGGCGCGGCAGATCTACCAGTCACGCCCTAGACGAGAAGACGGTCAATCCGTGAGTAGCGCCATCAGGCCCGTGATTGCACTGTCTTTTTCGCGCACCTTGGTGCCTTTGACCGCCTTCTTCACGACGACGTCCCACTTTGCCGCCGGGAGATCGTCTTTCATTTCTAGGATAAGCTCGAGCACGTCCTCGTCTTCGTCGATATTATAGATAGCATCGTCGTCGTACTGGAGGAGAGCGAGCAGTTCCTTTGCGTAGGTTCCCGGGCTGACGTCCTTGCGTCCAGCAACCTTGCGCACGTTGTTGGCTTCTTGCTTTTGGCTGCGCTTAAGCGTGCGCTCAATTCGTTCTTTGTCGGTGCGTTTCATGGCGAGGTCTCCTTGGCTCCCGGCCCTTCTGACGACCCGTAGGTCAAAAGGGCGTGCCAATGGCGAAAAAAGTGCGGCGGCTCCGTCAGATAAACGGTCCTGCTCGGCAGCGGTTGGTAGCACGAGCGGGGCGTGATGCCCAACCTCATGGGGGCCCTCCGAGATGTGCCCGATGCTCTTCCTGCCCCCTCGCGCTCCTCTCAGAATGGATTCGGCCCGGTCATCGACGCTCGAGAGAGCGATTGTCGCGCACAAAGAGGGAGAGATGCGCTTGGGCCGGGCCGTGTGTTAGTCACGCATGCTGATGAAGAAACAAACCGTAATGGAAGCGTTCGATGAGGCCGTGAGCTCCTATTCCGGGGCGACAGCGCTTTGCGCGAAGGAGGGGGCTGACTGGCACAAGATGAGCTGGGCGGAGTATCGAGATATCGTGCGGCGAGCGGCACGCGCCTTCATTCATCTAGGTCTTGAACCAGGGCAGGGGGTTTCGATCCTTGGATTTAATTGTCCTCAATGGTTGATCGCAGATCTGGCGACGATTCATGCTGGCGGGGTCCCCGTGGGGATCTACACAACCAATTCGCCGGACCTTTGTCACTACGTTGCGGACCATAGTGATTCGGCCATCGCGGTGGTCGAAAACTCCGAGCAACTCGCGAAGTTTGAGTCTGTACGAGCGCGTCTTCCGAAGCTCAAGGCCATTGTTGTAATGCGCCCTGACCGAGAGTGCGCTCTGAGCGGCGAAAATGTCTACAGTTGGGAACAAATGCTCGCTCTCGCCGACGAGACGCCCGAAGAAGATCTAGAATCGAGGATCTCCGGACAATCTGCCGATGACGTATGTACGCTGATTTACACGTCGGGGACCACGGGGACCCCAAAAGCGGTGATGCTCACCCACGACAACCTGACCTTTACCGCATCGCAGGTGATGACGACGATCGGCGCCGCCAACCAGGATGTACAGATAAGTTACCTCCCGCTTTCGCATATCGCGGAGCAGATTGTGAACGTCCATGCGCCCATGTTTGGCGGGGCTGAGGTTTGGTTCGCAGAGTCGCTTGAGAAACTCGGCGACAACCTCCGTGAAGTTCGACCGACGATCATGTTTGCCGTCCCGCGTGTCTGGGAGAAAATCCAGGCAAAGATGATCGAGGCGGGTTCAAAAAATCCATGGATCAAGAAAAAGGTAGCGAGCTGGGCCCGCGGCGTGGGGCTGCAGTCGAGCTATGCCGCACAGCGGGGTGAATTGGCTCCGGGAACGCGAGTTCTGGCCGAGAAACTCGTATTTTCGAAGGTGCGCGAGAAGCTTGGTTTGGATCGTTGTCGTTTTCACGCGACATCAGCCGCGCCCATCTCGCGGGATACGCTCGAGTTTTTTCACAGTCTCGGTATCACCCTCCTCGAGGTCTACGGAATGTCCGAGTGCTCGGGGCCCGCCACATTGTCGACCGCGACGAAGTTTCGGATAGGGTCCGTGGGCTGGGTTCTTCCGGGCGGCGAGATCAAAATTGCCGAGGATGGCGAGATTTGTATGCGGGGTCGCCACATCTTCAAAGGCTACTACAAGGACCCAGAAGCCACAGCGGCGGCGCTCGATGGGGAGGGGTGGCTACACTCTGGCGACATCGGCGAGCTGGATGAGCTCGGGTTTGTTAAAATCACGGATCGCAAGAAAGACTTGATCATCACAGCAGGCGGGGAAAACGTCGCACCTCAGCTCATCGAGGGCATGCTTAAGAGCATACCGATCGTCAGTCAGGCGGTTGTCATCGGAGATCGCCGAAAATACCTTGTCGCGCTTGTGGCCCTCGACGAAACCAAGCTCCCCGGTGCACTACGGTCCTCAGGGAGTCTAGCGAAATCGATGGAAGAGGCTTCGCGCTGCGAACAGATGCAGTCGTGGGTCATGGCCCAGGTTGAGGACAAGAACCGAGAGCTCGCACGGGCTCAGACCATCAAACGAATCCACATTCTTCCTGCCGAGCTTTCGATCGAGGGCGGGGAGCTGACGCCGACAATGAAGGTCAAGCGCCGGGTTGTTAGCGACAACTACGCGAAAAGCATCGCCGCGCTCTATGTGTAAATCGGGGGATGCGCAGATCCGGCCCTAGGTTCGGGAGACGATGCAGTGTTATGGTCCGCGCCATGTTGAGCCGTCGTCTCATTTCACACACGCTTGTCCTTGTCCTTCTTCCGATTTCTCTTTTGGGTCTCGGTTGTGACGACGATCCTGATGGATCGTCCGAGACTGGTGGCCCCACAGGCAGCGGTGGTTCGGACACTGATTCCAGCGGCGGCTCAGAATCGGGAGGCGGCGGTTCTGCGGTGGATTACGACGATGATATCCAGCCCCTCTGGGAAGATTCCTGCATCGGTTGTCATGGTGAAGGTCAGCTTTTTCAGCTGACGCTTGATCTGAGTGCTGCCCAGTCGAAGGCTGCACTCGTCGGTCCGACGGCGACGCAGGCGATGATGCCGCTTGTGACTCCCGGCGATCTCACGAAGAGCTACCTGTGGCTCAAGCTCAACGGAACGCATCTGGATGCAGGCGGATCGGGCTCAGCGATGCCGTCACCACCAGGAAAAAAGATGGACAGCGATCAGCTGGCGCTCATCGAGACTTGGATCACCGAGGGCGCCAACTAAGGGTTACGCTCGGGCACGTTCGGCCGAGATCGTGCTCCTTCGCTCAAAAAAAACGGCTCTCACGTGGAGAGCCGAGTGGGCGCAGCAGGACTTGAACCTACGACTTCCACCGTGTGAAGGTGGCACTCTACCAACTGAGTTATGCGCCCAGATGTGTGGCAGGGCGTATACCGGGCTTTTTGCCCTGACGCAAGTCGGTGACAGGCCCCAATCGAAGACCCACGCCAGCGAGCTTGCGCATGTCACATCGCTAAGGGAAGGTTTGGCTATGAGCGACGCGAAACGTCAGATCATCGCCACGTCCGCAGCGCCCGCTGCGATTGGTCCGTACAGCCAGGGCGTTGTCTCGCAGGGTACACGCACGTTTTATTCTTCGGGGCAGATTGCGCTGGACCCCGTGGCTGGGACCATGGTCGGGGATGATGTGCGAACCCAGGCGGAACAGGTCATGAAAAACCTTGATGCCGTTCTTCGTGCAGCTCGAATGGATTTTAGCAACGTCGTACGAGCCACGATCTATCTCGTGGACATGGCCGAGTTCTCCGCGGTCAACACGGTCTACAGCGCTCGCTTTTCGGACAGCCCGCCGGCGCGGGCTTGTGTCCAGGCTGCGGCTTTGCCGAAAGGTGCGCTCGTGGAGATCGATGTCATTGCGGTGGATTGATGCGGTAGCGCCATGAAGCCGTTGAGTGGGGCGGGAGGAGACCGAGAGCCGGGGTCTGGGCGCGATGGTAGTACCGCGAGCCTCTTTGCTTGGGTCTCGCTTGTCGTGCTTCTTCTGCTTGGAGCTGGGGTGCTTGTATTTTCAGTGCGTGGGACCTCTCGTGAAGCCGGCCCACCAGGGGGGGAGTTCCTGGCATCGAGCGACGAGGGCGAACTCGCCGAGGACATCCCCACGGCTCATATTCAGGGAACGGTTCGTCTAGAGGAGTTGCTACCGGAGGGGGCCGACCTTCGAGGGCAAGACGGGCAGCCCTCCCTCGTCAATCTCGAAGCGCCGACCGAGAGCTGCGTCATCGTAGCGTGGCAGCGGGCGCAGCCCGTGGCGGCCCCAGCGGCTTGCGACGATCTTGGTCGATTTTCACTGGATCTCGATCCGGGGATTCAGGGGACCGTCGCGGTGGAGTTGTCGATCGCCGGCCGTCTCCGGGGATTGGTCGAGGTTGAAGTCGAATCGGGCGTGACCTCAACTTTACCTACGGTGGCCTTGGGGCTCGGGCTGCCTCTGCGTGGAAGGGTCGTTGACAGCCGGGGGGGGGCGATCTCCGGGGTTTCGCTACAGGCGATGCCCGTTCCTAATCTTGGCGAGTCAGAACCTTGGCGCGCGCGTAGCCGAGACGACGGAAGCTTCGCGTTTGAGACCTTGCCTTTTGGTCGAGTCAATCTGCGGGCGACGAAGGCCGGCTATACCATGAGCGTGGTCGAGACCATCGCGCCTGAGAGTGAGGTGTCGGTGGTGCTCGGCGGGCTTATTGATCTCGAAGGCCGAGTTGTGGGAGCCCCCCTCCTGCTCGCACGTGCCCGCGTCCGACTTGAGGGGTCCTCACTCTGGCCGCCCATCGAAAAGAAGATCGAGGCCGACGGCCGCTTCGTCTTTGAAGGGATGCCTGATGGTATCTACGCGATGGAGGTTCTTGTTTCCGGCAAGGACACCACGGGTGAAGGCGAGTGGGCCTCGTTGCCTCTCGAAAACATTACGCCTGATCTGCATATCGACGTGGCCTTGGTGCCTGCCCATCGTATTGCTGTGCAGGTGGTTGATCCTTTTGGAGTGCCCGTGTCTCAGGCCCGCGTGACCCTCGGGAACTCGTCGGTAGGGCTGTTGCAAAAATATTCTAAGACCGGCCCGGATGGGAGAAGCTCGGTTGGACCGGTGGTTCCTGGCTTCTACTCGATACGCGCTGACGCAGACGGATTTTTGCCCGCGGATGCGCTCGAGGTTCAGGTTGCGGCTCAGGCGCCAGAGGAACAGCGTTTGGTTCTTGTTCGACCAGGGAAGATTATGGGGGTGGTGGTCGATGCAGGTGGCCATCCGGTTGCCGGCGCGACGATCGCTTTGGAGGGCGCCGGTCAGCTTGCCTTGGGAGAAAATGATGCACGCGCCCACCTCTTTGGCCTCGTCGCTGGGGGGACCAGTGCGGGGCTGGGGGGCAGTCTGGGCACAACAAAGTCGGTTCCCGAGATTCCAGCCTTCGGCCTCGAAGACTTTGCTCCCGCTGGGATTGAGAGCGATGCATTCGGAAAATTTCAGATCGAAATGCTGCGACCTGGGACCTATCGATTGAGGGCATTTCACGGCGAACATGCCGCAAGCGCAACACTGACAGTGAGCCTCGAGTCTGGCCAAACAAACAGCGCGACCCGTCTACAGCTTCGCTCGGGGACGTCCCTTTCGGGGGTCGTACGAACCTCGAATGGCAGGCCGGTTGCCTACGCACGGCTTGAGTTCGATGATGGCCTCCAACTTGTCGCCGACGAACGAGGAAGTTTTGACGCGGGGTTGAGGCGTGGTCGTCAGAGGATGGTCGTTCGTGCGCCGGGGATGATTCCGACGGCGGTGCAGGTAAAGATGGCATCGAGGGCCACGGACCTTGCGGTTGTTTTGGAAATCGCCGACGGTCAGATCGAAGGTCGCGTTCGCGATGGAAACGGTCAGGCGATCGAGAACGTAGAAGTTGGGCTTCGACACCTGGACGGCCTGAGCCCCTCGGCCTTGGAATGGACCGACGAGCGTGGGATTTTTAGTCTCCGTAGACTGGCACCGGGCTTGGCTCGGCTCAGCTTTGCGCACGCTGACTATGTCGATCTTGAGGCCTCGATTCGCATCGACACAGTGGGGGACCCGCAGGAATTTCGGCTGTCCGGGGGCTGGACCTTGGAGGTCACGGTGCGAAGCGCCGTTCGTGGTGACCCGATCGTAGGTGCGGTAATTCAGGCCGCGGGTCGGCATTGCCGCACCTCGAATACGGGCGGGTGCCATCTCGAACATCTGTCTGGGGGCGACAGTGAGCGTCTCAAGGTTGAGGTGAATGCAGAGGGCTGGGTGACACAATTTTCAACTGTCTCGGGGGATGGCTCGGCGCGGGTTCAAAAGCGGTTTGATCTCGAAGAGGCTGGGGGCCTTGAGGGCACGCTTGTGGACGAGCTTGGGGCCGTAGTGGCTGGCGCTACGGTTGTGGCTCTAGAAGCGGTGAATGGCCGCGAGTTGGGTCGGGTGGTGACGAGTGCACTCGGTCGTTTTCGCCTCGAAGGTCTTCGTGCCGGCGAAGTCTTGATACACGTCGCGGCCCCTCGCGCTCTATCCGCTGTTCTCGCGCCAATTCGCGCATCCTCCGATGTCCGCCGCGGAATGCTTACTCGAGAGCTTCACCTGCGGTTTAATCGGCTCTGAGTCCCGCTTGGGCATGTAAACTGGCCCGCGAAGGCCAATCGCCTTACGAATGACAAGCATCATGCGCCCCCTGTCTTTCCCGCCTCAAGCCCCCGCGATCCGCAGTCGCGTTACCCGTGTTCTGGGGCGGCGCGCATCGATCGTCGCGGCTTGCGTGCTTTGTTTTACCCAGGGGAGCCTGCTTGGGGGCTGTGCGGCGAGGTCAGCGAAGCCGGCACTTGTGGCGCCAGAGACAAGCGACATCTCAGAGGTGAGCGCGGCGGCAACGACGGTCATCGTCGGCAGGCCTATCGATGGTCCGAGCGAGCACCCGGCCGTAGGTGCAGAGCCGTGGTTTCGGCTCTCACCTCTGGGATTTGATCTACGAGTCACGGCGACCTCGACCCGTATCGGGGAGCCGGGGATCGTGGCGATCGAGGTTCACGCTGCGTCGGGGTGGCATCTGAACCTCGACTATCCGACAGCGATTCGTTTCCAAGCCACAAAAGATCTCGCGCTTGGGCGGCAGCTTGTCGACCGGACCGGGGCCGATCGATATGATGAGAAAATATTTCGTTTTCTTGTCCCCGTATCTCCGCGATCATCGGGTGACAAGAAACTTATCGGTGAATTGAGTCTCGGGCTTTGCCAGGACGCCCAGTCGTGTGTCGCAGTGAAACACCCGATTCGTGCGGTGGTTAGGGTCCGAGAGTGATCGCAGCAGAATCTAAAACTCGCCAATTTTTTTGGCGCCTAACCATTCGCAGACCCATGCGAATCAACAAGGAGCATGGCCCGTGATCGACAACGACGTCCCGCCTTCTGAATCATTTCGTTCCTCAATTGAGGCGTTGGCGACCTCGGTCGCAGATGACTTTGTTAACACGCGGAGGATTTTGTCTTTCGACGAGTGGTTCAAGGTGTTCTGCGAAGACCCCTGTGTTCACGCCCGGAATGCCGCCCAGTACTTGAGGGATGCGATGCTTCACTTCGGGGTGCGTGACGTAACGACCCCTGCGGGACCCACACGACGTTTCAATCTCTTTGATCGGGATTTCGACGAGGGCTATCGCCTCGTGGGGCAGGAAAACGCCCAAAATGAGATATTCGAGGTCATCTCTGGGTTCTGTCGGCTCGGTCGTATCGATTCGCTGCTTTTGCTCCATGGTCCCAACGGCAGCGCAAAAAGCACGATTCTCGAAGCCCTACAGTGTGCGGTCGAGTTCTATTCCCACGACGATGCCGGGGCGGCCTATCGATTCTCTTGGGTGTTTCCGACCCGAAGATCAGAGAAGGGCGGCATTGGCTTTGGCGGCGCGGCGTTGCGTGATGCTCTAGGAAGCGAGAGCTTTGCAGCGCTCGACTCCGACGCGATCGATGCCCGTTTGGGGGACGAGAACAAGGACCATCCGGTGTTTCTGATCCCGGGTCGTCAACGGCGTGATCTTCTTGAGCGTATTGTCGACAACGAGCAGGGCTTCGTGGTCAGCGACACCATCCGTAATGGCGATCTCTCCGCACGAAACCGAACGATCTTTGATGCGCTGCTCAACAACTACGGGGGAGACTTACGCAAGGTCTACCGCCATGTGCAAGTTGAGAGATTTTTTATGTCGAAGAACTATCGGACCGGACTGGTGGAAGTCGAGCCCAAACAGGCCGTGGACGCTCGCTCGTTTCCTGTGACCGGGGACCGTGCGTTTGCGTCCCTTCCCGCGAGCGTCTGCGGCGAGGTGCTCTACGGGAGTCAAGGGGATTTGATCGATGCCAATCGTGGCGTGATCAATTTTAGTGATCTTCTGAAACGGCCCTATGAGCACTACAAATATCTGCTCTCGGCGACTGAGACTGCTCGGGTTGCACTCGAACAGATCGTCGTCAACTTAGATCTTGTCTTCACCGGATCGGCCAACGATATTAATCTTCTCGCGTTTCGAGCGGGCCGGTCAGCGGAGTATCAGAGTTTTCGTGCGCGCCTGAACCTCATTCCGGTACCGTATTTACTCGACTATCGGGTCGAGCGAAAAATCTATCAAGAGCAAGTCGGAGACCTTCTCCGTGGGGTCCATATTTCGCCTCATGTTCCGAGAATCTTGGCGCTGTGGGGGGTGATGACTCGCCTGCGTCCGCCCGATGCGGACCGGTACATCGACAAAATTTCTGAAGCTTTGCACCGGCTATCGCCCCTTGAAAAGGCCGATCTCTACGCCTACAGCCGGGTACCCGAAGGCCTTTCAAGCGAAGAAGCCCGTGAACTCATCGCGGCGGTTCCTGAACTGTTTCTTGAGCGTTTTGAGCACGCGGTCGTACGCGCCGAAGGAAGCGAACATATTCTCGGTGACTACGAGGGGAGCTTTGGTGCGAGTGTGCGAGACTTGAAGGGAGTCCTGCTCGCCTGTGCGGCGCAGTCTGGTGTCAGCTGTGTGACGGTACCCATGTTGTTCCGTGAGATTCGTGAGTTTCTTGCGGATCTCGTCAACCACCGGTGGATGGACCTCGAACCGTCAGGGGCGGGCTTTCACAACCTGGATGGCGAGGAACAAAGCATCACCCATCGCGTTTGGGAGCGGTGGCTCGACCTTTCTGACCGGGAGGTTCGCGAGGCGCTCGGTCTCGTGGATGAGGAGCGCTACCTACAGATTTTTCGCCGCTACGTCGTGCATGTGAAACACTACGTGAAGAAAGAGCGTATCTTCGACGAGGTCACCGGACAGCTCGCGGACCCCGATGAGAAATTTATGTCGGAGTTGGAGTCGTCGATGGATCCGAACGCGAGCACGGGATTTCGCGCAGATATCCTCGCCCGAGTGGGCGCATGGGCTCTTTCGCATCCCAACGAAAATCCTGATTATGCAGATATTTTTTCTGACTATTTCGGACGTCTGCGTGATGACTATTATCGACGTCAAAAAAATACAGTTCGTAAGGGCATCTCCTACATGTTGGAGCTATTGAACGATGATCGAAGAGGCGAGGCCGAACTTGAGATTTCCGTCGGAGAAAAAGAGCAGGCCGGACGGGCCTTAGAGACCTTGCTCGGCGAGCATGACGACGATGGCACCAACGTAGAACGACATACTCGTGAATCCCTCAAAGAGACCTTGGTGGAACTCGCTCGCTCGCGGTACTAAACGAGATTTGCCGCTGACTGTGTTGCTATTTTGCTCTCCTCGCCGCTTCGGTGGCGAGTTGTTCGGCGATCCTATTTTGCGTCTTACGAGCCGTTCCTGTTTCCCATCGGTCGAGATCATTGAAGAGTATCGAGAATGCGTAGAGCGATCCGCCTTCGGCCCCGGCGTAGCCAGAGAGCGCGGAGATACCGTTGAGTGTCCCCGTTTTTCCACGAATCCAGCGTCGCGCGGAACTGCTCTTGAGGCGCTTCCGCAGGGTCCCTTCCGTGCCGGCCACGGCCAAAGAAGCGACGAAGTCGCTTCGGTAGCGAAAGTCCCTGTGCATAACGGTGAGCAGATGGGTCAATTGGGCAGCGCTCATTCGGTTGTTGTCATAGAGTCCAGATCCATTGCCAAGTTGTAGACCGTTTTGTGGCATCTCAATGGCTCTTGTGAACGCACGGAGAACGTCCAGCGCGTCTTTCGCTGTTGCCCCCTCGTTGCGCGCTAAGGTTCGCAGGAGCTGTTCGGCCATGAAATTGTTTGAAAGCTTGTTGATGGCCCGAATTTGCACACTTACGGGGTCAGAGCGATGTGTAGCGAGGGTTTTTGCGGAGTCTGGTGTCGCGCCCGTTTTGATCGTCTTGGAACCTACGGTAATTCCGGCCTGTCTCAGGACCATCCGAAACACCTCGCCAGTGTAGTCGGAGGGATCCTGAATCGGATAGCGATAGTGTGCGGGGCTGGCGTCAACCCCCATGGATCCGCCCAGCGTAATGGTGGTGAGATCTTGGGTCCGGTCGACGCGGACCGTCAAGCGTTTTCGACGACCTTCGGTGGTCGTTCCTTCGTTGATGATTTGAATTCCAGCGATGGCTGGGAGAGTCGTTGCCCGTGTCTTGCTGCCGACCCTCGGACCCGGTCTCGCCACGAGCTGATAGGTATTGAAGTTGATCGAAGCGGCCCCACCGGGGGCTCGATACGAGGCAAATTCGTCCTTTTGATCGTAGCCAGGTGGCAGCCCATCGTGATCGAAACGTGTATTGTCGATCACGATCGCGCCCATAAGCTCTGTGAGCCCTGCGGCTCTGAGACGCGTGGCCAGTTCGAAGAGTTCCCCGGTCACGAGCGCTGGATCTCCGCTGCCTTGCAGATAGAGTGGCCCGTGCAGTGTCCCGTTGCGAAGTTGCTTGGGGTCGGCGAGGGCTCGGGTTGCAAATCGGTGCTCTGGGCCAAGAACCTGCAGTGCGGCGGCGGTGGTCACGAGTTTGACGTTGCTCGCTGGGTTCAGAACCAGGTCGGGATTTTTTTCATAGACCGTCGTTCCGTCTCTGAGGTCTACGACACACACGCTGACCGTAGCGTTGCTTAGAAAATCGGCCGCGAGTATCAGGTCCAATCGTTGTGCGAGCTGGGTTGATTTTTCGGGGGATTCGATTTTTGTTTTTGTGGCAGCGGTCGGCGGGTGGGTAGATCGGGTGGCAGCCCCGCGATCGTGGGCATGGCTAGGTGTCGTCGCTCCAACGGCGATCAGACCCGCAATGGACAGGTGGACGACAAGTCTGCGGAGACCACCCGTGAAGAGAACGCCGTGGGGGAGGCTTCGGAATGAAGTCACCGGCCTACACTACGCATCGGACACGGATTTTCCAGTTTTTAGTGACTGCCGGGCTGGAAGGAGCTTCACGGCCAGTTGTTGCGCTGGAGGCTCTCAAATCGTGGGTGCTCGAATGTGTCGATGTTGTCCGGGGGAAAAGGTTCGGGGTTTCGTGTTAAGTTTGCGGCCGTGACCGGATCGACTCGCTCCATAAAAATGACCGCAGGGTCCTTGCGGGGACTCGCAGTGGCGATGTCGTTTAGTTTTCCGGCCGCTGCGCTTGCGGCGGATCCACCACGCAAAGTTCCACCGGCTGTGGCCGCGAAGGAAGCATCGCTACCGCGATCCGAAGATCTAAACACTCGGGGACCTTCGACCTTCGAGTTCGCTATTGGCGGTATCGAGGTCGTTGAACGACGGTTGGAACCAAGGATTCGAGGACTATCGTATCGTGTCGAGAAAGAGATTCTTTCTCTTGAGGGGATTCCGCTTCGGGGTGCCTACAGAACTCGATGGATCGATGAAACGGGAACCCGAGTGCCTCGTGTCGTGGCGGCGAAAATACCGCGATATGCTCCTCAATTCTTGCCCGCCGAGGCTCGATTGACCAAGAGCGACGCCCGAGGTCTCGCCCGCATGGAGAGAGAGGGGTCGCCCAGAAAAGTGGCCAATATCGTGGCCGCCTCGGTGAAGGCGGAGCTTGTCTACGCCATGATTCTCGATCGCCCCGTGCTGACTTGGGAGGTTACTCTTCCTCTCAGTTTGGGGCCGCCCGCCCCTTCGGCTCGCCAGCTCTGGATCAGCGCCCTGACGGGTCGGATTTTACGCGACGAAGAGACGGTGATGTCCTTGGAGGAAACGCGAGTTTTTAGCGAAAACCCTCGTGCGACGCCCGAGGCGACCACGGTGACGCTTACTGGCCTGAGAGGCACCGTGGAGGGCGCTCCGCTTGTCGGATCGCGAAGCGTCGCCTATAGCTGTGTGACGGAGGCGACGCTAGACCTCGCGCCGTGGTTCGATGAAAACAGTGAAAAGCGACGTGAGTGTTATCCCACGCACCAGGTGGCCGCTGATGCCGACGGAAATTATTTTGTCCCGTTGCCCAACGTTGTTCTCGACGAAGACAACAAAGATCCAGACGACCTCTACGCCGAGTTGGCGATGTATTATCACGCAGAGCGGTTCTTTGAGTTTGTCGCGGACCTGGGTATTGAAGACACACATTGCGAGCAATCGTCAATGGTCGCCAATTTTCACTATTTGGATCCGGCGCCAAAGTATCCGGAACTCAATTTTGGCCCTCTCAACAACGCATACTACACTTCTCAGTGCGACCCCCAGGTGGGGCCGACAATGGTGTTTGGTCAAGGATCGGAGGCCGATTTTGCGTACGACGGCGACGTCGTCTATCATGAGCTAGGACATGGAATGGTCCGTTTGTTGACCCCCGCGGGGCTTACGGAGTGGCGCTTGCGTGAGGACGGAAGCCTCCGTGATGCGCGGGCGATCAATGAATCGATTGCCGACTATCATTCTTTGATGATCACCGAGGATCCTTATCTTGGTGATTATGTGGGATTCTATTGGACGGCGATCGATCGGCCCTACGTTCGGTCGGCGCTCAACGAAAATCGTTGCCCGAACAACAATGCAGGACAGGAGCACTTCGACAGCGAGGCGTTCTCCGCGGCGCTCTGGGCTTCAAGGGAGCGAATCGGACCGCGTCTTGATGCTGTTGTGCTCGGGTCACTCCCGCTCTTTGCGAACGATGTGACCCTTGAGGAGGCCTCCTCTGCGATATTGACGGTTGCGGACGAACAGGTGGCAACCGGGGAGTGGAGCGCTGAGGAGCGCGAGCTTCTGTTTCGCGCATTTGAAATTCGTGGGTTGATCGATTGTCCGCGGGTCATCGGGCCCGCGGATGAGGAGAGAGAGCCCTTGCGTTGGTATCTGCGTCAAAACAGTGAGGCGGTGGTCCCGTTCTACCCGGGGCCCGTACAGATGCAGATTGTCATCCCTGAGGGGTCGGATAATATTGTACTGCAGTACGATTACTTTCCCCGTGGGAACTCGATCGGTCAACGAAATGAATCACCGGTCGAGTCGATGATTTTGGTGCGCCGAGGCGACGCCATTCACTATAGCTACCAGACGATTGAGGTGAACGGCGAGGAGGACGAAGACGGTGAGATTGATGTCCGGGAGGTCATCGAGGTGGCGGGCGATTGGCAAATTGAGGTCTCACCTACGTCACTTGGCGAATTTAGGAGGATGGCGATCGTTCGAGGGTTTGCACCCGGCGACTTGGTGACGGTTGCGATGGTAAATCTTTCGTATGAAAGTCGGGCGGTTGCCGACGGGATCACGCTCACGAGCGTGCCTACCGAGGACCTGAACGGTGGCTCTCCAACACCTTCTGGGGCCGTCGATGGCGAGGGTACGGATGTCTCGGAGCAGGTGTTTGGGGTTGCTGAAGACGGCGGATGTGCATGTGCGCTCGGAACGGCGCCGGGGGGAGAATGGTGGGGAGCGGGCCTGTTATTTTTGGGGTTTCGGCGTCGCCGACGGGATCGCTAGAGCGCAGGTGGACAGCCGTAAACGCCCTTGAAGCCCGCGCCTGACTTGAAATCGGAGCAATAGGTACCGCAAAACTCGACATGTTCGCCGAGCGTGATCCATGTCCATCCATCTTCCGACTCACAGTCGTCGACAAGTGGAATCGCTTCTTCATTTTGATCACTAAAGCGTACGTAGGGGACTTGTTCGAGACCGGGAAGGGGGTCCAGCGCCATGTCACACTGCTGAATTTCTCCGGCGATGAGTTTTAGCGCATCGTCGAGTTCGGACTCGTTGGCGACATTATAGAATTTTTCGTTGCCCTCCTTCGCCTGACCTCCCGCTTCTGCCACCTCATTGAGACTCGCAAATGCGTTGGCTTCTGGCGCCCCATCGACGCCAGCACCCAACACTTGATTGAGAATGTCGATGCCGACGACGAAGGTGCTGACGGATTGTGCGAGACCTTGGGCGACTGCCGTAGGCAACGATGAGTCGTAGACCTCCAACAGTTCACCGTCTTCGAGACCCTCGGTGCAATTGGCGGCTCCGTCGGTGATGAACAGGATGTAGCGATCATTTTCGTCGTCGAGATCGAGTAGATGATCGATCGCTGAGTTTATGCCCGCGGTCGCTGGTGTTCCGCCGCTAATGTCGTCGGAGGTCGAGTCGGGGCCGGGAAGGACGATCATAACCTGTGAGCCGGTGTTCGCAGCGACTGCGACTTCGGGGGTCGACTCGACCACACAAGCGCGTTCGTCGTAACACGCGCAGGCTTCCATCGAGGGGAAGAGCTGCATGCCGAAATTGATCGAGGCATCAAACTGGCCGAGAATGTCTTCAGTCACGGCATAGAGGCTATTCCAACGGGTGACTTCGGGGGTTGATGCGGTAATTCCGTCGGTAAGGCAGCCACTGCCGTCCGGATTATCATTGTCGTGATCCCACGTATTGCTCACCATGCTCCCCGATTTGTCGAGAACGAGCATCAGGTTGGGGGGAATCAGGGTCGGAACGATGTCGATCTCACCGCAATCGTTGGGAGGATCGCCATCGCCATCACCATCACCATCACCATCACCATCACCATCGCCATCGCCATCGCCATCGCCATCGCCATCACCATCGCCATCACCATCACCATCACCATCACCATCGCTATTGATAGGACCGAGGCCGGTACCGGTGTCATTAATCTCGGCGCGATCGGCCGTACAAGCGAAAGTTTGGCAAAGGCCAAGCGCGAAAAATGCGATGCTCTGTTTGTTCATGATGAATTTGACTCCGGCGGATCCGGGTGATGACGAGCCCATGTATGTCCATATGCGACACCATCGGTTCGTGTTTGGGGCCGTCTGGGTCTGGGTAATATCGACCGGGGACTCTGTTTTTGAATGGGCACAAAGGGTTTTGTTTTGGGACAAATGTCCGCTTTATGCGCAGTTCGATGATGAACATCGGTGTCGCCGGAGCTTCTCGGTCGTGCATGAACCGGCGATCAATGAAAATCGCGGCTCGGGAGGGCCTGACCTTCAAGCGTACAGTCGGGCTGCCAAAGACGCTGTGCGATGATGTGAGACACTCCATGGGCCCGCTGGATAGTCCCCTCGACACCGAGAAGGACGGCGGTCTTTACGAGGATTGAATACCTCTGAAAGATTGAGTTCCAGACGACAACGTTGACGAATCCAAGTTCGTCCTCGAGTGTAAAAAATGTGACGCCTTGGGCAGTGCTAGGTCGTTGTCTACAGATGACAACACCGGCGTAGCGCGTTGTACAGCCATGCGGGAGTGTCAAAATTTGGGCTGAATTTTTGAGATTGAGAGAGATGAGTTTCGGACGGATGCTCTCAAGAGTAATAGCCTTATCGACTGACCATGATCCGCAAATTCGGACAGTTTTGATTTCAGGCAGCCAAGATTGTGGCAGCGTGTTGGGATTCAAACTGATTGGGAGAAAGGTAACCTAAGGTCGAGTGGAGACGCTCGGCATTGTAGA